>ENA-UOUJ01000402-UOUJ01000402.1-activated-sludge-metagenome-genome-assembly--contig:-NODE-402-length-31365-cov-4.921559_pt1 | contig 31365 bp, 25 predicted proteins | sample MGYA00249839_ERZ747224 | MGnify/ENA primary metagenome ERZ747224 (study PRJEB28782, sample SAMN03220277) | activated sludge metagenome | biome: wastewater; feature: sewage sludge; material... | reverse complement strand
GTCACGGGTATGGTTACACGCAGATTTCTCGGAGGGCATTTTAAAATTTACGGCCGACAGCGACGCATTGATTACTAAAGGTTTGGTAGCCCTGATGATTCGGGTGTTGAGTGGCCATACCCCTAAATCAATTGCTGAGGCAGATATATATTTCATTGAACGCATCGGACTTCAAAATCATTTATCGCCTTCCCGCGCCAACGGATTGTTATCGATGTTGAAACAAATGAAATTATATGCGGTAGCTATTGAAGCTAAAAACAGTTTGTAATGGAATTATCACTGAGAGATAAAGTAGAAGCAGCCTTACATGAAGTGTACGATCCTGAAATCCCTGTAAACATCTGGGAACTGGGGCTGGTATATGAATTGAAAATTGATGGCAACGTGGTTTGGATTACTATGACGCTGACCGCCCCTGCGTGTCCGGTAGCCGGCGACATCATCCGGGATGTACAGGACAAAGTGAATAAAATTGAGGAGGTGGAAGAAGTGCATGTACAACTCACCTTTGATCCGCCATGGACGAAGGATATGATGAGCGAAGAAGCTCGGTTAGAGCTCGGTTTTATGTAAGGCATCATAAAATCTTTCCCGAACGAGCATTGCTTCACACTTACCACCACCCACTGACTTATCTACTATAAGAAATGGTGTAAATTTCTTTATTTGCAATGGTTTCCTGTATTATTTCATACCTATTAATTCCTTTAACTTCATTGAATGAAATTTACATTCCTTGAAATCATTGATATCCTGGGCGTGATGGCATTCAGTATTTCCGGAGTATTTGCAGCAATGGAAAAGCGCCTCGATATTTTTGGTGTGTTCATTATCGCCTTTGTAACCGCAATGGGTGGAGGAACATTGCGCGACCTGGTTTTAGGTAATACGCCTCTGTTTTGGCTGACCGACAAAACCTTTGGCTGGTTGGTTTTTTCAAGCGCCTTGATGGCCATCTTCTTTAGAAAGTACTTAAGAAACTTCAGGAAAACCTTACTCCTGTTCGATTCGCTGGGGCTTGGCCTGTTCACCATTGCCGGTATGCAAATAGCCATGCGATACGGGTTAAGCGCTACAGCCTGCATTGCTTTGGGCACCATTACCGGTTGTTTTGGAGGAATATTAAGAGACATTACCCTCAATAAAATTCCCATCATTTTTGAAAAGGAGATTTATGCCTCTGCCTGTATTGTGGGCGGAGTGGTTTACCTGTTGTTGCTCAAAACCACACTCATTCGCGAAGTAGCCGATGTAATCAGTATTTGTGTAGTAACCTGCATCCGGTTGCTGGCGGTACGTTTCGATGTGCGGCTCCCTTCACTTTACCGCAGTCAGTAATCGTTTTCGTATCTTTAACTCACTAAACAGATTTATCATGGAAATGCAGCATACTCCATTGCCCAATCCGGAAGACTCATCATCCCGCATCCCGGCCGATCCGGATGATCATATACATGCAGAATCTTCCGATGCACCTTCACTGGATCCGGATGATTTGGTTCGTGCCTTTCCACCGGAATCCGAATTAAAAGGATTGGAAGACCCTGACGATCTGATGCATCCACCCACAGAACCGGATCCCGATGAAAAACGCTGATGCTTTTCATTACAATTGCGTGAAGGATGGGTTGTGGCATGGCTTTTGCCTGCTCTGGAAATATGCATAAATTCATTTTTGTATTTCTGATACTTTGCGCTTTAGGTTGCAATAACACGTCTTCACTGAAAGAAGATACGACCATCACTCCACGGGATATTTCCATTACTGCTCAGGAGGCCTACAATGATTTGTTCCTCGACAGTACAGACATGGAACAATTTCTGGCACAACATCAGTTGAACGATACCCTTTCCCGACGATTAAGAAGTTTTTACAACGCCCGTAATTATCAGTACGCCTGGTTCAACTCATCCGGCTTAACTGAGCAGGGGAAAGGATTTTGGAACCTGCAGGAATATATCCATGCCCATACACCCGATACAGTACGTATAACGGCTGACTTGATTAAAACCATGGACCGGTTTTATACTGATGCTACATTATCCATACAGGCAAAGAGTGCATCAGTAAAAAATACGGAGTTGTACCTCTCCCTGTTGCTCATGGAATATGCAATGCATCATATCGAAGAAGGATATATCCGTCGAGAAGCCATTGAATCCTTTATTCCTAAAAGAAAAGAAAACGTACTGATACTGGCAAAATCATTTATTGATGCACATCATGCCAAAGGAAAACAGTACAGCGATGTGAACCCCGCCTTTGCACGGTTAATGCCCTATGTGGAAAAATACCACTCCATCTCAACCGGGGGTGGCTGGCCCGAAGTAACCGGAAAACCCACTGATTTTTCTCCCGGAAATTCGAATCCGCATATACTAGCTTTAATACAACGGTTACGAATAGACGAATATATTTCCGGTACAGATTCTATAACAACCTTGAATACAGAAGTGCAGGATGCGATTAAAAAATTTGAATCGGCCCACGGGTTAACACCCACCGGAAAAGTGTCAGCATCTTTACTGCAGGTTTTGAATGTGCCGGCGGATGTACGTTTGAAACAGTTGCTCATCAACCTCGACCGAATGCAATGGCTGATTCAGCAGCCGGCGGGGAAGTTGTTATTAGTGAATATTCCTGAATTTGTTTTACATGTAAAAGATGGAGATGAGGAAGTGTTTCAGATGGATGTGGTAGTGGGAAAAGAAGCCCACCATACAACCCTCTTTACCGGCGATTTGAATCAGGTGGTTTTCAGTCCGTATTGGAACATCCCTCCCGGTATTCTACAGAACGAGATTCTTCCGGCAATGGAAAAAGATAAAAATTATCTGGCGGAGAAGAATATGGAAATAGTTAGTAATGAAGGAAACATACCGGTCATCCGACAATTGCCCGGCCCATCAAATGCCTTGGGTAAAGTAAAATTTTTGTTCCCCAACAAGTTCAATATTTATTTTCACGACACACCTGCAAAAGATTTATTTAAAAAAGACCTGAGGGCCTTCAGTCATGGGTGCATTCGCCTGTCGGATCCCGCCAAACTGGCTGCCTGGCTGCTGAAAGAAGAGGCCGGATGGGATGCAAAAAATATTACGGAGGCTATGAACAAAGGCACTGAACAAACTGTAGTACTGAAGGAAAAAGTGCCGGTATGCATTACGTACTATACCGCATGGGTAGACGAAAATAATGTGCTCCGGTTTGCCCCCGACATTTACAAACACGATGAGGTAATGATGAAACGCCGCTTTCTTTAGCCAGCTTCTGCGAGTTTAATGCCGGTTTTTTCAAGCGTAATTTTTCGATCCTTATACAATTTACCCACAGCCATTTTGAAGGTCTTCTTACTCATACCAAAAAAATCATAAATGGCTTCAGGGTCTGATTTATCATAATAGGGGAGATACCCATCATGAGCACGCAACAACTCTAAAATTTTTTCGGATTCCGGATCGGTACGCTCGTATCCCCGGGTACCAACCGCCACATCTATCAGGAATGTATCTCCCGTTTTATTGGGCCTAATCTTTTTTATAAAACCGGTGAAGCGGTCTCCGGCAGTAATGTTCCGGTATATATCACTAAAATGCAATACACCGGTGTGCAGTTGATTGATGATTACCAAATATCCAATATCGGTTCGGCGGTACACCAACAAGGATACCGCATCGTTTTCTTTTACGGTCAGGTCATTATTTTGTAGAAAAGTTTCAATTTTTTCAGTTGCAGCTACACGGCCGGTTTGTGCATCCAGATAAATTTTTACAAAATATTCTCCCTTGGGTAGCATATTGCTGATTTGCTGAGATTTGGGTACAAACAAATCTTTCATTAATCCCCAGTCCATAAATGCACCCTGAGGTGTTACAGACGTTACCTGCAATTTTACTATATCTCCCACCACACCCATAGGCTTTTGAGTGGTAGCAATGATCCTGCCTTCACTGTCGTGATAAATAAACACATGAACAGTATCGCCCACACGCACATTTTCAGGAACAAAGCGTTTGGGCAAAAGAATGCCTTCTTTCCCATCCTCCAGATACACCCCGTTTTCTGTAACACGGGCTACGCTTAAATCATAAAATTGTCCGGCAGTAATCATAATTGTAAAAATAGGCTTAATTCAGATAGGCGCACCGCCAGACGCCAGATCCGGCAAGAGAAGTAGTTTTACCGTATCTTTGAAAAAACAGCATCATTGGATTTTCACTCATTCGGGTTTCACGAAAGCCTCTTAGAAGGCATTGAAACAGCCGGTTACAAAACACCAACACCTGTACAGTCTCAGGTAATTCCCGCCATACTGGAAGGTAAAGACATCATCGCTTCAGCTCAAACAGGCACGGGGAAAACAGCGGCTTTCTTACTGCCCTTATTGCATAAGTTTCTTACCGAGCCTCACGACCATCACACCATCAATGCCCTGATTATTGTGCCCACACGGGAACTGGCAATACAAATCGAACAAAATCTCGAGGGCTTGTCATATTACACCAACGTCAGCTCTATTGCTGTTTACGGAGGGGGAGATGGAAATGCTTTTATTCAGGAGAAGAAGGCACTGAGCATGGGAGCAGACATTGTTATTTGTACGCCGGGTAAAATGATGTCACATCTTAAGATGGGATATGTAAAACTCGACGGACTCAAATATCTGGTGCTCGATGAAGCCGATCGTATGTTGGATATGGGTTTTTACGACGATATCCGCTTTATTATCAATCACCTGCCTAAACAAAAGCAAAATCTATTGTTCTCCGCTACGATGCCTCCACGTATCAGACAACTGGCCAAGGAAATTTTACACAATCCAATCGAAGTAAACATCTCCGTTTCCAAACCCAACGAAAAAATTGTGCAGGAAGCGTTTGTGGTGTACGATGCTCAGAAAATACCACTGGTGCTGCACCTGTTGCAGGCGCGTACCTTTCAATCGGTGTTGATTTTTTGCAGCAGTAAAATGAGTGTGAAGCAACTTACGCGTGAAATTAAACGACGTGGTGTGCATGCCGGCGAAATCCACAGCGATTTGGAACAGGAACAACGTGAAGAAGTATTATCTCAATTCAGAAGCAACCGGCTGCCGGTTCTGATTGCTACCGATATCCTCAGCCGGGGTATTGATATCGACAATATCGGACTCGTTATCAATTTTGATGTGCCGCACGATGGAGAGGATTATGTACACCGCATCGGACGAACAGCGAGGGCTGCTGCTGACGGTACCGCCTATACGCTGATTGCACCCCACGAACAACGCAAATTTGCATCCATTGAAAAGTTGATAGGTAAAGAAATTCCAAAAGGGATTGTGCCCGCAGCGCTGGGTGAAACGCCATTGTACCAGCCGTTAGTCAGAACGCAGGGAGGAAATCGTGGAAGAAACTCCAGAAGTTTTCATTCAAATAAAAGCTCATCCGGGGGAAGACCACAACGCTCCGGCAGGCCCCAAGGGGGGAAAGAGGGGCATACCCCGAAATCTTAGGTTCACTTAAAATATATTTGCAGGAAATCTTTCAACTATTTCCGGCCAGTCACCCATATTATTACAGCCCATTCATTTGCTTCCGGGAGTGGGAAATCAAAGGGGCGACTTGTTGCTTAAGGAGTTGAACATTTCTACCTTCGGTGATTTGTTGGAGCACTACCCGTTACGGCATATTAACCGAACACAGATTAACACAATTCGCTCGCTCAACCTATCCATGGAGTATGCGCAGGTTTCAGGGGTGTTACTCAGCATGGATATAGTAGGTTCAGGCAGGGCCAAAAGATTGGTCGCTATGTTGAGAGATCAATCCGGCTTGTTGGAACTGGTATGGTTTCAGGGGATTCAGTGGGTGCAGAAAGCATTGAAACCGGGTGTGCAATACCTCTGTTTCGGAAAGGTGGGCTTTTTTAACGGTAAACCCCAAATGGCCCATCCCGATATGGAAATGGTGATACCGGGTAAAACCTCAGTAAAAAATTATCTTGAACCAATCTATCCCTCCACAGAAAAATTGAAAGCCCGCGGGATTACATCCAAATTAATCTCCTCCTGGGTGATGTTGATTCTTCAAAAATTACAGCATCCCGATTTTCCGGAAAACCTGCCCGATGTAATCCTTCAGAAATATAAACTGTTCCCGCGTCTTGATGCCATTCGCTGTATCCATTTTCCGGTCAATGAACAGCAGTTTCATCAGGCGGTACGCCGTTTAAAGTTTGAAGAACTCTTTTGGGCGCAACTGCGCATCCGGCTGGTGAGAATTACTCGCAAAAAAAATGCAAAGGGTTGGGTGTTTGATAAAGTGGGCGAGGCTTTTAATACCTTCTACGAAAAACACCTTCCGTTTAGTTTAACCAATGCACAAAAGAGAGTCATTCGCGAAATCAGAAATGATACCGCTTCGGGCATTCAGATGAATCGTTTATTACAGGGCGATGTAGGTAGTGGCAAAACCATAGTGGCATTACTCTGTATGCTCATTGCCGCCGATAATGGTTTTCAAAGTGTGATGATGGCACCTACAGAAGTGCTGGCACAACAACATTTTCAAACGCTTCGCGCGTTGTTGAAAGATATGGATGTAGAAGTGAGGTTGCTTACCGGGTCAACACCTGCACGTGAACGAAAGGAAATTTTAGCAGGTTGCGCAGAAGGAACAATTACCTTACTGGTAGGCACACACGCAGTTATTGAAGATAAAGTTCAGTTTCATAACCTGGGGTTTGCTGTAGTAGATGAACAACATAAATTCGGTGTGGCTCAACGGGCGAGATTGTGGGGCAAGAACACCATGCCACCCCACGTGTTGATTATGACGGCAACGCCCATCCCCCGAACCCTGGCACTCACAGCTTACGGTGATTTGGATTACAGCGTGATGGATGAATTGCCACCGGGCAGGCTGGAAATTAAAACGATGGTCAGGAATGAATCGGCACGCCCTTCGGTCATGCAGTTTGTGAGAAGTGAACTGGACGCAGGGCGGCAAGCCTATTTTATTTATCCGCTGATTGAAGAAAGCAGTAAGCTGGAGTATGAAAACCTAATGAAAGGCTATGAAGAAGTGAAAGCATTTTTTCCAGAACCGGCCTATTGGATCAGTATGGTGCACGGAAAGCAAACAGCCGCGGAGAAAGAAACAAACATGCAAAGATTTGTTAGCGGCGATACACAAATTATGGTAGGTACCACAGTTATTGAAGTTGGAGTGAATGTACCGAATGCAACGGTAATGGTGATTGAAAGTGCCGAGAAGTTTGGCCTGTCACAGTTGCACCAGTTGCGCGGGCGCGTAGGCCGTGGTGCAGAAGCCAGTTATTGCATCCTCCTAACTGGGAATAAATTATCGAATGATGCACGGGAAAGACTTCAGATTATGGTGCAAACAAATGATGGTTTTAAGATTGCTGAAAAAGACCTCGAGTTGCGCGGTCCGGGTGAGATTGATGGTACCCGGCAAAGCGGCTTACTGCAATTTAAATTGGTAAATCTCCTGGAGGATAAACGCATGGTAGAAGCGGTGAGTGAAGAAGTAGATACTATCCTTGATGCCGACCCTAACCTGGCACTACCGGAGCACCTGCGTGTGCAGCAATTCCTTAAAATTCAACGGGGAAAAACCGCGTGGAGCAAAATTGCCTAAGGTTTAGTTAAAGCAAATTTAAAGTATCATTTTCAGCGCTTTCAAGGGTAGAAATTGGCAATTAGTCAGTAACTTGAAGTCCGATACCAAATGAAACAAAGCAGCGCATGACAAAGTTTTTACCCATTCTCTTTTTTTGCTTGCTCTCTCTCGGTTTTAAAGCCCGTGCCCAAATGGAATTTGTGGAGAATAAAGGGCAGTGGGATCAGCGCGTACTGTTTAAAGGTGATTTTAACACCGGTAGTTTTTTCCTCGAATCGCAGGGTTTTACCGTATTGATGCATCACCCCGATGACCTGAATATCCTTTCTGAAAAAACCCATGGCCATGGTGCCGGAGGCCCGTTAGATCCTTCCTTCAAACTGCGCTCTTTTGCTTATAAGGTTAAATTCATGGGAGCCAATCCACAACCCCTACGCATACCCGAAAAGCCATTTCCTACATACAATAATTATTTTCTGGGAGATGACCCGGGCCGCTGGGCTACAGATTGTAAGTTGTTTCAGGCAATAACGTATAAAGAGATGTATCCGGGTATAGATTTACGTTATTACAGTGAAGGCAATGCATTAAAGTATGATTTTATAGTGCATCCCGGAGCTGATCCTTCGCGTATTGTATTGTTGTATGACGGCCCCGAACTAAAAGTAAAACAAAAGGAACTGAATGTAATCACTCCGGTGGGTACCGTTCGCGAATTACACCCTTATAGTTATCAAATGATAGATGGTGTTCAAACAGAGGTGACGGCTTCTTATGTGGTGCGAAAAAATATGGTATCGTTCAAATTACCGTCTTACCGAAAAGATGCCACCCTCATTATTGATCCCGCGGTTATCTTCTCCACCTTCACCGGAAGCCGTGCCGATAACTGGGGCTACACCGCCACCCCCGGTCCGGATGGCAGCTTCTTTTCCGGAGGTATTGTGTTTGCTACTTCGGGTGCCGGATTCCCCGTATCCCCAGGCGCCTTTCAAACCGGATATGGTGGTGGTGTACCGGAAGACGGATTGCTGGGGTATGATATTTCCATTTTTAAATTTTCGGCCAATGGCCGCAATCGATTATACGCAACGTATTTGGGCGGTGCTGCCAATGAACAACCGCATAGTATGATTGTGGATGCCGAGGGTAACCTCGTAGTGGCGGGCAGAACCAGCTCATCGAATTTTCCTAAAACTACTGCATTGGTTGGCCCCGGTGGAGGTACCGATATTTTCATCACCCGTTTCAATGCGGCCGGAAATGGATTGCTTGGCTCAGTGGTTATCGGTGGTAGAAATAATGATGGGGTGAACATCCGTTCAAAATATAGTGGCAATACCGGTCAAGATGCATTGCGTTTGAATTACGGCGATGATGCACGCAGTGAGGTGATACTCGACAATGCCGGAAATATCATCCTGGCTTCCTGTACCCAATCGCAGGATTTCCCTGTGGTGGCTCCATTGCAGGCATCCTTTGCCGGTGGAAGGCAAGATGGGGTAATTCTAAAATTTCCACCCAATTTAAGCGCGCCTTTGTTTAGTACATACTTTGGCGGTAGTGGAGATGATGCCTGTTTTGTTACGAGCGTGCACCCAACCAACGGACTCATATACGTAGCGGGAGGTACCACCAGCAATAATCTCCCCGGTGATAAAACCAATGTATTGCAGCCTGCGTATCAGGGCGGCAGCACCGATGGCTTTGTTACCATCGTTACACCCAACGGCAGCAATATTATAAAAACAACCTATCAGGGAACCGGCGGAACCGATATAGTGTATGGCTTGAAATTCGATAAGTTCGGATTCCCGTATATCATGGGTACTACAACCGGAACGTGGCCGGTCATCAATGCGGCTTTTCGGAACAACGGGGGAAAACAGTTTATCTCCAAACTCAATGAAGATCTCTCTTCGTATGTCTATTCAACTGTGTTTGGAACCAACTCAGCCGATCCAAATATTTCACCGATTGCATTCCTGGTAGATCGTTGTGAAAATGTGTATGTATCCGGTTGGGGCGGAGGTATCAACAACGGTCAAAATTATAACACAGGCACAACCGCCAATTTGCCCAGTGTACAACCCTTACCGAATATACCGGCACCGGATGGATCCGATTTTTATTTCTTTGTTTTAGAACGCAATGCCACCCGTCAGTTATTCGGCTCCCATTACGGACAATTCAATGGCACCGGCGACCACGTAGATGGAGGTACCAGCCGCTTTGATGAGAATGGTGTTATTTATCAGGCCATGTGCGCCAACTGCAGCGGCAATGCAGCATTCCCCACCACTCCCGGTGTATGGGCAGCAACCAATGGTAGCTCTAATTGCAACCTTGCTGCGGTAAAAATCGAAATGAATTTTGCAGGCGTTGGATCTTCTCTCCAAACATCAATCAATGCAGTAGTGGGTGCCAACAGAGGATGTATTCCGCTGGAAGTACAATTTACAGATACATTACAACAAGGCGTGAAATTTTACTGGGATTTTGGAGACGGTACGCGCGATACTACCACCTCGTTTCAAAACACACACCTGTTTACCAATATTGGTACCTATACGGTACGATTGATTTCAGAAGACAGTACAACGTGTAACATTCGTGATACGGCGTTTGCTGTTATTCGTGCCGGTGACAATGCAGCTGAACTGTCATTTAATTTTGAAAAATTACCGCCGTGTGAAAACCTTACGGTGCGATTTACGAATACGTCTATTGCGGGAAGAGGCTCGTTCGGCCCGCGTGCCTTTGTGTGGGACTATGGTGATGGTTCTCCACTCGATACCGTCAATTTCAATCCACCACGATTGCATACCTATGCGGCTCCCGGTACCTACATTGTAAAATTATATGTGATCGACACCACCTTTTGTAATGCACCGTTTTTTATTGAGCAACGAGTCAGTTTGTTCCCGCTCGTAGAAGCCGCTTTTACTACAGAGCCTACAGGTTGCGTGCCATATACCGCAGTGTTTAATAACGAATCACTCGCAGGCACCCGTTTTATTTGGGATTTTGGAGATGGTACCACGTCAGAAGACTTTGAACCTACCAAACTCTACAGCAACGTGGGTACTTACAATGTGCGATTGATTGCCATAGATAGCTCAACCTGTAACATTGCAGATACCGCCAACTTCACTATCCGCGTATTGGATAATCCTACAGCAGCCATCGCTTCCTGGGGGCCCAATCCGCCACGTGAAAATACTCCGGTCCGTTTCACCAACGGATCTCAAAACGCAATCAGGTATGTGTGGAATTTTGGTGATGGAGAAAGTTCAACTCAGGTTAACCCAACCCATCAGTATAACGCCTCCGGCACCTATACCGCAGAACTTATCGCATTCAATGCGGCCGGGTGTAGTGATACCGCCACGGTAGAAGTAAATGTGATAGTGGTACCCGTACTGGATGTGCCCAACGCATTTACACCCGGAAAGTTTGGAGAGAACTCAACCATCACGGTTCGTGGGTTTGGAATCGGAAAAATGGACTGGCGCATTTATAACCGTTGGGGACAGGTGGTATTTCAAACCAACAACCGCAATGCGGGATGGGATGGTACATTCAAAGGAAAATTACAGCCAATGGACGTATATACGTTTACGTTAGATGTGCAGTTTACGGATGGAACAACGTTGAGACGAACCGGCGACATTACCCTATTGAGATAACATCATGAAAAAGCTATTAACCATATGGTGGATGATGTGCGCGGCCTCTTCGGTACAGGCACAGGATTTGCACTTTTCGCAATTCTTCAATTCTCCATTGTCAACCAATCCGGCCAACACCGGCTTTATACCCGAAGCGGATTATCGTTTAGGTGCTCATTACCGAAACCAGTTCAGCAACATTATGTCGGTTCCCTACAAAACCATGAGTATTTTTGCCGATGCACAATTGTTCAGAAACAGGATTGAAAACGGGTGGCTGGGCGTAGGCGGGATGCTCCTGAGCGATGTGGCCGGTTCGGGTAGTTTACGGTCTACCAAAATTTATGGTTCGGTAGCCTACCATCAAATGCTTGGTAATGCCAGCTTATTAAGTGCAGGTTTTAATTTAGGGTATGCAAATAAACGCATTGATCCCTCTAAACTGAAATTCCCTGATCAGTTCGATGGTAAATTTTTTGACGGCACGTTATCTACTTCGGTTCAACTTACCAACACCAGTGTGGGTTATTTTGATATGCAGGCCGGAATGAATTATGCATACTTCCCGAATGATGATGTGTATTTCAATGCTGGATATTCCATCCACCATGTGAACAAACCCCGTGAAACTTTTTTCAAGGATGATACGGAGGATGGTTTGATTCCGATGCGGCATATCGCTTTTGCCAACGCCATGATAAAAGTAGCCCCCAATGCTATTTTAAGTCCGGGTATGTATTATACCAATCAGGCCGGTGCATCCGAACTGGTGGGGGGTACCAGTGTTCAGTTTAATTTAGGAGGATTTGGTGAAAAGCAACTCTTTGCAGGTGCGTATTACCGTTACCGTGATGCGGTTATTGCATTAGTGGGTTTCGAAATCAATCGGATTCGGTTTACGTTTACCTACGATGCTACTATGTCTAACCTCAACAATTTCAACAACTACAGAGGAGCCAGCGAATTCCATGTGATGCAACAGGGTTTTTATCCTGAAACATCCGATCGTCAATCTATGTGTCCCTCTTTTTAAACCCACCTCATCCAATATTATGTTTGTTTTTGAGGATTCCCAACTACAGGAGGTGATTCAACGGTTTCAACAGATTGTGGGCGAGGAGCATGTGCTTACTCAACCCGAAGATCTAGTTGATTACGGAGCCGACCATACTGAACAGCTGCATTTTTCCCCCGTTATTGTGGTGTTTCCGTCTACAACAGATGAAGTGAGCGGGTTGATGAAAATTTGTGATGCACACCACATACCGGTGACACCTCGGGGCGCAGGTACCGGTTTGGCAGGAGGTGCGCTACCGGTGATGGGCGGAGTAGTGATGGCGTTTAAAAGAATGAACCGTATCCTCCATATTGATGAGGAAAATTTGCAGGTAACCACTCAGCCGGGTGTCATCACACAGGTATTACAGGAAACTCTAATCGAAAAGAAACTCTTTTATCCACCCGACCCCAGCAGCCGCGGCAGTTGTTATATAGGAGGAAATGTTGCCACCAACAGTGGCGGACCCAAAGCCGTGAAATACGGTGTGGTGAGAGATTATGTGCTGAACCTGGAAGTAGTGTTGGCCAATGGAGATGTGATATGGACCGGCGCCAATGTACTTAAGAATTCTACAGGCTATGCACTCACTCAACTGATGATTGGGAGTGAGGGCACATTGGGTATTGTAACACAAATAGTACTGAAAGTGATTCCACTACCTGACCATAATTTACTAATGCTGGCACCTTTCAATAACCTCGAAAAAGCAGGAGCCGCTGTGAGTGCTATTTTCAGAAGCGGAATAGTTCCCAGCGTACTGGAACTGGTTGAAATCAATGCACTCCGCATTGTGTGTGCATACATTGATAATTCGTCTATCCCTCTCCGTGAGGATACGGAAGCGCATTTGTTGATAGAAGTAGATGGTAACAACATGGATCAGTTGATGAAAGAAATGGAATCCATTGCAACCTTGCTCGAATCGTTTGATTGTGGTGAAGTGTATTTTGCAGATGATGAACAACAGAAAGAAGTGTTGTGGAAGCTCCGCAGGCGTGTGGCGGAAGCGGTTAAGGCCGATGGCTATACGATAGAAGAAGATACTGTGGTGCCGAGGGCGCAATTGCCGGCATTGATTAGAAGTATGAAGGCGTTGGCTCAGGAAGAAAAAGTAGAAGTGGTATGTTATGGGCATGCTGGGGATGGGAATCTGCATATCCGTTTAAAAATCCCGGGCGAAACCAATAGTTATAATAACCCGAACGTAATGCCCCTGTTGATGAAGTTGTTTGAACGGGTTCAGCAATTGGGAGGCACTATCAGCGGTGAACATGGCATCGGGTTGATACAAAAGCCATATTTACCTATTGTACTGTCTGATGCGTCACGCATGTTGCTCAAGGAAATTAAAAAAGTATTCGACCCGAAGCATATTCTTAACCCGGGTAAAATTATTGATGCATAACTTTGTATCTATGAAAAAATGGATGTGTATTGCGGCAATGTGTATGGTTCCCGGTGTGTATGCTCAAGATGACGGTGGATTTGAACCGGGATTTAAAAAGCAAAATATGATGGTGGGCGGAAGTCTTACCATCTCCTTCGGAAATAATAATACGGTATTGGGTGCCAGTCCGTATGTAGGGTACAGCCTCACCAGTTGGCTGGATGCCGGATTTATTGTGAACTACGTGTACTCAGGAGTTAGAAATGTAACTTATGTTGATCCGAACAATGGTCAGTATTTTTTTAGTAACGACAAATTAAGACAGCACACCTATGGCCCGGGGGCATTTGTACGTTTATTCCCGATTCCTCAATTGTTCGTTCAGGTACAGGGTGAACATAATTTTATTTCACAGAAGATTAAGTTTGATAACGGAGCCCCTGCTCAAAAATCAACTACATCAGCCACAAGCGTATTGGTAGGTGCAGGTTACGCCTCCGGCAGGAACGGTCCACGCATGCCCATGTATTATATTTCGCTGTTGTTTGATGTGGCCCAGGATCGCAATTCACCCTATGTGGAAATTACACAATATAACAATGTGAATGTGCTGCCCATCGTAAGGGCCGGTGTACAGTTTCCTTTGTTTGCCGGCAGGAATCGTTAAAGGTAGGGCAGTAACTCTTCGGGTTCTTTCAGAACGGTTAATTTATATTCCATAGCCTCATACAAAAAGCCCTGTATACGCATGAATTCAATATGCCGGATGAGGTGTTCGTAGAAACCTCCGGAGTCTAAAAAAAAAATATCTTTCTGATGGATATTCAATTGATTCCAGGTGAGTATTTCAAATACTTCATCGAGTGTGCCATATCCTCCGGGTAAAATAATCGCAGCATCACACCGCTCATACAACATCCTTTTGCGCGTGTGCATGGAATCTACAATCAGTAATTCTGATAATCCCTGATGATGATGCTCCCAATCTCTTAAAATTTCAGGCATAATGCCAATCACGTTGCCACGATGCGCAATGGCTGCATTGGCTACAGCTCCCATCAATCCTTTGTTTCCGCCTCCGTAAATAATGTTCACTCCTTTGTTTGCGAGTAAACTGCCCAAATGAATGGCATGTTGTTCATAGAGAGGATCTGCTCCCGACTTACTTCCGCAAAACACAGCAATGGCTTGAATAGGCATAGTAATTTGTATTGAGATACAAAGACACAAACAATTTTTAAATTTTCAATCTTATTTTTACTTAAACTAACCCCTTATGTCTCCATACGTGTTGCTCTTTTTTGTGCTGGGATATTTTTTGCTGTTACTGGGTGTGGCCTGGTACACAAGCAGAAATTCAAACAACGATTCCTTTTTCATTGGTAATAAGAGCTCAAACTGGATGCTGGTAGCATTTGGTATGATAGGCACTTCGTTGTCGGGTGTAACTTTTGTAAGTGTGCCCGGCAGTGTAGGAACAAGCGCTTTTGCATACTTCCAGATTGTAATAGGCTATTTAATTGGATATCTCGTAATCGCATTTGTTTTGCTGCCGCTCTATTACAAACTCAACCTGACTTCCATTTATTCTTATCTGCAGGGAAGGTTAGGATTTAAATCGTATAAAACCGGTGCATCATTTTTTCTGCTCTCGCGTACATTGGGTGCTACCGCCAGGCTCTATCTTGTAGTGAAGATTTTACAGGATGCCATTCTTTCCTCCATGGGTGTTCCTTTCTGGGTAACCACACTGATTATCCTGATTATGATTTTGCTCTACACCTACGAGGGAGGAGTAAAAACCATTGTGTTCACAGATACCTTACAAACTTCGTTTATGCTGGGTGGTTTAGTAGTGTGTGTGCTGTACATTTTATATACCATGGACCTGAGTTTCGGTACGGCACTGAATACCATGCAGGATAAAGGATACGGCACCATTTTCTTTACCGACCCTAACAGCAAACTGTTTTTTCTTAAACAGATTGTAGCAGGAGCTTTTATTACCATCACCATGACCGGAATGGATCAGGAAATGATGCAGAAGTCGATCTCTGTTCGCACACTTCGCGATTCTCAGAAAAATATGATTACACTTTCCATCATTATGGTGGTTGTCATCTTTTTGTTTTTGTTTTTAGGCGGATTGTTGCATCTGTATGGAGCAGCGCAGGGAGTAACTGCAGTGGGAGATCAACTGTTTCCTGAACTGGCACTCAATTATATGCCCACAGCAGTATCTATTATTTTTATCATAGCATTGATTTCTGCACTGTTCCCCAGTGCGGATGGTGCCATCACCGCTTTAACCTCCTCATTCTGTATCGATATCCTTGGTATGCAACGAAAGGCAGCATGGAACGAAGCACGTCGGAAAACAATAAGGCAATGGGTACACTTAACCATCGCCGGAGTATTCCTCTTTTTTGTGTTGATGTTCTATTGGATTGATGATAAGAGCATGATTGATGTAATATTAAAGGTAGCAGCCTATACCTACGGGCCGCTTCTCGGTTTATTTACATTTGGTATCATTACTAAAAGACAGGTGAACGACTCTCTGGTACCGTTGGTTTGTATACTGGCACCCATACTTTGCTACATCATTGAAAGGTATCAGAAATATATTTTTGGTGATTTTCAGATTGGGCTTGAACTGCTGCTGATCAATGGCGCGATTACATTTGTAGGGTTAATGCTGGTATCTATAAAAAAAGAACAACAAAAAATTTGATACAATATGGAGTTGGTACATTCATTGGCTGAACAGTATGCTGCTGCACATTCTACCGCTCCGGATGCCGTGTGTACAGAATTGATTGAAACAACCCTCAAAGAGCACCGTCATGCGCATATGTTGTGTAGCCCGGAACAAGGCAAGTTGCTGGAGTTTATCAGTTGCATGATTCAGCCGGTGCACGTACTGGAAATTGGTACGTTCACAGGATACACGGCAATATGCCTGGCCAAAGGATTACAAACTCACGGTTCCCTACACACGATAGAACTGAGAGAGGCTGATGCAGCCACTGCTAAAGAGTATATTCGAAAAGCCGGCCTCGATAATAAAATAGTGGTACATACCGGTGACGCCCGTACTATCCTTCCACAACTCAATTATACATGGGACCTGGTATTTATTGATGCCGATAAAGTAGGGTATATTGAATATTACGAACTAACTTTGCAACAGCTAAGGCAGGGTGGATTTATACTGGCCGATAATGTGTTGTTTCATGGTCAGGTTTTGGAACACCCGGTAAAAGGTAAAAATCCTGAAGCCGTTGATGCATTTAATCAACATGTACGCAACGATTCCAGGGTGGAGCAGGTGATGGTTACTATCAGAGACGGGTTAAGCCTTATCCGTAAATTATAATCTTATGAAGATATTCAGTGTACTGTTTTTGTTGATGTGCACGGCGGCTGGAACACAGGGACAGCGCATCAGTGTACAAGATTATATCCGACAATATAAAGACATAGCCATTGCTGAAATGCACCGCACCGGTGTGCCCGCATCTATTAAATTAGCACAGGGTATTTTAGAGTCTGAAAGCGGAAATGGTAACCTGGTGAAAAGATCGAACAACCATTTCGGAATAAAATGCAAATCATACTGGACTGGCGAAAAAGTATATCACGATGATGATGCACGCGATGAGTGTTTCAGGAAGTATGACCATCCGGAAGATAGCTGGCGTGACCATAGTGATTTTCTTCGCAACAGTGAACGATATGCTGCATTGTTCAAACTGAAAAAAACAGATTACAAAGGTTGGGCGCATGGTTTGAAGAAAGCCGGTTATGCCACCAATCCACGCTACCCCAATATTCTTATCTGGCAAATTGAGAAATACAACCTTCACCAATACGATTTATTATCCCCCACAACGGATGAATCATCCCTCGTGCATCAGGAAACAGAGAAAGCAGACATCTTGAGCAATCCTGAAGGGACGTCTTCTAACAGTCAGACGGCAGCACAGGTGTACGACATTGGTGCGAAAACCAAACGCAATGGTTTGTCGGCTATTTACGCCGTAGCCGGAACATCCCTGTTGGCTATTGCTACCCAGCATAAACTATCATTATCCCGACTGCTGGAGTACAATGATTTGGATACGGATGGTTTGCTGGAAGAAGACAGTTGGATTTACCTTGAACGCAAACATAAATATGCAGCACAGGAGAGCGTGTTGGCAGAGGAGAATGAAACCTATCACAGCATAGCACAATCGCATGGCGTTCAGTTGGAAAAAATACTGGAATACAACGGAGTGAATGAAGATGATGCAGTGGCCGCCGGTACAAAGATTTGGTTGAAACCCAACCCATCATTCGCAGGGAACCCTACCGGTACCATCATCCACAAAGTGCAGCCGAAAGAAGGCCTGTATGCTATCTCCAGAAAATACAATGTGCCTGTTGCAGTCATCAGGGAAATCAATCAACTTACAACAGATCAACTGCAGGTTGGTCAACAATTAATCATTTCAAAATAATTGCATGTCACTTATTCAGGTACACGACAAAAAATTCAAACCCTATATTTCTGTTGCTCAGATCGATGAAAGAATCAGTGAACTGGCCGGTGATTTAAACCGGGATTATGAAGGTAAAACTCCACTGTTTATTGGTATCCTGAATGGCTCATTCATGTTTGCATCTGATTTATTTAAAAAGATTACCATCCCGGCTGAAATAAGTTTTATAAAACTGGCATCTTATAAAGGCACGAAAAGCACAGGCACAGTTGTAACCTCGATAGGATTAGAAGAGCAATTAAAAGACCGGCACGTTATATTGCTGGAGGATATTGTGGATACCGGAAAAACCCTAAGTGAGTTTATGCCACAGCTCATAGATCGCCAACCGGCCTCATTGAAAATTACATCTTTGTTGCATAAGCCGGATGCATTGCAACATCCGCTGACCATAGATTATCTTGGATTCAATGTGCCGAATAAATTTTTACTGGGTTACGGGCTAGATTATGATGGCCTGGGAAGAAACCTCGACTCCATTTACCAGTTGGTTGAAGATTAGCAACATTTTAATCGCTGAATATTATGTATTTCAATATTTTGAATTATATTGATACATACTTTTATTGCAAGTATTGGTAAGGTACTGTATTATATTATTGTTGGTATGTGTAACGGCGGCGGCTAGTGGTCAGTACTATCTGCGCGGTGAAGTAAAAACGGAGCAAAATACGGCACTCCAGAATGCCCGCATCTTCCTGCATACAGCTAAAGCAAATTATTATAGTGGAGCGGACGGTAGTTTTGGTATCATCATGCGGCAACAGGAGGATACAGTTACCATTACATTAGACGGGTATGAACCGCAAACATTACATGTGAAGGCCGGCATCTGGCAGCGCATCACACTGAAATCAATCATTACCAAGGCCACCAAAAATAAAAATAAGCTCATCTCTATTACGATGGATAAAAAGCAAACGCACACGGCTAAATGGAGTGTGTCGGATGAAACGTATTTCCAACTGGTAGAAAATGAATTTGTAGAAACGGCGGTGTATCCGAATACGGGATACTCACTCAATGTAAATAAAGCATCTTACAGCAATGTGCGTCGTTTTATCAATGGAAGCAGTGAAGTGCCGCCCGATGCGGTGAAGATCGAAGAGATGGTGAACTACTTTAACCTGATGTACACAGAACCGGAGCGTGGTAAAACTTTTGCTGTAACATCCACCACGTCTGATTGTCCGTGGAATACTCAAGACCGGTTGTTGTTTGTTAATGTGTGTGCCCGTAAACTGAGTTTGGATTCCATCCCACCGGCCAATTTTGTTTTTTTAATTGATGTATCAGGAAGTATGGATGATGAAAAGAGATTGCCTCTGGTTCAGGCCGCCTTTCAATTGTTCGTCAAAAATATTCGTCCGATTGATACAGTATCTATTGTAACCTATGGGGGGGGCGTGCGGGTATGGCTGCAGCCTACGAGTGGCAGTGAAAAGAGTGTAATTAGCAATGCTATTGAAGAGTTGTTGCCAAATGGAGATACCCCCGGAGAGGCAGCATTGCAAACGGCCTATACGCTGGCACAGAAAACGTTTATAAAAGGGGGAAACAACCGCATCATCCTCGCCACGGATGGCGATTTTAATGTGGGTGAAACCGGAGAAAAGGAATTGGAAGAGTTGGTAGCACGTTATAAGAATCTGGGGATTTATTTAACTTGCTTAGGTGTGGGCACCGGAAATTTAAAAGACTCAAAGTTACAGGTGCTGGCCAAGAAAGGAAACGGTAATTATGCGTATCTCGATGACTTGAATGAGGCTGAAAAAACACTGGTACAGGAACTGACACAAACCATGTATGCTGTGGCCGACAATGCATTGCTGAACGTGGAGTTCAATCCCAAAGTGGTGGGGCAATACCGGTTGATTGGTTTCGATAACCGGCGAACTGCTATGAATGAGGCGGATTATTTGCTGGAAGGAGGTGAGGTGGGGAGCGGAAGCAGCGTATTGGCCATTTTTCAGTATACCCCACAGGGTACTCAAAATAGTACGGATGAGCTCGCCAGGTTGCAGATTCGTTATGCAGTAGGGAAAGATACATCTGCTTATCGTGTAAGCCATACCGTAAATCAATCATATATTCCGTTTGATACATTGGAACAACCCTTGCAGTTTGCCACCGCCGTAACTGCATTCGGGTTGAAACTCAAAAACAGCTCTTACGCGAAGATCAACTGGGATCAGATTATGGAATTGAGTATGTATGCCAACAAGAGTCAGTTTCTGCAGAATGAATTTGCTACACTGGTAGAAAAGGCCATGTATATCTACGAACCGAAACGCAAGAAAAAGGCCGGGAAAAAGAAAAAACCTTAGCTGAACATTTCCCTCACTTTGTCGAAAAATGACTTTTCATTTTTTTCTGGCTTCGGTATGAAGTTGTTGGAAGTTTGCATTTTTTCAAGCATTGCTTTTTCATCACTACTCACTTGCTGGGGAGTCCAGATGTTTACATGAATCAGTTGATCCCCTTTTTCATAGCTGTTGATGCTCGGAAACCCTTTGCCTTTCAATCGGAATATTTTTCCACTTTGCGTGCCGGGTGGAATTTTAATTTTAGCCTTTCCATCTATTGTAGGGATTTCAGATTGTGTGCCGAACACTGCTTCCGGGAAGGAGAGGTGCAGGTTGTAGGCCACGTTTAGTCCGTCGCGGTGCAGCACGGGGTGGGCTTCTTCTTCAATCAGCACGATAAGGTCGCCAAAGGCACCGTTGCGGGTGCCGGCATTTCCTTTTCCGTTGAGGCTAAGTTGCATGCCTTCCTGAACACCTGCCGGTATATCGATGGAAACGGTTTCTTCGCCCATCACCCTTCCATCCCCTTTGCAGGAGGTACACTTGCTGGTAATCGTTTGTCCTTCACCGTTACATGTAGGGCAGGTAGTCACGGTCTGCATTTGTCCGAGGAAGGTATTCTGTACACGGCGAACTTGTCCGCTGCCGCCACAACTTCCGCAGGTTTGTACACTGCTTTTATCTTTTGCTCCGCTGCCATCGCATGAAGTGCAACGAACTTCCTTTTTTACTTTGATGGTTTTTGTGGCACCTTTCGCAATTTCTTCGTAGTTGAGTTTAATTTTTACCCGCAGGTTGCTGCCCCTGGTGCCTGTTCCGCGGCTATTGGCGCTGCGCCTGCCCCCTCCGCCAAAAAATCCGCCAAAGGCGTCATCGCCAAAAATATCGGAGAAGTGGCTGAAGATATCTTCTGCATTCATGCCTCCAAATCCACCTTGTCCGCCACGTCCCTGACTGAAAGCATTGTGTCCGAAGCGGTCGTACTGCGCCCTTTTATCCGCATCGCTCAAAATTTCATAAGCCTCAGCTGCTTCTTTAAATTTTTCTTCGGCTGATTTGTCTCCGGGGTTGCGGTCGGGGTGATAGCGCATGGCCACCTTGCGGTATGCTTTTTTGATTTCGTCTGCCGATGCCGATTTGGAAATCTCCAATACTTCGTAGTAATCTCTTTTCATAAATCGTATAAAGCCTCTTTGTTCAAATGTTTAGATGTGAATTATTTTCCAACTACTACTTTAGCAAATCGAATGATTCTGTCGTTTAGGGTGTAGCCTTTTTCTACTTCGTCTACCACCAATCCCTTCATTTTTTCTCCTGCTTCAATTTCAGTGATGGCTTCGTGCATATCGGCATCGAATGGGGTGTTCTTTACCTGCATGGTTTTTAGGCCACGTTGTTGCAGTGTGTTTCTGAATTTGTTGAAAATGAGGTAATGTCCTTCAATAATTTTTTCAAGATCGGTAGCCTGTTCTTTTTGTGCTTCGGCACGGTCAAGATCATCTAATACATCCAATAAGGGGAGTATCACATCTTTACCACCGGTTTGACTGATTTCATACTTCTCTTTGGCCGTACGTCTTTTGTAATTTTCAAATTCTGCTACCAGGCGCAGGTATTTATCCTTTAACTCATCGAGTTGGTCAGCAAGCGCTGCCGGATCTACATTTCCTGCATCTTCATTGGTTAAATGGCTGTTTCCGGGAATATCAGCATCTGCATTGATATTCATTTCAGGTGTTTCGGGGGTAGTTGTGTTTTTTTCTTCCATATCCTTTCAAAAATGTGTGCAAAGGTACAATAGTCAAAGATGCTGCCAATGCATTATCGCAGCCAAATTGACATAAAATGTATGGAGAAGCGGAAAGAAAATCAGATTACGGCAGATTATTTCACTACCTGGAATTTTCCGGACTCAATGATTTGTCCGTTTTTATCCCTCAATTGATAAATATACATGCCCCTGTAGAAGTCTTGCAGCGACACCCGAATGCGGGATGGTGTGTTTTTTATATCCAAAACCTTTCTTCCCATAAAATTGTAAATCTGTAAGTTATGGGTGTTATCGTAACTTTTTATAAAGTCGAAATTGATAAAGCTGATGGCAGGGTTTGGGTAGAAGCGAAGGATTCTGCTATCGGTTGTTGCGGTGCCGGCACGGGGCTGATCCTGTGCAAGGGCAGGGGCGTGCAAAGCAACAAGCAACACGAGTATAGACAGTATTTTCTTCACCACGGTAAATGTATTACAATATATTTATTTTGCAAATTTCTTTCTACTAAAATTATATCAACACCAGCCGCCGGGGCAGCCGGTGTTGAATAAGGTGTTTATAACTAAACGCCGAGGCCGGCCATCTTAGTGTGAATGGCTTCAAAGTTCGGCACATCTCCAGCTGAAGCTAAAATTTCGGCATATTGCACAACCCCTTGTTTATCAATAAGAAACGCAGACCTTTTGCTTACGCCTTTCATGTTCATGTCGGTGAAAGATTCGTATAGGCAACCATATGCGTTGGATACTTCCTTGTTGAAATCGCTCAGCAGGGGGAAATTGTATCCCTGTTCTGCTTTAAACTTTGCCAACGTAAATACTGAGTCAACGGAAATGCCTAAAACGGTCACTCCGCTGTTGTTGTATCGGGCAATATCATCGCGTACACCACAAAGTTCGTTGGTGCATACGCCGGTAAAGGCCTGGGGGAAAAAGAGCAACAGCACATTGTCTTTCCCTTTAAAATCGCTCAGGGTAACCTTGTTTTTATCGCTATCGAATAAAGTGAAATCGGGTGCCGTTTGGCCAACTTGTACAGACATAATCAAATTTTTTTCGAAGATACTAAACAATCAAAAACAACAAGGCCCCACCCTAAGGTGAGGCCTCATGTTATCCAAACAATCCATAAAAACAAAAATCTTTATTTGTTAGTACAGGACTTTTGCCGTGTGGTGTTGGATTAGAACTTCGGACACCGTACGGCATCGCGAGAGCTATAAAAATTGTTGATATATTTTTGATAAGTTAAAGACATTTCAAATCCACCTCGTCCGCTGCTCGCTGCTTTCAAAGGCGAGATATTGGCATCATAACTGGCGGAGATGCTGAGGGGGCGAAACTCCAGCTTGGCCACCGGAATAACGGCATCTTTCCATCGTACATAACTTCCTATATGAAAGAGATATTTCAGGTTATCAGGATCACCGAGTTTCCAGGTGTACAGGGTGCCCGCAATGGTTTGATTATAAGGCCCCTGACGACTATGATCAGCTTCAATGGTGATAAATGCGCTTTCACTCACGTTGATGCGTACCCCGGCAGATGCTACCATTTTAGGCATCATTTCCACTTCAGTATCGCTGTAAAAGGTGAGTTTTTTCGGGCGGTTGAGATGATGGTATGCAAAACCTACAAAGAAATTATCATCTTCATTCTCGCTGATTTGGGTTAAGAAGCTCATCCCCACACTGGCATCCCAATAGGCATACGTTGGGTTGGTCAGTGCTTCACCAGTTCCCAGGTTAGGGTTATAATTGGCACCATCAAACTGATTGTTGGTGGTCATCTTACTTACATCAATTCTTCTTTGTACCCATCCGCCCATAAACCCAAAGGATAAATACGTATTGCGTACATCGCTCAGTGATTTATGATAGTTCAAAGCGGGTAGGATATGCGTTGAGGTGAGTGACACCGTGCCTGCTTTATCGTATAGTATTTGACCGCCCACCGTTAAGAAGTCATCACTGTTTCCCACAGGCATTTTAAATTCACCATTGATGGAAACGGTTTGATATGGGGTGGTTACAGAATTCCATTGAGTGCGGTACACCGACTGTAAACGAACATCTCCGCTGAACACGCCTGCCAGGGCAGGGTTTCTGAGCAAAGGTGTTTCAAACATTTGCGAGAAGTGGATATCCTGCGCAACAGTGGTGAGCTGTGTGCCGGCAGCAAGGCCGAAACAAAGCAGGATTTTGGTAAATGGATTTTTCATTGGATTGCTGGTTGTTGCCGATCAACAAGTGCTTAAACGTTGATACTGCGGCAGTTATTATCTGGATATCGAAACATTTTATTGTTCAATTGATTTATCGGATGAGGGTGACATTTCCTTTAAACGGCAACAACTGATTATTGTCGCAAAGGATTTCAATAACATATACAAACACATCCGGTGTTAATTTTTGTCCTTTGTATGTTCCATCCCAACCAGCTGATGCATCATTGGCCATGAAGTCGTTTCGCTGATACACAATTTCACCCCACCGGTTGAAAATTTTTGCACTCTTAATACGGAATAAACCGGTTCCTCTCGGATAGAAGATGTCATTATTGCCATCACTGTTAGGAGAGAAGGTGTTGGGTATGTACACATTGCCTCCGTTACATATCACGTACACCGTTAAATCATCAGATGCCATGCACCCTCCGGGGTTTTTTACTTCTACCCGGTAGGTAGTGGTTTCACGCGGACGAACAGTTATGGATGGATAATCTGAACGGAAGATGCTGCCCGTGGGGCTCCATATAACTTCAGTTACATCAGAAGATATTTCCGGTATCAGATCTATGATTTGTCCTACATTGACGGTACGGTCGTTCCCAGCAAATACCCTGGGTTTAGGGAATACAATCATTGGTACGTAGGCAGTGTCGGTAAAGCAATTCTTATCATCTCTTCCTACTACCATGTACATAGTAGTGGCTACCGGGCTGGCGATAGGGTTTGCAACATTCGGATTGCTAAGTCCGGTGGAAGGATACCAGGTATAGCTATGCGCCCCGCTGGCAAAAATTCTTTCTGATCCACCTTCGCAAATGGAATCTCTGCGGCTATATTCCATAGTGAATGGATAGGCAACTTCAAGTGATATTTGAGCAGAATCTACGCAACCTTCAGCCGAGGTACCTACCACGGTGTACGTTACTGCAGCGGCAGGCGATACCAGTGGGTCCGGACAATCTGTACAACTTAAATCTGTTGCCGGGGTCCATACATACGTACTGGCACCGGTTGCATTCAGTTGTTTAGGCGTACCAAAGCATACTATACTGCCGGCGCCGGCACTTACTACCGGTATGGCATATGCGCTGATGTTTGAGGTCGTATTTCCTGTACAACCGTGCACGTTGGTTGCGGCTAGTCGAACGGTATATGTTCCGGACTGAGTGTAATCAATGCCCGTGACATTTGTTTGTGTAGCCGTAGAACCATTTCCAAAATTCCATAGCCATGTAATGGCGGTGGTGTCGGGTATTTCGAGTGAAGCTCCAAAAGACGCTGTTAGTGGTGTGCAACCATTTTCAGATTGAGTAATTACCGGACGGGGTGTAACGGCAACCGTTACGGGTACTGTAGATTGGGCAGATGCGGTACATCCGCTTTGTGTGGTAACATTTAGCTGTACAGTAAACATGCCGGGTGTGTTGAACACATGTTGCGGATGCTCTGATGCAGCGGCTTGCCCGTCGCCAAAGTTCCAGGTATAATTTGTTATAGGTTCAGAGGCTACCGAAGTGTTGTTGAACTGTACACTGCCTGAATCGCATACGGCAAAAATGTTTTGAGTGAAGGAGGCATCAACCCCTTTTACCCAGATGGTATCCGGCCCGGTGATCGGGATGATACATCCACCGGCATCTCTTAATATCATTTTAGGTACATAGAATCCTGGGCGTGTATACGTATGCGTTACTACGGAATCTACAGTAGACATTGTATTTCCATCGTTGAAGTCCCATACGAATGATACACGGTCGAGGGTGGTGGCCGTAAACGTTACCGTGAGTGGGTCACATCCTGTGGTTTTATCGTACACAAATGTTCCTTGCGGGCCTTTCACATGGATGGGTTGCACCTTGGTGCTGGTACATCCTCCCGGACCGGTAACAGTCAGTACCGCATTATATACACCCGGAATAGCATAGAAGTGAGAAGGGTTGAGGGCATTGGAGGAAGTATTGTCTCCAAAATCCCAACTCCATCGGGTATAGTTTTGAGATTGATTGGTAAAGGATACAACCAATGGCGGACAAGTACCTATGGTATCGCTTGCCATAAAATCAGCCTGTGGCGTTACGATGCGTATGTAACTGGGTTTTGTGATAGAATCCGTACAACCGTAACGGTCGGTTACCACCAGTTTCACATCGAATGTACCATCGGTTAAATAAGAATGTATCGGGTTGCGCAGTGTGCTGGTATTGCCGTCGCCAAAATCCCACTCAAACCTGAGGCTTGGCCCTGACGAGTTACTCATGAATCGAACGGTTCTTTCCGGACATGTTAATGAATCGGGTGAGTTAAATGCTGCCCTTGGTCGTGAAACAGTAACCGGTGTGGTAGTAACGGCTTTGTCTGTACAACCCTCACTATCCGTTACCGTTAGTTCTACGGTGTAGTTGCCCGGGCTGTTATAAGTGTGTATAAAGGGAGCTGTAGTCAGGGTTTCAATCACTCCGTCGCCATAATTCCATGTCCATGAAACAATCGGGTCGGTACCATCAGACGTTGACTGATCATTGAATACAATAGGGGCCATGGAGCAGGTTCCGGGCACATCTGGTTCGAATGCCGCCGTGGGCCCACTTACGTGTATGTAGTTGGATTTGATGAGGGTGTCTTTACAACCATCTCCCAGTGTGATAATTAATCTCACGGTATATACACCATTCTGGTGATAGGTATGGTGAACGGTTCGGCCTGTACCTAAACCACCATCTCCAAAATCCCACTGATACGAGCTAACGAATTGTGGATTGGATGTAGAGGTAAAAGGAATGGCAACTTTACGGCACACATTGGTATCCGGTGTAGAGAATTGAGCCTTTTCATCGTACACGTTCACCGTTCTGTAGGCGGTATCACTACAACCTGTAATACTGTTATATGCTACCAGCATTACACGATAAGTGCCGGCAGCTGCATACGTATGGGTAGGACTCAGTTGTGTGGAGGTATTACCATCCGCAAAATCCCATAATACGGTTTCAGCACCCACCGAACGGTTGATAAAGTTTCTGGTGAATGGAGCAGCACAGGTTGCTGAAGTAATCATTCGTGCAATAGGCGGCTCAATGCGAATATAATCTTCAAATTTGAGGGTATCAGAACAACCGTTGTTCCATACAATCAATGTAACATCGAAGTATCCGGTATCGCGGTATTTATGTTCCGGATTTTGAAGCACGGAGGTAGCGCCATCACCAAACTCCCACAACCAGCGATCCACGTTACCAATGGTGGTGTCTGTAAAGAGGATAGCCTGCCATGCACAGGTAACGCGCGGTGTAGCCGTAAACCCTGTAATGGGACGGTCACCGGCACGGATGCCTTGTGGAACGATCACCGTATCCTTACAACCGGAGGCGGTAGTGATGATCAGAGAAATATCGTGCATGCCTGCGGCAAAAGTGTGTGTAGGTGTTTCATCAGTAGAGGTGGTTCCATCCCCAAAATTCCATAGATATGAGGTTACAGGATCAGTAGCATTTACCTCTGAGGTGAACGACCAGGTAAGAGGTGCACAACCTTCCTGTGGCAAATCAAGGATACTTGCAGAAGGGAGGCTGATGTTTATCAACTCCTGTTGGGTTACCCTGTCGGTACAACCATTGGCATTGGTAGCGGTTAAGGTAACGGTATATGTACCTTCCGTTGTGTATGTATGCGACGGGTTCACAGCCGTAGAGGTATTGCCATCGCCGAAATTCCACAAATAAGATAAAGCCTGAGCGCTGGTATTGGTGAAGTTAACGGTGAGGGGTACACTACAGGATGAAACCGGTGCTGCCGTAAATGAAGCCTGTGGTTTTGGAAGCACGGTGATGTTTTGCGAGAGTGTATCGCTGCAGCCCCCGGAGCTCACAATTAAGCGTACGGTATAGGTACCGGGTATAGTGTAAGTTTTTGATGGGTTGTTTTGGGTAGATGTGGTGCCATCTCCAAAATCCCAACTGGCATCTGCTCCTACCGGAGTAGTGGTATTGGTAAATGCAGCCGGAGATCCGGCACAAATGGTTGCGGGAAAACTGAAACCGGATTGAAGGTGGCCGATCACAATGTTGTTATTCATCACCAGAGAATCTGCACAACCACTGCTGTTGCGCACAAACAATTTAACGGTATAACTTCCATTGGTGGTGTAGGTATGAGAAGGGTTCTCTGCAGTGGATGTTTGGCCATCACCAAAATCCCATACATAAGTTAGTGTACCCGTTCCCGTTGAGTTGTTTTGAAAATTTATTCCGGAAGGAGCAAAACAACTAGTTGGGTCTGAATGCGTAAATCCGGCATTTACACCGGTAGATACATTAATATATTGTGGACGCGTAATGGTGTTGCTGCAACCAAAACTATTTGTAACGAGTAACGAAACATTGTAGATACCCTGACCCGTGTACGTATGTACCGGATTGGGCTGATCATCTGATATACCATCTCCAAAATCCCATATCCAGTTTGTAATGTTTCCTGAACCCGGTTGTGTGGCGTCAGTAAACTGAACAGGCAAAGGATAACAACCGGTTGTGGTATTGGCTGTGAAATTGATGCTTGGTAAAGCGTGCACTGTAATATACTGTGTGCGGACTATGGAATCCTGACCATCATCGCCTTGTACGAACAATCGAACTGTGTATTGGCCCGGATTAAAATAGGTTACCGAAGGATTTTGAAGGAATGAAATGGTACCATTGCCCAGGTCCCAGCGCCAGAATTGCGGATTACCGGTTGATAAGTCCTGAAACTGTACGATAATAGGAGCACAACCGGCAACGGTGCTGGACGAAAAATCTGCCCGTAGCTGCGCGTTCGAAGCAAGCTTTGCAAAAACAAAAACGATTACCAGAACGCCGGTTTTAGCCAGGTTTCGAAGAGCCATGGTTTGGTTTTTATGAATGATTGGATGGCCGGGGATAAGTCGGCTCTGTAATAACACAAATAGCAACTAATTATTGTGCAGGAAGCAAAAAAAAAATGAAATCAGAAACGAACCATGTGCAGGACATGGGGTTGTGAGCTGCCCCAGGGTGCAAATTCAAGCACCGGAATGGCTTTACGGGTGAAACGCCAGGAACGAGTTAAAAAGTTGAAGCCAGAACCTGCAGGGTCAGGGTGGGTCAACAGAATGGTGAGTTTGCCGTAATCTTCGTTACAGGCCCAGGTGCCGTTATAAGTCACTCCATCTTTGGTGGCCGTTAACGGTCCATCATAAAAGGTATTCTTATATAATACAAATGTATAACCTGTGAACATTGAAGTGATATCATCTGTGCCGTTGTGTGCATAGGTGATGCGAAAGTTGCGCTCCATGATGTTGTCTTCAAAATAATCTTCGGCCCAGTTGCGCTGAATATCTTCAATGAGTTTTTTACAACCTGTGGTGGATAGTATACCCGCAAGTAAACATATACTTATGCAAAGCCTGAACACCCGGGTTGGTACTTTATTGAATGCAATTGTAGAAAGAGTTTGTTTTCTATTCATGGTGTTATTGTAACAAACGTACAGCAATGTACAAATTGTATATGAATTATCATAAATATGGGAAAAAAGTGAGGTTTATAAGTTTCGCTTAAATTTGAAACCTACATTGGGTGGATATATAGATATATTCGCCGGATGACATGTTAAACCATTTCTATGCGTATAAAAGATATCATTCATCATCTGGAAAGTATGGCTCCGCCCATGTTGCAGGAATCATACGATAATGCCGGATTGATTACGGGTAAGCCCGGATGGACATGCAGCGGGGTGCTGGTTACACTCGATACTTTGCCGCAAACCATTGATGAGGCGGTTCAACGCGGATGTAATATGGTGGTATCGCACCATCCAATTGTATTCAAAGGACTCAAGAAAATAACCGGTGCAGGATACGTGGAAGAAACCATCATTCGTGCCATTAAGCAGGATGTGGCCATTTATGCTATTCATACCAACCTTGACCTTGTGCACCGGGGTGTCAATGCACGGATTGCCGAAAAAATTGGATTGCAGGACACCCGTATTTTGAGTCCGAAACCGGGGCAGCTTTTAAAACTGACCGTTTTTGTAACAACAGAACATCGGGAAGCGTTGCTGCAGGCCTTGTTCAATGCCGGAGCGGGCAACATCGGGCATTATGCTGAATGTTCATTTACGCTGGAAGGAACAGGTACATTTAAAGCGGGGGCTGATGCCCAACCGTTTATAGGAAACAAACACGAACGGTTCGCCGGTACGGAAAGCCGTGTGGAAGTGATATTGCCAATTTGGAAAAAAAAGGAGGTGTTGCATGCCATGCGTACAAACCACCCGTATGAAGAAGTGGCCTATTACCTGCACGAACTGGCGAATACCCACCAGGAAGTGGGCAGCGGAATGATCGGCATGCTGCCCCAACCGGAGCAGACTATAGATTTTTTACAAAGGTTGAAAAGTGTGTTTGGAACACCTGTGGTGAAACACACTCCGGCGGTTCAAAACCAGGTGAGAAAGATAGCTGTTTGCGGTGGAGCCGGACAGTTTTTACTAAACGACGCAATTGCCTCAGGAGCAGATGTTTATATAACATCCGACATTAAATACCATGAGTTTTTTGATGCGGTGGGGCGGTTGCTGCTGGCCGATATCGGGCATTATGAAAGCGAACAATTTACCATAGATTTACTGACTGAACAAATAAGCATTAAATTCCCTAACTTTGCCGTCCTTAAAACAGGCTTAAACACAAATCCTGTCTGCTACACCACCTGATACATGCTGCGTAAAGGTATGCGGTAC
>ENA-UOUJ01000401-UOUJ01000401.1-activated-sludge-metagenome-genome-assembly--contig:-NODE-401-length-31389-cov-7.288664_pt1 | contig 31389 bp, 42 predicted proteins | sample MGYA00249839_ERZ747224 | MGnify/ENA primary metagenome ERZ747224 (study PRJEB28782, sample SAMN03220277) | activated sludge metagenome | biome: wastewater; feature: sewage sludge; material... | reverse complement strand
GCCGAGAAAGCGGACATTGTTCCGATGGCGTCGAGGTACCGACTGACTCTTTCAGCCGTGACGGCAGCGCCTCTAGCAGCAGACATTGCTTGCTGACGGAGCAGCCACAGGAGAGAATCGAGGCCGTCAATCGGCAATCATCCAGCGTGCTCGAAAAAAACGGCAAGCATGGTTCATTTCTAGACAAGGCTCCGCACGCTCCCAAATAAGGCGCGTCGTCCAATTTGATCTCAGGGATTCGCGATCTCGTCCGTCCAAACCCGGAACGACTTAAGCGTGTTGGGGCCGAACGTCGTGGCGATCGCGACATCGGCGGCATCGCGGCCGCGCGCAATCAGAACGCGACCAATGCGTGGCACGTTGTTCCTCGGATCGAACGTGTGCCATTGGCCGCCGAGATAGGCCTCGAACCATGCGGCGAAGTCACCCGGAGGATAGGGCGGAAGCGTCCCGACATCGCCCAAGTAGCCCGTGCAATAGCGGGCCGGAATATTCAAGGCGCGACAGAATGCGATCGCGAGGTGAGCATAGTCACGGCATACACCCTGCCGCTCTTGGTAGGCCTCGGAGGCCGTGCGCGTCGCGCGGGCGTGTGCATAGCCGAAGGCAATGTGCTGATGCACAAAGTCGCAAATAGCCTGGACACGGGCCCAACCGGTTGCCCCATTGCCGAAGTGCATCCACGCCAGATCCAGCATCTGATCGCAATCGCAGAAACGGCTTGCCAACAGAAAGACGAGTGCCTCTTCGGGAAGGTTTTCGACCGGAATTTGCGTGGCATCGGGCACGGTCGGATCTGGCATTCCGGAATCATGCACGAGCGAATCCGAACGAATGCGCATCGCCCCCGCCGGAGCAACGAGCCGATTGCACCAATTGCCGAAGCCGTCCCGATAGCCAGACATCCGAACCGACGGGCTGGTGACAACATGATCCGGCGCCTGCAAATCGGAGACACGGGAATGGTGCACGTTTAGCACCAGGATGACGGGTGTGGACTGGGAAAACTCGTAGTCCAGTTCGTAGCCAACACGTAGCTTCATGGAAGGTCGTCCTCGCTCTCGCCGCTCGACAACCTGCCGCGACGGGACACCGTAGACCTTTTCTGCCTTTCGTCGAGCGCAATCGCGCCAACTATTAGGCCAGAGCCGTTTCGGCTTCCGCGCCGATTACGGAGACAGACACACTCATGCCCAGAAATGCGGACGACGTGCCGACGAAGCTGCCTGATAACGGTACTGCTTGTCGGTGGTCGCGCGCGACGGCGATGCGAATAAGGTCGCGATTACCGAATATTCCGTTGGTGGGATCCATCTCCACCCAGCCACATCCTGGCAGGTAAACCTGCAGCCAGGCATGGGTCGCGCCACCACCCTGGTGGTTGGTGCTCCGAGGCGTGTAGATATATCCCGTCACAAATCGGGCGGCGAAACCCAAAGACCGAAGTGCTTCGATCATGAGCAATGCGAAGTCGCGGCAACTCCCGGTGCCAAGCGCGAGCGTTTGCGCGGGCTCCTGCGTTCCGGCCTTCGGACGGCTCAGGTACACGAAATCGCGATGGATGGTTTCCATCATGTCTACAAGGACGGATAGCGTTCCGCCATCGCTCGATCTTGCTACGTTGACCGCCCACTCGGCGAGCTGGCCATCTGGATCCGGGCGGTGGACTCTCATGACTGACTGCAAGTCCGGTACTTCGTCGGCATCGTAGGCGAACGGAAAACGCTGAGCGGAGTCGAGTAGGAGATCGGTTGGCTGGGCCGCCTCATAGTGAAGGATGTCGATCTCGCTCACAAACCGCAGGCATATGGCGCGTTCGTCGCCGAACTCAGCGTAGGACACGGAGTTACCGAAGGCGTCGTACATCCATCTGATGCTCGCGGGCGCCGGCGTGATCGAAAGCTCCGTATTCAACAGCCACAGGCTGTGGCTGTCGCGTGGCCGAAACATCATGCGATGGCGGCCAAAGGAAACCGGTTCGGCATAGTGATATTCGGTCGTGTGGCGCACGATGAGATGACGCCGCATGAGGTCTTCCCTTTGATCCAGATCGGCCGCCAAACCGCTACTGTACCGTGAATGGCCGCACCACGGGCGGTTTAGTGATCAAGGGACAATCGTGCCAGGCCAACGCCATTGGCAAGCGTCCTCGGCGTAGGACGTGTACGCACATAAAAATGAGAGCAAGCCTCGACGCGAGCTAATGACGTTGCGAGGATGGCGAGAAACGGCACGCGGACAGCGCAATTGGCTCGGCCCTCGATTTGACGCTCTTACAGTTTCCTTTCGGGATCGAGTTTTAGCCCCCGGTTGGCAATGACCTTAGAGAAGACCTCCTCCAGGCCGGCCTGCGTCAAGCCAGGAAACTTTCGCTGTATTGCTGTCAACAGGCTGGCGTCCTGATGGCCAAGCGTGATCAAGCGATCGAGCTCGCGTGCAACCTCTATAAATTCTGTCATTCCGCGTGATCACCCCAGAACTGCCTGCATCCGCGCGCACCGCCCCGGCCCAGCCGCCCTGTATGCCTCTACGAAACGAGATTTGGATAGGCCACCGCGCGGGGCTTCGACGGCTGGAACGCACGACGAAGATGCAAATCGCAGTAAGGATGCCCGTCGACCTTGCGGCTCCCGCAGAAATGGAAGCCGGACACTTGCGGATCTCCGATCGGCCAACGGCAGTCGTCCGCCATCAGCGTCTCCATCGTTTTTCTTTGGCCAACGGGAATGACGGGATCTTGTAGCGGTGTCGGGTCAGTCGACGTCTTGTTTGGAAACATGGAAGGTTCTCGCTGAGAAATATGCCGCACGATTGCCGGCACCGCCAAGCTAGGACGGGACGAACTTATGAACACTTAGTGCGGGTTTTCGATGCCGGCCGCAAGGTCGGCAGCCAATTTCCGATCCAGATCCTCGATATGCTCCGTGATCTCTGCTTTTGTCATGCCACGTATGTCGAACCACTGGTCCATATGCTGGACGACGACCCATTCACTGGATGAAGCGGTCCCGTGAGCGATGATGTACCGGGCCTCGGCTTCTGTGATGAGCTTCGCCTTTTTATAGAGCGTCCTCATCCCTTCGGTCCCCTAGCACGCACGTCGTAAGTTCGCTTACCAGCTATCACCCGTCAGCTCAGTCGTCGGTTTGAACGCGCTTGCACACTGTCCTCCACCGCTTCTTGGTCATGTGCGTCGCAGGTTCCCACAGAGCCATGCAGGAAGCCAATTTCTCCGCTTTTGTCGCTCGCCTGTAGTTGCCGAGCCCGAGGGTGGACTCTTGCGCATGCGGGGCCGGAGCAGATGCCGTTCCCTGACCGCTTGCCGGAACCGAAGCTAAGATTATTGCGCAGACGGCGAAAGCGAGTGCGGCAACGAAACTGTGATTATGAGATGTGAACAGAGCAATATTCCTTTCGTTATGTGCGTCACGACAAACACGGATGGTACAAACCAACCTTAGCGCCAGCATGAATGCGGCATCAGACTCGGATACTACTCAGTTCCGATATCACGCTCTTGGGCCATGGCAAGATCGAGTGGATCGATAGCGACGACCTGTCTCTTGAGACTGACAGAGCCGATTGCGGGAAGCTCGATGGTGGTTTCCACTCGGCGAAAGGCCACGAAGGACAAACTTTCGATCAGCTCTTCCTCGGACTCGATCCTATAGCTGCCTGCGGGCAACTCCCCGTCGATGCCACCGAGAGTAAAAGCGCTATTGAACACTGCAACCGATCGGGTGGTGCGCGTCGTCATCGTTTCCACTTTTCCAAAGAGTGGCTGAGGATGGCGGCGTGGACAAACCGCACATCCGAGGTCGGCGCCACGTCAGTCACCGTGTTGGCGAAGACATCTCCGTTCCATGGGGGCATCTCTGGCTTGGGGGCCTGCTGCTGGCCGGAAACGGGTGAGGCCATGACCATCGCCACCAGCGTAAAGGGCAATATGGCTGATTTCATACCAGCAACTCCGTTTGCCGAACGAACGAAGAGCGAGCCAGTGCACATGGTGCACTGGCTCGGCGCTGCGACTGGCCGTTTTGAGACGTCGGTCGCGCGCTGATCTAGATCTTCTGCGGTGCGGGCGCCGCCGGCTTTTGCTCCGACTTGACGGCCGGATTGGCAACCGTTTCCGGCTCGCCGACGGTCGGCGGACTTCCGGCTGGCACCTTGGATGGCGCAGTCGGCGTATCAGGTGCCGCGGTAATCGGAGTGTCAGATGCCTTTGTGGCGTTGTCGATCATGAATGTCACCGGTTTGATGGTTTAGTTCATGCCGACAGTGCACCTCTACCCGGACAAAGCTTAGACTCGGAATGTACCTATGGCGCGGCGGAAGCGCTGTCGTCCGCCTTTGAGGCCAGGACTGCGGCGGCTAGCACTTCGAGCGTCCAGACCACGCCGCTGGGGTAAAACTCGTGTTCCACAAGTCCGCCTAGCGTCACGCCGGTCATGCGCTGCAGGACGACTTGACCGAAGCCGCTATGCTGAGGCGCCTTTACCTCAGGACCGTTTCGCTCACGCCAGGTCAGGTGAAAGCATGCGGATCCCAGAGCACCCGGCCTGATCTGCCACGCGACTTCGATGGTGTCCTCCTGCACGGACAATGCCCCGTATTTCACGGCGTTAGTCGCGAGTTCATGCAGTGCGAGCCCAATGTTCTGAGTGGCGTTCTGGTTCAACATAAGACCCGGTCCTGTCGCGGAAATGCGCACACCGTCGATCTTGCCAAAAGGCTCAAGCTGACAGCATACCACGTCTGACACGGCGGCGCCGCACTTGCCATCCTCGACGAGAAGATCCAGGGAACGAGAAAGTCCGTTCAGTCGTTGACTGAATACGGTTTGGAACGATTTCGAGATCGTGGCTTACATATCCGGTTTGGCGTGCGATCGCCTGTACGACGGAGAGTATGTTTTTTGGTACGGTGGCGCAGCTCGTTTATGACAAGCTGCAGGCCTTCCTGCCTAACCAGGAGGCGGGCTATTGTCTCGGTACGAGAGAACGTCCTTCGATGTCCGCCGGCGTTCTTGGTCGATTGAATTTTCAGCATGGCCGCTCCTCCTAGTAAGGGGATCATTCGTATCGAGGTGCTCGACACGGGCATCGGCCTCCCCATGGATCAGGCCCGGAAGATATTCGAGGAGTTCCACCAGCTCGCAAATCCAGCTCGCGACAGCAGTTTGGGTCTTGGGCTCGGCCTTTCGATCGTCAAGCGGATAGGAGATCTGCTTGGGCATTCTATCGACGTCCGCTCGATCCCCGGCTACGGGTCGGCATTTGCGGTGGAGGTACAGATCGGCGACGCAGGCGAAGTCGACGAGACGCAGCCTATACGCGCAGCCCAGGAGAACTCGGCACCCGTTGCCGGCACATTCCTGATCATCGACGATGATCCAATCGTGCGGAATATGGTCAAGATGCTTCTCGATCAGGAGGGACATCGTACGATGGTCGCAGGCGATGTCGCTACAGCACTCGATATCGCCGGAACAAACGCTGCGGAACTGGATCTCGTAATCGCGGACTATAACCTGTCTTGCGGGGCGAGCGGCCTCGATGCCATTGCGAGCCTGCGGCAGCAGCTCGGCCGAGATATTCCCGCCATCGTCCTGACGGGTGACATCGCGACCATCACGTTGCGCGCTGTTGCGGACCAGGGGCACATTCAGCTCAACAAGCCGGTGAAATCGCAGCAACTCATAAGCCTGATCCAGCACCTTCTGGTCAAGGCGGGGAAAAACGCACCCGATACCGCGGTCGACGTGCCATCATCCGCGGATCCTTCCGCGATACAGAGGGTATTCGTTGTTGACGATGACGCCGTTGTCCTCGAGGCAATGCGGGATCTGCTCCAAGAGCATGGCTATGGAGTAAAAATCTATGCAAATGGCGAGGAGTTCCTGCGCGCCGAGCGATCCGATGGCTGTCTGCTGATCGACGCCCGATTGCCCGGCATGACCGGTCTCGAACTGATCGAGCGCCTCAGAGCGGAGAACTGTACACTGCCCACAGTCATGATAACTGGCGACGGAGACATTGCTTTAGCCGTCGAGGCGATGAAAGCGGGTGCCTCCGACTTTATTCAAAAGCCGGTCGGTCACGTGGAGCTGCTTGCGAGCATTGCGCGCGCGTTCGAGCTCGATGGAGGCAGACCCTCTGCTGCGCGAGAGCTGGCTCTCTCTCTTGTCGCGGGGCTGACGGCGCGCCAACGCCAGATCATGGACCTCGTCATGGCCGGACATCCGAGCAAGAACATTGCCGCCGACCTTGGAATCAGTCAGCGCACCGTGGATAACCATCGGGCGGCTATTATGAGGAAGACCGGCTCCAAGTCGCTTCCGGCCTTGATCCGGATCGCGATCGCGGCGGCTTGAGCGGCCCGCACGATCAGAAGTCTGATGCCTGCAGTGTGTAGGCATCTCTGCGGCGGCCGGAATATAGTCTTGCCGCGACGTCGAGGATTTGATCCCGATGGCGGTCGAACGCAATCAGAATTCCGGTCTCGTCCATCTTCGGATTTGGGCTCATGCGGGAGAAGGCGCGCTGATCAAGGAAGAAGCTGATTTCGAGCGCACCGTCATAACCCCAAAAGCGCACGCGGCGTCCGCGTGCGTCGTAGCTGCGGCTCCGATTGGGAAAACTGAGTGTCACCGCGCGTCTCCTTTTTAGCGTTGGAGCGCCCATGCGATCTCGCTTCTGAGGAGAGAGCGAGGCTGGCCCTGCGGGGAGTGCGCTCGAGATGTTATTGGAACCGGACGCGATAGCCAATCAACATGAACTCCATCGCGACGCCATAGATGACGCCCGGCAAGCAGGGGATCAAGCTTCGCCACATCGAGCGACACAGCCAGGCCGCACTGCTCTAGCTGGCAGCTTGGAAGATGACGTACGCGACGAGCACCAGTGCAAGCACGATTGGAACAAGCAAAGACGGGATCCATGGCGCAAGCGTCCGCCAACTTGTCTTCTCGGCAACTACGTAGGCAGCCGGGTCATTCATAGGAGAAAATCCTTGTTTCTCGCGCACAGTCTCGCGTCGCGAAAGCCGACAGGTGCCCATGCATGCTCAGATCAGGAAGCACATGTCAAACCAGACGATAGGATGGAAGGGTATCGGCCGTTAGAGTCGGAATCTACTCAGAACGTCGGGACAGAACATCGCCTGCTCACGAGCGGGAGCGTTGGCGTCGGGCGGCTGCAAAACCGCCGACCATCGGCACGATTGACGGTCGCAATGAGCCCTTGCAATTAAGCGATGCTGTTCTTATTTCCACTGATCGAGTTTGGCCGGAATGCGGGCCGCTGTGCTCAGCGCTGCTGAGCGTATGTTCATAGACCCCAAAAATTCGAGAAATAGAGCTGGCGTGCGCCTCGCGGCGCGCGTCGGTTCGTTAGCATCAATGATTGGAGTGATCATGAACACGGGAACGGTCAAATTTTACAATGGACAAAAAGGCTACGGGTTCATCGCGCCGGACAATGGAGGAAGCGATGTCTTTGTGCACGCGAGTGCACTCGAACGTGCAGGGCTGACGAGCCTTTCGGAAGGACAGAAGGTCTCTTTCGACACCGAGCAGGATCGGCGTTCCGGTAAGACTGCCGTCGCGAATATTCAAGTAAGCTAGTCGCTGTCGCGCGTCGTCAAGCGCTTTGGCGCAAATTCCGGCGCTTGGGATCTTACCCGATAGGTTTTGAGCGCCGGCAAGTCGGGCTCCGCACACTTAGACATCATGCCTAGCAGGAGAATATCGTGAGCGGGAAGTGCCCAAAATGTGATGCGGAGTCTCATGTTATCATCGAGTACTTTCGTGCACGCGATGAGGGATCGAAGCGAACTGTGCCTGCAGTCCAATTCCTGTGCGAACAGTGCCGAACGATTCTTGGTATCGCGCTCGATCCAGAATGGCAGGCTCAAGTCGTTGCTGGACAGCTCCGGACTGTAGGAGCTGCTGAACAAACCAGCCACTGATGCCTAGGGTTAACGTCCGGCCTAGATGAAGGTAGTCATAAAATCCGAAGGCGATCTAGGCTTACCTATTCGCCGGCCATGATGTGCCCGATGTATCCGGCAGCAACAACTAAGGCGACAAATGCGACGAACAGGATCAGCGCTGAGGTCGCCGAACAATCGCTCGGCCGGGGATCGAGTGCCACAAGTATCCTCCTGAGAACCGCGCTCTCTTCGAACCATTTCTGATGCGCCGGAGAACGCCAAATCTGCTACGGCGAATGCCGCGAGCCTACCAACACCTGAGCACACTCAGTCGGTGCGAATGTTCGAGACAGAAATTTTTCCGGACCGACGATCCTCCTGGATATTGAAGGTCACTTTTTGCCCTTCACTGAGGATGTGCGTACCGGCTCGCTCGAGGGCTGTCGCGTGGATGAACACGTCCTTGCCGCCGTCATCTGGCTGGATGAAGCCAAAGCCTCTTTCAGAATTGTAGAACTTTACGGTTCCAAGTTGCATGATTGTTCCTAATTGATGGTCAAGGTGTTTTTTGCACGCACGCGCACTGAGCGACGATCGAGTTTTGTGCGCGCGCGGATAGGATTATTTGGGCAGCAGATCGTGGGCGCCACGCGCAGTCCGGCCGCTAGCCTTCCACGATGCGGTGAGACGCTTTTCGAGCGATCGCAACGCACTGCGCTCGTCGGTGAACCGTGCGTCCCCTGTTTCCCAGATCTGCCCTAGTAGAACGTCAGCTTCGAATATGCGGACGTTGGAGGAGCTGGTTAGATAAATCTCTGCGGTCGTGTCAACGATGCGGCCCACGAGTGTGTCATCCAAATAGACGTCTCTCGCTAGGCAAGAGGATTGTGGGTCAATAGGGTTCCAGCCAGCAGCCAGCCTGAACAATCTCAGCTCCCGTCCTAGAGCCTGCTCGCGTAGGTAAGGTCGCGCCCGGAGTAGTTCGCGCTCTGCTCGCCGTGGCGGTGAACGATCAACGAGACGCTCGCACGATGCGCAAGAGCCTTACCAAAGGCTTCGGCTACGCCTTGGCGCCGCGAAGCAAGTAAGGGAACACCTATCTGGCTCAACACGATCCAATTATCATTGGTGCCTTGAAAGATCTGAAAATCGCGTTTCACACGGAGCTCCCTTCTTGATTGGTGTTGAGCCGTGGCAACGGGTACCCGTCGCTTGCGTAGAGATTGCGGATCGCGACGTCGTCATAGCGATCCTCATCTATCTCGAGAACGGCTCCGACCAGTTTATCGGGTTCCAGCTCTTCGATGGCGTAGCGTATGGCGACGGCCGCAGACTCAAAGCGACGATATGAAACCATTTTACGCCGAAAGCCCGTGCCCTTGGACGGGAACAGCTCTGCTGGAGCGCAGTAATCGAATGTGTCTGTCATCAGGCATTCTCCTCCTGGAGGCTCGCAAGCTCGCGTTCCTTGGCCACGCGCTCGAAACCTTCTTCGGTCGCCTTGATCCTGTACGTGAGATCCTGGCCTTCGATCGGCAGCAGACGAAGAACAGTAACTACGGATGGACCAACGGATCTCCGCGGAGAATGAAAGATCACGCGTTGGCCGACTTTGAACCTGTGCGCTGCCATGTGTTTCGCCAAATCCTTTCTTATGCCACGACGTTCGCCAGACTGGAGTCGCTCTAGGCGATCCACTTTGCCCCATAACGTTGCGCAAAGATTCGCGTCGGCGCCGCTCTGAGACGCACCAATGGCAACGCGTTCCATCCAAACCCTCGTCATTGCAATGTCGAGGAGTCGAAGCGCGTCGCGACTAAAGCCGGGAGGATTCTGCGGGAAGGGCATGATGGTGCTCCAATCTGGCGGGAGCACTCGCATCTCTCAGCCGCTGGAGCCTGTTCGTGCCAGCGATAAAATCAATATGGGGTGCGGCAGGGCGGAAGTCCACCCATTAAAGTCGCGCAGTCCAATCTAAATTTCTATTTGCTCAACGCAAGCAGCTAGATCGCGAGCCGATACTCGATATCGGTTAGGAGGTGCCTTAACTTAGCCGGGTCGTAGGGCTTTGCGAGTCTGTTGGCTCCCTCGGGAAGGAGACAGGATGCGAGGTCGACCTTGCCCGAAGCGACCACTATGATTGTTGGTGGCCAGCGTTCCCGGACGTACCGAGCGAGCTCAATCCCATCCATATTGCCAGGCATCTGCACATCCGTGAACACCACGCGGATTTCTGGATGCTCCTCCAGAAGCGCAATTGCCTCCATTGCCGAAGACGCCTCTAGGCAACGGTAACCAACATCTTCCAAGGTCTGAACAAGATCCATCCGCACGAGGGGCTCGTCTTCGACGACCAGAACAACACGGCAGGTGTTCATTGCTCCCCACAATCCATCGGGCAACAACCTCTCCGGATGGTTAGGGTTCCAAATAAAATTCGGTGCAAAAACTTATTTTCAGCTGCAGGTTTGCGTGCCTCCCTAACGAGACGGCCTCCTGATAGGGTGGGTTGTCAAAGGAGTTGCGAGCTTGGCCCTTAGGATTCCTCGCGCGATCTCTACAGCGGACGTGGACATCTCGGATCGGTTGGCGAGCAGACCAACGCCTCAACCGGATTATCAAGGTGAAAAACTCGCCATCCAGGACTTGACCAGTCGGATGGCGAACCGGCCGGGAGAAGTCTTACCACGGCTCACAGCCCTGGCATTGGAGTTATGCGACGCAGATTCGGCCGGCGTCAGCGTTCTGACGCGTGACGAATTCAAGTGGCTTGCCCTGATTGGCAAGCTTTCTGTTTTTGAGGGCACGACGACGCCATTGAACAACAGTCCATGTGGCGTTTGCCTCGAAAAGCTAACTCCGACCCTCATGGAGCGTCCTGAGAGGGCCTATTCTTGGATTGCAGATGCCGGGATAAGCGTACCCGAGGTTTTGCTGCTTCCGCTCCTTGTTAACAACGGAGAACCGATCGGAACAGTTTGGGTCGTGGCAAGGGAAGGACATGCGTTCCACGCCGGCCATGCGCGATTGATGAAGGATCTGGCGGTCTTCACGGGCATTGCGCTGCAAATGATTGAAGCGGAAGCGGCTTTGAAGGCAACCTTGAAAAAACATGAGTTATTTGCAAGCGAGATGAGCCACCGCGTGAAGAACTTTTTTGCAGTCACGGAGAGCTTGGTTCGGATGACTGCCCGGCACAGCGAAACGAAGGAGGAAATGGTCGACAACCTTCTGCGTCGTGTCGTTGCTCTGTCGGATGCACACACTCTCGCTCAAGACCATCATGCCGAGAACGATCAAGAGCCCGTACCGTTGCGAACGGTTATTGAGACTGTGCTTCGACCTTATCGCGGCCCAGTTTTGACCGGGCCGCCAATTCTGCTAGCGGCGAGCGCCACGAGCAACCTCACTCTTGTATTGCACGAACTGGCCACCAATGCTGCCAAACATGGTGCGCTCAGTACATCGAACGGTAACGTACGAATAGAATGGCACGCCGACAGCAGTGGTTTGGAGATGACCTGGAAGGAAAATGGCGGGCCGACGGTCAACGGGCCGCCCACCAGGATCGGATTTGGAACAAAGCTTATTCGAAACACCCTCGCCAGCGTCAATGGAGCAGTCGAGAAGCAGTGGGCAAGAGACGGGTTACATGTCCGGATTTCTTTGCCGCGAGATGTCCTGATCGGATACCCAGGTTGAGCAGCTTCGCAAGAATTTGAACCCGAATCCGGTCGGGATATTCGCTCCTCGACTCGTGTGGGCGCATGCTGGTCTGTCTCTCGAACAAGGAGACAGACCATGGACAACGATCACGAAACTAAGAATCTGAAGCCTGTCCACAACGAGCCTTGGAACAAGGGAAAGCTTATCGGGGCGAAGCCGCCACTGCGGCCGAGCCACGTCTGGTCGATTAGAACCAAGCTCCAGATGGCAGAAGTTCGGAGCGCACTCGTTGCGACGTACGAAGGCGGTGTTTATCTACCGGCGCACGGGTAATCTTCGCGGGGTCCAGCTCTTGCTTGGGCATTCGAAAATCGAGAGCACCGTTCGCTACCTCGAGATCGAGGTCGACGACACGATCCAGATCGCAGAGAAGATCGATATCTGACGCGTGCCGAGTTTGCGGACATGGTCCGATAACCGCTCGCGGCGCTAAGGCACGGTCGAAAAATGTCTGATAGCGGACGACATCCGATCAATCGGTCAAATACAGGAGGGTCCTCGGCATCCAAGGCAGATTTCGCGGGCCTGTTTGAGGCAGTCCATTACAGTCTGCGCCAGCACTTCTTGCGGTCGATTCTTGGAGGGTTTCGATATCGGACCTCTAGTGTCTTTCAGGTTTAGGTGGAAGCATAACTGGCGTTTCGGATGTAGCTGGCGCATTCGTCCTGCGAGATGGCTGTGACGAGGCTGGCGATGTTGTCGTGGATGGCTTCGATGGCGCGGGCCTGCGCCATGCGCATCCAGTGTTTGACCTTGGCGAAGACCTGCTCGATCGGGTTGAGATCCGGCGAGTAGGGCGGCAGGAACGCGAGCTTGGCGCCCGCGGCGCGGATCGCCGCGCGGACAGCCTGGGAGCGATGGCTGCCCAGATTGTCAAGGATCACGACGTCACCTGGCTTGAGTGTGGGGAGCAGGAACTGCTCGATATAGGCGCGGAAGATGCCCCCATTGATCGGCCTGTCGATGACGCAGGGCGCCGTCAGGGCCTCGGTCCTGAGCGCGGCCAGGAACGTGAGCGTGCGCCAGCGCCCATCGGGTGCGAAGCCGAGAAGGCGCTCTCCCTTCCGTCCCCAGCCGCGGATCGGCGCCATATTGGTCTTGATCCAGGTTTCGTCGATGAAGACCAGGCGCGCCGCATCCAGGTGACGGCTCGCGCGCAGCCATCGGCCGCGTCTCCTCACGACATCGGGACGCAGTTGCTCAGATGCGAAGAGCGTTTTTTTTGAACGAGCAGCCCTCGCGTTTGAGGAAGCGCCAGACGGTATCGTGCGAGACCACGACCCCCGCGTTCTGCCAGGAGATCCTTCAGGCGATGCAGCGTCAGATGCGGCACCTCCTCGATCTGCGCCAGAACGAAGGCGCGATGTGGCACGAGGCTCGAGGTCTTATGGCCGCCGAACTTGGCGGGCGTGGGACTGCCCGTCTCGCGGATCCGCTTGGACCACTTCACGACCGTTGAAGGCGCGACATTGAAGCGCTCGGCGATCGAACGGCAACTCTCGCCACCGGCGAGGGCAGCGGCGATGCGCAGACGCAGATCATCGGAATAAGGCTTCGCCATGCATGCTGGCCTCCCGCCCAGCATGCATCTTGAATCACAGCACGCCTGATTTGGGAATCCTCCGATTCCGCCTAATGCTGAAAGGCTCTAGGAAGCAATGACACGCGCCTCGTGCACAGCGGCTCGAGCTCCGAGGTTCATTCCTCCCGATGTTCTCTCAATTCAGGGGGTGCTTCGGGTAGCTCGATATCCGTCTCGCGCTCAAACGCCCCGCCTTCACCCGCCATACGGGCGGACTGGACAATAGCTTGGGCCCGGTCGTCCGGCAGCCCAAGGCTGGATAAGGCGTAGCGCAACAGCCCGAATGCCGTTTCCCTCTCCCCCATGATGGCGATTCCGATCCCCTGGTCCTTGAGATAAGCGAGTTCCGATGCGCGGTGGGTTCGCACGGCGGCGTCACGTTTGGCCTGGTGCCGCCTGAGGGCCGCGACCTGATCCTGGCCGGTGCCATCCTCTCGATCATGCTCAATCCGCTGGTGTTTGCTTGCATCGATCCGCTGCTTGCCTGGTTCCGGGCGCGGCCGCGTTTGACGGCGTTTTTGGAACGACCGGGCGATGGCTTTTCGACCCCGGTCGATAGGAGTGAAGAGACTGGACTAAGGGATCACGCCATTATCGTCGGCTATGGCCGCGTCGGCGAGATCATCGGTGACGCGCTCAGGGCTCAGAAGCTTGCTTTCGTGGTGATCGACGAAAACCGGCGGCTTGTGGAAAAGCTGCGCAAGCAGGGATTGACGGCCATCTACGGCGATGCCACCGCGGCAGGCGTCTTGGAGGACGCGGGCGTCACCAGCGCCCGACTGCTTATCGTCGCGATTCCACAGGGCTTCCTCAAACGGCGCATCATCGAGCTGGCCCGCGGGGCCAATCCGCAGATCGACACCGCCGAGACCCGCGAGGATGAATGAGAACTCGCCAATCTGGGCGAGGCTGGCCGAGACGACGAGCGCAGTCGCCACCGGATAGCCGCGTAGGAGCACGATGGCGAAGGCAGCTATCGATTTGCCGAACACGATAAGGAGCAGCACGGCCGCAACCGCCAGCGGCTGGCGCAGAAGGATGCCGGGGTCGAACAACATTCCGACCGAGACGAAGAAGAGCACGGCGAAGGCATCCTGCAGGGGCAACGAATCTGCCGCCGCCTGATGGCTGAAGTCGGATTCGCTCAGCACGACACCGGCGAAGAACGCACCGAGTGCGAACGAGACGCCAAACAACTCAGCCGAGCCGTAGGCAATCCCAAGAGCGAGCGCCAATACCGACAGCGTGAACAGCGCGCGCGAACCCGTCCGCGCAACCGTCAGCAGGAGCCAAGGCACGACCCGCGTCCCCACCAGAATAACCAGGCCCACGAACACGGCGACCTTGGCCATCGTAAAAAGCAACGCTGTCACCAGGCTCCCGCCAGTGAACTGGGCAGCGACGCCGCGCGCATCCCCTCCGAGTGCGCCTGCCAGGGCCGGCAGCAGAACGAGAGCGAGCACCATCGCCAGGTCCTCGACGACGAGCCAGCCGACCGCGATGCGACCGTTGGCCGAGTCGAGCGTGTTGCGCTGCTCCAGAGCACGGAGCAGGACAACCGTACTCGCCACCGACAGGGCCAGCCCGAGAACGAGCCCTGCGCCGATGCCCCAGCCCCACAGCAGCGCAAGCGCAAGACCGCTACCCGTAGCGACGGCGATCTGCGCGATAGCGCCTGGTATTGCGATCGCGCGCACCTCCATCAGGTCCTTGATGGAGAAGTGCAGACCGACGCCGAACATCAGCAGAATGATACCGATCTCGGCAAGCTGGCTTGCGACATCGGCGTTCCCGACAATCCCGGGCGTGAATGGCCCAAGTGCCACTCCGGCAAGGAGGTATCCCACCAGCGGCGGCAAGCGCAGCTTGCTGGCGAGCAAGCCACCCAGTAACGCGAGAACGAACCCCATCGTGATCGTGGCAATGAGCGATATGTCGTGCGGCATTGGCTCTCCGGGCGACAGCGCAGCAGTTTTGCGAACAGGCAGTTGTCGTCGATTACAGATTAGGCGTGCGTCGAGGCGTTGACGTCGAATACTCATCGCAATTAAGTCGCACTCAACCTATCACTGGCGAATGACGTGGACCGATCAGGTAACGACCATGGCGCGCGCATCACCGTCACGCTTCAGGACGTTCACCGATACATCGGTGCCGTGACGGGCAACGCGGACATCAAGTCTTGAGTTTCCGACCACGATCCTGCGCACGACGACCTCGTTTAGGAAGCTCGGCAGGGTCGGCTTGATGAAGCGAACTTGCTCTGCCGCATGGACGATCGAAACGCCGAGACAGGCGCCGAGGAATGCGAACGGCGAAACGGCCGCCCACGCTTGCGGCGAGCACGCCACGGGGTAGGCGATGGGCCCGCGTCCGGATTTGCGCGTGAACCCGCAGAACAGCTCCGGCAGGCGCCGGTCCTGCTGATAGCCGACCGCCGCAAACAGGCCCTCGAAGAGGGCGGCAGCCTCGGCCTTGAAGCCGTACCGATCGAAGCCGAGGGCGATGAGCGCGTTGTCGTGTGGCCAGACGGATCCGTTGTGGTAGGACATTGGATTGTGCCGCTGCTCGCTGTGCGCAACCGTGCGGATGCCCCAGCCGCTGAATGACGTTCGGCGCATCAGGGATGCAACGACTTTCTGCGCCGAGGCGGGCGTCGCGATGCCGGTGAAAAGCGCGTGCCCCGCATTGGAGGTCAGGACCTTGCAGGGTTTCTTGTCGCCATCCAACGCCAAGGCATAGGTGCCGATATCCTCGCACCAGAAGGCGCTTTGAAAGCGAACCTGCAGGTCGTCTGCGGCTTGGCTCAAGCGCGCCGCCAGCGCGGTCTCGCCGCAATGCTGGGCGAGCTTGGCGGCCTGGCACTTCGCACCGAAGACGTACGCCTGCACCTCGACGAGGGCGATCGGCCCCGTGGCTAGCGCGCCGTCGGCGTGAAAAACCGAATCGTGGCTGTCTTTCCAACCCTGGTTGGCAAGGCCGTTCGGGGTCTCCCGAAGGTACTCCACGAAACCGTCGCCATCGGCGTCGCCGAACGTATCGCACCACGCGAGTGCGGCCTTGACGTTGGGCCAGATCTTTTCCAGTGTCGCCACATCGCCGGTGCGCTCGAAATAGAGCCCGGCCAGCATGACGAACAGCGGCGTGGCGTCGACCGTGCCGTAATAGCGCCGGAACGGGATCTCGCCGAGCTGCGCCATCTCACAACTGCGCCGCTCGTGCAGGATCTTTCCCGGCTGCGCGTCCGATCCCGGATCGTGGTGGGTAGCCTGTGTTTCGGCCAGATGCAGAAGCACGCCGCGCGCAATCGCCGGATCGACCCAGACCATCATCATCGCCGTGATGATTCCATCGCGTCCGAACACCGTATTGTACCAGGGGATCCCGGCGTAGGGGTACAGCTCTTCGCCGGCGCGTGTTGATAACGTATAGATATCGGCGGTCGAACGGCACATAAGCTCGTCGAACAGCGGGTTGGAGCTCTCGATCGTTGCAATGTTTTCCGTATCGGAGCGCGATGCCCTGCGCTTGGCGCGGTAGGCGGAATGGAAGGAGATGGGTTGGAGCGGCTCGTCGCTCTCGTTGAAGGCGGCCGTGACCAGGATCGTCCAGCGCTCGCCCGCATCGAGCACGCGCTCGAAGACCGCTCGATGCAGGTCCAGCCGCTTTGGCATGGGCGTAAAGGTCAACGTGGTACGCCGCTGGACGCCGTCGAGCCCATCATAAACATACTGGATCGCGTCTGTGGCCGTTCTCTTGATGCTGATCTGACCTCGCCTTGCCCGGGGCATCCCGCGCACCTCGAAAAGGTCGACGAAATCGGCATCGAACAGCAGCTCGATCGAGACCAATCGCTCCACCGTATCGTAGTTCCTAAGCGCGATGCGTTCATAGGATGCCGCGTTCCAGAGGAACTTGGTGCGCGAGATCGCGATGGTATCGCGTGCGATGGGGTGCCGGCTGGGAGGCTCGATATCGGCATTCGTGAGGTCGATCGACAGAGCGGAGTTGTCGTCGTGAATGACGGACGAGAGCAACAGGGGGCGGTGTCCGGAACACATCAGCTTCAGCCGCGACAGAAAGCGCATGTCGCGAAAGTAAATGCCCTCCGGTGTACCCAATTCGACACCCAGATCGCCATAGGCATCGAGAACGGCGAACGCGTCTCCATGCTTCAGCGTCCGTAGCGTCCGCTCGGTCAGCGACGTGCTGGCCTCGATATGATAGTCGGAATCGTCGTGCTCGTGATCCGCTAGGCCGGTCGGATTGGCGATGGTCATGTGGCCCCATTCAAGTCAACGGGTTGCAGCTCAGATTACGCCAAGACAGTAGATTGGAATACGCCCTCGCACGGCGCAGTCCGCACGCTGCGAATGCGGCGCCATGTGACTAGATGGCGGCAAGCGCTCCGACCCGCTGCGGCAGGCTCGCATCGCTGGTGAGAGCCAATTGACGCGTGTAGGCCGAGACGTAGGCGTTGGTCATCTTCTCGACAGTGAACCGCTGCTCGAACGCCTGCCTTACGAGGGCGCGATCGAGTGTCAGGCTCTTTTCCACGGCTGCGACACCTTCGTCGATCGAAGAGACCATGAAACCGGAAACGCCTTCGGTAATAATCTCCGGAACCGACCCGGCCCGCCATGCGATGACGGGTGTCCCAACCGACATCGCCTCGATCATCACCAGTCCGAACGGCTCAGGCCAGTCGATCGGGAACAGTAGCGCGCGAGCGTTTCCGAGAAACGCACCTTTCTGCTGATCGTCGATCTCACCGATGAACTCGATCAACGGGTGGTCGAGCATCGGCCTGATGACCTGCTCGAAATAGTCGGTGTCGGCCGGATCGACTTTGGCGGCGATCTTCAAGGGAATTCCTGTGCGCTTGGCGATCTCTATGGCGCGATCTGGTCGCTTGTCCCGGCAGATGCGACCCAGGAATGCGAGATAGTCGCCGCCGTGTGGATTGAACCGGCACAGAGATTCCGGGAGACCGTGCGGAATGGTGTCCACCCAATTGATGAAAGCCGGCATAGGAAGCCGCTGATGGTTCGAGATCGAAACCAGCGGCATCCTGGGGAAGGCTTTGTAGATCGGCATGTTGTCCGGGAGGTCGAGCCGCCCGTGCATCGTCGTGATGGTCTTGTGACGGATGCGATTAAAAAGAGGGTGTTGAAGGAGGTCGACATGAAAATGGATGATGTCGAAATCCGCCGACGCTCTCATCACCTTGGAAAGCATTACGAGATGCGTTGCCAAGTGATCGCGAACTCCCGCCAACCGCAGCCCGCGCGGACAGCAGGGGACGAGCGTTGCAGATGTTTCAGAGTCGCCCGAGGCGAAGAGCGTTACCTCGTGGCCCTGACGAACCAGCTCCTCGGTCAGCCACGAGACGACTCGCTCTGTGCCGCCGTAGAATTTCGGCGGCACGGATTCGGCAAGTGGTGCGACTTGCGCAATTCGCATCTTGGTGCGACCTTTCGGTAATTCACATAAGGACGTTCTTAGTGAAGACATTATAGAAATCCGAAACTTGCAGCTCCGTCGCTGCCGCCCGAAAAAGCGGTTCCCAACCCTATTGCAACGGGAAACGAGACATCAGGCTCGGAAAGTACTCACACTTGGAGTGCCGCTTAACGCCGAACGGCGCCGAAAATAAACGCGAACGTGATTGGCGCTTTGGCCGCGGGATCACCATCTACTCTATAGAGATCGGCGCAAAGGCGCTTGTCCGAGATAAGGAGACACCATGAAAATCTGGAATGCACCGCAGGTGCGCGAGCAGGCCGTCGGCCTTGAGGTCACGAGTTATCTGCCCGCCGAGATCGACATCATCTAGCGATGTCATCTCTACGATAGGGCCGTGGGTGTATCCGGTTGTTCGCCGGCATGCTCACGGCCTTTCCGTTCCAATGGGAACGCCATGATGGACGTCAGCCGGGACATTGCCGATTTCACACGGCGCGCCGAGGTCGCGTATGGGGCCATGTGTAGGGCCAAAGGTCAGATCGCCAAGTTCTGCCGCGACGATGCGCGTTTCTATCTTGAGCGCGCAATCGAGATAGCCAAGGCGTCCGGCAATAAAGACATGGTCGCGCAACTGCAATTGCGCCGCGGGCAGATCATGAGCGCGTTCCACAAGCAGAATGACCGCTCCCCCTCTCAGCAGCAGCACACCGGCATCGAACGCTGGGAGAACGAAGGTGGCTCGATCGGCGCATGCCCCCGCCACAGCCATCGCTGAAGGCCCGCTCAGCTTGCGAGCCCCGCCCCACGCACAGGCTCAAGCAACCCGACACAGCAAAGCAGACACAAAAAATGGGCCGCAACGTGCGCGACCCATCCTCTTGGCATTCCCAACGCAATCGATAGGGCGGGAACGTATCGCCATCACCCGCTGCGGCAATCGTGATAGCGCGAGCGCCAATACCGGCTGCCGGTTGCCTGCCACTTGCGGTACTCATAGGAGCAGCCCCGAGCCCCTTCACCGAAGATGATCACGCTACGCAGAGCGCGCCCGACCGAACGGTCATGATTGCGGCCGCGATAGCTTTTACCGCGATGATCGGCGTGCTTCTTTCCGACTCGATCCCCACCGCCATAGTGCTTTTGCACACCGCTGCGCTGGCTGTCCTTGGCTTCCGCCGTGCTGACCATCCCCGTGATAGCGAGGATCGCCGCGGCGCCCGTGATCAATATCGTTTTCGTGATCGCTGTCATGACTCTGTTTCCATTTTTTCTGATGAACGGCCCGCCGACGTCAGCCTCGATGGATGGCTGGCGGTCGAGATGCTCGGATGAGCCTTAGCGATGATCTGACACTAGAGGTCAACCACGGGCAGCGTGAGACTCGGAAAGTACCCAACCTCAACGCGAGAAGGATCCTGCGCCGCACGCGGCGACACCGTACTGCGCTAGGTCGCGGCGGCGCGAACCGCGTCCGGCTTGACCGCGATCAGTCTCTCGATCGCCTTCACCTTGCGGTTCACGAACAGAACGTTCGGGATCTGAATCGTCTCCTCGTTGGAACCGCCGATTTTGAGCGTCAGATCGCCGGCGCCCCATACCAAGATGATGTCATGAAAAAGATCCTGGCCTCGCCTCTCGAACACCAGGCCATTGGTGCCTGCTATTTACGAGATTGCGCACACATCGACCACGTAGGAGCGGACTTTCACTTGCAGGCGCCACGTGTTGACTAGCGTCGCGGCTTTGAGCAGCGGCGAGGTCTTCCGGGTCGATCGTTACGATCTGCTTGCGGAGGCTTATGGTTCCAACGGCCGGCAGCGTGATTGTGGTCGCAAGCCTGCGATAGGCCTCGTTTGTCAAAGTATCTAGCTGCTCTTCCTCGGTTTCGATGACATAGCATCCGGCGGGTAGCTCGCCATCGACACCGTCGAGGAAGAAGGCGATTGAACGCCACCACCGTTCGCGTCGTCATGTTTCTTTTCTCGAATTGATCACGATTGCACCTGGAAACATTCCTTGCCGAACGGGGAGCGAGCCGGAGCGACGTGGGCACCGGCTCGCCATCCCGCCTGGTCATGGCGAATGATAGACCATCGATGCCCTCAGATCTTCACCGGGGCCGGCGCAACGCGCGGCTTCTCGGAAAGAATACGGGTGTTGACGACTTCCGGGTCTCCGACAGGAAGGGGGCGCTCATCACTCGGCTCCGTCCGAGGCGGCGGTGCGACGGGCTGCGCGGTTGCGATTGCATCGGAGGCCGTCTTGGGTGTGTCGGTCATGATGTCCTCACCGGATTGGTGTTTGTGGTTTTTAATTTTAGGCGCTCTCGGTCGAAACGAAGGACGATCATTATGTGTGCGCCCTTCAGGTCTCCCGGTGGATAGTGATGCAAGCCGTCTGGAACGCTTAGAGTCGGAATCTACCTAGTTGCCTCCCCCGCTTCTTGCAGGAAGCCCGTGTAGGCGTGTTGGAGCATTTAGGCGGCGTAGCAAGTGACCCCTCCCGACGCTATCGGTCTCTCGCGCCAGAAACGGTCTTTGATTTCACCATGAGGATGGCCGCTGTGGGAACCTCGAGCGTCCACCTCACGCCGCCGCCGTCGAAGTCATGCCGCGCGTTTCCGCCTAGTGTCGCGGCCGCGATGCGTTGCAGGATCATGGAGCCGAAACCTTGATGTTCCGGAGGCGTGACCGCAGGACCGCTCTGCTCGCACCAGATCAAGCGAAAACGTTCAGGCCCGGAGCCACCCGGAACAAGCTCCCAGTGCACGGAGATCGTACCTTCCGGCACGGAGAGCGCCCCATACTTCGTGGCGTTGGTCGCCAGCTCGTTCAGTGCCAGCCCGAGAGTCTGCGTCGCCTCCCGGTTCAAGAGCGCGTCGGGACCCGCCATGACGATGCACGGTCCATCGATCTCGGCAAAGGGCTCAAGCTGTCTTTGCACCAACTCCGCGACGCTAACGCCTCGCTCACCCTCATGAATGAGAAGATCCAGGGAACGAGAGAGCGCGCCGATGCGTTGAGAGAACTCGGAGCGGAACGCGTTGAGGTCGCTGCTGCGTTGTGCTGTCTGAGTGGCAATAGCCTGCACGACGGCGAGCAAATTCTTTGTCCGATGGCCCAGCTCGTTCACGACAAGCCGCAGGCGCTTCTCCCGCGTCAGATAGCGGCTGATCCTGTCTATTCGGGAGAACGTCGTGCGGTCCTTGCTTTGGGGCTCCCTATCGGGGACTACGGGCTGTATCTGCGGCATGCCAACATACTCCCACACGGAAAAACGCCGACTGGTTCTGGGCGGAGTTAGTGTTATGCGATCCATTAACCCGCTTCTCGCCTTGACTGGACGGAACCCTAGCTGTCGGCAGCAATGCGCCGGAAGGCTCGGATTTTACCTACGCCCCAAAATGAGATTCCTCCGTAGGGAGCGATCCCGCCCGCAATGCAGCAATACGTGCTATGGTTCTCCGATCCCAGTGCTCTTCCTAGCGTGGAAGGCGGGAATGTAGAGAAGGCGTCACAATGGCTGGACTTCGTCCAGGCGCACCGGATGCTGCGCAGGAGCCCCGCGAACAGCGCGAGCCGAAAAGCACCGACCCTTGCCGGTCGCTGCCCTTCGCCGTTGTTGGCCTTGGCGCATCGGCGGGCGGCCTCGACGCCTTCCAGCGATTCTTGGATGCCGTTTCTCCAGACAGCGGCATGGCGTTCGTGCTGATCCAGCATCTGGACCCGACCCACGTCAGCATGATGAGCGAATTGCTGGCGCGCCACACGAAAATGCCTGTCGTGGAAGCCGCCAATGGCATGCCGGTTGAAGTCGATCACGTGTATCTCATTCCACCGGGCGCCTATCTAGCCTTGCGTAATGGATCGCTGTGGTTGTCGAAGCCGCATGACCGTCACGGCGCCCGGATGCCGCTCGATTTCTTCCTGTGTTCAATCGCACACGAGTGCGGCGAGCGCGCGCTCTGTGCGATCCTGTCCGGAACCGGCACCGACGGAAGTCTCGGCCTGAAAGCCGTGCACGAGCAGGGCGGGCTCGTTGTCGTTCAGGATCCCCACGAGGCCCAGCACGACGGGATGCCCCGCAGCGCCATCGACACGGGGTGCACCGATTTCATTCTTCCGATCGCAAAAGTTCCCCAGGCGCTGATAAGCTTTAGCCGCCAAGCGTATGTCAGCGGCCGCAAGGCTCCTGGCGATGAAATGGAATCCGAGAGCGGGCCGACCGAGATCATCGCTCTTCTGACCGAGATGACTTCCCACGACTTCTCTCTTTACAAGCCAGGAACGCTGACCCGGCGCATTGAGCGGCGTATGGCGCTGGCGGCGATCGAGAATCGGGAGCGTTACCTAGAAATTCTGCGCGAGGATATCGGAGAGCGCGAGCGTCTGGCCAGGGATCTCCTGATCAATGTCACGCAATTCTTCCGAGATCGACTTGCTTTCGACATGCTCGGCCAGTCGGTCGTGCCGGAGCTGGTTCAAGAGCAGCCGCCGGGCCAGGCCATCCGCGTCTGGGTGCCGGCCTGCAGCTCCGGGGAGGAAGCCTACTCGATCGCTATCCTGTTTCTCGAGGCCATCGCGGCCAGCAGGAGCAACATCAAGCTGCAAGTCTTCGCCTCCGACATCGAGCCCGGCTGCGTGGCCTTCGCCCGCAACGGGTCCTATCCGGAGCATATCCACAACGATGTGACGCCGGAACGGCTCTCCCGTTATTTTATCAAGGAAGACGGCGGCTATCGTGTCGTGCGCGAGTTGCGGGAGGCCGTGGTGTTCACGACCCAAAACCTGCTGGCCGATCCGCCCTTCTCGCGCCTCGACCTCATCTCGTGCCGCAACGTGCTGATCTATCTTTCTCCTGAGGCCCAGGAGCGGACGCTTTCGCTTTTCCATTTCGCGCTTCGCGAGCGCGGCGTTCTGGTCTTGGGCGCCTCGGAAACCGTCGGCAAACATGTCGACCATTTCGCGCCGATCAGCAAAACGCATCGTCTCTACCGCCACATCGGCCGCAGCCGCCCGGGTGAGACTGCGTTCCCGATCCCCAGCGGAGAGCTTGGATTTCGCTCGCGGTCCCTATCGCCCAAAGAGCGGGCCAATCCGGCTCCCACTCTGGGAGATCTGGCCAAGCGCACCCTGATGGACGCTTATGTGCCGGCAGCGGTTCTCATCAACGACAAGCGTGAGGCGCTGCACTATTTCGGCGCGATCGATATCTTCCTCAAGATCGCCCCCGGCGAAGCAAGCCGGGACATTCTCGTCATGGCTCGCGAGGGACTGCGCGGCAAGCTTCGCCACGCGCTTCAACATACGCCGTCGGATCGGGGCAACAGCTTCGTGACGGGCGGACGAGTAACCCATGATGGTCGTCCTATGGACGTCACGATCGGCGTCTTTGAGATCTCCAGCGATGGACAGAAATACCGCATCGTGAGCTTCGCCGAGGACGCCGGGAGTTCCGCTGCGGCGCAAGGAGGGGAAACGGAGCCACGTCCAAACATCAATCAGGAGCAGGAGATCGCCCTGCTCCGCGAAGAGCTTAACAGCACAATTCTCGAGCTCGAGGTTGCCAACGAGGAGCACAAGGCGATCAACGAAGAGGCCATGTCGGTCAACGAGGAGTTCCAGTCGATCAATGAGGAGCTCGAGACCTCGAAGGAGGAACTGCAGTCCCTGAACGAGGAACTCAACGCGCTGAACAGCCAGCTTCAGGAGACGGTGGAACGGCAGCGGGCGACCGCGGACGATCTCAACAACATCCTCAACAGCTCCGACGTCGCTACGTTGTTCCTCGACCGGGCGCTGAGAATCCGCTTTTTCACGCCGGCGACCAAAACGCTCTTCAATATTATTACGACCGACATCGGCCGGCCACTCGGAGATCTCACGCATCGATTCCGGGACGACGACATGCTGCGCGATGCCACTTCGGTTCTCAAGACGTCGGCTCCGAAGCGGCGCGAGATCGAGGCCGACGACGGCTCCTGGTACATTCGCAGCATCCTGCCGTATCGCAGCGACGCCTCGCATGTCGACGGCGTGGTCGTGACATTTACCGGCATTTCCGAAATCAAGGCCGCCCAGGCCGAGATCCAGTCCGCACGGTCTTACTCGGACAGCATCATCGCAACCATCGGGCAGCCGCTTGTCGTGCTGGATGCCGACCTCCGTGTGATCTCCGCCTCGACGTCCTTCTATCGCGTCTTCGCCGTGGGGCCCGCGGAAACCGTCGGCCGTCCTTTGCACGAGGTCGGCTCCTGCCTCGATGTGCCGGCGCTGCGTCAGTTTCTTGCCACACTTCGCAAGGGAGATGCGGGGCTGGACGATGCCGAGATCACTATTACTCTGCCGGCGCTTGGAATCCGCTCGTTCAAGGTGAGCGCCCGCACTATCGGCGATGAGCCGGCGGCCAGACGAAAGATCCTGTTGTCGATCATCGACGTCACTGACACGAAGCGCGAGAGCGAGGCGTTGGCGGCCGCCAAGGCGGCGGCGGAACGCGCCAATATCGGCAAGTCCCGTTTCCTAGCGGCCGCCAGTCACGATCTGCGCCAACCTCTGCAGACCATTAATCTGCTGCAAGGCATCCTGATGAAACGCGCCACAGACGAAGGCACGCGTAAGCTGCTGGGGCGCCTCGATGACACCACGGGCGCCATGTCGACCATGCTCGACAAGCTGCTCGACATCAACCAGCTCGAAGCCGGGATCGTGCGTCCCGAGATCGTTGATTTCCCCATCAACAGCCTACTCAGCCGCATGAAGGCCGACTTCTCGTTTCTCGCCGCTGAAAAGAGCCTGCGGTGGAGCGTCATCCCATGCAGTCTCTTCGGAAGAAGCGACCCGCGTCTCCTCGATCAAATGATCCGCAATCTGGTCTCTAACGCCTTCAAGTACACGAGCAGCGGGAAACTGCTGCTTGGATGCCGGCGGCGGCCTGGAATCATCCGCATCGAGGTGCTCGACACCGGCATCGGCCTTCCCATGGACCAGGCCCGGAAGATTTTCGAGGAGTTTCATCAGCTCGACAATCCGGCCCGCGACAGCAGCCTGGGCCTTGGGCTGGGTCTCTCCATCGTCAAACGGCTGGGTGATCTGCTCGGGCACTCGATCGACGTCCGCTCGATTCCCGGCTATGGATCGGCCTTCGCCATTGAGATCCCGCTCGCAGCCTCCGGCGGGACACGCGAAGCGCGCTCGGTCGAGCCTGCTCGGGACAATCATTCGCCCGTGTACGGCGCGGTCCTGGTGATTGAAGACGATCCATCCGTACGGGAGATGCTCAAGCTGCTGCTCGATCAGGAAGGGTATCGCACGACAGCTGCCGCCGACGTCGCGACGGCGCTTGAGCTCGCCGGGAAAGCTACGACGCGACCGGACCTAATAGTTGCCGACTACAACCTGGCCCGTGGCGTCAGCGGCCTCGATGCCATCGCGAGCCTGCGTCAGCGGCTCCAACGCGATATCCCGGCCATCGTTGTCACGGGCGACATTTCAGCAGGCACGCTCCGCGCCATTGCTGACCATGGGTACACGCAGCTCAACAAGCCAGTGAAGGCACCCCAGCTCGTCCGTCTTATCCAGGATCTCCTACAGCCATCGCCGACCGAGAGAACGGTCTCGTTGCCGCAAAACCCCCAAGGATCGAATGCGCCAACCGTCTATGTGGTGGACGACGACGCCGCTCTTCGCGAGGCGTCGCGCGACCTTCTCCAGGCGCATGGCTATGCCGTGGAGGCCTTTGCCGATGGGGAGGAGTTCTTGCGATGCGGCGGCGCTAAAGGCTGCCTGCTTCTCGATGCCCGGTTGCCGGGTATGACCGGCCTTGAGCTGATCGAGCGCTTGAAGACCGCGGGCCGTTCCCTGGCCACCATCATGATCACGGGCGATGGCGACGTTCCGCTCGCCGTCGAGGCCATGAAGGCGGGTGCCGTGGATTTCATCGAGAAGCCGATCGGCCACGTGGAACTGCTGGCCAGCATCGAGCGCGCGCTTGACGGGAACAGCGACGAGATCGAATCGACCGTCGTACGGAGCAAGGCCGTCTCCCTTGTTGCTAGCCTGACCGCGCGTCAGCGCCAGATCCTGGAGCTAGTCATGGCAGGCCACCCGAGCAAGAACATTGCCGCAGATCTCGGCATCAGCCAGCGCACGGTGGACAACCACCGCGCGGCCATCATGAAGAAGACCGGGTCGAAATCAATGCCGGCGTTGATCCGGATTGCAATTGCCGCCGGGTAAAATGCGTGATGGCTCAGAAGTCGTTCGCGCGCAAGATGTAGGCCTCCATCCGGCGACTGGCGTAAACCTTCGCGGCCACCTGCAGAATGCGATCGCGATAGCGGTCGAACGCCCTCAAAAATCCGGCTTCATCCAGCATTGCATCGGGACTTATGCGAGTGAAGGCACGCTGCTCCACGAAGAAGCTGTCTCGAACGCACCATCGTAGCCCCAGAAACGCACGCGCCGGCCACGCTCATCATAGCTTCGGCTTCGATTCGGGAAACTTAACGCCACTGGCGGATTCTCCTTCCGGCGATGAGGTACCCGCCGGGGTTTTCTCTACGGAGATCTGGCACGGTAGCCGATCATCAAGAGCTCCATGGCGACACTCGCCAAGACGCCCGCCAGACAGCCGATCCAGGCCGAAGGTGGCGGATTGAGGACGCTCAGGCTCACAAAGTACCCGATAAGCCCTCCGCCGATCGCGGCAATCGTTGCATTGACCAGAACGACACCCGGGATGATCAACCGTCCGGGGCCAGGGCCCGCTCCGCGGATGGATGCAAAGATGGTGAAGTGCCGAACGACTGTGCCCGCCAGCACAGCCAGAAATCCAGCCACGATAGCCAAGACGGGCTGGTTGGCGACGAAACCGTCAAGAGACAACCCACTCAACGCGCCCACGACGCCTCCGGTGATGACGGTCAGGGTGATGCCCGCCGATATGAGCTGTTGGTATCGTGACATACGCTCTCCGATGCTCTCTTGAGAAATTTATGCGTGAGCGCGCAGCGCTAGTTGGCAACCTCGACAATCACGTATCCGCTGAACACAGCTGCCATAACGATGGGCACGAGGAGCAACCAAGAAGAAATTGAGGCCCAGCTCCCGGGAACTGCTACGAGTCTGTCGTTTGGATCGACCATGTCATGTCCTCGCTGCCATCAATGCGGGCGTCTAAAGGAGACATGCGCGCATGGATGCTCAGATCCGGACCCGCATATCATGAAGGACCGTAGAGAAAGACGTATGGACAGCGTAGAGTCGGAATCTACTCAGAGACGCGGGAGGCGGGCTGACCTTTAAAGGTCCGGTGCTCCCCCCTCGAGGGCCATTGCGAGCGTTTACGTCTTGAGCGGCGCGTCCACTGCCGCCCGCAAAATGCGTGGCCCTTGCACACTGAACCATCCGTTCGCAATGCCAAACTCGACGCCGCTGTTCAAAGCCTCGCCATAGACGTCTTCATTCGCAAGGCGCGCTGCAATCGCGCCGAACATGTCGTGCTCGCCTGGCTTGGTGTGCCGTTGATCAAGCAGGTCGAGGATCCGACGCGCTATCTGTTCCGGTGTCGACGTCATGTGCACATCGTCTCCTTACGAGATATTGAGAGACAGCTAGCTCTCGACGGAGACGAGAAAATCGCCGTCTAGGAAGTCGCCGTCTCGGGATGCCTCTGATGTTTTGCCACTTGCGGTAAATAGGGGGAATTCTAGCGCGCTCAATGGAGAGGATTGAAATTTGCCCATCGCGCTGTTCACCTATTGGTTTGAACTCGGCAGTGCAACTCAGCTTGAGTAGTTTCCGATCCTATCGGCGCCGACCGATCTTGAATATTTCTCTGCAACGAGCGCACCGCGTGGCAACCCAGCGAACCGAATGGCGATCTGATCGGAAGCAACGCGGGCGCACTCCACTCAACAACAAGGAAAACAATGATGATCAGAACTGCAATGAAAGCGTTGCCCGTATGCGCGGCGACTCTCCTCATCGGGTCCTCAGCGGTCTCCGCGCAGACACCCGACGACATGAAAATGACCCAAGCTCAATGCGGCACGCTTTGGACGCAGGCGCTTGCGGGTTCTTCCGGCAACCTCTCCAAGGAAAAGGCCAAGCCCTACGTGAATGATTTCAAGAAGGCAGACAAGGACGGCGACAATCACCTCTCAGGGGCAGAATGGACCGACGCCTGCGAGCAGGGCGGGATCCAAAGTTCATCGGACGGCGCCGGTGACGGGATGAGCGGCTCAGACAAAACATCGGATCGGACGCCAGGCGATCAATCACCAAGCCGCACCCCGGGCGCGACCAGTACCGGTGCGGCGGGAACAGAAGCAGGTCAGACGGCTAACGGCACATCTGATCGAACGCCGACAAACCACTAACGGCCTCGAACGGCCTCGCGACCGCGAACTTGGGGCGGAGTAGCGAACCGCCCTGGTTTCGCTGTCACCGAGGAACCGGGGTATTCAGCATACAGAATGAGTCCGGGGAGACATTGACACCGAAATCAATCGACTTTCCTTCGACGTTCATTCAGTTGTTGCAACGGAAGGTAGATCATGTCACTCGGAACCATCCTTGTTGTTCTCCTCATCATTTTCCTGCTCGGTGGCTTTAGTGGCCGCTTTGGTGGGTACGGGTACGGTTTTGGACACGGCGGAGTTGGTGTCGCCGGGGTTCTGCTAATAGTTGTTGTTGTCCTGCTTCTAACGGGTCGCATTTGATCTGACCGGACGCCCCCTTGTGTTGGTCACTGACCAGCTCCCGCAGCAGGTCAAACCGAAGATGATATCTCAAATTGTAACGGGGCAGCCTGCGATGAAGCGAGCCCGGTGATGCGCCTCAAAATCCACCATCGGACAATTTATCGCTATCGCCAGCCGGTGAGCCTTGGATCGCACCGGTTGATGTTGCGCCCTCGCGAGAGCCGGGATCTTCGCCTGATTTCGAATGACGTGGTGGTGACACCCGGCGCGGTGGTGAAATGGGCGCATGACGTCTACGGCAATGCCGTGGCGACGGCTACATTTCAGACCATGACCGACACCCTCGTGATCGAAAGCGCGGCCGAAATTCAACTCCACACCACCGCATGGCCCATCTTCGATATTGCCGCCTCCGCTATCTACTACCCGTTCCGATACTCCGACGATGACTGGATCGATCTTGGCGCTCTGGCGATCCAGCAGTATCAAGACCCCGCCGGGCGGTTGCGGGAATGGGCACGTGCGTTCGTGGCAGGCAATCCGACGGACACGCTTTGTCTGCTCAAAGATCTGAGCGCCGGCATCTCAGAAGGGATCCGCTATCAAAGCCGGGACGATGAAGGCACGCAGTCGCCGATCCAGACTCTTGATCGTGGTTGGGGATCGTGTCGTGATTTCGCCGTCCTCTTCGGCGAAGCGGCTCGCAGCCTCGGATTCGGGGCGAGGATTGTCTCCGGCTATCTCTACAATCCGGATCATAACATTATAGGGTCCGGCGGTGCGGGAACGACCCATGCCTGGGCCGAAGTCTATGTCCCCGGCGCGGGCTGGATCACCTTCGATCCGACGAACCGGAGTATCGGCGGCTTCAATCTGATCCCAGTTGCCGTCGTGCGTGACATACGGCAAGCGATCCCGGTGGCAGGCAGTTTCGTTGGAATGAGCGACGCATTTCAGGGGATGTCGGTGGAAGTCCTCGTAACGTCCTTGATGTAGCCTTACAACCGGCATGAGAGACGGTGCTTGGTCAGTCGCTACACTGTTCAATCGGGGCCCGTGTAAGCCCGCGCAGGATATCCGCAGAGGGTCAAAATCGACGGTTGGTAACCACTCGAAGGAAGAATTGGCCCGAGACCGGTCGCAAAATCCCTCATTGGGTCGTTGCAGGCGCATGCTGGTTTGTCTCTCGAACAAGGAGACAGACCATGGACAACAATCACGAAACTAAGAATCTGAAGCCTGTCCGCAACGAGCCTTGGAACAAGGGAAAGCTTATCGGGGCGAAGCCGCCACTGCGGCCAAGCCACGTCTGGTCGATTAGAACCAAGCTCCAGATGGCGGATCGGAAGCGCGACCTGGCACTGTTCAACTTGGCCATCGACAGCAAGTTGCGCGGCTGTGACGTGGTCGCGCTCCGTGTTGATGACGTTGCACCGAGCGGCTATGCGATGGACCGCGCAGCTATCCGGCAGAAGAAGACGGGCAGGCCGGTACGGTTCGAGCTGACGGACCAAACTCGCTCGGCTGTCGACGACTATCTAAGGATGACCGGGCGGAAACGCGGGCAATTCTTGTTTGCCGGTCGAGGCGATGGTCACGGACTGACGACGAGGCAGTACGCTCGGCTTGTCCACGAGTGGGTTGCCAGTATCGGACTTGATCCGACGAAGTTCGGAACGCACTCGCTGCGACGTACGAAGGCGGTGTTGATCTACCGGCGCACGGGTAATCTTCGCGCGGTCCAGCTCTTGCTTGGGCATTCGAAAATCGAGAGCACCGTTCGCTACCTCGGGATCGAGGTCGACGACGCGATCGAGATCGCAGAGAAGATCGATATCTGACGGCCGCTCGACCTCTATGAGCGGACTTGGTCGGCGAGTTTACGGGGGCGCCGACTACGCGTGTGGCGATGACTGCTTCTGGACGCTGCCGTTACGTCGTCGCTGTCGTTTGCGACGCTGAGTTTGCAGGTATT
>ENA-UOUJ01000400-UOUJ01000400.1-activated-sludge-metagenome-genome-assembly--contig:-NODE-400-length-31420-cov-6.798725_pt1 | contig 31420 bp, 31 predicted proteins | sample MGYA00249839_ERZ747224 | MGnify/ENA primary metagenome ERZ747224 (study PRJEB28782, sample SAMN03220277) | activated sludge metagenome | biome: wastewater; feature: sewage sludge; material... | reverse complement strand
AGCGAGAGCAGGGCGGCGCCGGCGAGGAGCAGCGGGGCGACCCAGAGGCCGGCGGCGATCGAGCCGGTCAGGTCGGTGACGTAGCCCGAGACGATGGGGCCGGCGGCCTGTCCGAGGGCGAAGGTGACGGTGAGCGCTGAGATGGCAGCCGTCGCGAGCTCGAGCGGCAGAAGGCGGCGCGCGAGCATGGTGATCGCCATCGGCACGGCCATGAAGGTGCCGCCGAAGAGCACGGCCGAGACGTAGGCGGCGGGCAGGCCGGGCCAGATGAGGACCGGCAGGGCGCCGAGGGCGAGGGCGCCCGAGGCGAGGCCGGGGCCGAGGCCGGCGCTGGCGATGCCGAGCAGGCGGCTCCAGAGGAAGGTGCCGGCGATCGAGCTCGCCCCGAGGAGCACCCAGTAGCTGCTCGTCGCCCAGGCGCCGCCGCCGGCCTGGCGCACTAGGACGATGATGAAGGTCATGTAGGAGACGTAGCCGCCGCCGAAGAGGGCGTAGCCGGCGAAGGTGGGCATGAGCCCGCGCGCGACCCGCGGGGGCAGGCGGCCCGGCTGGCGCAGGCCCGCCGCCGGGGTGCGGCGCACGGCGAGGGCAGCCGGGACGAGGGCGAGGAAGGAGAGCGCCGCCATGGCGAGCCAGCCGGCGCGCCAGCCGGGCGGCCCGAGCGCCGCGAGGAGCGGCGGCAGCAGGAAGCCCGAGACGACGATGCCGCCGCCGGCGCCGGCGATGTAGAGGGCGACCATGTGGCCGGCGCGCTCGGGGCGGGAGGCGACGGCGCTCGCCAGCGAGGCGCCGAGGATGAAGGCGAAAGCGGTCATCGCGCCGCCGACGGTGCGCAGGGCGACGAGGGCGTGGAAATCTCCGGTCAGGCCGGAGAGGAGGAGCGCGAGCGCGCTGCCGGCGATGCCGGCGAGGAAGGCGCGCCCGATGCCGAAGTGCTCGGCGACGAAGGCCGAGGCGAGTGCGCCGGCGATGTAGCCGGCGCCGTTCGCGGTGTTCATCGCCCCGGCCTGGACGTAGCTCCAGGCGAGATCCTCGCGCATCGGCGGCAGCAGCAGGGCATAGGCGAAGCGCGAGAAGCCGAGCGCCACCGCGGCGCCGGTCCCGAGGGCGAGGGAGACGCGGATCTCCCTCCGCTGTGCGGCATCCATCGCGCTCACTCGGCGAGGATGTATTCGACGAGCATGGTCCGCTGCAGCGGGAAGAAGTTGTCGTCGGAGATGAGGGTGACGCGGATGCGGCCCTCCTCGTCGCGCCAGGTGGAGATGCCCTCCATGTTGTCGAGCGCGCCGAAGGAGGTCTCGAGCAGGGTCACCTCGTCGCCGAAGCCGTCCGGGCCGGGGGTGAAGCGGCGCACCCGCGTGGCGAAACCCTTCAGCCAGCCGAAGTCGCGCTCGAGCAGGTAGAGGTTGCCGTCCGGCCCGAAGTCGGCGTCGACGACGAGGAAGGTGCCGTCGCGGCGGAGGCTGAGCGTGCGGTCCCACTTGCCGCCCCGCAGGCGGTAGACCGGGAAGGGGCGCTCCCAGGCGCCGGACCGCTCGGGGATGGCGTGGAGCGTGCCGTTCGCGTCGATGGCCAGCGCCTCGAGGCCGGAGTTGAGCTGGAGCCCGCGGAAGTCCGGGTGGGAAGGGACGTTCGCCGCCGGGCCGTCGATGTCGTCGTAGCGGCGGACGCGGTGGAAGGCCTCGAAGGAGACGAAGGCGCGTCCCTCGGCGTCGACGGCGAGCCCTTCGGCGTCGAAGGCCTGGTCGCCGACCGGCGCGCCGGAGATCTCGTGCAGATCGCCGATGCCGGTCAGGCGGACGGCGTCGATGCGGCCGTCGGTGCGCTCGATCTCGCCGCGCGCCCAGCTTCCCCTGTCGGAGATGGCGAGGAAGCTCCGGCCGTCCGGCGCGAGGGCGAGGCCGGAGTAGCCGCCGAAGCGCGGGTCGGAGGCGGTCCAGACCGCCTCGGTGCCGGGGACGAGCCGCGGGCCCTCGGCCGGGAGCGCCTGCGGCCAGAGGAGGAGGGCGAGGGCGGCGAGCACGGCCGCCTTCATCGCGCCTGCAGCACGGTGGCGCATTGCGGCGGCAGGTCGGCGAGCCGGAGCGGTGGCTTGGGCGGTTCCTTCGGGGCGTCGGGATCGGGCGGCAGCAGCGCCTCGGTGACCCACCAGATCGCGTCCTTGCAGCCGTCGCCCGGCGGGAGCGGGGCCTGGTCGACGCAGCCGGGGGCGCCCTTCGGGCAGTTGAGGCGGATGTGCCAGTGGTCGGTATGGTCCCACCAGGGGCGGACCTTGCGCAGCCAGGCGGCGTCGCCCGGGCCGGCCTGGGCGCAGAGGGCGAGCTTGACCGGGGCGGTGATGAAGATGCGGTTGACCCGCGGGTCGCGGGCGATGGCCTCGGTGATCGCCGCATGCGCGGGGGTCCAGTTGCCGTTGAGGCTGCGCTTGTCGCGGGCGAGCACGCTGATCGCCGAGACGCGCTCGCGCTCGGAGCGGCCGAGGTCGAGCCGCGGCGGCGGGTTGAGCCAGACGTCGACGTCGAGGCCAATCTGGTGGCTGGCGTGGCCGGGGACCGGGCCGCCGCGGGCCTGGCCGATGTCGCCGACGTAGATCCCCTTCCAGCCGGCCCGGGTCGCGGTGCGGCTGAGGTCCTCGATGAAGCCGATCATCGCCGGGTTGCCCCAGTGGTGGTTGCGGCCGAGGCGCATCGCCTGCCATGTCGGGCCGGTCTCGGGGAGCTGCACCCCGCCGGCGAGGCAGCCGCGCGAGGGCTGGCCGATGGAATAGGGGTCATGCGGCGACGGGGTGGACCTGGCGGCGAAGAGCTGGCGCGCGGTCTGCGCCGGGGCGGGGGTGGCGAGCGCGGCGAGGGCGGCGAGCGCGAGGCAGGCCGCGAGCAGAGGGCGGATCATGCGGGGGCTTCCTGGGGCTGCTCGTTGTCGATTTTCACCCAGTATAGCAGGCAGAGGCCCAAGAGGAACAGCAGGATGACCGGGCTGACCCCGAGCCGCTGCGAGCCGGTGGCGGCGGTGACGGCGGCGATGAGCGCGGGGCCGAGGAAGGCGGTGACCCGGCCGGAGAGGGCGAAGAGGCCGAAGGCCTGGGTGGGCGCCACGCGGCCCTCGGCCTGGTGGATGAGGAGGGTGCGCGAGGCGGCCTGCAGCGCGCCGGCGGCGGCGCCGAGGAGGCCGCCGGCGGCCATGAAGACGGTGTCGGGCAGGCGCGAGCCGGGCGGGACGGGCAGGCCGAGCACGCTGGCGCGGGTGGTGAGGAGGGTGACGAGGCTGACGGCGATCAGCGCGCAGATCGAGCCGACGATCACCGGGCGCGGCCCGAAGGCGCGGTCGGCGCGGCCGCCGTCCCAGGCGCCGAGGGCGCCGACGCCGGCGGCGACGATGCCGAAGACGCCGAGCTGGAAGGTGCCCCAGCCGAGGACGCCGGCGGCGTAGATGCCGCCGAAGGTGAAGAGCGCGACCATCGCGTCGCGGTAGACCATCGAGGCGAGCAGGAAGGCGAAGAAGCTCCGGTGCCGCGTGGCGAGGCGGAAGGTGGCGGCGACGTCGCGGAGGGCGGTGCGGGCGAGGGCGGGGGCGCGGCGGGCCGGCTCGTCGGGAGTGTGGAGGAAGAAGGGGAGGGCGAAGACGAGGTACCAGAGCGCGGCGAAGGGGCCGGTGGCGCGGGCCGGCTCGCCGGCGGTCGGGTCGAGGCCGAGGATGGGCGCGATGCCGAGGAGGGTGGTGGTCTGGCCGGGTGCGGGGGCGAGGAGGAGGAGGACGAGGACGAGCGAGACGAGGCCGCCGAGGTAGCCGAGCGCCCAGCCGGAGCCGGAGATGCGGCCGATCTCGCGGCGGGGCCCGAGGCCGGGGAGCATGGCGTTGATGAAGACCTGGCCGAGCTCGGAGCCGATGAAGGCGACGGCGTAGATGACGAGGATGATCCGCGGCTCTGGCATGCCGGGCGTCGCCAGCCAGAAGCCGGCGCAGCCGAGGACGAAGGGGACCGAGCAGGCGAGGACCCAGCGCTTGCGGGCGCCGGTCCGGTCGGCCATGGCGCCGAGGAAGGGGGCGAGGAGGGCGACGGTGGCCCCGGCGGTCGCGGCGGCGGTGCCCCAGAGCGCCTGGCCGCGCACCGGGTCGCCGACCGCCTCGGCGACGAACCAGGGGGCGAAGATGAAGGTGACGATCAGCGTCTGGAACGGCTGGTTGGCCCAGTCGAAGAGCATCCAGGCGAAGACGCCGCGGCGGCTGGCCGGGCCGGTCATGCAGCGAGCTCCGGCGGCCAGGGGCGCAGGGCCTCGGCGGCGCTCCAGGCCGCGACCCAGGCGGGGAGGGCGGGCAGTGGCGGGTCGCCGAGGGCGGCGAGCACCCGGTCGGTCGGGACGATGCCGGCGGCGTCGGTGACGGCGCTGCGGAAGAGGCCGCTCGAGGTGGGCTCGCCGCGGCGGAACATCGCCTGGTGGACGTAGAGGAAGCGGGCGTCGCGGCCGACGAAGGCGGAGCGGAGCTCGACGCGGTCGAAGGCGCGCACCCGGCGGCGGTAGCGGATGGAGGCGCCGGCGACGGCGAGGCCCCAGCGGTTGGCGCGCAGCACGCGGACGAGGCCGCAGCGGACGGCGAGGGGGACGCGCCCGAGGTCGTAGAGGGTGAGGGTGCGGCCGTTGTTGAGCTCGCGCCAGGGGTCGATGTCCCAGGGCCAGCAGGTCAGCCGCGTGCGGTGGACGCCGTCGATCGGCAGCGGCGGCGCGGCGCGGGCGAGGGCCAGCTCGATGCCGAGCCGGACGAGGGGGTACATGGCGGCTCCCGGATCTGGGCCGCGCCCTAAGTCGCCCGGATGGGCGGCGGTTGCAAGCGGTGGCCTTGCGGGCGGCCTTGCGGGCGGGGCGCGGGCAGTCTAGGTAGGCCAGCGCCGCAGCTGGAACGGGCTCATGGGTTCGCTCATCATCATCCTCTTCTTCGTCCTCGACATCGTCTGGTGGATCGTCATCGCCCATGTGGTGATGAGCTGGCTCATCGGCTTCAACGTGCTGAACCGGCACCAGCCGCTGGTGGGGTCGATCTGGCGCGGGCTGGAGGGCGTCCTCGAGCCGATCTATCGCCCGATCCGGCGGGTGCTGCCCGACATGGGCGGGCTCGACCTCTCGCCCCTGGTGCTGCTCGTCATCCTCTACGCGATCCGGGTGGTGATCGGGCGCAACGCCTACATGTTCATGTGAGGCGTGCCCGGGCGTGCCCGGGCACGTGTGCCCGGGGTGTAACCGGCTGAAAAGGCCGGGAGAATTTTTCGTATAGACGTTGTATAGACGCTGCGGGGCCCGTCAACCGCGGCCGGGCGGCGCGAACCGAGAGCATCCGCCCGCTAGCTCAGCTCGTGCTCGGCGGTGGCGAGGACGGCGCGGGTGAGGGCGGAGAGGGGGGCGGCGGCGAGGCGGTTGACCTGCCAGAAGAGCGGGCGGTCGAGGGTCGCGCCGGGGACGAGCTCGACGAGGCGGCCGGCGGCGAGGTGGTCGCGGACCAGCGGCGCGGGGTTGAGCGCCCAGCCCATGCCGAGGAGGGTGGCGTCGAGGAAGCTCCGGGTGGAGGGGAGCCAGTGGGTGGGGTGGGCGATGCTCTCGCCCAGGGTCCGGCGGAGCCATTCGTGCTGCAGCCGGTCCTTCTGGTTGAAGGTGAGGGCCGGCGCCCGGGCGATGGCCGCGGGCGTGACGCCGCGGGGGAAGTGGCGGGCGATGTAGGCGGGGCTTGCGGTGGCGTGGTAGCGCAGGCTGCCGAGCGGGCGGACCTGGCAGCCCTGGACCGGCTTGGCGAGCGCGGTGACGGCGGCGAGCACCCGGCCGCGGCGGAGCCAGTCGGCGGTATCCTCCTCGTCGTCGATGGCGATGCTGAGCAGATAGTCGGTCTGCTGCGCGAAGGCGGCGGCGGCGGCGAGGAACCAGGTGCCGAGGCTGTCGGCATTGGTGGCGACGTTGAGGGTGACGCGCTCGGCCGGGTGCGCCGGGTCGGCGAGGCCCGGAAGCTGGCCGAGAAGCGCCTTCTCGAGCATGCCGACATGCTCCATGTGCCGGCAGAGCCAGGCGCCCTTGTCGGTGGCGACGCAGGGCGCGCCGCGCTCGACCAGCACGGCGCCGAGGCGCTCCTCGAGCTGCTTCACCCGCTGCGAGATGGCCGAGGGGGTCACGCTCAGCGCCCGCGCGGCGCCCTCGAAGCTGCCGGTCTGCACGACCAGGGCCACGGCGCGGGCGGCGGGATAGTCGATCATGGATAAGTCCGGCTAATCGGAGATTAGGGGGTTTAATTTGCCTAATCCATCGGGGCCGGGTAGCGCAAGCCGGTCATCGGTCGGAGCGGCACATGGATTTCCCGGTCTTTCTCGCCGGCATGACGATGGGGCTGAGCCTGATCGTCGCCATCGGCGCGCAGAACGCCTTCGTGCTGCGGCAGGGGCTGCGCGGCGAGCACGTCTTCGCCGTGTGCCTGACCTGCGCGCTGTCCGACGCGGCGCTGATCCTCGTCGGGGTAACGAGCTTCGCCCGGATCGCCGCGCTGCTGCCCTGGCTCGAGCCGGCGATGCGGGTCGGGGGGGCGGCCTTCCTCGCCTGGTACGGGGCGCGGAGCCTGCGCTCGGCGCTGACCTCGACCGACGCGCTGACCGTGGGGGCGGGGGAGGCGGCGGGGCTCGGGGGCGCGCTTCTCGCCTGCCTCGCCATCACCTGGCTGAACCCGCACGTCTATCTCGACACGGTGGTGCTGCTCGGCACGGTCTCGACGCGGTTTCCGGGCGGCGGGGCGGCCTTCGCCGCCGGGGCGATCGCGGGGTCGTTCCTCTTCTTCTTCGCGCTCGGCTATGGCGCGGCGCGGCTGCGGCCGCTGTTTGCCCGGCCGGCGGCCTGGCGGGTGCTCGAGGGGGCGATCGCGGCGGTGATGTGGACGCTCGCGCTCCGGCTGGCGGTGGGCGGCTGAGGCGACGGAGGCAGGGCTTGAGCGCGGCAGACGGGCGGGTGGAGTCGTGGTGCATTCCCGCCGCCTGACGAGATGCTCGCTGCCGCGAGAACAGCAGGGTAAGCAGACGGACTCCGACCGGCGGGCCGACCCGGTCCCGATGGCGACCTCCCTCGACGATCCGCCTGGCGCCTCCGCCGGCACCGCGACCGGCTCATCCGGCCGCGGTTCCGGCGTCCGGGCCGGCGTCTACGACCGCGGAGACCGAGTGAGCGGTCAGCCGACGAGTTCGAGGCCGGAGAAGAAGAAGGCGATCTCGGTGGCGGCGGTCTCGGGGCCGTCCGAGCCGTGCACCGAGTTCTCGCCGATCGAGAGGGCGAATTCCTTGCGGATGGTGCCTTCGGCCGCCTCGGCGGGGTTGGTCGCGCCCATGACCTCGCGGTTCCGCGCGATGGCGTCCTCGCCCTCGAGCACCTGGGCGACGATGGGGGCGGAGGAGATGAACTCGGTCAGCTCGGCGAAGAAGGGGCGGTCCTTGTGCACGCCGTAGAAGGTCTGCGCCTGGGCGAGCGTCAGGTGGAGGCGCTTCTGGGCGATGATGCGCAGGCCGGCGGCCTCGATCTTGGCGTTGATCGCGCCGGTCAGGTTGCGGCGCGTGGCGTCCGGCTTGATGATCGAGAAGGTGCGCTGAATGGCCATCGGTCGGTCCCTCGTCTTGTCCGGCCGGTCGGTTAGCATGGCGTCCCGCATCGCGAAAGGCCCAATGTCGGAGGCTTCGCGCGAAGCGGCGCAGACGGGCATGCAGATGGCTGGTAAGGAGGGCACCTGCGGCGGCGACGGCTTTCGGCGAGGCGAGCAATGACCCAGCATGTGCTGACCCTGCGGTGCGACAACCGGCCCGGCATCGTGGCGGCGGTGGCGACGCGGCTGGCCGCGGGCGGCGGCGACATCACCGAGGCGGCGCAGTTCGACGACAGCATGACCGGCAAGTTCTTCATGCGGGTGGCCTTCCGCATGGCGGGCGAGGTGGCGGCCTTCGAGGAGGGGTTCGTCGCGGATGCGGCGCGCTTCGGGATGGACTGGACGCTGCGGCCGGCCGACCGGCTGCGCAAGGTGCTGATCCTGGTCTCGATGTTCGATCATTGCATGGTCGACCTGCTCTACCGCTGGCGGATCGGCGAGCTGCCGATGGAGGTGGTCGGGATCGTGTCGAACCATCCGCGCACCACGCTGGCGCGGAGCGAGTTCGCCGAGCTGCCCTACCGGCACCTGCCGGTCACCCGCGAGACCAAGGCGGCGCAGGAGGCGGAGCTGCGGCGGGTGATCGAGGAGAGCGGGGCGGAGCTCGTCGTGCTGGCGCGCTACATGCAGGTGCTGTCGGACGGGCTGTCGGGGTGGCTGTCGGGGCGGTGCATCAACATCCACCACAGCTTCCTGCCGGGGTTCAAGGGCGCCAAGCCCTATCACCAGGCGCACGAGCGGGGGGTGAAGATGATCGGGGCGACGGCGCACTATGTGACCGGCGACCTCGACGAGGGGCCGATCATCGCCCAGGACGTGGAGCAGGTGAGCCATGCCGACGCGCCGGACGACCTGGTGCGCAAGGGGCGCGACATCGAGCGGCGGGTGCTGGCGCAGGCGGTGGCCTGGCACCTGCAGGACCGGGTGCTGCTCAACGGCCACAAGACGGTGGTCTTCGCGAAATAGCCCGGGTGGGCACGCGTGCCCACTTGGGCATGGCGTTGTTTTTGCAGGAAAACCCCTCCCGGCGTTAACCGGATCGCAAGCATCGTTAACGTGCCCGGGCACGCGACCCGGGCATGCGGGGCGACGCTCAGGGGTGGGGCGTGGCGGGGGCGGCCGGGCGGCTCGGGGTCCGGCGCGCGGGGTTCGGCCGCACCAGCCAGGGGGCGAGGTTGGCGGCGAGGATGCCGTAGCCGGCGGTCCAGAGGGCGGCCGAGACGGTGATGCCGTCGACGCCGGCCGATGCCGCGCGGACCAGCGCGGCCAGGGCGACGAGCGCGAAGGCGGCGGTGAGCCAGGGGCCGGCGACCAGGCTGCGCCCGGTGTGGCCGCGGGTCGCGCGCATCATCACCGCGACGGTCATGCCGCCGATCGCGCCGATGCCGAGGAGGTGGAGCCCGGCGGCGGCCGGCAGGAGGCCGAGGGCGGCGCCGGCGGTGGCGAGCAGGCCGAGCGGGACGAAGAGATAGGCGAGGTGCAGCATGAGCAGGAGCGGTGAGGGCCAGGTGGCCTCGCCGCGCCAGCGGGCGAGGCGGGCGAGGTGGAGGAGGCCGGCGAGGGCGAGGAGGAGCGCGGTCGGCCAGCCCTCGGGGCGGGCGGTCCAGGCGACGAGCGCGAGCGCGCCGGCGGCGAGGCAGAGGTTGTCGTAGCGGCCGAAGGGGACCGGCAGGCGGCGGGCGCCGTGCTGCACCAGCCAGTTGCGGGTGAAGCTCGGGATGATGCGCCCGCCGATCAGCGTGATGAGGAAGATCACCACGGCGACGGCGAGCCGCCGCGCGACGTCGGCCGTGCCGGTCAGCATCGCCTCGAGATGGAAGGTGAGGTTGGCGGCGAAGAGCAGCGTCACCGGGGCGAGCACCATGAGGTTGCGCCAGTTGCGGCCGGCGACGATCTCGACCCCGGCCATGCCGGCGATGGCGAGCAGGAAGGCGCCGTCGAGCGCCATCACCCCGACGGGGGGGAGGGCGAGCAGGCCCGCGACCGCCAGGCGGCCGAGGAGCCAGAGGGCGGCCAGCATCATCAGCGGCCAGCCGCGGGTCGGCATGCGGCCGGTCCAGTTCGGGATCGCGGTGAAGAGGAAGCCGGCGATGACGGCGGCGGCATAGCCGAAGAGCATCTCGTGCACGTGCCAGTCGACCGGCGCGAAGGGGCCGGCGAGGGTGACCGCCCCCTGCCAGACGGCGAGCCAGACCGGAATGACGCCGAGGGCGAGGAGGGTCGCCCCGAGGAAGAACGGCCGGAAGCCGTAGCTGAAGAGTATCGGGCCGTGGTAGGGGGCATGCCTCGCCATCAGGGTCGTCCTCGGTGCGGCGGGAATCACGATCCCGCCGCGTGCTGTTCCGTTGGCTATCGCGATAGGATAGGTAGGGTCCGACGTTCCTTGCGCAACTGCAACATCGGAATGCCTCGTGCCCAAGCTCGACGAAAGCCTGCTGACCGGCCTGCCGCCCTTCTCGCGCCTCTCGCGGCAGCAGATTCGCGAGATCCTCGACCGCGCGGCGCCGAAGCGGTTCCCGGAAGGCTCGGCGGTCTTTCGCGAGGGCGAGCCGGCGGAACGCTTCTACCTGCTGCTCGACGGCTTCATCCGCGTGGTGCGCACGACGCCGGCCGGCGAGCAGGTGATCGCGCTGCACATCCCGCCCGGGCAGCTCTTCGGCATCGCGCCGGCGATCGGGCGCAAGACCTATCCGGCGACGGCGGTCTGCGCCTCGGAATCGCTCGCGCTCGGCTGGCCGGTGCGCCACTGGGAGGATTTCGCCGCGAAGTACGAGGGCTTCGCCAGCGAGACCTACCGCACGCTCGGCGCGCGTCTCGACGAGGTGCAGGTGCGCCTGGCCGAGATCGCCACGCAGGCGGTGGAGCAGCGGGTCGCGGCGGCGCTGCTGCGCATGGTCAACCAGTCGGGGCGCAAGGGGCCGGAGGGGATCGAGATCGGCTTTCCGGTCACCCGCGCCGACATCGCCGAGATGACCGGCACGACGCTTCACACGGTGAGTCGCCTGCTGTCGGCCTGGGAGCGGGACGGGGTGGTGAAGAGCGTCCGCCGCCATATCACCGTGACGGCACCGCATCGCCTCGTGGTGCTGAGCGGCGCCGCGGCCGGATAGCGTCGCGCAGCGCCGCGCGGAAGGCTGCCTCGTCGAGGCCGTAGTGGAAGACGGTGTCGCTCACCGTGTGGAAGGGCGCGATCGGGCAGCCGACGCAGGCGGTATGGTGGGCGAGGAAGACCCGCGCGGCCGCCGGCCACGCCCGGAACAGCTCGGCGAGCACCAGATCCGGATCGTCGATGTCGGGCTTGATGTCGGGCGTCATGCGTGCCTTCCCGTGGCCTCCCGGCTACCCTGCCGCGCTCCTTCTGCCCGCTCTTTGCGCTTCGACAACGTGATCGCGTGGCGCTAGTCTAGGCCTGCGGCACAGGCAAAACCGAGGGATGCGATGTCAGAAATCCTCACCAAGGCGAGGGCGCGAAACGTCTTCTACGGCGGTTCGCTGTTCTTCACGGCGGTCTTCGTGCTGATGGTCTGGCACAGCCACCATTATATCGTGACCAAGTCGACCGCGGCGCTGCCGCTCACCGAGGAGGTGGTGCTCGGCAAGCAGGTCTGGGAGCGGCACAGCTGCATCAACTGCCACACGCTGCACGGGGAGGGGGCCTATTTCGCGCCCGAGCTCGGCAACGTGACCACGCGCTGGGGGGTCTACGACGATCCCGACACCGCCTTCGAGATCATGAAGTCCTGGCTCGAGGCGCAGCCGTCGGGGGTCGAGGGGCGGCGGCAGATGCCGTTCTTCGCGCTCACCGACGAGGAGATCCGTGGCCTCTCGGAGTTCCTGCGCTGGGCCGACCACAACGACACGCAGAACTGGCCGCCGAACGACGCCGGCTGAGGGAAGAGAGAGATGAAGTACCAGTCCCAGAAGGTTGCGCTCGCCTACTTCACGGTGGCGATGGCGCTCTTTGCGATCCAGGTCCTGGCCGGGCTGCTGGCGGGGTGGATCTATATCTCCCCCAACACGCTCTCGGAGGCCCTTCCCTTCAACATCGTGCGCATGATCCACACCAATGCGCTGATCGTCTGGCTGCTGCTCGGCTTCTTCGGCGGCACCTACTACCTGCTGCCGGAGGAGGCGGAGCGCGAGCTCTTCTCGGTGAAGCTCGCCTACCTGCAGCTCGCCATCCTCGTCGTCGGCACGCTCGGGGCGGTGGGGAGCTACCTGATCGGCATCCACGGCGGCCGCGAGTTCCTCGAGCAGCCGCTCTGGGTGAAGTTCGGCATCCTGGTCGCGGCGCTGATCTTCCTCGCGAACGTCACGCTGACCTCGCTCGGCGGGCGCAAGACGGCGATCACCAACATCCTGCTGCTCGGGCTGTGGCTGCTGTCGCTGCTGTGGATCTTCGCCTTCATCAACCCGCACAACCTCGCGCTCGACAAGATGTACTGGTGGTTCGTCGTGCACCTCTGGGTCGAGGCGACCTGGGAGCTGGTGATGGCGGCGATCCTCGGGTTCCTGATGCTGAAGCTGACCGGGGTCGACCGCGAGGTGGTGGAGAAGTGGCTCTACGTCATCGTCTCCTGCGCGCTCTTCTCCGGCATCCTCGGCACCGGGCACCACTACTTCTGGATCGGCACGCCGAGCTACTGGCAGTGGACCGGCTCGATCTTCTCGATCTTCGAGGCGGCGCCCTTCTTCGCGATGATGAGCTTCGCCTTCATCATGGTCTGGAAGGGCAAGCGCAACCATCCGAACAAGGCGGCGCTGCTCTGGTCGCTCGGCTGCTCGGTGGTCGCCTTCTTCGGGGCGGGCGTCTGGGGGTTCCTGCACACGCTGCACGGGGTCAACTTCTACAGCCACGGCACGCAGGTGACGGCGGCGCACGGGCATCTCGCCTTCTACGGCGCCTACGTGATGCTGAACCTCGCCATGATCACCTACGCCATGCCGGTGCTGAAGGGCCGCGAGCCCTACAACCAGGTGCTCAACATGGCCTCCTTCTGGCTGATGACGAGCGGCATGGCCTTCATGACCTTCACGCTCACCTTCGCCGGCGTGGTGCAGACGCACCTGCAGCGGGTGATGGGGATGTTCTACATGGAGGTGCAGGACCAGCTGGCGCTCTTCTACGTGATGCGCTTCGGGGCCGGGGCCGCCGTCGGGGTCGGGGCGCTGCTCTTCATCTACACCGAGTTCATCGTGCGCCGGGAGATCATCACCCCGGGGCCGGTGCAGGTGCCGGGTGAGTGAGGTGAACGCGTCGGTCGGTCTCCGGGCGCTGCCCTTCTACCGCCCGGTGGCCGACGAGTGCGCCGTCTTCGAGGCGGCGCACGCCAACCGGCTGCCGCTGCTGCTCAAGGGGCCGACCGGCTGCGGCAAGACGCGCTTCGTCGAGCATATGGCGGCGCGGCTCGGGCTGCCGCTCTTCACCGTCGCCTGCCACGACGACCTCTCGGCGGCCGACCTGATCGGGCGCTACCTGCTCAAGGGGGGCGAGACGGTCTGGACCGACGGGCCGCTCACCCGCGCCGTGCGGCAGGGGGGGATCTGCTATCTCGACGAGGTGGTGGAGGCGAGGAAGGACGTGACGGTGGTGCTGCATCCGCTGACCGACGACCGGCGGCGGCTGGTGATCGACCGGACGGGAGAGGAGCTGGAGGCGCCGGCCTCCTTCATGCTGGTCGCGAGCTACAACCCGGGGTACCAGAACATCCTGAAGAAGCTGAAGCCCTCGACGCGGCAGCGGTTCGTCGCCATCGGCTTCGACTTCCCCGATCCGGCGACGGAGACGGCGGTGGTCGCGGCGGAGAGCGGGCTCGACGCGGTTCGGGCGGGGGCGCTGGTCAGGCTGGCGGGGCATGTCCGCTCGCTCTCGGGGATGGACCTCGAGGAGGGGGTGTCGACGCGGCTTCTCGTCTATGCCGCGACGCTGATCGTGGGCGGCATGCCGGTCGACCGGGCGCTGCAGGCGGCGGTCGTCGAGCCGCTGAGCGACGAGGCGGAGGTGCAGCAGGCGCTGCGCGACCTCGCGGCCTCGGTCTACGGGTAGCCGCCGATGATCCGCCCGCTCGACCTGATGGAGCCGGAGGAGACGGTCGGCAACCTCTGGCACGACTGGGCGAGCCGCGGGGCGGCCGCGGGCCATGCCGAGGCGGCGGTCAGCTTCGAGGCGATGCGGCCGAGCGTCGCGATGCTGTTCCGGGCGCTCGGTGGGCCGCCGCAGGCGGAGATCGTGCCGGTGCCGGCGGCGGTCGCGGGGCATCGCCGCGGGCTGGAGATCGGGGTGCGGCACGAGGTGGTGCATGTCGCCGACTTCAGCGGCGAGCGGCTGCGGCTGCCGCCGGTGATCGACGCCTTCCCGGCGCGGGCGCTCAACCGGGCCGCCTATCTCTGGCTGGCCGGGCTGGCGGCGCGGGTGGTGATCCCCGGTCCGGAGGGCGATCCCTGCCGCGCCGACCTCGCCGGTCTCGAGGCGCTCGGGGTGGCGGGGGCGGAGGTTCTGGCGGCCTGCCCGGGGCTCGTCGCGGCGCATGCGGCGATGTGCCGGCAGCTGCTGGCGGAGCGGGGGCGGGTGCTGCTGCCGCGGCACGAGGCGGCGGTGGAGGCGCGGGTGCGGGCGCTGCTCGGGGATGCGCCGGCCGGGGAGCCTCCGGCGGCGCGGGCGCCGCGCGGGTATCGCGGCGTCGCGCCGGTGCCGATCCTGCTGCGGCTGGTGCCGGCGGGGGAGGGGCGCGGGGCGGCGCCGGACGGCGAGGAGGGGCGCGCGCCGGCGCTCGCCATGCAGACCCGCAAGACGGCGAAGCGCGAGGAGCGCGACCAGGCCAACCGCCGGGACAGCTTCATCATTCACCGCTTCGAGGCGATCATGTCCTGGGCGGAGAGCCTCAACATCAACCGGATGACCGACGACGACGACCAGGAGAACGCGCAGAAGGCGGTGGACGACCAGGACCATCTGACGCTCTCCGAGCATTTCCGCCGTGCGGCGACGCGGCTGCGGGTGTCGCTCGACCTCTCGCCGCAGGATGCCGCGCACGAGCGGCTGGCGGACCGTTTCACCTATCCCGAATGGCACCATCGCGCGCGGGCGCACATGCCCGACCATTGCCGCGTGCTGGAGGTGGAGGCGGGCGAGGGCGGGGACTTCGTGCCGGATCACCGGCTGGTCGCCCGCGTGCGGCGGCAGTTCGCGCCGCTGCATCCGCGGCGGGTGATGCTGTCGCGGCAGGTGGACGGGAGCGATCTCGACCTCGACGCGGCGGTGGCCTCGGAGGTGGATCTCCGCTCCGGGCACAACGGCAGCGACCGGGTCTGGCAGGATTCGCGGGCGGTGGCGCGCGATCTCTCGGTCGCGATCCTGATGGACTGCTCGCGCTCGACCGAGGCGGCGGTGGGCGAGACGAGCGTGATCGACACCGCGCGCGAGGCGCTGGCCGCGCTCGCCGCCGGGATCGACAGCGCGGGCGACCGGCTCGGGCTCTGGGGGTTCTCCTCGCTGCGGCGGGACCGGGTGTTCGTGACCCGCGCCAAGGGGTTCGACGAGCCGATGTCGCCCGTGGTGACGGCGCGGATCGGGAGCCTGAAGCCCGGGCATTACACCCGGCTCGGGGCGGCGATCCGGCACACGACGGCGATGCTGGCGAAGGAGACGGCGGCGCGGCGGCTGCTGCTGGTGCTGACCGACGGCAAGCCGAACGACCTCGACCACTACGAGGGGGTGCACGGCATCGAGGACAGCCGGATGGCGGTGCGCGAGGCGCGGGCGCTCGGGCTCGCCGTGCACGGGGTGGTGGTCGATGCCGACGGGCAGGACTGGTTCGCGCGCATCTTCGGCCGCGGCGGCTTCACGCTGCTGCCCTATCCGGCGCGCCTGCCGCGCGCGCTGCCCGCGATCTACCAGACGTTGACGATGGAGAGCTGAGATGCGCCTTCTGCCGATCCTCGCGCTGATCCCTGCGCTGGTCCCTGCGCTGGTCCCTGCGCCCGTCCTCGCCGCGAGCGAGCTTCCGCAGCCGATGACGGGCGGGGCGACCGTCTCCTACGCGCTCGCCTCCGTCCTCTTCCTCTGCACCCTCGGAGTCGCGCAATGGCTGGTCGGCCGCCGCTGAGGCATCCCGGCTGGGGGCTGATGGGGCTCGTCTATCCGTTCGCCGCCGGGGCGGTGGCGGTGAACCTCTTCTTCGTCTCGCTGGTGCTGAGCTGGGTCGGGGTGCCGGTGCTGACGCCGGGGCTGTCGGTGCTCGGCGGCTGCCTGCTCGGGGTTCCGGTGACCTGGGTCTTCGCCCGGCACATCCGCCGGCTGATGACGGAGGCCGACGAGGCGCCGTGAGGGGCTGGCTTCCCTTCGCGCTGGCGCTCGCGGTCTTCGCCGGGTCGCACTATCTGCCGGTCGTCACCGGCTGGCGCGAGGCGCTGGTCGCGCGGTTCGGGCGCCGGGGGTATTTCACCGCCTACGGGCTGCTCTCGCTGCTGCTGCTCGGCTGGGTGATCGTGGCCGCCGGCCGCGCGCCCTATGTCGAGATCTGGCCGCAGCAGGGCTGGCAGCGGTGGGTGCCGAACCTGGCGATGCCGGTCGCCTGCGTGCTCGCCGCCTGCGGGCTGGGGATGGCGCAGCCCTTCACGCTCGGCGGGCGGCGCAGCGCGCGCCTCGATCCGGGCGATCCCGGGCTGGCGGCGGTCACGCGGCACCCGGTGCTCCTGGCGCTGGCGCTCTGGGCGGGGGCGCATCTGGTCGCGAACGGCGATCTGGCGCATGTCGTCGTCTTCGGCGGGTTCCTCGGCATGGCGCTCGTCGCCATGCGGGCGGGCGACCGGCGGCGGCGGCGCTGCCGGCGGGGGAGGCGGCGGCCTTCTTCGCGGCGACGGCGACGCTGTCGCTGGCGCCGCTCGGGGAGGCGGGCTGGTGGCGGGGGAACCTGCGCCGGCTGCTGCCGCGGGTGGTGATCGGGCTGCTGGTCTGGCTGGGGGCGCTGCTGCTGCATCCGGCGGTGATCGGGGTGTCGCCGCTGCCGCTCGGCTGGCTTTGATCGGGCGCAATGACAGCGGGGCGGGGACGGGCGAGAAGCCTGGCATGGACCAGCTCGACCGCCTGCGCGATCTCGGCCTCTTCGACAGCCGGGTGCCGCGCTATACCAGCTATCCGACGGCGCCCAACTTCTCGGCCGGGGTGGGGGCGGCGGCGCAGGGGGAGTGGCTGGGTGCCGTCGATCCGGGGGTGCCGGTGTCGGTCTATCTGCACATCCCCTTCTGCGAGCGGCTCTGCTGGTTCTGCGCCTGCCATACCCAGGGGACGAAGACGCTGGCGCCGGTCGAGGCCTATGTCGAGGCGCTGGAGGTGGAGCTGGCGCTGGTGGCGGCGCGGCTGCCGGCGGGCGTGCGGATGGGGCGGCTGCACTGGGGCGGGGGGACGCCGACGATCCTGCCGCCGGTGCTGATCCACCGGCTGGCGGCGGCAGTCCGGGCGGCGATTCCGCCGGCCGAGGGGTGCGACTTCTCGGTCGAGATCGACCCGACGCTGGTGGATCGGGCGAAGATCGAGGCGCTGGCCGAGGAGGGGCTGACGCGGGCGAGCCTCGGGATCCAGGATTTCGACCCGGTGGTGCAGCAGGCGATCGGGCGGCTGCAGAGCTTCGAGGAGACCCGGCGGACGGTGGACGACCTGCGCGCCTGCGGGGTCGGCTCGCTCAACACCGATCTCGTCTACGGGCTGCCGCACCAGAGCGAGGCGCGGCTCGAGGCGACGGTCGGGCAGGTGCTGACGCTGGCGCCGGACCGGGTGGCGATCTTCGGCTATGCGCATGTGCCCTGGGCCTCGAAGCGGCAGAAGCTGATCGACGAGGCGGCGCTGCCGGGGGACGTGGCGCGGGTGCGGCTGGCCGGGCTGGCGGCGGAGGGGTTCGAGGCGGCCGGGTATCGGCGGATCGGCATCGACCATTTCGCGCTTCCGGGGGACGGGCTGGAGCGGGCGGCGCGGGGCGGGCGGCTGCGGCGGAATTTCCAGGGGTATACCGACGACGATTGTCCGACGCTGATCGGGCTCGGGGCCTCGTCGATCTCGCGCTTTCCGCAAGGCTACGTGCAGAACGCCGCCGCCACCCATGCGTGGCAGGGACGGGTCGCGGCGGGGGAGCTCGGGGGCGCGCGGGGGCATGCGATGGGCGGCGAGGACCGGGTGCGGGCGCGGGCGATCGAGATGCTGCTCTGCGACTTCCGGCTCGACTTCGCGGCGCTGGGGCCGGAGGGGGAGGCGCTCAGGGCCGAGGCGGCGGGGGTGGCGGAGCGGTTCGGGGAGCTGGTCGCGCTCGATGCGGACGGGCTCGTCATCCGGCCGGAGGGGGTGGCGCTGGCGCGGATCGTCGCGAGCTGCTTCGACGGCTATCTCGCCGCCGGGGGGCGGTTCAGCCGCGCCTCATGAGGCGCGGTCGACGGTGACGCCGGGGAGCGCCGGCAGGTCTTCGAGAAGCGCGCAGGCGGTGGAGAGGGCGTCGGCCTCGGCGGCGGTCGGGGCGGTGACGGTGACGCGCGACCAGCGGGCCGGGGTGGCGCCGGTGCGCGGGTCGATGATGTGGGTGAAGCGGCGGGCCGGGTCGAAGGCGAAGCCCTGCGGCGCCGAGGTGGCGATGGCGCGGTCGGTGAGCGGGACGAGGGTGTCGGTGCCGGCGACGGCGACCGGCCAGGGGTCGGGGCCGAGGCCGCGGATCTCGCCCATGTCGACGAGGGTCGAGGTGACCCCGGCGACGCGCAGGAGGTCGGTGATGCGGTCGGTGATCCAGCCCTGGGCGATGCCGTTGAGGGTCAGCGCCATGCCGGGGCGGGTGAGGGCGATGCGGTCGGGGCTGGAAAGGACGGCGTCGAGGCCGACGGTGGCGCGGGCTTCGGCGATGGCGGCCGGGCTGGGGCCGGTCGGGGCGCCGCCCGTCTGGAAATGGTCGGCGTAGAGGCGCCAGAGGGGCTGGACGGTGGGGTCGAAGGCGCCGGCGGTGAGCGTGTGGAAGGTGCGGCAGTCGGCGAGGATGGCGACGAGCTCGGGCGGGGGGGCGGCGAGGGCGCGGGTGCGGTTGAGCTCGGAGAGGGCGGAGGCGGGGCGGTAGAGGCTGAGGATCCCTTCGAGGCGGTCGAGTTCGGCGGCGCAGGTGGCGAGGAGCTTTTCCGCCTCGGCGCGGTCGGGGTGGTGGAGGATGAGGGTCGCCGGCGCGCCGAGGGCGCGGCCGTGCCAGGTGACGACCTCGGCGGTGGCGCGGGTGGCGCGGAGCGCGAGGGGGAGGCCGGCGGCGGCGGCGAGCAGGCCGAGGGCGCGACGGCGGGTGAGGCGCTCAGTGGGCATCGTGGTCCTCCTCGGGGGGGGCGGCGGAGTCGCCGAGGATGTAGGCCGACGGGATGGCGTCGAAGGCGACGACCCGGCCGCCATGCTCGGCGACGAAGGCCTCGGCCCTGGCCTTGTCGGCGAAGGGGACGGCCTCGCTGCCGCCCATGCCGCCCTCGGCGTCGCTCTCGATGACGAAGGAGGCGGCGCGGGCGTCGGTCCAGTTGTCGGCGCCGGGGTCGGCCCAGGTGGCGGCGGCGCCCATGTCGGAGACGTAGATGGCGGCGATGTCCTTCGGTTCCTCGGGGAGGAGGGTGAAGGCGATGGTGTCGCGGGCGGAGGAGAACCAGACCGGCTCGTCCTGGCCGGTGAGGAGGATCTGGCCCTTCGGGCCCTCGTGCTCGGTCAGCATCATGCCGCAGTAGTGGCCGATGGCGGCGTCGGTGAGGGTGTGGGGGGCGGGCTTCTCGGCCTCGTCGTCGCAGGCGGCGAGGAGGGCGAGGCCGGCGCAGAGGGCGAGGGCGGGGAACGGGCGCATCAGGGTTCTCTCCGGGAGAAGACGAGAGCGGCGAGGGCGAGCGGCGCGGCGGTCGGAGCGCCTTTGCGCTCCGGAGTCGTTCTCCCGCGCGTGAGCGCGCGGGGCCCTGCGCGCCGTTGCGCGCGCCAACCCCCCCCCCCCTTCCCCCCCGCCCCAAGCATGGGGCGGGGGGAACCTGCCCGATAGGGAGAGGGCGACGGGTGCGGGTGCGGGTGCGGGTGCTCGGGCATCAGAGCTCCCTCCGGGAGAAGACGAGCGCGGCGAGCGCGAGGGGGGCGGCGGTCCAGGCGAGGAGGACGGCGACGAGGATGGGGGGCGTGAGGGCGGTGTGCCCGGCGAGGGCGCCGATGCCGGTGAGGCCGCCGGTGCCGGCCATGCCGAGGGTGAGCAGGCGGTAGGCGTCGGTGGGGTTGAGGGCGAGGAGGGTGTCGACGAGGGCGGGCGGCAGGCTGTGACCGCCGGTGGCGACGAGGAGGCCGAGGAAGGCCATGTCGTAGAGGATGACGAAGAGGAGCCAGAGGCCGATGGCGATGCCGCCGGCGGTGGAGCGCTGGCGGACGAGCGTGCTGGCGAGCAGGCCGAGGGCGAGGAAGACGCCGCCGAGCAGGATCGAGGCGCCGACCATGGCGGCGAAGGCGCCCCAGGCGGCGAGGCCGAGGTTCCAGCCGACGGCGAGCGCCGCGGCGCCGTAGCCGAGGACGGTGGCGAAGGCGAGGATGGCGAGCTGGCCGAGGAACTTGCCGAGGATGACGGCAGTGCGGCCGACCGGATAGGCGAGGAGGAGGAGGAGGGTGCCGCGCTCGGCCTCGCCGGCGATGGCGTCGTGCGAGAGGAGGAGCGCGATGAGCGGGACGAGGAAGATGGTCAGGCTGGCGAGGCTGACCGTCACCACGTCGAGGCGGCTGGCGCCGACGGTGCCGGTGGGCGCGCTGCCGAGCAGCGCGAGGGTGAGGGCGAGGGCGGCGAGGAGCAGCGTGGTGGCGACGACCCAGCGGTTGCGGAAGCCCTCGCGGATCTCCTTGGCCGCGAGGATGAGGATGGTGGGCATGGTCGGCCTGCGCGGGGCGGGGACGATGGCGGTGTCGGCGAGGCTGGACATCAGGCGGCCTCCCGCTGGAGGAAGTGGGCGTAGAGGTCGTCGAGCGTGGGCTCGGTGACGGTGAGGTCGGTGACGGCGCCGGGGTCGGCGAGGAGCTGCGCGAGGAGCGGGAGCTTGCCGGCGGGCTCCACCTCGGCCTCGAGGCTGCCGTCGGGGAGGCGCTGCCAGCCGGAGCTCGACATCGGGCCGGCGAAGCCGGCGGCGGGCCGGATGCGGATCTGGACGGGAAGCCGGGCGATGGCGCGCAGGTCGGCCAGCGTGCCGTCGGCGATCTTGGCGCCGCGGTTCACGATGACGACGCGGTCGGCGCGGCCCTCGAGCTCGGTCAGGGCGTGGGAGGCGAGGAGGACGGTCGCCCCCTCGGCGGCGCGGGCGGCGACGATGGCGTAGAATTCGCGGCGGAGCGCCGGGTCGAGGCCGCTGGTCGGCTCGTCGAGGATGAGGACGCGCGGGCGGCCGAGCAGCGCCTGGGCGAGGCCGAGGCGCTGGCGCATGCCCTTGGAGTAGGTGCCGATGGCGCGGCCCTCGGCGCCGGTGAGGCCGACGGCGGCGAAGGCCTGGTCGAGCTCGGAGAGGGGCACGCCCTTGAGGCGGGCGTAGAAGCCGAGGGTCTCGCGCCCGGTGAGGGCGAGGTGGAAGGAGACGCTCTCGGGCAGGTAGCCGACCTCGCGGCGCAGCGCGAGGCCGTGCACGGCCGGATCGCCGCCGAGGAGCTCGACGCGGCCCTCGGTCGGGCGGGCGAGGCCGAGCATCATCTTGATCTGCGTGGTCTTGCCGGCGCCGTTGTGGCCGACGAGCGCGATGACCTCGCCGGCGTGGAGCGCGAGGTCGAGCTCGCGCACGGCGGCGATCGGGCCGTAGCGCTTGGTGACGCCGTGGAGGGCGACGGTGGTCGTGGTCATGGGTGCGGTTCCGGTGGCGGGGCCATCAGCGGCGCCGAGTCGACGACGCCGCCGGGCAGCGTGGCGGGGAAGCGGGACTGCGCCCAGCGGATCACCTGGACGGCGGGGCTGGTCATGAGGAGGCGCGCCTGGGGGGCGGTCCACATCACCCGGTCGATGATGTCGTTCGGGCGGTAGGCGGCGTCGGCGATGCCGTCGCCGTCGAGGTCGAAGGCGGGGTTGTCGGACCAGTAGTTGCCGCGGCCGTCCTCGGACCAGTCGAGGTTGCGGGTGCCGACGTACTTCACCTGCGTCTGGTTGCCGACGAAGGCGTTGCCGGAGACGGCGTTGCCCTCGGCGCCGGCGGTGAAGTGGATGCCGATGCGGCAGTTCTCGAAGTGGTTGTCGCGGAAGACGTTCCGGTTGGCGTTGTAGATGAAGACGCACTTCTCCGGGCCGACCCGGTCGCCGGCGGCATGCGGCGCGGCGGCGGCGGCCGGCTCGGCGGCGGACCCGGCGGCGGACTCGGCGGAGGGCATGCCGTCGTCGGCGTCGGCACCCTGCGACATGGTGAGCCAGCGGGCGGCGGGAAGCTCGCGGCCGGTGACGCGGTTGCCGGTGATCTCGGACTTGTTGGCGGAGTTGAGCAGCAGGCCGTGGTCGCGGTCGCCGTCGGAGACGTTGCCGGCGATCTTCAGCCGGTCGGAGAACATGATCGCGTAGCCGACGGTATTGTCGACCGAGACGTTGTCCTCGATCACGCTGTCGTTCGTATACATGTAGTGGATGGCGAAGCGGGTCTTCTCGAAGCGGTTGCCGCGGAAGGTGTCGCGCTTGGAGACGCGCGTGAAGATGCCGTCGCGGCCGAGGCGGATGACGTTGTTCTCGACCAGCGCGCCGGGGGCGTTCCAGATCATGACGCCGTTGCCGGCGTCGGCCTGCCGCCCGCTGCGGCCGGTGATGGCGTTGTCGCGGACGGTGGCGTCCTGCGCGCCCTGGATGCGCACGCCGTGCAGGTTGTCGAGGAGGGTGTTGCGCTCGACGAGGGCGCCGGTGGCGCCCTTGTCGAGGACGATACCGGCGTCCATCGCGGCGCGGTCCGGGCCGGAGGCGCGGATCGTGAGGTCGCGGATGGTGACGCCGGGGGCGGTCACGGTGACGACGCTGCCCTCGCCCCCCCCGTCGAGGACAGCGCCGGGCTCGCCGCGGAGCGTCACCCCGCGGTCGAGCGCCACCGGGCCGGCGTGGACGCCGGCCGCGAGCACGAGCTCGTCCCCCGGCGCGGCCGAGGCCACCGCGGCGGCGAGGTCGTCGCCGGGCGCGATCAGGCGCGTCTCGGCGGCGGCGAGGCCGGGCAGGGCGGCGAGGGCCGCGAGCAGGGAGACGAGCGGGGTCATGCGCCGGCGGGCTCCACCAGCATGCGGCCCTTCATCTCCATGTGCATCGCATGGCAGAACCAGGAGCAGTAGTACCAGTAGACCCCGGGCTTGTCGGCCTTGAAGGTCACCGAGGCGGTGGCCTGCGGCGCGATCTCCATGTTGATGCCGTAGTTGACGATCGAGAAGCCGTGCGTCAGGTCCTCGACCTCGTCGATGTTGGTGACGACGACGGTCACCTCGTCGCCCTGCTTCACGGTGAAGCTCTCGAGGCTGAAGGCGGGGGCGGCGGAGGTCATGTAGACCCGCACCTTGTCGCCGTCGCGGATGACGTCGCCCGCGACCATGAGGTCGATGCCGTCGGCCTCGGCCATCTTCACCGTCTCGGCGAAGAAGGGGTCGGCGCGGTCCCAGATCGAGATCGGGTTGATCTTGGACGCATGCACGATCGTCGCGTCATGCGGCTCGGCGTAGGTCGGATTGTCGTGGACGATCACCATCTCGTCGCCGGAGATGTCGATGAGCTGGTCGCACTCGGGCTTGAGCGGGCCGGCGTTGAGGAAGCGGTCCTTCGAGAACTTGTTTAGCGAGATCAGCCACTTGCCGTCGGCTTCCTTGGTCTGGCCCATCGAGGTGTGGTTGTGGCCGGGCTGGTAGTGGACGTCGAGCTTCTGCTTGATCGGGTCGACCTGCTCGCCCTGGAAGGCGCGCCTGGCGTCGTCGATGTTCCACTTGCAGACCTGGCTGTCGATGAAGAGCGTGGTGTAGGCGTTGCCGCGGCCGTCGAAGGCGGTGTGCAACGGGCCGAGGCCGAGCTCGGGCTCGGCGACGACGGTGTCGCGCGGCTCGATCTTGTCGTCGAAGAGGTCGTCGAACTTGCGCACGTCGAAGACGGTGACGGTGGGCGAGAGCTTGCCGTTGGCGACGACGTGGATGCCGTCCGGCGCGGTGTTCATGCCGTGCGGGCCGTTCGCGACCGGCACGTAGCGGGTGTAGGGCGAGCCGTGCGTGCCGTCGAGCACGGGGACGCCGTTGATGATCTCGGCCTTGCCGGCGGCGACCGCTTCCTCGATGCGCTTGATGTTGAAGATGACGACCCAGTCCTCGTCGGCCGCCATCATGTCGGCGAGCGTGACGCCGCCCTCGGAGTTGTAGCAGGTCGAGAAGCAGTATTTGCCCTGGTAGTCGGCATCGACGTTGTCGAGGTTGCCGTCGACGCGGATCTGCCAGGCGACCTCCATCGTGTCGCCGTCGATGGCGGAGAAGATCGACCAGTACTTGTCCGGCTCGTCGAGGACCGTGCCGTCGTTGGGCAGCGGCACGCCGTCCTCGCCGTTGGCGAAGACGTAGCCGGTCTTCGGGTACTTCTGCACCCTGAGGCCGTGCACGGTGTGCTGGTTCGGGAGCTGGATGATCTTGTCGCAGCGCATGACGTCGAGGCGGATGCGGCAGACGCGGGTGTTGGCCTTGTCGTTGGCGAAGAGGTAGCGGCCGTCGTAGGTGGCGTCGGTCTGCGACGGGTGCGGGTGGTGCAGGTCGCCGTTCATGTAGGTGCCGCCGCGGGTCGAGAGGAACTCGCGCGTCTCGGGGAGGAGCCCCTCGGTCAGCACGCGCAGGCTCTCGTTGGTCTGGCCCCAGCCGGTCGCGCTGTCACGGTTGAAGACCGGGATGCGGATGAGCTCGCGCATCGAGGGCAGGCCGACGATGCGGATCTCGCCGGAATGGCCGCCGGAGACGAAGACGTAGTATTCGTCGAGCTCGCCGGGGGCGACGGTGGCGTGGCTCTCCTGGGCGCGGGCCGGGCTGGCGCCGAGCAGGCCGAGGCCCCCGAGGGCGGGAGCGCCGGCGGCGATCGCCGCGGAGGTGCCGAGCAGCTGTCGGCGGTTGAGGCCGGACCTTGTTTCTTCAGCCATGACTGTCTCTCCTTCAGAGTTTGGGGGCTGAGGACTTGGCAATCTTGTCGCGCCGCGCCTTGACCATCATCATGTGCGGGCAGCGGGTCTCGGAGTGGTAGAGCTCCTGGCAGTGCATGCAGTAGATGCATTCGTTGACGTTGATGTTGCCTTCGGGGTGGATCGCCTGGACCGGGCATTCGACGGCGCAGCGGTGGCAGGGCGAGCCGCACTCGGGCCAGCGCTTCAGCCACTCGAACATGCGCAGCCGGCCGGGGATGGCGAGCGCGGCGCCGAGCGGGCAGATGTAGCGGCAGAAGAAGCGCTCGATGAAGAGGCCGGGCAGGAGCCAGAGCAGCGCGATCGCGATGAAGACCAGCTCGCGGTTGAACTTGAGCACGATCGCGGTCTTGAAGGGCTCGACCTCGGCCAGCATCTCGGCATAGGCGAGCGAGTAGAGCGAGAGGCCGAAGAGGCCGAGGAAGATCATGTACTTGATCGGCCAGAGCCGCTCGTGCAGCGCCCAGGGCACGGTGATCTGCGGGATGCGGAGCTTCTTGGCGGCGAGGCTGGCGAACTCCTGCAGCGCGCCGAACGGGCAGAGCCAGCCGCAGAAGGGGCCGCGGCCCCAGAAGAGCAGGCCGGCGGCGACCGCGGCCCAGAGGATGAAGATGAGCGGTGCCGAGAGGAAGAAGTCCCAGGAGAAGCCGGTGACGAGCGCGTTGAAGAAGGTGAAGACGTTCACGACCGAGAGCTGGGTGTTGGCGATCCAGCCGAGCCAGACCAGCGTGAAGGCGAGGTAGGTGTAGCGCACGCCCTTGAGCAGCTTCGGCCGCCTGGCCAGCGTGTTCTGGAAGAAGAAGATGACGGTCAGGATGAGGAGGGCGGTGACGGTGACGGCGATCGGCCCCCGGTTCATCTGCCAGATCGAGATCCAGAGCGGGGGGCCCTCCTCCTCGTCGGAGAGGCCGGCGGGAGCCGTCTGCGGCGCCGTCTCGGGCGCGGGCGTCGCGGCGGCGGGCGCGGGCGGCGGCGGGGCCGGCAGCAGGTAGGATTCGGGCAGGGTGTAGCCGAGGTCGAAGGGCAGCGTCGTCTTGTCGCGCCCCTCGGTGGTGCGCTGGACGAGCAGCTGCAGGTCGAAGGGCTGGGTCGCGTCGAAGGCGAAGTCCTCCGGCACCACGAAGAGGCCGATCTCCTTCAGCCGCGGCGCGCCCTCGGCGGCGATGGCGTTGAGCCGGGTGTGGTTGCGGTCGCGGAAGCGGGTGCCCTGGCCGTCCTGCAGCAGCTCGACGCGGTCGAAGATGCCGCCGCGCACGTAGCCCGAGCCCTTGAACGAATAGGCGCCGTCGCCGGCGATGAGGACCGCGGCCTGGCCGGGCGCGAGCTTCGCGGCCATGCGCTCGTAGGCGGTGTCGCCGAGCAGGCTGCGGCCGATCGAGGGCACCGAGACGGGCGCGACGTAGAGGTCGATGAAGCGGTCCTCGGGGTTGCGGGTCTCGGGGTGGCCGGCGGCGGCCGGCTGTCCGGCGTCGGTGAAGGCCTGGCTGACCTCGCCGACGGTGAGGCGCAGGCTGCGCACCGAGCCGTCGCCGACGAGGCTCGACCAGTCGCGGATCGCGGTGACGGCCGGGTCGAGCGCGCGGGTCACGGCCGCCGGCGCCGCGGCGGTGGCCGCGACGCCCGCGAGGCGCCCGCTGCGGATGAGCTTCACCGCCGAGCGGACCACGCTGTCGCCCATGACGAGCACGGTGACGGTGGCGCCGGAGACGATCTCGACCTGCGGCGGCTTCGCCGCGCCGGCGGCGACCGGGCCGAGGTCCTGATCGATCAGCTGGTTGAGCGCCGCCATCACCTCGGCCTCGGGGATGCCGATGAGCACGATCGGCTCGTGGTGCTCGACGAGCTTCAGGCCGCGGACCGTTCCGGCCGGGTCGATGCCGACGACGATGTGGATGGGCTTGCCGGAATAGCCGATCGAGGTGGTGAAGTCGGTGTTGAGGTAGGCCCAGCCGACGCGCGCGCCGTCCGCGCCGAGGAGCGGCACGAGCGGCGGGTCGCCCTCGGGCTGGCCGAAGCTCGCGGCACCGGGGAGGAGGTCGGCGGGCGCGATGCCGGCGAGATGCTCCTGCAGCGTCTTCGCCGCGCCGGGGAGCGCGCCGAGCACGAGCAGCAGCAGGGCGAGCATCGCGCCGATCGCCACGCCGGTCGCCGCGTGGGCCGCTGCTGCCGCCCTCTGCCGTCTGGCCATGTCTCCGCCTCCCGCCGGACCGGAATGCAACTTCTGTGACCCGTCCGCGTGGTCGGCTCGTTGCAAATTCGCAAAGAATGGCCGTCGGGTCGCGCAGTCGTCAACCGCTTGCCTTCCAACTTGCGCTTGCGCAAACTGCGCGCCCCGACCGACCCTATATCGCCGGCGTGGGACGCAGATCCCGGTACGCAACCGCGGGGGAAGCCCGCAGAGGAGAAGCAAATGAGATTAGTCGGAACCCTGCTGATGGCGGCCCTGCTGGGCGCGACCGCGGGTGCGGTCTCGGCCGAAACCTTCGAGGTCCAGATGCTCAACAAGGGCGAGAGCGGCGTCATGGTGTTCGAGCCGGGCTTCGTCAAGGCCCAGCCGGGCGACACCATCCACTTCGTCGCCACCGACAAGGGCCACGACGCCGAGAGCATCAAGGGGATGATCCCGGACGGGGCCGAGCCCTTCAAGGGCAAGCTCAACGAGGATCTCGAGGTGACGCTGACCGAGGAGGGCGTCTACGGGGTGAAGTGCACGCCGCATCTCGCGATGGGCATGGTGATGCTGATCACGGTCGGCGATCCGTCCTCGAACCTCGAGGCGGCGAAGACGGCGAAGAATCCGAAGAAGGCGCAGGAGCGGTTCGACGCTGCCTTCGCGCAGGTCGGCCAGTAGGCGGCAGGTGCGGCGCGGATCGCGGGGGGCGGCTTCGGCTGCCCCCCGGCGTTTTCGGGCGGCGGGGCCTGCGGTGCCGGCGCCGGTTGCGGCGCGGGCGCGAGGGGGCTTTCCGCCCCCTCCTGGCCTGCGGCCAGTTCACCCCCGAGGATATTTGCGGACCGAAGATGTGAGGGGGCGGCCCCGGTTCGGCGGTCGGTCGCGGGGGCTCGTGTCGAGGGCGGGCGGTGCGCGTGGCTGAGGGCGGGAGCGTTCTGGTCACCGGCGGGGCGGGGTACATCGGCTCGCACGTGGTGGCGGAGCTGCTCGCGGCCGGGCGGCGGGTGGTGATTCTCGACGATTTCTCCAACGCCGCGCGCGACGTGCCGGAGCGGATCGCGGCGATCGGGCCCGGGGCGCCGGAGCTGGTCGAGGGGGATGTCCGCGACGCGGGCGTTCTCGACATGGTCTTTTCCCGCCACGAGATCGACGCGGTCGTGCACATGGCCGGGCTGAAGGCGGTGGCCGAGTCGGTCGCCGAGCCGCTGCGCTACATGCGGGTGAACGTGGGCGGGGCGGTGGCGCTGATGGAGGCGATGCTGGCGCATCGGGTGGGCCGGCTGGTCTTCTCCTCCTCGGCGACGGTCTATGGCCTGCCGGAGGCGAACCCGATCCCGGAGGGGGCGCCGCTGCGGGCGGTCAATCCCTACGGGCGGACCAAGCTCGTGGTCGAGCAGACGATCGGCGAGGTGGTGGCGGCGCGGCCGGAGTTCGCGGCGGTGTCGCTGCGCTATTTCAATCCGGTGGGGGCGCATGTCTCGGGGCTGATCGGCGAGGATCCGCGCGGGGTGCCGAACAACCTCTTTCCCTATGTGGCGCAGACGGCGGCGGGGGTGCGCGAGCGGCTGTCGGTCTTCGGCGACGATTATCCGACGCCGGACGGGACGGCGATCCGCGACTATATCCACGTGGTCGACCTGGCGCGCGGGCATCTGGCGGCGCTCGACTTCCTGCTGGCCGGGGAGGGGGCGGGGCGGCATCTGGCGGTCAACCTCGGGCGCGGGCGGGGGCACAGCGTGCTCGAGGCGGTGGCGGCCTTCGGGGCGGCGGTGGGGCGGGCGATCCCCTATGCCATCGCGCCGCGGCGGGCGGGGGACGTGGCGGAGTCGGTGGCCGACGCGCGGCTGGCGGCGGAGCTGTTCGGCTGGCGGGCGGGGCTCGACCTCCGGCGGATGTGCGCCGACCAGTGGGCCTTCCAGAGCCGGCTGCTGCTGCGCTGAGGGCGCGGGTGGGCGCGCGCGCCCACCCGGAGCATCTCGCTGGTATCGCTTGGAAATTTCCTTTCCGGTAACCGGACGGCAATCTTCGTTAACGTGTCTTCGGGACGAGGACCGGGGCGGCCTGGGCGTGGGCGGCGGCGAAGGCTGCCGCGGCGCCCCAGGGGGCGTTGAGCAGGGCGAGGCCGGAGCCGGTCATGCCGCGGGACGGGCGGGGGGCGAAGGCGACCTCGTCGACGAAAAGGGCGAGGGGGGCGAGGGCGGCGAGGAGGGCGCGGTGGCGGGCCTCGGGGAGGAGGGGGTACCAGAGGAGGATCGCCGCTTCGGGCCATTTGGCGAGCAGGCGGCGGGCGAAGCCGGCGGCGGCGGCGTATTCGCCCTTCATCTCGTAGGAGGGGTCGACGAGGACGAGGCCGCGGCGCGGGGCGAGCGGGGCCAGCGCGAGGAGGCCCTCGTAGCCGTCGCGGCGGTGGATGGCGGCGCCGGGGAGGGCTTTCGCGAGCGCGGCGTGCTCGGCGGGGTGGAGCTCCATCAGGGTGAGGCGGTCCTGCGGGCGGAGGAGCGTGCGGGCGATGAGGGGGGAGCCGGGGTAGGCGGTGGGGCCGTGTTGGGTGCGGGTGGCGGCGAGGGCGCGGCCGAAGGGGGTGGCGGGGTCGGGGGCGAGGCGGGCGATGCCCTGGGCGGCCTCGCCGGTCTTGAGCGCCTCGGGGGCGGCGAGGTCGTAGAGGGCGCGGCCGGCGTGGGTCTCGGCGTAGGAGATGCCGCGCGGCTTGGCGGTCAGGCGGGCGAGGAGCTCGGCCAGGACGATGTGCTTGTGCAGGTCGGCCGGGCCGCCGGCGTGGTAGGCGTGCTGGTAGGAGAGCAAGGCCGCCTCAGGCGACGCGGGCGCCGCCGACCCAGACGCCGCGCGGCACCGGATGGCCATGGGCGAGGCGGAAGCGGAGGAGGTCGGCGCGGAGGCCGGGCGCGATGCGGCCGCGGTCGGGGAGGCCGGCGGCGCGGGCGGGGGCGGCGGTGACGCGGGCGATGCCGGCGGCCATGTCGCCCGTGAGCGTGCCGAGGCGGACGGCGCCGGCGAGGAGGCTGGCCGGGGCGTAGTCGGAGGAGAGGATGTCGAGGAGGCCGGCCTCGGCGAGGGCGGCGGCGGAGACGTTGCCGGCGTGCGAGCCGCCGCGGATGAGGTTGGGCGCGCCCATCATCACGGCGATGCCGCGGGCGCGGCAGGCGGCGGCCGCCTCGAAGGTGGTGGGGAATTCGGCGATGCGGGCGCCGTGGGCGGCGGAGGCGGCGACCTGGGCCTCGGTCGCGTCGTCGTGGCTGGCGAGGGTGGCGCCGAGGCGGCGGGCGCCGGCGACGGCGGCGGCCTCGTGGCGGGCGCCGTTGCGGGCGCTGAGCGCGCGGAGGCTGGCGACATGGGCCTGGAACTCGGCCTCGGTCATGCCGCGGTGGCCGGTGGCGTAGGCGCGCAGGCGCGAGATGTCGGTGAACTGGCGCTGGCCGGGGGTGTGGTCCATCAGGCTGACGATGCCGACGCGGTCGGCGGGGGAGAATTCGGCGATCTCCTCGGCGAGGGTCTCGGAGCAGATCTCGGCGCGCAGGTGCAGCCGGTGGCGGATGCGCAGCGTGCCGGAGGCGTGCAGGCGGAGGATCTCGCTGGCGAGCGGGCGGGCGTAGCGGCGGAAGCCGGCCTTGCCGCCGGCGACGAGCGAGCCGATGCGCAGCGCGTCGAAGACGGTGGTGATGCCGGTGCCGGCGAGCTCGGCGTCGTGGGCGAGGATGGCGGCCGCCTCCGGCCAGCGGACGCCGGGGCGGGGCTCGAGGTGGCGCTCGAGGTTGTCGGTGTGGAGCTCGACGAGGCCGGGGGCGAGGAAGTCGCCCTCGCAGTCCTCGGCGCCGGCGGGCACGGCGGGGCCGCTGTCGATGGCGGCGATCCGGCCGTCGCGGACCAGGAGGCTGCCGGTCATCGTTTCCGTCTCGAGGACGATGCGGGCGTTGGCGAGGAGGAGGGTGCGCGGTTGCGCCGGGCGGAGGTCGTATGGCATGGGCCTGCTCATCTGCTCGGGGACCAAGATGGACGGCTGGCGGCGGCATGCAATCTATTTCGCGCCCGCCGAGGGGAGCGCGCTGGCCCGCTTCGGGTCGGACTGGCTGGGAGAGGGATCTTTCGAGCTGCCGGGGCTGCCGGTGCCGCGCGCGGCGCTGGTGGCCGAGCCGGCGCGCTACGGCTTCCATGCGACACTGAAGGCGCCGTTCCGGCTGGCCGCGGGGCGGGGCGAGGCGGAGCTCGATGCGGCGGCGGCCGGGGTGGCGGCGGAGTGCGCCCGCTTCGAGCTCGGGCTGCGGGTGGCGGCGCTCGGGGCCTTCCTGGCGCTGGTGCCGGAGGCGGCGCCGCCGGAGCTCGCGGCGCTGGAGGCGGCCTGCGTGACGCGGCTCGACGGCTTTCGCGCCCCGGCGACGGCGGAGGAGCTGGCGCGGCGGCGGGCGGCGGGGCTCGATCCGGAGGCGGAGGCGAACC
>ENA-UOUJ01000399-UOUJ01000399.1-activated-sludge-metagenome-genome-assembly--contig:-NODE-399-length-31458-cov-11.886348_pt1 | contig 31458 bp, 38 predicted proteins | sample MGYA00249839_ERZ747224 | MGnify/ENA primary metagenome ERZ747224 (study PRJEB28782, sample SAMN03220277) | activated sludge metagenome | biome: wastewater; feature: sewage sludge; material... | reverse complement strand
ACAAGCGACTGGACACGACGCGCGGCTGGTGATAGACGGAGCGCACTTGGGGCCCCAGAGCAACTCGTTCAGGGCCCCTTTGCCGTCTTTCCGGGGATCGCCCATTTTCCAGGGATCGTTCCTCGCCGCCGGCTTCAGGGTGATTAGCTCAGTTGGTAGAGCAGCTGACTCTTAATCAGCGGGTCGAAGGTTCGAATCCTTCATCACCCACCATTATTTCAAAGACTTAGCGACTAACGCACCGCTGGTTGTACATTTCGCGTCGCCGCGTTGTACAAATTCGGTTCCGCTGGCGTTCTCCCATTTTAGGATTGCTGCCGCTGCGAGCTTCCGCTGGTTCACCATGCGGGAGTAGTGTTCAATCATCTGTCGCGACTGCCCGGTGATCGCCGCGACTTCAGCGTCTGTGCAGCCGGCTTCGAGCAAGGTCACGACCGCCGACTTCCGCAGACCATGAAACACCAGCCCAGCGCGCTTGATCGGCCATAGCGGATGCGGCCGAGGCAGATCACCTCTCTTCTGCTGGGGCGGCTCAAGCTCTCCATTCCAACTCGCTCGGAAGCCATCCTGCGTCCAAGGCGTGCCGCGTGTGTTGGTCAGGATCTGCACCGAGTCCTTCGGGATCGTCTCGAGCACCTCGAGCAACTTCTGATGTGCCGGGATGACGAGTTCGCGCCCGGTCTTTTCCTGCTTCACCTCAATCAGGCCGTTCTTGATCTTCGCTCGCGACATTGCGAGCACGTCGGCTTGGCGCTGCCCTGTGTAAAGCGCCAGAGCTGCGGCTTGCCACATCCAGGACGGCCCATGCTTCTCGATGAGCTGGATCATCTCCCAAGGCCACGGCGACCAGCCATCGCCGATCTTCAGCTTACGAACGTGCTCACAAGGGTTGTCGGTTCGGTAACCGCGGGGAATGCTCCACGAGATTGCCGCTGAGAGAACTCGCACGAGATAGTTTGCTGCAGCCGGCGTCTCGGCGCGCTTGTCGCGGAGTGCCAAAACGTCCCCTGGTTCGAGATCCGCCACCCGCAGGTCACCCCAGACGGATTTAATCTCGCCAAGGTAGCGTCCATAGTCGCGGTGAGTTGCATCGGAAAGCTCCTTCCATTCGGGGCTTTCCTGATAGGCCTCAACGAGCGCCTCGAACGAGCCTGCCACGGGGCGATGGGCAAGCGGTCCGGCAGCTTTGCGAACCGCCGCCAAGAAACCTTCATCTGCGGGATGGGGCAGCTTCACCCGGGGCCCAGCGCGCTTAGTGCCGCGGGCGTACTGGTACGTGAAATACTCTTTGCCTCGTGACACCACGCGGTGCACGTGCGGCGGAAGAATGATGCTGGGCTTCCGAGGCCTGGCCATCTCCAAGCTATGCACTGATTCATGCATGCAGGCGGTCCACGAATTTCGAACGACGTTCGTTGGTGCGGCCGTCGACCAGTTCTTCGATCTCAGACCACTTCCAGCGCGGGATCCCGAAGATGTCGCGCCGCGGTGGCAACCGCCCTTCCCGATCCCACTTCTCGACGGTCGATTCAGAAACGGACAAGCGATAGGCGAGCGTCGCCGCGTCGACGTAGTCGGGTGCGAATGGTCGTTGAATTTTGGCCTTCGGCTGAGTCATCTGAAAATCAGTCGAGTTGGCGGAAAGGCTCTGTGCAGATCGCATATGATTTGCACAGAGCGAATCATACATTTGTGCTGATGCGACAGGCATTTCTTTTGCCTGTCGCGTCGAATTGACTCGGGAAAACTAGGGTACGCTGGTGCACCCTCAATTGTTGTCTCAGCCCAGCTTTCCACGTAACGGTGAGACCCAATTCGGCGGCCGTCGATGCAGGACGGCATCTCCCGGTTTAACGGTGAGAATTCCAAGGACGAGGGGACCAACGATGGACGCTGGACAATCCCGCCAACAGTACTGTTGAGAGTGCCGGTTCCACGAATGGTCGTGGGCGACTATTCCGAGTTCCGCGACATCCGCCCACGTCTCCGTAGGACGCTCAAGGAGCGCGCCCAGGGCTCGTTCAAGCTCCCCATCGGCAGCGCTCAATTGCCGCCGCCACTGCTCGCGTTCAAGGAACCCATCGCGCTCCGGCTCTCGCTCCAAGACCTCAACAAAGGCGTCGAAGGCTCTTCGGTAAGCGCGATAAAGCTTCGATTGCTCTTGATCGAGTTTGCCCTCACCGGGAACCGCTCCACCAATTGCGGTCGGCCGCGGTCTCGTAAAGCTTGGCGAAATAGAACTCTTGGTGCCGGCGATCTCGGTCACATTGGCAGCCGCTCCGACCTTCCATATAGCCTCAAGCAAACCACCGAGCATGCTATGCGCCGGGCAGCCATAGTCGAAGAGTTCGTCGAGTTGCCCATCGCCATAGTGCATCGTCAGCATTTCAGCGCGCAGGAATAGGTCTCGGACGGTCAGTGGTTCAGTGTTGAAGACGTGATAGGCCATGTCTTTACACACCGCCCATGTTCGTCTGAACTCGTTCTGAGCGCGCAGGAACTCCTCGCTAACCTCTCCGTTTTCATCTTTTTCCTTGGTGGCGGACATTTCGCGTCCGGCTTCGTAGTAAGCTGAGATTGCGGAGCGGATGCCTCTGAATTCCAAATCGTCCCACTCGAGCCGCGCCGGCCGAGTGAAGAAGACCACTGGCTTCGTAAGCGTCGGCATGTCGTCGGCGACATAGCTTCGGACGCCGATCTTAGGGCGTGGCCGGTACCGCTTCTCGATCACGAGATAGCGGCGGACCTTGTGGCCTGAACGACCAAAGGGGCGGGGAGAAAGAGGACGGATAAGCACCATGACGCAACCTCCTACTGAATTCATACATACACATTAGCGCCAAATGTGTACATTCATTTAGTTGTATTGGTCAATGGCAATTGTGTACGTTTGCATCTATGCGCCCCAATACGAAGAAGACCGACACGATCACGGTGCGGGTCGATGAAGCTACCAAGTCAGCTCTTGAGCGCCTTGCTCTGGACGATGATCGGAAGCTCTCGGCCTACTGCGCACGCGTCCTCAAGGCCCATGTCGATAACCAGCCCGCTGGCAAGGCAAAGGGCGGACGGAGCAAATAGGACGGGGCGGTGCGCGACCCTGCCGTTGATATTCGAACCGCTGCCCCCTTTGCTGAGGCCGCGCTCACCCTGCCCAGACCATGGCCTCATCGCGGCCGGCCTCAAAGCCGCGACGCGCATAGTGGATGTCCATCGCCGCCCCTAGATGCCGATGACGGCAGGGGTTGGCAATTTCCGATTTCCTTTTTGTTATCAATGAAGGGGCTGGTAGGGTTGGCAATTCTAAGTGCTTGATTCTGCACAATAGTGGCCGGCCTGGCGGGCCCACCACCCCCCTTCCGAAACAGCAATCACATCAAAGACACGGCCGATGGGTTTGACATCCGGTTGACTAGAGCAAACCGGACCCCGACTTGGGCGCGGTGACCTCTGCATTTGTTGCGGCAAAACGAGACCTCCGTCGTCGGTTCGAGTCGCCCTCCCGCTACCGACGACGGACAAGCGGTGCTTAAGCAAAAGGGGCCTTTTGGCTTGGGCGCCGCAATTCAAAATCGGTATCATCAGCTAGCTGCTGCATCGCAGCGGCGCGCTGATGACACCGTTCAATGGCTCATGCAGAGTTCCGCATCGCATCCAAGGCAGCTAGTTTCCTTTCCCATCACTTTGCTCGTCGTGCAGACGCCAGTACTCATCTAGCGCGGCATCCCATTCGGCCATGTCCTCCGGCGACCACAGGTGCATGTTGCTTTCTGTGACCAGCATACCGTCGCATTTCAGGTACGCGTAGGCGATGTGAGGTGGGAGCAATTTTGCCACCTCCCTCATGGTCTCTTCGAGGTCAGAGCGAGGTATCGGCTGCGGAGTATCCGCGTTCGGGTCAAAGAACACCGGATCGGACGGCCCTGGATCCCGGCCGAATTTTTTGCGAAAGGCGCGCAGCTGCTGCTTCAGGATTTTATCGGCTCTGCTGCCTTTTTCGACCTTGATGCGTTTGCCTTTGCCCATATCGGCAGCGTGAAGAATGATAGTGGCGCCATCACGGTAAAGCCCCGCTCTTTGCTGTGGAATCGGATCTCCCTGGGGTTGCAAAGACCACGCGAAGCGCGCATTTCCTTGGATTAACAATCAGAGGAATTCAAATGGGCCGCGGCGGGCATAGACCAGGCGCCGGTAGGCCGAAGGGATCTCGTAGCGCCCGTACCCTCGACCGAGAGCGCAGTATCAAAGAAGCAGCGATCGTGCTGGAAGGCATCTTGCCTGACGCATTTAAAGGCGACGCGCATGCCTTTCTGATGGCCGTCTACAAGGACACGAGAAACCCGCTCAAGGAGCGCTTGGTCGCTGCGACCGCGGCGATCGGCTACGAGAAGCCGCGCCTTGCTGCCGTAGAGCACTCCGGCGAGATGAGGCTGACCCACGAAGAGGCGCTTGCAGAACTCGAAAAGCTCGAAGACGTAGCCTTTGGAAAAATTCATCATGCTCCGTGACACCGTCCGAGACGAGAGCGGCCTCACCCTGAAACAGGAGGCGTTTACTCAAGCCTATTTCGAAACTGGCAATGCCTCGGAGGCGTATCGGCGTTCTTATAACGCGCACCCAGCCTGCAAGCCGAACACGGTCGAGAAGCGGGCTTGCGAGCTCCTCAAGAACGGGAAGGTAGCGGGAAGGTTGCGGCAACTGCAGGCAGAAGCCCGCAAACGCCACGACATCACCATCGACAAGCTGACGGAGATGGCCCTTTCAGCCTTTACCGAGGCGCAGCGCGTCAATCCGACGTCGGGTCAGATGCAGACATCCTCGATGATCAAAGCCGCGGAGTTCTTGGGCAAGCTTCATGGGCTGGTGGTCGATAAGAGCGAGCTATCGGGCCCGGGCGGTGCGCCGCTCGTTCCAATCCTGAATGTCACCGTCGGGCGGAGGGGCTGATGAATTCGGAGGCTAGAACCAACGTTCGACGTCAGCGCGAGAACGGGAGGCCGGCCCATCGTCCGCCTAAATGGTCAGAAGCCGAGAAAGCCTCACTGAAACGCCAGGTGTGCGATCTGATTGCTGGCGGCGAGACTGACCGTTCCATTGAAAGCATGTCAGGGATGCCGAGCGCCGACACCATCAGGCGCTGGCGGATAGATGATCAGGTGTTTTGCGGCAACTACGCACGCGCGCGCGAGGCGAGGGCTGATTTCCGTGCCGACCGCATCGACGGCTACGTGACCAAGCTGATTGCCGGGGAGATCGACCCGAACACCGCACGCGTCGCAATCGACGCTGAGAAGTGGCAGGCCGGGAAGGAAAAGCCCAAGGTCTATGGGGACCGCCTGCAGTTTGATGCCGACGTAACGGTGAGCATGACCGATGACCAGCTTAACCGCCGCATTGCTGAGCTGCTCGCGAAGGCAGAAGCTACTTCCCATAATGACTGTTTGAGGAAGTAACAGCGCCCTGTGGATTGCGGGGAAAGCCGCGCGGATCGGATTCGACAGACCTCTGACCGCATTGCGCTTCGCTGCGAATAGCGTTGGGCTGGGATCTGCGCGGCTCGGGCCGCGCACGCTGTTCACGGATAGGGGGTGAGACCATGGGGAAGTTTTCCGACCGCATGAGTACTCCCCCAGCAAAACGGACAGCGCTTGCGAGGGCTGCGCTTGACAACGCACTGGTCACGCCGTCGCCTACTCTGCCGCGAGGTTCGGGCTTGGTAGCAATTGAGCAGCCGGATGGTCCAACAGTGCTGCGGTCTGTCATGGAGATAAGCCATCCTAAGACCGGCGAGACGCACTGTATCGATATGGTTGAGAGCGCCTACGACGCTATCCACTCGCCCGATCCAAAAGAGCGGTTTGCTGGGCATATGGTCGGTGTCGAGGCGGCCCTTATTCACGTTGCATCAACTGGTGGAGCAGATGCTCTCATCCAAGTCTTGCTTGAGCATCTCTTGCTCCTCGACGACCTAGCGGACGGTAATTATACCCACCCAGCTTTGCCGCCCAAGAGAGCTAGAGGTCAGTCGCAGATCACAGCGCGAGCATATGCCCAGCTGCGTTTTCTCCTGGAGCAAAGACGCCGAATTGAGAATGAGTCAATCGACCAGGCATGCAAATTCGTAGCACGCGATCTCGATCGACAGCTAAAAGCGCAGGGCTACAGCTTGCTCACTTGGTTGGGCGCAACGGGGCTAGCGGCCGCTCAATCACGCTTCAAGAAATGGGTAGAGGACGCTCAGTTTCCCACCCAGGCGCAGCCAGCATTTCAAGAACACTACGAAGCGCTAACCAACAAATTAGGTCATCTCCTGGATGGAGGGAGAGCCAAAGGCGTTTTCGCGATCTTGTCGGCAAGGACAGCCATCTACATTGTTCAAAGTGCGAAAATCCATTAAAAATCAAATAATTACGGCCTCATAAGCGGCAACCCCGAGTTTATTTTCCCCGTTCGGGGTGTCTAGCGGTGTCTCATTCTGCTCGTCCAAACGACGAGAGATGGAGCCGCTATGAACAGCATCGAAAGCATTGCCGACTCGGAGCGCCGGACTTTTCCTCAAGCGCGCACCCGGCCGGACAGGCCCGTGCCGCAGCTGGATCGCTTTTTGAGCATGAACGAGCTGAAGCTCGTTACGTCGCTCTCGCGAGCTTCGATTTACCGCAAGATCCAAGCTCGCCAATTCCCCGCGCCAATTCTGATCGCAGACCACAGGGTTGCTTGGTCCGCTCGCGAGGTTGCCGAATGGCAGCGTGACCTCCGCAATGCGCGAGAGGACGTAGCGGCGTGACCTCGTGCTCGACCGACACAAAAAGAAAAACCCGCTCAGACCGGCAGAGTCTTGAGCGGGCGAAATCTCGTTTTTCCAACGTCGACGGCAGAACTGTCGACGGAATGAATGTAGCTGCGTCGCTCCGTTTCGACAAGGCCTGCCGCCGTCTTCCACACAAGGAACGGCAAAATGAACCAGATTCTGCGCACCGCGCTTGAAAACGGCGACACATCACTGATTGCGGTCGCCATCTTAGCGCACCCGCGTTCGCATCAGCTGCTTGAAACGTCGACAGAAAAGATCAGGCAGATCGCATCTCGCGAAGTTGAACCTACAGCCGCCGATCGACAGACAGTGCGGGACGTAGCTCGAGGCTTCCTAATTTTCGATCGGGAGCTGGCATGAGCATCGCTGCTCTCAACGCTGTCACCGAGATCCTGGCCGACCCGGCGTGCGATCTGGCACCGCGGCCGCGCTTGGTGCTTTTTCTGCTCGCGAACTACGCTGGAAAAGATGGAACCTGCCATCCGAGTCGGCGTCGCCTTGCAGGCATGGCGAATGCTTCGCCATCTTCGATCAAGCGCGATTTGGCGGAACTGGCGCGCCAGCAATTCATTGAGATCGAGGAGCGCTACAACGCCGCTACCGGCGCGCGCGCTTCGAGCACGATCAAGCTGATTGCCGTCGCCTCCCCGGCTCACAGTTGTGAGCCGACCCCGGTCCAGAGCTACGACCCCACCCCGGTTCAGAACTACGACCCCACCCCGGCTCACAGTTGTGACCTGACAAATAAACCTACCACTGAACCTACCATTGAACCGTCATTCAATCAGAACGACCGGCCGCCTGATGCCTATGGCAATTTGAAAGCAGCCTTCAACGGCTCGACCGACGCCATGCTGGCTGACGTGCAGCGGTTCATGGGTCCGACAGCTGAGCGCGCCGACGCCATGAACTGGCTGACCGGCACGCTGAGCAGCTACGGCAAGGATCGAACTCTCAGGGCCTGGACGATCGTCACCGCGAAGATCGGGCAAGGATCTGACGTTCGGAAGCCGTTGCCCTTCTGGGCGAGAACGGCCGACAGCCTGGCCCTACCGGACAGCCCGCCCGACCGATCGAAACAGGTGTTCATCCCATCTCGATTGGGAGCCGGAAAATGGGTGCCGAAGGAGGCCGTGCAATGAACCAGCATGTCCGCCTCGCTGAACCCCTCGTTTTGACCATCGGTGCAGATCTGGCCGACGAATGCCGGGTCCAAGGACTTCGGCACGTCCGGGACGTGAGCATCGGGCCGATGTCGCTTCTCGACCCGCAAGGCCGCGTCCTGCCCGAGGTCGATTTCTTCGAGAGCTTCGTGATCCTCATCCCGGAGGGTGGCGAAAACATCCGGGACACGATCGCCGTCAACCTTGGTGACGATCGGTGCCGCTGGGCCTATGTGCCTGACGACCCCCGCAACATTCCCGCAGTCGTTCTCGGTGGCGAGCGGATGTGGATCGACGAGGTCGCGCGTCTCTCGGATATTCCCGAGCCTGGGCCGGTCCGAACGTACAAGACTGGGTTCGCCCCACTCGATGAGCATGGCCTGCGCGTCGTCACCCCTGCGTTCATGCCGATAGTCGGGCCGTACGGCAGCGGCAAATCCGTATTTCTGCGGCAGCTTCTGATCAATCTCTGGCAATTGTACGGATGGCGATTTGCGCTGACGAGCTTCGAGGAACGCGTTCGGCCGCGTTTCGAGCGGGATCTCATGAGGCATCTGTTGCGGGCGCCGGAAGATGCGTGGACCGATGCCGACACAGCCCGCGCCCGCGACGAGCTCGATGAAGCTGCGGTGTTTATTCGCCGCAAGCGAAACGCCGTGCTCGACATGGATAGGCTCATCGATCGCCTGGAGTACGCAGTTCGCGTCTATGGCGTGAAGGTCGTCGCAATCGATCCCTTCAACGAGATCGAGCATCAGGTGCCAAAAGGTATGGCCAAGACCGACTACGTCGGCACCGCCATCATGCGGCTCAAGCAGCTCGCCGATGATTACGATCTTCTCATGATCGTCGCGCTGCATCCGCCAAAGGATGGCGTTGAAAAGCGCCTGCAGAAAAGCGGGCTTCTAACCCTGAACGACGGCGCCGACAGCGCCCACTGGGGGAACAAAGCGGACATCGGTTTTTGCATGTGGCGTGATCTTGACGGACCCACACTGCTCCACATCGACAAGCTGAAAGACCACGAGTCCATGGGCCGGCCGACGCTTTGCGAACTGCGCCTTGATCGTTGCATGAACCGCTTCGAGGTGGGTCGCATCGGGTACCAAATTCTTGGAGGTGCGGCCGATGCATGATGTCCATCCCCAAGACGTTCACGCTCGCCGCGAGCAGGTTCTCGCCCGCTTGGCAGCCCTGCCCCCTTGCGATGATCGACAGCGCAAGCGCCTCGAGCTCGTGACCAGAGCTTTCCTCGACAGCCCGCATTTCGAAACCGCAATAGGGCTCGGCTGGGACGATGACGAGCTATTCGGCATGGCGCCCGACGCACCCGATCGGCGCTTGTCCGAGCAAGGCCTCGTCTCCGGCTTGGCGCTGTCATCGCTCAGCGGTCCGAAGCTCGAGGCCATCGAGGCAGCACGCGCCGTCGTGCGCTGCGCCAGCGGTGCGCGCCTGACCTCGCCGCGGCGCCCGCCGGGCTCTCGGCCGGGAAAGGCTTGGTTCGAGCAGGGAACGCGATCCGGAGGGCCTGCCGATGTGTAGTCCCCTCCCCGCTCGCAAGACCTGCCATCAGTGCAACGTCACGCGTCCTGCTGGCGAGTTCCTGCCCTCACCCCTCACCGCGGACGGGCTCACCGACCGCTGCAAGCCCTGCGTCTTCGGCAACGCCGCTCGCGATCGCGCTGAGCGCGACGCGCGCCGTGCCACCAGAACCGAAAGGACCTCCGCCCATGTCTGATCGCCAGAACGCTTTCCCGCCCTCGGTCAACGTCGGCCGGCTTTACGAACGCACCTCGAGCAAGGGCAACGTCTACCTGTCGGGCTTCTTCGGTTCGATGAAGATCACGGCCCTCAAGTCGAAGGATACCGACGCCGAAGGCAACCCGATCTGGAATTTGATGATCGCGGCCGCGCCCTCGAGGGATCGAGCCGGAAGCCACGCCGGGGCGAGAAGCCAGGGCACGGCGCGGACGGCGCTGCAATCCTCGCAGCCGGTGCCGACCAACGATGAAATCCCGTTCTGAAGGTGACCGTGATGACTGCAACAGACGATAGCGATTTCCAGACAGCGCTCGACCGCCTTCGCGACGGTTTTGAAGAATCCGAACCGAGCGCAAACCGAGAGTGGGAAGGTTTGTCGGCGGCCCTATCTACTGCCATCGCGGCCCAGCGGCCCGGATTGGCTGCGGTTCAGACTATCGCTGAAAACAACCTCGGATTTGATGATTGGGAGAACCGTCGGCTGGACCTCTCCGAGGAACTCGCACGCCACGATTACGGGAACGCTCTGGTCGAGGCGGCTTGGGCGTACTTCCGGCGCACAGCGCCAGTCGGTCTCCAGACCTACTTCAAGACGGATCATCACCCGTGGGGAGCGCTCGTGAAATGGTTCCTAAAAAGCAACCCTGAACATCGCAACTGAGGTGCCCCCATGAGCAGATACCATGTCAATTTACCCGGCGCTCAGATGCCAGCAAACGCGATGCTCGATACGACCGGCTTGAACAAGGCCATAGACTCCTACCATCGCAGAAACGAGAACGCGATGGATCGAGCTGAGCGTGCCGAAGATAGGAATTACCAGCGCGACCAGAACGCGATGGCGTTCAACTACAAGCAACAGCGCGACACCATCGGAGACCAACGCTATGCCGATGAAACTGCCCATGACCGCCGGAGACAGAGCGTGATCGACGCGCGCGCTGGTCAAGAGCACGCGTGGAAAACTCAGGACCGCGAGCGTGATCTCGACCGCAAGCGCGCGACCACCGCAGCAGGGATCTTCCAGAACTACATCGACACCGACCCCGACCCCGCGAGCCGCGCGGCCAAGACAGCGAAGTTCGTCAATGGGCGCCCGGATCTGACCGCGTTCCTGCAACAGAACGGCGTCGACACCCAGGATCCGGAATCGGTCCGTGCGTTTGTCTACGCGCAGGCGCAGGAGTTCCAGGATCCGCTCGTGCGAAGGAAAGCCGAGGCAGACATCGCAAAGGCGGAGCGTGACGCGGCAGGAGGTCACAACAAGTACGGAAAGACCGGCGCTGTGTTCGAAGCACCTGGCGGAAATTTCTACACCATGCAGTTCGCCGAGGATGGATCGAGAAAGATCGAACCAGTTCAGATTCCAGGGCAAGGAGAAGCGGCGACCCCCGTCCCGCTTACGCCCGCGCGAGGCGTCAAGCAGGTTGGCGATAAGCTGGTCAGCCAGGCAACGGGTGGCATCGTGCGAGATGTCAGCGACGACATTGCGGGTGCGGAGGCGGCCAAAAAACGCGGACAGTTCCAGGGCGACGCGCCGCAACGCGACGCGGGAGCGAAGAGGCTCGACAACATCCTTTCGGGGCTTGCGCTGGATTACGTTGAACTCAACGATCTCGGCGCGGTCGTGAGCACCGAAAGAGGGGCGTTCGAAAACTTCGGCATCAGCGCACGGACATCGGAAACAGGGCAGGCGATCCTGGGCGCCGCCGGCGAGAAAGAGCAGTCGATACGCCAGCGCGTCAACAATATGCGCCCGCTTCTGCTGCAGGGCATCATGCAGGCAACTGGCATGAGCGCTCGTGCCTTGGATAGCAACAAGGAATTGGAGTTCTACCTTCAGGCCGTTACCGACCCGAAGCGTGATCTTCAGTCGAACCTTGCCGCCATCGACGCTCTTGATAAGGCATTCGGTATGGGTGGTGTTCTGCAGCGATCCATCTCGCCTGAGTTGTACGCAACCGTATCAAGGGAATCCGATCGGCTGCTCGCGCAGAGGCCCATCAGTTTGGGAGAACCCGCCGTCGCGGGAGATCCACTCGCCGAGGCGCGCGACGCGATTGCTCGAGGCGCCCCGCGCGAGAAAGTCATCGAACGCCTTCGCCAGAACGGCATTGATGCGGGGGGGCTGTGAAGATGGGCATGTTCGATGATCTTATACCGGCGACGTCCACGCCTTCTCAGGCTTCAAAAGGTGGAATGTTCGACGATCTCATCCCGCAGTCCAATGCCGGGGGACGGCCCATCGATGCCAGCCCGATGGATTACGCCGTCGACAGCTACTCCGTGAACAGCGCGCACGCTCGCCCGCCAAGCCAAGCGGTTGCGGCGGCCCGCACCGGCCGGCAACCGAGCTTCTGGGCGATGATGCTCGAGGGCGAGAAGAACAACCAGCTCGCGGCAAGCCAGAGGACGGATCCCGCTGTTTACGACGGCGACAAACCGCTGAGGCGTCAACTGGGCCGGATCGTTCCCGATGGTTCGGATCTAGGCGATCTGCCAAAAGGGAGCTTTGTCGACGACGGCGGCCGGGTTTCGCAAATGGACCCCTCCCGTCACGTCGTTCTCGTGGACCCGCAGACCGGCCACCCCACGGTCTACGCGAGGAACCTCGACGCCGAGGGCACGGACAAGACCGAAGAGCCGATGTGGAAGTCGTTTGGCCGCATGGTGCTTCCCGGCTTGGTCACGGGGCCGGTGACGGGTCCGCAGAGGGTGGCTCAGGCGGCGAACGTCTCGCGCACCGTAAGAACCGCTCAGCGTGCCCATGATGCTGCGGATGACCTGATGAGTTTCGAGCGTGCTCAGGTCCCCGTGTTTTCGCCTGCCTTCCAGTCTCCTCCCCTCCGCATCACGGCAAAAGGCTTGGCTGACACGAAGTTCATAGGCGCCCCAGTTCGCAATGCGCTCGATGACACGTTCCAGGGCATGGCGGCGTCTGCTCAGCGTATTGCCAATGATCTTAGCCCAGCGACAACGTTCGACCAGGCCGGCGCCTCGCTTCAGCGCGGGCTTGTTCGGTTCCGCACCGCGGGCGTCCGTGACATCGAGCCCGGGATCCTGGCTGCGCGCGGTGTTGATCCGATGGCGCCCGTACCGCCTCAACAGGTGATGTCAAATCAGGCTCGCGATCGCGCCGCTGCGGCCGCGCCTATTCGAATCGCCAATCAAGGCGGGGTGGCTGAGACGGCCCGCGGCGTGCAGGTCCCGTCGGCCCGGCCGCTGGATCAGACTATCATTGCTCGACGGACCATAGAGGACATGGATCTGCCTCAGGTCACGGCTCTTACGAGAGCGCCGGCCGGCGAGACGTCATTTGCGGTGAGGTCCGAAGCGCTCTACGAGCTCGCCGATCGCCAGCTGCCGCGCCAGATGCGGGCCAATGAAACGGCGAACCCGCAACTTCTCCAGGCAACCAACACCCGCAACGCGGTCAATGCCCTCCGCGCCGACCAAGAACGCACCGCCATTCCGGGTGGCGTGGTCAATGGCAGGTTCGCGGGGCTTGCCGAGCGCGTGCAGACCAACGTGACGCTTCCGACGCTCCGCGCCATGCGGACGGCAATCGGCAGAGAACTCGGCAACTTCAATTATGCAGAGATGGGTCTCGATCGAACGCAGCTCAACGCGATCTACCGCAGCATTTCGCGCGACATCGAGATTGCCTATCAGGACATCGCAAACCGTGCCCACGTGGCTTCTCGTCTGGGCAACAACGCGCCGAACTATGTGCCCCCCGACGCGGCCCGTGCCGCCGATCGCGCTCTGTATCAGTTCCGCAGGGCGGACCGATATTTCCGGCAGGGCATACAGCGCATGGACACCTTCCTGGGCGCCGTCAACGCGCAGAGCCCGGAGACGGCCGCTCGCCGCCTCGTTCAGGCTGCAACGGGGGGCGGCAAAGGCGATATCGCGATGTTCAGGAATGCAATGACAGCGTTGAGGCCCGAGGAGCGGACGGACTTTGCCGCCCTGGTGATCAGGCAGATGGGCGCACCCCTGCCCTCTGCTCGAGGAGTTGTACAGGAGGTCGGCTTCTCTCCAAGCACGTTCGTCACCAACTATCAGAAGCTCGATCCGAGAGCGCGCGCGCTCATGTTTCCCGGAGAGCACGGGCGAGCCGTTGATGATCTATTCAGGGTCGCCAACAGGATCGCGAACGTTGAAACTTTCGCCAACACCAGCAATTCGGGGCGAATGGCACTGAACCTTGGCGGCGCGGCCGCGGCCGCCGGGTCTCTTGCGACCGGAAACTGGGCCCCCATCCTTGGGGCAGCTTTTGGCGGTTACGGTATGTCCGTCATCCTCTCGCGGCCGGGATTGGCGCGATGGTCGGCGCGTTATCTTGCCCTCAGCGCCCGCGCGGCGCGCGGAGGCGGCGCGGCGTCACAAGGAATGAGCCGCGCCGCCCGCTCGCAGGTCGTTTCGCACATCAACCGATTGGCGCAACTCGCGCAGCGGGATCCCGAGATCGACAGGTTTTACAGACTAATCGCCGAAGAAAATGGGGTCGTCGAAGGAAGCAATGGCGACGGCAATCCAAAACGTCAGCCACGGATAGAAGAGAGCGAAAGCGGTCCAAGCGATCAGTTGGGCGGTCCGAGTCATAGACGCGACGCTAGCACGCTTATTCGCGGCAACGCCATGTCCGTCCCGGGACGGCGACCACCACAGCCGGAAGCCAATGCGATGCGGGGGTACTGATGGACGACTTCGACACAGCCCTCCAGGGCTTTTTTCAGATGCTGGATTCAGACGGTGACGGGGTGCCGGATATGATTGCCGCCGTGCCGGCCTCCATGCCTCCGGACGGTTCTGACGCGGGCGACGCGCTCGCCGCCGGTGCATTGGGTGCTATCGACGTGTTCGGCATTCCCTCTGCGATCGCGGGGCGTGTCTTCGGAGAGGATGCGAAGAATGCGATGCGAGGCCCGCAAGAGCGGAATCCGAATGCGGCCCTGACGGGGGCGATGCTCTCCCCAATCAACGCCATGGCAGCGGGCGGGGCGGCAGCGTTCGGCGCGGTTCGCGGTGCCAACCTCGCCGGTCGAGGCATGCGGGCAGTGGATGCCGCGAACGGAGCCCTGCGTTCGGGACGGCCCGGCATGGCGGCCCCTCATCTCGATGAGGCGGAAGAGATCTTCAACACCGCAGCACCGCTCATCCGCAACATGGGCACCAACGCAGCCGCCGGCGGAGCCATGGGCGGTGCCGCGGCGGCGACCGAGGATGCCCTGAGCCGCGGTACTATCGACCGAAACACTCCCATGAACGCAATGGCTGGGGCGGCCGCCGGCGGTGTTAGCGGTGCTTTAGGGACCGTGGCCGGCCACGTCGCCCGACGGGGGGCTGACCCAACCGACGAAATCAACGCTATGCGCTCCCGCGTTCCTCTGGCGTCGGACCTGGAGCTTGCTGGCACGCCGCGGCCTTACGCTAGCGGCCGGCCTATCTCATCACCACAGGGAGAGGCTTTGCCGCCGAGATCTCCAGGAGGCCGTGAAGAATCCGCAGACTTCTACGCCAACCTCTATCGCGATCAGGCCGTCGCCTACAGCCCGGACGGACCGCGGGCGTTCCCCGATCACGTCAGGGGGATTCGAGAGGCGGAGGGCGCGACGGGGCGCTATCGCGGTCCACGCGGTCGGTTCGTAAGCGATGAGACTGGGATGACCGCGAAGAACCTCGGGTTTCCCAAAAGACCAGGACGAAGTTCACGAGAATAGCGCCGAAGGCGAAGGCGCCAAATAGAGTTGCGTACTCGCCGACGCTAACGCTGTCGCCTCGCAGCAGCCGATAGCAGATCTCTGCTGCGAGGAAGATCACAAACGCGCCGACGGCAAGCCGGAGCATTCGGAACCCGTTCGAGAAGTTGAACGATACCCTCATCGCAAGCCCATGGCGCCCCGTCGCGCCCTCCCCGCTAGATCAATGCCGCAATGCTTTCGGCCACCCGCCCAGCTAAGTCGCGGCGGTTGTCGTCGTAGCGCATAGTCGTTTGAGGGTTAGCATGCCGCGCGTGCTGCTGCGCGGCCCGCACGTCACCGTTGTTCGCGTCGAGCGCAGCCGTGATGCTGGCGTGCCGCAAGCCGTGCGGCCGGGTCTTAATCCCGGCATCCGCGCCGACGCCTGCAACAATCCAATGCACGCCGCGGCCCGAGAGACGCTTGCCACTAGAATTGCCCGACAGGCTGATAAATAGCGCCTCGCATTCGGCATTTGCGTGCGCCGCGCGAGCATCGATCCACTTGGCGAGGGCCGACGCAGTCTTGTCCGGAAGTGTGCGCGCTTCCTTTTCCGTCTTGCCCTTCCCAACGATCCAGACGCGGCGGCCAGGAAAGTCAACGTCGCCGAGATCGAGCCCGACACATTCCTTGCGCCGCAAAGCTAGGTCGAACATCAAGCGTATCAGGGCAACATCGCGAAGCGCGATCGCCGGATGCGAATGCGAAACAGCGATCTCCAGCATGTCGCGCGTGCCGGAGATGCCGGGTCCTCTGGTGTCTCGATACGCCTGCGCCTTCAGACCAGAAATCTCCGGCGTCCAACTGGTGTATCCGAGCGTGCGCGCCAGCTTCGCGGCTGATCGGATTGCCGACAAGCGCCGGTTGATTGTCGACGAGGCAAGTTTGGCGCCGACCATATGAGTTCGATAATCAAGAAGCATCGCATTGCCTTCTCCTCCGGCCGCGCTCAATAAGCGCCGGATAGCGGCTATTGGAGATGCCTCCCCGAGAAAGACCGCGAACGCTGAGAGGTCGCGGACGTAAGCAGCGCGCGTATTTTCTGTCTGGCTTTCAATGAAGGCGCGATAGAGCCGCTCGCCAGCGGGCACACTGGAGGTCAACGTGCCGCTCGGCAGGACGGTGATCTCGTTCATGGAATTAGCTCTTCGCTTTGGCCTGGTACTTCTTCAGCGTTGCCGTGATCGCCTCCTGCATCATCGCGTCGACCGTAGTCTCGTTCATCACCGCCGCGATCTTCAGGGCTTGGCGGGTTTCAGGCTCGACGTAGATGGTGAGAGGCACCTTTCCCTCACGGGATGGGGCGACATAGCCAGGCTTCGGCGGCGGCATCAAATCTACTCCTACAGAGTGTGACATCGCTTTCTCCTAGCCCATGCATGCTTGCATGTCATCTCACATGCTGCTATATGTTGTCAAGTCATCATGCAAGCATGCACAATGACGAAAAGCCCGGCAGCGGCTGGCACCGCTCCGGGCTGGTGTCTCAACCCCACTCTCGAAAGAAGGATCTTTGACATGACGACAACTACCACAACCTGGCGCGTCCCGCCATGGGCCTATGCCCCGCTCGGCGCCGCCATCTCAGCCGAGGCCGTTTCGAATGCTCTCCGCGCTTACGGGCTCGGCCAGCACCTCGAACACTTCACGGTCTCGATCAACGGCCATTCCGTCTCCATCGCGGGCTCTGTGCTCGTGCTGGCGGCGGTGGCCATCTCTCTCAGCCAGGCGCGCGCCGCCTGGGTGGCATTGACGCCAAACCCGCTTCGCCAGCGCATAGTCGCCGGACTGGCGGCCGCACTTCTCCTCGCCGTCTCCGCAACCGCTATGGTCTCGCACATCCTCGAAGCCCAGCGCGCGAAGGTGGCCGACGAAGGTGGCGCCCGCAGCGCCTATGACCGCGCCGAGGCCGCCTATCAGCGCGCCGCGGCCGAACTCGAGGCGCTCGGCACCCCGCGGCCGGTGTCGGTCATCCAGGCCGACGTCCGCAACTTCAAAATCGAAGCCGCTCTGTGGCGCCGGTCGAGCCAGTGTGAAGATGCGACCAAGCCGGACACGCAAGCCTACTGCGAGCCTATACTTACGCTCTACAAAGAGCGCGGCGCAGCGGCTCGTAAGACGGAGCTCGAACCGGAGGTTGCCCACCTCCGCGAAGAGCTGGCCCGCCTTCCCCGTCCCGAGGCCATCACGGCCGAGGAAGCGGAGATCGGCGGGTGGTGGGCCTGGATCATGGGTGCCGCCGTCGTTTTCGTGGCGACGTTCGGCTCGGTCATCTTCGCTCGCGCGGAAACCAAAGAAGCCGCGCCGGCAACCAAAGCCGAGCAACCCCGGCAACCGTTGTCGCCCGCAGAACAGACGGACTTCGGCGGCAACGATGTCGAAGAAGTTCGGAAACTCGGGATCGGTGGCGAGCCGGGCGCCGGCAACTGGGGAAACCCGGGAAACGGTGTCGGCAACCGTGTCTACTCGCGCAGCGAAGCGCTACTCGACCTCACGCGCCGCCTCGCCACTGGGGAAACCGTTCCCTCTCAGGACACGCTTGCCGAAGCCTGGGGCGTCGACAAGTCAACGGTTTCCAAGTGGCTGAAGCGGTGGCGCACCGATGATCGCATTCCCGCCGCCCAGCGCGTCGGCCGGTGTCATCGGCTGATTCCGACCTACTAAACGCTTTGGCCCCCGGATGTTTTTCCGGGGACCATTTTGTTATGGTTGGGATTCGGAGAGGGATCGATGACCAACGACGATCTTGAAATAATCTACATCCTTACGAATGAGGCGATGCCCGGATACCTAAAGATCGGGCGCACCCGTGATCTCGCCGCACGCATAGCTGCCCTTAGCAAGACCACCTCCTTGCCGCTACCGTTCGTGTGTGCATACGCAGCAAAAGTGACCGATGCCGCCTTTGTGGAACAGCAGATCCACTTGGTCTTCGCTCCGCATAGAGTGTCAGACCGACGCGAGTTCTTCACCGCCCCACTTGGTTCCGCCATTGCCGCTATAAGGATGGTTGCAGTAGCTCCAGTTTCGACGGATAGCGAGGAACAGAACACGTTCTCACATGCGGCGCGCGAAGCGCACGAAGCCGTCAGCGACGCCCCAGATGTCGCCAGAATATCAAAGGAAGAAGCCTTGCGTGATCTGCAGGCATTGCTCTCTCAGGGCGGTGTCATTGCTTCTCAGGAGAACCTATCCGTGCGGTGGGGGCGACCGAAATCGACGGTCTCAGATTGGCTCTTTTCGTGGGAGGCCATCGGCGCCGTACCCACGCGGCAGATGGCCGGTCGTTGCAAGCTAATTTCTGCGGCCTGAGAATGCTGTCCTAGCGCTCCGGACGGGGCAAGGTGATCGCGGTGGAATGAGGTCCTTGTGCCAGCTCGGAATGACTAAACCTCGAGTGCGACCATCTCGGGGTCTTCAATATATCGTGGTCTGTTCGTCGATCAGACGTTCTTAGGGGTGTCAGGCACCTGTGACTTCTTCCGGCAATTGGCGAAACTGAAGAGCACCGATAACAACGTCGACGTCACGGCACTTCAGAAACGCGACGACGGTCCCGGCCTTGGGCACCACAAAATTCGGCATAATCGCTTTAGTTATTAGGCCGGCTATTGAGAAACCCGTCTGCTCCGCATTTTTCTGAGTAGCCTCTACAAAAGATTTCTCGACCACACTCAACTCAACTAAAGAGTCGTCCGTGTTTCGAAAATATATGCGCAAGTCTGTCGCGTCCCACGTTGTCGCGACGTGAATTCTGACATACAAAGCGAGGCGATTAAGCTCACCTGGAAATCCGGATACGTTTATAGCGTTGGGAAATACTCCCATCACCGACTCAGTACCCTGTTTTTCCTCTCGAACATCTTCGCAGAAGAGCGCGACGGCGGCAATCTCGTGCATTACGCGACCCGACTACTGTTATGAGTCGTTGCGCCTGATGACTTAGGGAGAGGCACCGCACGATTTGTTGAATCCGTGGTGATTTTCACGAATCTATCCTTCGCGCTGATCTGCGGCTCTCGGAGTTCGAAAACTGGCTTCCGCCCAAGCGCCGCTGCTAATTCCGCTACACGGCCTAAGGTGATGTCCTTTTCTCCGCGCAACTCTTTGTTAATGACGGACCGATTCACCCCGATTTTTCGAGCGATTTCGGCCTGGGTTAGCCCGCGCTTCTTCGACTCCTCAGCTAGCGCTACTAGCAACGCATGACGCACGCGCCCGATAAAGCGGCCAGCTTCACGACGGATCGGCGATATAGAAATTCGATACGACATGGCTTGGATCGTCTCCGGCGATGAACTTAGGTTCGTCGAGATCAAGGCTTTCTACGTAACGCACCACTTCGCTTGCGTACCCGGTAACCAGTCCCGGAACGTCCACGAGCGTTTGCTTATGTTCGAGGGAGTGGCCCACAAAATGGTCCTTCTTGGCAAACCATCCGAAAATGCGGACATCCGCTGTCTTCAACTCCCAGACGAAGCCGGAGTGATGCCGCAAGTGACGAAACATCGTCGAATAGGCGAGCGGCTCACCCTCAGCAAAATGACTGAGCAAAAAGTCCACCTGCTCAATCGGAGATTGTTCGATGCGCCACGTAGAGCCCATCCCGGGGAGCTTGTTGTCGAACAGATCTTTCAAGCGAGGCGTCAAGTAGAACCAGCGGCTTTCGACCCTATCGGCATCTAATTCCGGGCTCAACCTGACCAGCTCGCCCTTGAGGATCAACTCTAGGAGCGTTGCCATTTATGTCAACATACATGTGGACCCGGTCAAGGGGGAGGAGAAAATTTAGCGCCAAATAGGATTAACGTCGAAACTGACGCCGGGATTCGCAACGATACCCCGAGGCCGACCGGCCCTCAAGTGCACACGTTCCGTTCACGCCTCATCGAGAACCCGCACTTAAACCGAGAACGCTCTCTCGCCTAATGCCTTGAGGTCAAGACGCAATTGTAAGTGTCTGCTCACAACGGGCGCGCCGCCGTAACTAGAAATACTGCTGTACAATCGGCACGTACGGATAGGAGATTTCGGGCCATAGCAGGATCCTTCTGCGCAGCTCTTATCTATGTTTATCAACAACTTATGCGTTTCTTGCTGTAACTCTTAATCAGCGGGTCGAAGGTTCGAATCCTTCATCACCCACCAAATTTCTCTTTATTATCAATGCTTTGTGTGGTCGAAAATATTGATACGCACGCTGCATAAAAGTTATAAACACCTATAAACACTCTCGACCACCAGATCCCAGGAAAGCAGCCTGCTCCCTCCTGTGCTCACAGCAAATTGACGACCTTCCTCTGCGCGTCTGCGTCAGCTTCGATGTATCGCTGCGTGGTCCCAAGCGCTCTATGCCCGGCAAGCATCTGGACGTCCCGCAACGAACCGCCAACCGTCGAGATCGTCCTCGCAGCGTTCGTTATGAACGTTCTCCGTCCCGAGTGACTGGAACATCCCTGGAAGCCAGCAGCGCGGTACCACTGAGCGAACATGTTCACGATCGCTGCTGGAGAGGTTGCTTCGCTTCGCTCCGTCGTGATCACGTGAACTCCGCTCCCTCGTGCGTCGTAGAGCTTCGCCAGCACTGATCTGAGCTCCCTGTTGAGGGGAATTACCCTTCCCGAATTTCCCTTGCTGGCTGCGTCCCTGAGGTGGATCGCATGCCCAAGCTTGCCCTCAGCGTCGGTCAGCATGTCCCAGGTCAGGCACGCGATCTCTTTCGCTCGTAGCCCCGCTTTCACCGACAGCAGCAGGATTGCGAGATTGCGCAGCGGATAGCGGGTCGTTTGAAGAAAAGCCGCTATTATCGCCACTTGCCGACGAGACAGCATCTTCGCTCGTTTCCCAAGCATACCGTGGCTCCGACTGCTCCGTCTACTGATAATACTGCTTTATAACAGGCGCTACAAGTTCTGATGTCGCGGGCTCTGCGACAATTTGTACAAATCGCCAAAAACCCAGCCCATTTTTCGAAATCGGTACCAGCTAACCTAGCGCAATCAATATCTTGTTGGTTATTTTTTTATTTTATTTTTCTAAATGTTTTTATTTCTCATGCTTTTACCTGCCCACCCGTTTGACTTTTGATGCAACAGCACCATTCTCTGCTCCGCAACGACTTCAAACGAAAGGAATCGCAATGCCGGAACCAACAATAATTTACTCAGAACAATACTCACAAACTCACGAAATTCGCGTCGAAAGCTACGTCAAAAAATATAAATCATTTTTAAAACAAAGCGGTAAATCGTTTGTCGAGCAGGCCAAAACTATCTTCGAAGTCGAAGCTGAACTTGGTCAACGATACGTCGAGAGCTTTTATCATCAGGTCGGTCTCGACCCTCATGGCACAACGGTTCGAAAATTCAAAATTATCGGCAAGCATTCAACCCGCTTCGAGCCGCACCTAGACAAAATCCCGAACAACTGGACCACGCTTTACGATCTGGCGAAGCTCTCCATCGATAACTTCAACAAAATTGTTGACGAGGGTCTGCTCACCCCGTTTGTCACGGCCAAAGATATTCGTGCGTCTGTCCGCGGCAAACCTGACGACCGACCAAAGAGCCGGCGTGCTGCGGTTGATCTGTCGGCAGCAACAGATCCGCGCTCTCTTTACAGCAAACTTCGATCCTTGGCGGACGAGTTCGGAGTCAAGCTCGTCATCGACCCATCGCTTCAGAGGGAACTGGATACACCTGACGATCAACAAGGGGCAGCCTAAGTTATGGCTGAGCTACTGTCTGAAAAATTGCGTCCGGAGGAAATTTCGGACCTGATGCAGCGCACCGAATTGGTTCGTCGCTTCGAACGGATGGTCGAGAGCGGATCAATTATGAACATGCTGTTCTACGGTGACCCAGGGATAGGAAAGACATCGGCGGCTCGCGTTCTGCTCAAGACGATCGACGCTGATGTCTTCGAGGTCAACGGTTCTGTTGCGACCGGTGTTGACCAGGTCCGTCATGATGTTGAGAGTTACTGCCGGTCACTGAGTTTGTATGGCCAGCCCAAAGTCTGCTTCATAGACGAATGCGAATATCTCTCTGCCAATGCCCAAGCAGCCCTGCGTGGCATTATAGAGGGCTCGCGTCACGCCCGGTTTCTGCTAACTGCGAACAACATTTCAAGGCTGCATCCGGCGCTGAAATCGCGATGTATGCCCGTCTGCTTCGATCTGAGCCCGTGCGACGCTCCCGACATAGTGGAGAGGCTTCTGCCCCGGTACCAGCGCAAGATCCGGGAAGCTGGCTTGACAATAGACGAGGAACGGCTGCGAGCTATTTTATTCACAGAGTTCCCCGATCTCAGGCGGGTGGCCAATAGAATCGAGTTCGAGGCGTTGCTGCTTACTTAGATCGTTCCAAATGGAACATCGGCGGGCACTGGGTAAAGGTGCCCGTTTTTCGTATAGTGACTGAATCGGTCTTCGACGAAGTTAGCCAGCGGGTGGGCAATGGAGCGCGCTAAATGGTTGCTTCGTCCCACAAGCCGACGTTGACTGCCGCCGCAGCTTGATGCTGTCGCGGCCGACATTCAAGTCGGCTTTCTAATTGTAGGGTGACGTTGGGAGGTCGCAGACAAACGCCGAGACTGACCCTTCTCGGAAGAGCAGTCGGATTCTGTATCGGCTGGTTTCGATTTGCGGTTGATTGAGCACGTGGGTGTTGATCCTGGCAAGCGGGACTCTAGAACGGTATCTCATCCACGAGCGACACAATTCCTCGTGCACTCTTCGCGTTCGCGAGCTTCATCGCGGTTCGCTCATCAGCCATTAGAATAGCGTCTACTTCCTCGGCCACCTGATCCGCTGATCGATCGCGCCGGGCGAGGGCTTGCTGCTTTGATATGAAGCCGGTGGGATCTTCACCCATCTTGAGCGAGATTATCTTGACACCCCTCCCATACGCGAACCCTATCTCCTGCTGGGTCCAGAAGCTTTGCGAGAAGCCTTTCGTGTGGATAGCGATGAACGCATCCATTGCGTACAGAGCGCGCTCGATCTCATGCTGCCATTCGAGCGTTGGAATAATGTCCTCGTGCGCGACGAAGCCGCTGATCCCGTAGGGACCTAAGCATGTCTTCAGTCGCGTTGCTTTGTCCTTGTGTGCCGATATGTGACTGATGAAAATCCGCAAGTCGGTCGTGCCCTGCCAGTTCCGTGGCAGGACACTCGATGCCTTTGTCAGCGAAGGCACAGCCACGTCGAGTTCTTCGGCGATTTTGAGAAGCGTCTCCTCATCGACGTTGCGCAGCGCCTCCTTTGAATAGACCCACTTGCTGTTAGAGGTGATCTCGCGCGGCTTCGCGATGCCGTAGTGCGCCAGAAACGTATCGATTTCCTCGTAGCGGAAGCGCGATTGTAGGTCCCGCCCAATCTTATCTATTAACGTGATGCGATCGGATGCTCTCATGGCACCAATTTCTCATGCCCGACCGCACTCGACAACGAGTAGAAACAGTGCAGTCCCCAGCAGTTCACTGCGTTTGTGCTTGATCCCACAGAACGGACCTTACGCGACATCCCGTGTGTGCCGCGTAAGGTCCGTTCTAAAACACGATCGCTGCAACAAGCGCGATAGTTGTGGGCACCACCCTGCCCAACCGCTCCGAAGTCCGGCGCTGAGGTAGACTCGTGCTGACGAATCAGTGCGGGGGATAGAACAATGCGTTTGAAGTGGTTCCAGGTAAAGAACTACAGGAACATTCACGACTCCGGTCCGATCGATGTTGAGGATGTCACGGCGTTCGTTGGCCAGAACGAGGCCGGTAAGAGCAACCTGTTCGAGGCGCTATACCGGATCAATCCATTCAAGCCCGACATCAAATTCGATATCGATGAAGATTGGCCCGTAGACCTGTTCGGCGAGAAGGCAACTGGAAGCAAAGCCAAGGTTTGTGAGGCGACGTTCGCGCTCGAAACCGAAGAGATTAGCTCGCTCTACGACGCTGCGGCTCCGAAAGCCGAACCACCTGCTGAGGGCGCCCCCCCCGCCGGAGCCCCTCACGCTTCCCGAGGAAGTGAGTGTCACCGTCTCAAGGTCCTATGATCAAAAGCGCACATACCGATTGCTAGGCACATCTTCGCTTGATCTTGCGCGTGCCGAAGAATGGCTCAATAGCAACCTCCCCAAATTTGTCTACGTGCGCGACTACGAGACCATTGAGACCACCACTGAGCTTCCAGCCCTCGTTCAGAAGTACTTCAACGGAAATACCAATGGAAATTGGGCGGTGCTTACCCCGCAAGAGCAGTCAATTATTGTCGTGCTCCGACTTGCGGCGGTGGACCTCCAGGAGTTTGTGAAGCTCGGAGAGTCGCAGCGTGGCAGAACGCTCAGAACGTACAACAAAAAGCAAGCCTCCTTCTATCTGACTCAGCAATTCCAGAAGCTGTGGACGCAGAAGAAAGTCACCTTCGATATTGAGATTGATGGCACGACGCTGAACATCTTTGTGACCGACGACGGTATGGGAATGCCGGTGCCACTCAAGAACCGGTCCACCGGCTTCCGTTGGCACGTGGCGTTTGCCTGGAATTTCACCTACGCCACGCAAGGCGAATACAAGAACTGTATTTTACTACTTGAAGAACCTGGCATCCATCTTCACTTGGATGGGCAATCAGACTTGCTCCAGGTTTTTGATGATTTGGCCGCAAGTGGCACTAACCAAGTTCTCTACACCACTCACCTGTCTTCGATGGTTGATCCAGCCAACCCCGAGCGGATACGAATTGTCGAGTCGCGCGATCACCATGCAACGGTGCTGAACGGCGTGGTGAGCAATCAGCGCAGACCCATGGCGGTTATCGAGGCGCGCCTTGGCCTCCGGAGTGATCTTACTGGCCTGCTTGGTGATCGGAGAAACCTAATCGTTGAGGGCGGCGGCGACCTCCTAATTCTGGACAAACTGAGCGCATTACTAAAGGCTTCGGGGCGAGAAGGGCTCTCAAGCGACATTTATCTTTGGCCTGCTGAAACTGCCTCTAAAACGCCAATGTACGCGGCATTCTTGATCGGCAATAAGTGGCCGGGCGGCGTTTTGCTTGACCAAGATGCAGAGGGCTTGGCGGCAAAAAAGAAGATTGAAGATCTATACCTCAAGGAAATTTCCGCATCCTCGGGAGACCGCATGCCGATACTGTTGTTGGGAGATGCGGCGGGGATCACCAAAACCGATGCTGCGATTGAAGACCTTTTTCCTGACGATTTTTTCAGGGGACTGATCAACCGCGCCTACGGCGTCGCTATTGCCGATGACGATCTCCCTCAAGATGGCAGCACGTTGATCAGCAAGCGTGTTGAGCATGTATTAAAAACTCGGTTTGGGCAGCAGCTCGACAAGAAGAAAGTTCTTCGCGAAATGATGCGTGAGTTCGCGAAGTGGGCAACCGTAAGCGATCTGCCCCCCGGGGTCGCTGATCGCGCCGAAGCACTGTTCAAAAAGATAAACGTGGCGCTATCAGCCAACCAAGATAGCGCCTCACTCGCAGCAAAAAAGCCAAGCTCAAAAGCGAAGAAAGCGTAAAAAGTTGATCCTTGGTAGCGCGCCGTTAGAACGTTACTGTTCCTTCTCGACAGGATGTCCCCAATCGGTATCAGACCAGCGACCGCCAACAGATAGTGGATCACTCCGGTTCGGTCTCAGGCCTTCCGAACCAAAGTCCGCCTACCGTTGAACTGCGGTCACCGTGTTCGGGGGTGCTCTGCCCTATCTTTGCTCGTCGTTGATGTCTGCTTTCTCGGCGAAGTCACCGAAATTTGCCTCAGCGTTTGGCTTCAACTGGTCAAGCCAAACTCGGAAATGATGATGCTTTGCTGCTTTTGCGCTTCAAACTCATGCGATTTTTTGCATTTTTACTTTTAATCCCATGACTAGCCTGCTTCCGAATTGTGTACGCTAAAGAGGCTTCTTTGCTATCAAGCACTTACAGAACTCATGTTGCAATTGTGAAAACACAATGAGTTTTGACTGAGCTAGCTCGTGCTCTCTTGCGTCATGCTATTGTTCAACTTTGTGTTGTTTCTAATAGTCACAACTATCCAACAAGAGCCGAAACACATCGCCTCCTGATTTCCTCGATTGAGACCCTAGCAGAGCGTCGCTACACACTAAGGACGTATCGTTACGTTCACCCAATCGATGCACGACGCGAAATCCTTCTTGGTCCGGAGTTTCGTGATGTACCGCACCCACCCCAAATCGCATTCGGCAAAATGATTTATGTCGTATCCCCACTGTGTCCTGCTCCAAGCATCGGCTGCATTTTTGCTCAGGATTTCGAAGGTTGTGTGCTCAGGGACATCAAGCAAAAGATGATAATGTAAGCGAACACCATCTTCTCCACCTTCAAACACTGGGAACCTCTTCACCCTGCTCCCGTTGCGGACACGGTTGCCGTAAATCTTTCGATCCATGATGTTCATCGCATACTTCAGCGCAGCGGAGGCATGAAGTCTGTCGACGGGAACCCAGAAGCCGTCACACGATATACCCTTTTTCAACGTGAGGGTTGCCGCCACGGGAGAACGCCACTCCGCATTTTTAATGAATTTCCTTACTTCCTTTTGAATTTCCTTTTCGCGCAGCAAGATTCTCCTCCGATACGTCAATTTAATGTATTTATATAAATAGCCATATATATGCGTTGCATTTTTCTGTTTATTTTCTATTTCTGGAGTTTTTATTGCCACAAAAAAGAAAAACAATCCTTCCAGCAAGCCGCCCAGTGCTCGTGATTTTGCCATTGGATTTAATAGTGGAGCTCGACGTGGCTGCTGACGCCTTAGGCTTCAGCCACAGCGACGTCATTCGCAGATCGCTCTTTCGAGATATTTTGCTTCTACGTGAAGAGGTTGTGCGCAACCGCAAGCTGGGACGCTGATCATTCCGTCCCCTGAGATCTCCTTTCACCGGTGAAAATCACATTATCAGCAGAGTTCCGATTGATCGGTTAACTGATGATGTTAAAGTTTGCACGTGTTTCATAGGAGGCTGTGCATGGCATCACTGGCAGGACTCACCTTTTCAGCCCTTCCGCAACCCTCAAAGGATCCAACGCTTGATCGGCGCATGAAACTCCTCAAGAAGCTTCACGAGCAGAAAGCCCTGGCTCTCGATCCCGCAGCAACAAGGGTAGTTATGAAGCGAATGGTTGCAGCAGATGGGAGTAAGACTGTTGTCCAACAATCCCGCAGCATCCGTCCGTGGTGGAAAGAGAACCCTTCGGGTGGTTGGTTCTTAACAGTGCGCTTCGGAGGCAGAGTGCTTGAGTTTGAAAAGGGGAAGTCAGCGATCTCGCTCCCCGATCTCCGTGCTCTTGTTCCGGTGTTCGAACGCCTCATCACAGCCACGAAAGCGGGAGACCTGGATGGGCTTCTTGCTCAAGTGAGACCGAAGATTCCAGCGAAGTCTAAGCGTCCAACAGCTTAACCAGCGGAGACCGCTTGCGGCATATGGATACGTTTTTGATCATGCCTTACGGGTTACTCTGACGTGATTACGAAATCCGACCAAGTCTGCCGGATCCGGCCAACGATGGATCATTCGATGGCAATTGGAACATAGCACTGCAAAGTCTTCTGCTAAGCTGTATGAAACAGCCTCGCCCTCCTGGAGCGAAGACAGAGGGTGAAGGTGGTGGGCTTCTATGAATCCTTTGCCCAGCACACCGTATTGCTCGCCAAAATCTATGTCACACACTTGGCATCGTGTTCCATGGTATTCCTTGGCGCGTTCGCTGGCTCCTCGATTCCTTTCTATTCTGCGATGGAGCCTATAGCGGCGAATTTCATCTATCGCGTCGCTTGTTTGAGTGGTCGTCACCTCCTCGTCTAGAGACGCATCCAAGCCCCCTCGAAAAGTTAGCGTCCTATACAGCCTCACCATTGTCTGGAGATCTGATCGCAAAGTCTCTTCGCTTGGAAGGGTCCGGAGATGGTATGTTGTGCCAAGAACATGAGCAGCTTCGTAATCGCGAGGCAGCTCTTTAGTCGATCCTAGCTCAATCTTGGTCGATGAAAAATTTGTTGGAACATCTGCAATTCTGGCTCGCATCATGTCAGCCCGCTGACGCATAATTTCTCGAGCGCTTTTGTTGAACTCTCTTCGAACTGCCGTAGTCCCTTGATTTAAAGACAAGTGAACAATCTGCTCTCTGCTGTGGAATAGATAAACTGGATAATATCCTTTAGTTGCGCTCTCAGTGATTGCTCTATCAAATACTGATATCCACGGAACTGTCGCCCAATTGCCAATTCCCGCTCTCCCAACAATGAGCAAACCAGCTCCATTTTCTGCCAGCGCATCCTCTACTGCTTGTTTAGCGTCTCTCCCGATGAACTCAGCCATCGGGTGTTGAGCGAGGGATTGATCAGTTGCGCTCCGATACTCAGTTAGAACTCTTTCAATGCAATATCTCAAAGCAGGCATTTATTACTCCCTTATTGGCATGCTGATGTTCGGGATTAATTCCTGCATGAATGCGTTGAAGTCTCTAACCTTCCCTCCGTCGGTCGGAGACGTTCTTTGAGTTCTTTGCGAAGCTCTGCAAATTCTTCGCCATTTCCCTGGAGAGAGGCAACCGGTTCGCATAGAAGCGCTCGATCTGTTCGACGCTCGTTCCTGCGTTCTTCGCCAAGTTGAAGATATTCACCTCTCCACCAGAGAGAATGAGCCTCATACAGATCGCTGTGTGACGGAGGCAATACATGCTTCTGCGCGATTGGGTAGCGAGATCGTCCTTAAGTTCGGTGCGTTCCAAAAGGACATTGAACTGTCGGGCAAAGATTCGAGCTGCCGTCTGGCGGTTCGTGTACTGCGGCAACAGGATGTAGTCTTCACCGCCCGCGTCGGGATAGCGCGACCTCATCCTCTTGTAGGCTGCCACGGCTCCGTTCATCGTGTTTGCTACGCGAAACCCCGTCTTGCCGTTCCTGACTGTCACAAGTAGCCGCTTCGGAAGATCTGATGCGATCTCTATGTCGTTGTGCTTCAGCGCATAGAGTTCGGTTGTCGTGGGACGCACAAACGAATGGATGCAGAATAGCACGAGGTCATACAGTTCCTCCGTAACCTTGTGTCCCCTCACTACGACTTTCTCAGCTGCGAGTTCCTTTGCGCCCTTTTTTAGCTTCTCCCATTCGTCACGTTCCCTAGATACCAGCGGGGCAAACTGGAAGAAGGACCGTGGGTTGTCCTTCTGCTTCACACGAGGCGTTTCGGGAACTGCATCGATAACCCCGTCGGCGCGAGCAACCTTGAGGACGTTGCGAAACGCTGCCATCAGTGAGTTGCAGGTCGGCGGAGAGAGATCTGGACGCTTCTTGCGCACCTTCTCAATGAACAACTCCCAGTCCCGCGTGGTCAGGTCACGGACGTCTGCGGTTCCGAAATGGGTAACCAGTCCGTACTGGACATTGTCCAGGAATGAAATGAGGGTGCGGATGTAGTTGCGATTGCGCTCTCCGGCTTCCGCTTGCTTTCTGGCTTTTTCGATGTAGCGCTGTGCGTAGGTCCGAAAGCTGTATTCACGGGGAGCCGGAGCACTCCGATCAAATAGGTTGTCCGCAATCTCCTCGGCTACCTTCCGCGCCTCGATCCGGCTTGTTTCTCCAGTTGATCGGACAACATATTTCCCAACTCTGTGATCCCACAAACGAGCCTGATAGAATGGGCTCGCGTGAGTCTGATAGATTGCGAGACCCTTGCGGATTTTGACGATTTTGCCCTTCTGGCGGTGTCTGGATTGTTTTTTCATAAATTAATGCGTGTACTGTTTATTTTGCAAAACCTATAAACATCACCTATACACTGCGCCATAAGTGCTTGTAAAGATTGGTGAGCGGTTTTACTCTTAATCAGCGGGTCGAAGGTTCGAATCCTTCATCACCCACCATTTCTCCCCATTTCTGAAAGATTGCCACCGCCGAAGATTTGGCGGCGCGTGCTTCGCGGGCCCGGCTCGGGCCCTCGCCGCATCGGGGTCTCTCCGCAGTGGGAACCTTGGGAAACCGATCGCGTTGTGTGGTCACGCCGGCGCGCTTGCTGCCCTCGCATCGCCGGCTGCCACGCTGCCCCCGGTCTCCCCCACCCGGGGGTAAAGCGTCTCTAAGGAGAACGGACACATGCCGCGGCCCAAGAAGAACGAGCACCTCCCTTATGGCGAAGGCCAGCGCGAGCAATACGGCGAGGGCTTGGCCTACCGCAAAGAGGATCTCTCGAAGGGCGCGGACAAGGTCAACGATCTGGGCGGGTTCGCAGGCGGCGAACGCCCGAAAAAGCCGCTGCCGGACCCCGAGGAGCCCGAGGGCGATTGAGCCTTCGAAGCCTGCTCCACCCAAAGCCGCCAATAAGCCCGCGCTTCCATCCTTAACGTAGCGACCGGCACCACAAACGCCGGCATATCCTCCGTCGTCGGACGTACTGCGATGCAACGCACGGCCGGTTTCGGTGCGTGACGACCTCCCCCATGACGATTTGCCTACACACACCGGTTGCGGCGGGCGTGCCTACATTTTATGCACTTGCCGCACAACAAGGATACAAACGTCAGGAGCAGGAATGTCACACGACAATCTTCTCGATCAAGCCCTCGTCCGCCTGGACGAGGCGGCCGCCCATCTCAGCATCGACCCGGATGTGATCGAGAAACTCAAGTACGCGCGCGAGACGGCAAAGGCGCGCCTCATGATCCGCATGGACGACGGATCGCGCAAATCGTTCATCGCCTGGCGTTGTCGCTACGACGACACGCGGGGGCCGACCAAAGGCGGCATTCGATTTCACCCCGACTCGGACGTCTACGAAGTCGAGACGCTGGCCTTCTGGATGACGTTCAAGTGCGCCGTCATGAACCTGCCATACGGCGGCGGCAAGGGTGCGGTGCGCGTCGATCCGCGCAAGCTCTCGAAGGCCGAGCTCGAGCGCCTGTCGCGCGCCTACATGCAGGCGTTCGCGCGCGTCATCGGCCCCA
>ENA-UOUJ01000398-UOUJ01000398.1-activated-sludge-metagenome-genome-assembly--contig:-NODE-398-length-31471-cov-5.259581_pt1 | contig 31471 bp, 24 predicted proteins | sample MGYA00249839_ERZ747224 | MGnify/ENA primary metagenome ERZ747224 (study PRJEB28782, sample SAMN03220277) | activated sludge metagenome | biome: wastewater; feature: sewage sludge; material... | reverse complement strand
CAATACTTTCGTTGGGTCAAATCATCCTTTTTTGAAAAAGTTCGGATCGCAGTGACTTTAATATGATTGACCGCATAGTTAATTACCGACAGCATATTTAAATCGTTGTTCGCCACTACATTTGCAATATTGCGATGAATAAAAACATCGCCAGGCTTGGCAAACATTACGGCTTCAGTGGAGATACGACTGTCAGAGCAGCCAATAAACAGGTATCTCGGCTTCTGTCTTTTTGAGAGTTTTACAAAATATTCGGGATCGGCAGCCAGCTTCCTTTTAATCCATTGTTCATTATGTTCAAAAATTTCTTTAATGCTTTTATAAGCCATAATCAGTTTTTTAATAATTCATAAGTTTGAATTTTCTTGAGATTAAATCCTTTGACAAATAATTTCGTTCACTTCTTTTTCGTTAAAATTATTTAGGTTAACAATGTTAGGTAAAAATACTATGATCAAATGAAAAAACGATGCTTAACTGATGTATTTTACTCAAAAGGTTACCAGTCAAGCGGAGGGTAAAAACGATTTAGTGTACCCATGTTATCTTTTTAATTGCAGGATTATTCTTTAGTTCGTTAATAAGATTTTCAGGCCTGATGCCATTGCCGATATCTATCTTAATTTGCAGTTCAAACTCATCTTTTACTTTTTCAAGTGAGAGGGTCTCTATTCTATAGTTTTCTTTGTTAAGGAGGTCTTTGAGTACATCGGTATTGCTCTCACTTTCATGAATTACTATTTTTAGGGTGCTTTTTTCATATTTTTTTGAAAAATACCGCTCAAGGGGTGACAGTGCCCATAAAATGATAAGCGCTATTACGGTGGCAGCACCGGCTGCAAAATACATACCACCGCCGGTTGCAAGACCGATACCAGCCACTGTCCATAAGCCGGCTGCGGTGGTAAGCCCGTGGATAGTGCCCTGTTTCATAAAAAGAATAGTACCGGCGCCGATAAAACCTATACCACTTACTACTTGTGCTGCTACTCGCGAAGGGTCGAGCGCAATGTGGTCAGAAGCTAAAATATCGGCAAAGCCAAATGCAGATACAATCATTATCAGGCAGGAGCCTACGCATACCATCATGTGTGTTCTTAACCCGGCAGCCCAGTTTTTCCTTTCTCTTTCCAGACCTATCAATGCCCCAAACAAAGCCGCAAGCGATAGCCTGATCAATATTTCATTGGTACTAATCATTTTTATTTGATTTTTGGTAATGCATCTCTTTAACCTAAAGTTTCTAAAGCAATATAACGAAATTGTGTATCTTTTGATGAACTTGTTTAAGTCAAAAAAAAATATTTTTTTCAGTTCGTTAATGCTTTCTGACCTGATTGAAGCAGCGTACTATTGAGAATATTTGAATTTTGAACCCTGCATTTAAAGCTGAATTTAAAAATTGTCTAAAAATTACAAGAAAGTTTAATTATCCTTACTCATTGATTATTAAACAATTACGCTTTTGTGACGCTTTTGATTCCTTGTTATAACTAATAAATTAGTAAATAAACTATAAAAATAGTTTGTAAACTAAAAATATAGTTATAGATTGCACTTGAATTCTATCAATTAAGTCGTGGAGTATTAAAGAAAAATAAATTAAGAAGCAAATGAAGCAATTAACAAAAGCTGAGGAACAAATAATGCAAGTATTATGGAAACATGGCGCCTTGTTTTTAGGCGATATAGTTGATGCCATGCCCATACCCAAGCCGCATCAAAATACTGTGGCTACAATTTTAAGAATTTTGGTAGAAAAAGAGTATGTGTCCATTCAGGTATTTGGCAGGCAACACCAATATGCGGCATTAATAGCAAAAGAAGCATATTCAAAAAAGAACATTAAAAAAATGGTGCAAAACTATTTTGACGGTTCTTTTGTAAATGTTGTTTCCTTTATGATGAAGGAAAAGAATATCAGTGTGGAAGAGTTGGAAAGTTTATTGCAACAAATTAAAAAATCAAAAAAATAAATTTATGCATCCCTATTTATTCAAAATGATATTGTGTTCCGGTATTTTGTATGCATATTATTTTTGGGTTCAGCGCAATCAAAAAATGCATGATTTTAACCGGTATTATCTATTGGGTTCTTTGGGCATTTCATTATTGTTACCATTGTTTTCATTTACAGTCAATTTAAAACAAGCAGAGTGGCCGCAGAAATTACAGGCTGTTTATTACACAGTAGAAGATAATATTGTTGTTTCTACCAAAGCTTCAACAAGTTTTTCAATGGTACAAATTATATATTTAATAGGCGCTGTTATTAGTGCGATTTTAGTTTGCAAATTGATTTACTCATTTTACCGGTTAATAGAAGTTAAAAAGAAGAGTCATCCACAAAAAGAACAAGGTTTGCTGTTGATTATGACGAAGCATCCCGCAGCTCCTTTTTCATTTTTCAGGTGGTTATTCTGGCAGCAGGAGATTGATTTACATTCTCAAAAGGGGCAACAAATTTGGCGGCATGAATTATACCATATACAAGCGAAGCATAGTTGGGATTTATTGTTTGTGGAACTACTTATTTGTGTTTTTTGGTTTAATCCTTTTTTATATGCCTATCGAAAGGAAATAAAAACAGTTCAGGAATTTCAGGCAGACGCTTTTGCCAGCAACGATATTGATAGTGAGCATTACGCTAAATTGTTGCTATGGCAGGCCATCAGCGGTAAAACCGCCGCAATTATAACTCCATTTTTTCACCACCAATTAAAAAGAAGAATAGCCATGCTTTCTCAAATCAAAAAAACAAAAAATCAGGCGTACAGAAAAATGACAGTGGCGCCTATTGTACTGTTGTTAATAGTATTTATTTCCTGCAATTTCATTCAGGAGTCGAAGGAACACGCAGCCAACTCCTCAGAAAAAGATTCTGCTAAAATAATTGAAGTTACCTTAGCAGAGGATGGTAAACAAGAGGTGCAAACCCATTTAGGAGAAACTCAGGAAGATGCATCGAATACTATCGGGTTTAATATTGCAGAAAAGGAGAGTAAATCTGCACAACCCAAAAAAGAAGAATAAACTGTAAAACCCTCCAAGATTACCGAAGTCAATAAAACAGAAAGAAAGGATAAAGTCGATAATCAGGGTTCTAATACTAAGCCGGATAATGAATCTGAGATTTTTACTAAAGTAGAAATTGATGCTTCTTACCCCGGAGGTCCTTCGGCCTGGATAACTTTCCTTAAAAGAAATCTGAGAGCCGATGTAGCTACCGATAATGGCGCTGCGCCAGGAGTTTATACTGTGATTGTTCAGTTTATTGTGGATAAGGAAGGAGACGTAAGCGATGTCAAACCTTTAACTCATGTGGGTCATGGAATGGAGCAGGAAGCCGTGCGCGTAATAAAAAACTCGGGTAGATGGAAACCGGCAATACAAAATGGCCGTGAGGTAAAAGCTTATCGAAGGCAACCTATTACTTTTCAAATTCAGGAAGGATAAAAATCAAATAAACTCTCTGGCTAAAACAGGGAGTTTATTTACTTCATTTTGGGCTTGCAATTTGACTTGCTAAAAATTGCAATTAATTTAAAGCTTTACCCAAATGTTGATTGCAATTCACCGATAGCTCCCTAAATTTGCTTCATGCTCCGACATCTTGTTATCCATAATTATGCAATCATCAACGAACTTGAAATTGACTTTTCAACGGGTATGAACGTCATAACGGGTGAAACGGGCGCCGGGAAATCCATTATCATTGGAGCGCTCAATCTTATTCTGGGAGAGAGGGCCGACACTACTGTACTGGTAAATAAAGAAAAAAAATGTATCATCGAAGGCGTTTTTGAACCAGTGCAAAAAGAGCGTCTGGTGCAGTTTTTTACTTCAAATGATTTGGATTACCAGACTGAAATCACTGTCAGGCGTGAAATAGCGGTGAGTGGCAAGACCAGAGCTTTTATTAATGATACGCCGGTTACTCTGTCGCAGATGCAGCAGCTTAGTTCTTTATTGGTAGATCTGCATCGGCAGTTTGATACGCTGGCAATTGCAGATAATGATTTTCAAATTAATGTTTTAGATGCATTGGCCGGAAATTCTGAATTATTAAAAGAATATCAGCATCAATACAAAAACTGGCAAAAGTCATTAAAGGAGTTGTCTATTTTAAAGGAACAACAGGAACAGTTTCAAAAAGAAAGCGATTACAATCAGTTTCTTTATGACGAACTGAATGAGGCAGACTTTCATGAAAATGAATTGGAAGAAGCCGAAGAAGAAATAAAATTGCTGTCCAATGCCGAAGAAATCAAATCGGCGCTTAATAAAGTGAGTTATGAACTAAATGAAGGCGAACAGCCGATAGTGCAACAATTAAAAAACCTGACCAATCAGCTTCGCAGTTTTACAGGCTATCATAAAGATTTGGCTAATCTTTCAGAAAGACTTTCCAGCGCTCAAATTGAAATTCGGGATATTGCAGGTGAAGTAGAAAGTATAAACAACCAAATTCACTATTATCCCGAAAAAATTGAGAAATTAAATGATCGGATTTCACAGGGGTATAAACTGCAGAAAAAGCATGGCGTACACTCAACTGCCGAATTGCTGCAGATTCAAAAGCATTTGGAAGAAAAACTGCATGCTACATTGCATATTGCAGACGATATTGAGATATTGAAAAGGCAAACGGATGAAATGTACGGATTGGTGGTAGAAATAGCAGCGCAAATTTCGAAAGCCAGAAAAGGGCAAATTTCGCCATTTGAGAAGCAGGCAAACAAATTGTTGGCTCAGGTAGGAATGCCCAATGCAGCAATTAAAGTAGCCCTTACCGGCAAAGAGCCGGGTGTAAACGGGATGGACGATATTGAGTTTCTGTTTGATGCCAATAAAAGCGGACAGTACAAACCGGTAAGTAAAGTAGCCAGTGGTGGCGAATTGAGCCGTTTGATGTTGTGCATCAAGAGCTTAGTGGCTAAGAGTATGGATATGCCCACGCTTATTTTTGATGAAATTGATACCGGTATATCGGGTGAGGCTGCGCGTCAGGTAGGTATTATTATGAAAGAATTGGCTCAAAACCGGCAAATAATTTGCATAACCCACCAACCTCAAATTGCAGGGAAGGCAAACGCTCATTTCTTTGTATATAAGGAACCTGAAAATAATGTGATAACCACTAATATCAGATTGTTGGATAATGATGAACGAATTACTACCATTGCCAAAATGCTGAGTGGCGAAAAGCCTACTGCCGCTGCATTGCAGAATGCACGAGAAATGGTACAGAATTAATGATTTTTTAGGAAATAATTTTATCCTTAAAAAATATTTTTACTGATATTCGGGTTATGAACAGTGCACTGCCATTTGTTATTACAATTGCTATTGCCCCGGTAATGGGTTTATTGGGGTTTTTTGTTTTTCGCCTCCTGAACCGTAAAATTGTTTCCAGCCAAACCTGGAGGGAGCTGTTTTTGTACGCGGTTTTATTGATTTTATGTTTAGGTATTATATTTTTGTTGGGACTTTATTTAATGGCCTATATTTTCATTTCTTTGCCTGATTGAAAAACATCTGTTCAAAATTTAAAACTTTTCTTATTTTTACTGAAACAAAACAAAAATCTCATGTCATGTAGTTTATTAAAAGGGAAAAAAGGAATTATTTTTGGCGCTCTTGACGAAAAATCAATTGCCTGGAAGGTGGCTAAAAGAGCTTATGAAGAAGGCGCGCAGCTTGTTTTATCTAATGCGCCCGTGGCGCTTCGTATGGGAGAAATCAACAAACTCTCCGAAGAGTGTGGAAACGCTCCTGTGATAGGCGCTGATGCAACCGTTCTTGACGATTTAAAAAACCTGTTCGGACAAAGCATGGAGCATTTTGGCGGCGGGGTTGACTTTATTCTTCATTCGATTGGAATGAGTGTGAATATGCGCAAAGGAATTGATTACCATAACATGAGCTATGTGCATAACTGGAAAACCTTTGATATTTCTTCCATCAGCCTACACAAAATATTAAGGGTGGCATGGGATATGGATGCGCTTAATGAATGGGGTAGTGTAGTAGCTTTGTCTTATATTGCAGCACAACGTGTATTCCCTAATTACAACGAGATGTCTGATGCAAAAGCGCTGCTTGAAAGTATAGCACGCAACTTTGGATATTATTATGGTGTTAAGAAAAAAGTTAGGGTAAACACAGTTTCTCAGTCGCCTGTTAAAACCACTGCGGGTAGTGGCGTTAAGGGTTTTGAAGGTTTTCAGGATTATGCCGAAAAAATGAGTCCCTTAGGAAATGCTACCGGTGAGGCTTGTGCAGACTACTGCATTACACTTTTTAGCGATCTTACAAGATATGTAACCATGCAGAACCTCTTCCACGATGGTGGCTTTAGCTTTACCGGCGTGTCGCCTACGGTAATTGAACACGTTTACGGTTAATATTTATTTTTTTATTTTCAAATAAATCAGTGCGAAGCAGCCAAGTTTCGCACTTTTTTGTGTGCCGTGCATGGGTGTGAGAGATAGGGAAATAATCTCCATCTTACTACTCGATTATAATAGTTGCCTTAAATCAGACAAAACTAATAAATGCGAAATATTATCTTTGGAGACTATCTGTTTTTGGTTTGTAAATGGCTAACAGTTTATTACAATTTGGGAGTCGCTAATAAAATGATTAACTTTGAGTGAATCGAAGGTAAGCCGGAGATTTTATGTTCTTTTCTAATTAGTTATGGTAATTTTTCTTGAGAAAATATTAGTTATTAAATCAAAAAAGATTTTACAATGAGAAAAGAAATTAAGGATTTTTTGAAATCTGATAAAATGGTACTTTACTTGCCAAGAGACTATTCCAGAGATGTTATGTCTCAATGGACTTCTGTGAGGAATGTATTGGTAGCCCCGATTAATTTTTTATTGGCAAATTTTGCAAAAATCATTCCGTGTTCGAATTGGATTTCTGCTTTTTACAGATTGTTTTTTAGGATGAAAATTGGCAAAAAAGTTGCTTTTGTTCAAATAGACCTTGATTACCTATTGCCTGAAGCTATCGAAATTGGCGATGATTCTACTATTGGTTGGAAGGCTAAATTAATGACACATGAGTTTACTCAGGATTTTCAACGTTATGGGGAAATAATTATTGGAAAAAACGTTTTGGTTGGAGGATTTTCTGTTGTGAGATGTGGTGTAAGCATTGGAGATAATTCTATAGTTGCGGCGTGTAGTTTTGTAAATAAGGACATCCCCCCAAATGAGATCTGGGGAGGTGTTCCTGCAAAAAGAATTGAAAAGCGCTTTAAGCAAACCAGTAATGGGAAGCCGACCCGTGCTGAAATTGAGTTATCGCAGTTTTGAGTAAATCTTTACGAAAATCCTTATTGAATAATCTATTTAGTCAACGGGAGAGAAATTATTTTATTTAATTGATTTCTTTAAAATCGTATTGCTAATTTTCAATTTTATTTTATTATTAATTTTCCGGATAAAACATTACCTGAGGTTTTATTCTGCACATTCGGCTGACCTCCACCTACGCTTATGAAAACATTTCCTTTTGGCTGAAATGCTTGTCCACTCTGATTAACGACGGATAATTGATCGGGTGTGAGTTGAAATCTTACTGTTTTAGTTTCGCCTGCTTTTAGAAATATCCTTTCAAATCCCTTTAAAGCCTGAATAGGTGATTTGAATGAATTATTTTTATGAGAAATGTATAATTGCACTACCTCATCGCCATCTCTTTTACCCACGTTGGTAACCTTTGCCGAAACAGTAATATTTTTTCCTTTTTTTACAGTATTCGGAATTTGTAAGTTGCTGTATTTAAATTGAGAATAGCTCAGACCATAGCCAAAAGGGTACAAAGGCGTTCCTTTGAAATAGCGATAAGTCCGGTTTGCCATGTCATAATTGGAAAAATCGGGAAGGTCGCTATCGCTGCGATAGAAGGTAATTGGCAGACGTCCGGCAGGATTATAATCTCCGAATAAAACATCAGCTACTGCTTCTCCACCGCTTTGTCCGCCATACCATGCATTTATTATTGCAGGAATATTTTCATCTTCCCAGGGAATTGCCAATGCACTGCCTGTCATCATTACAAACACTACAGGTTTGCCTGTTGTTTTCAATGCCTTTAGCAGTTCAGTTTGTATTTCCGGTAGCTTAATGCTGGTTCTGTCTCCTCCCTTAAAACCCGGAACGGCAATCGGCATTTCCTCACCTTCAAGCTGTGGCGAAATGCCTCCGGCAAAAACAATAGCATCTGCGCTTCGGAGTTTCTGGGCAAGGGCATTGAAATTGGTTTTTATCTTTTGACCGCTTTTAAATTTGATAGTGGATGGCCCTTCGCCATGATGATATTCAATGACTATTTTATAGTTTTCTCCTTGTTTTACATTTAATGAAAATTCTTCAGGCGCAATATTCCTTCTATTCCAATTGTCAACCATTATTTTATCATTAATATAAATGCGATAATTACCGTCAATTGCTGCTTCAAAATTGATTTCTTTTGATTGTGGTGCAAGAAATGAAGTTGAAAATCGAGCCGAAAAATTTGAAGGGCTAACACCATTGTAGGCAGGCTGACCTTCTGACCTGTAGTGGTCTATTCCCTTCACAATACCGGTGTATGCAGGGGTTCCCTCCAATTCCGTATTATTATAAAAAGCCACTCTTACACCTTTCGTATCCGCGACTTTAAATAATTCAGTTATGTCATTATAGGCCATTACAGAATCATCGGCATAATTTATAGCTTTCTCATAAATAACTTCTACATTATTCCCTACCTTGTTTTTAATTCCTTCAAGCACTGTTATCACATGTGAAGGCGCTCCGTTGTAATTCGCTAATTGGGTGATGGCATTGTCTGCATTAGGCCCAATGACTGCAATTTTTTTTATGTTTTTGCTAATTGGCAAAGTATTATTTTGGTTTTTTAAAAGCACGATGGATTGCCTGGCCATTTTTAGTGCATGTGCCTGATGTTCTGGCGCTTCCAAGGCTGAGGCAGGTGTAAGACCCAAAGGAACCATTGCCGGAGGATCAAAAAAACCTAATTTGTAGCGGATCAGAAATAATCTTTTCAGCGAAACATCTAAATCAGATTCTTTAATCAATCCCTGCTTGACCGCATCTGCCAATGTGGAATACACAGAATTGCCACATTCTACATCTGTAGTGTGAACCAGTGCATCTACAGCCGAAGCTAACGCAGTGGGATGAGTTTTATGATACCTGAAAAAATCATCCAAAGCCCAACAATCGCTGGTAACATAGCCGGTGAATTTCCATTGTTTGCGCAGGATATCAATCATCAACTCGCTATTGGCACAGCAGGGCTGGTTGTTTACTGCATTATATGCACACATCACGCCGGCAACGTCTGCATTTACTATCAGTTCGTGAAAAGCAGGCAAATAAGTGTCCCACAAATCATAAGGCGAAGGATTAAAGTTATCTGAATGACGCGAAGGCTCGGGGCCGCTATGCACCGCAAAGTGTTTGGCACAGGCTGCCGCCTGCAAATATTTGCTATTTGTTCCTTGCAAACCCTTTACAAAGGCATGACCCAGCAAGCCGGTCAGGTAAGGGTCTTCGCCATAGGTTTCCTGCCCGCGCCCCCAGCGTGGATCCCTGAATATGTTGATGTTGGGTGTCCAATAAGTAAGCCCCATATAAATATCACCTTCTTTGTGGAGTTCAGTGGCTTTGTTATGAACGGCCCTGCCTTCTACAGCGCAATAATAACCCATCAGCCGCATGGATGATGTGTCCCAGGTAGCAGCCATGCCTATGGCTTGAGGATAAGAGGTGGTATTGAAAGGCGTTCTTGCTACGCCGTGCAGGGTTTCATTCCACCAGTTATAAGCAGGAATACCCAGCCGGGGAATAGCCGGTGTGGTGTGCATCAACTGCGCTATTTTTTCATCGAGGGTCAGTCTATTTACCACATCATTTACCCTTTGTTCAAAAGGCAGGTTGTAATTCCACATGGGAAATGACTTGAAATCCTGCGACATTACAACAGCGCCATAAAAGATACAAATTAGCGTAAGTATTTTTTTCATTGCTTGCATATTTTAAATTAATTTGGGATGATAAATATTTTCAATAAAGGAATAATTTTTTCAATAAAGTATCTCTATATTAAACATTAAAACTGGAAAAGACGCTCTAATAATTTGTAATTTAATTTTCGTTTTTTAGTGTAGCTATGACGCCCGAAAGCGCTGCCAAAGGATATATTCTGCCATAAAATCATTTCTGTAAGTGCTTTTTGATCTATTAGGTTGTTTGGGTTTATGAATTTGAATGCAGGAAGCCCAAAAAAATATTTGTAAAAAAGCATCCAAATAATTCTTGTTCCCATAAATACATTATTATTAAGCCATATTGGTAGTAATAAGAATATTTCTCTCAAGCCGAAAAATTTATTTGTAGGGGTCATCATTATTAGTAATTTCAAAAAAGTTAAAAGTGGCAGTATTAGTTGTTTGTTTACCATTGGATGTTGCATACATTGCATACATCACTCCTACAAAGCCTCCGGCTACATGAGTGCTTAAATAAGCGCCATCGAGGTCGTTTCCTAACTGCTTCCAAATCCTCCTGTCAATACTATAAAAAAAGCGGTATAAACCATTATCTGCTTCAACCTTAAAATAGACGTATCTTCCTTTTTCCAGAATTGAAGAAAAAAGTAATTGCATTTTCATCGCTCCACTTCCTTCATTTCCTTTAAACAACTGGATTACGGGTTTGCCGTTTTCTATTGATTTGGCAAGAAAATAATAATGTATTTCGTTTTGAAATACCAATAGGCCGGCTTTTTCATTTTCGTTTTTTGCAGAAAAATGAAATCCTGTCATTGCGGTACCTTTTAATTGTGATTGACGGAACCCTATGAACGAAGGATTAAGTTTTTCGGAACAAGTTTGCGGTTGAAGTTTAATGGTTAGTCCCTTTTTACCAAGCTGATACCACTTTTCAGTTGGTGGTCTTAAAAATACGAATCGGTTATTTAATTGTTTGGATTGGAATTTATCAACGAATCTAAAATTACTGTTATATTGCTGAAGTAGATTATCTCTTTTTGCCTTAATTGGGTATTGATATTTCACCTCACTGCCTTTCAAGTCAATGACAGGCCAATCATCCTCCCAATTTACAGGAGCCATAAAGGTTTCCCTTCCTGTATTGTAAAAATCCTCTTTGTAGGGTCTGCAACCGAGAAAAAACGCCCACCAATTACCTTCTCCATCCTCAATAAAATCTGCATGTCCGGTGGAGGTTACGGGAAAGAGGCGATTGGGGTCTAATTGTCTTTGGGTTAAAATAGGGTTGTTTTTGTAGGGGATAAATTTGTCGTTTAAGGTTTTTGCTCTGAAAACAACTTCCGAATGATGATATCCGGTGCCACCTTCGGCGCAAATAAGATAATACCACCCATTTCTTTTAAAAAGATGAGGATCCTCTATCCAAACAGGCTTTTTGTTAATATCTGTTCCTCCGTTTACAATGATACGATTTTCTCCTTTTGTCATAAGTCGTGCTGTGTCAAATTCAAGCAACCTGATAGTACGATGCCCGTCATATAAGGGTTGATTTTCGGGCGGGATACTATTATAAACAATGTATGTTTTTCCATCATCATCAAAAAAAAGTGAAGGATCAATGCCATCAATAGCAGGTAATGCGGTTGAATTGCTCCAGGGGCCGACAGGATTTTTTGCCGTAATTACAAAATTGTCAATGCCACTGATATTAGTGCATACTATATAAAACAATCCGTTGTTATACTCTATTGATGGTGCAAATAAACCGTCTGAAACACCTGCGTCATTGAGTATTAACTGCCCCGGCCTAGTTAGTGCATGGCCTATCTGCTGCCAGTTTAACAAATCTTTACTATGAAAGATTGGCAATCCGAGGAAATAGGCAAAGGTTGAATTTACCAAATAATAATCGTCTCCTGCCTTGCAAATACTGGGGTCTGGATAAAAGCCGGCCAGAACAGGATTGTTGAAATATTGAGCCTTGGCAACATTTAAAAACAATAATAAGATGATAATAACCTTCACTCGCATAAAATGGTATTTACGATTTAATTTATTTTTCTTCATAAAGTTCTAAATTGTTGTTGATGATTTTTAGAAAGCGTTTTGGTTTCAATTTTATTATGACGAGACCATATATTATAACGATTCCGGCAAAAAGCTGAATTATGAAAGAGTCGAATTAATAGGGCTGAGAATAACGTCTTTCTCATAACTACCTTACTTTAGGTTCAAGCCTTCTTTGTGATGACTGTCTTACAATTAATTCTGACCTTATAATTATTGTTTTCATCAAACCAAGGTCTGATATCCCTTTTAGATGATTAACTAAAGTCCTGGCTGCAATTTCTCCCATATCCCTGCCGGGGTAATCAATTGTGGTTAATTGAGGCTCCACAAATTTACTTACCAGGTCATTATTGAAGCCGGCAATAGCCATATCCTCAGGCACTTTTACTCCGTGTTTTCTTACTGTCTGCATAAAAGCGGCAGCCGAAAAATCATGCGTGATAAAGGCCGCATCGGGTAATGGTTTCATTTTCAATGCTTCCATTGCTGCTTCTTCGCCCATTTTATTTGTGAGATCCTTTACCAATACCCATTCTTTTCTGTAAGGGATATTAAAATCTTTCAATGCGGCTTGATAGCCTCGTCTCCTTTCAGAATACACATTTCTGTCCAGACTGCCGGTTACCAACAAAATATTTTTACACCCCTGTTCCAGTAAGTGCCTGGTAAGGTCGTAGGCTGCTTTAAAATTATTGATTATTACTTTTGTAGTATCGCTGCTTTCATCTACTCTGTCATAAAATACAATAGGTAATTTTTTGTCGAAGAAGGGTTGAAAATGATCCAGATTTTTTGTTTCATTCGATAAAGAAGCGATCAAGCCATCTACTCTTTTGTGAAACAGATTTTGCACGTTTGCGATTTCTTTTTTTAAAGATTCGGATGAGTGGGCAATGATGATGTCGTAACCCGTTTCTGCGGTTACTTTTTCAATGCCGGCTAAAACAGATGTGATAAAACTACTGTTCAGCTCATGCATTAATACGCCAATAGTATTCGTTTTTTGATTTCTCAAACTGCTTGCAAAAGTATTATGCCGGTATCCCATTTGTTTTGCGGTATCCTTAACTAATTTTTTTGTGTTTTTATTAATGCTTTCGCTGTCGTTTAGTGCGCGACTAACTGTAGCAGAAGAAAGATTCAGCTTTCTCGCAATATCATAAATTGTAGTATCTTTTTTTTGATTCATCGCAATCGATTACAACACGTTCTTGCAAATGTAATAGTTAATTTCGTAAAATTAAAATATATTTTAATTGAATTTGGTTCATTTTTTTAATTAAATTGTTTGTATTGTCAGGTTATTGGCCAATTTTTGGAAATTTTGTTTGATAAAAATTATTTATAAATGCAATCGATTACATTTTTAACTATTTTTGAACCAAAATATAGTTGGTGATAAATTCTTTGAACTCAATAATGATCATTTAGGATTTGCGAACGGTTGTCTGTGAAGGGTTTGTTCAATTGTTTGTATCATAAAAAATTTAGGACAAGCTAAATTGCTGGTAGGATATGGAATTTAAAAGGATTGTTGTTATTGAAATGCTTTTTTTGATAAAGGTCTAAATACGATTGTAAAAAAATGTCAGGCAATATCTGACAACCTGATGGGTGAGGAAAATATTATTGAATTAGAAATGCAATAATGTTCGTGAAGAGGTTATTGATCCAAAAAGAGGAGAAAGTTTATTTGCACTGAATCTTATTCAGCTATTTTAAGATGATTATTAATTCTAAATTAAAATTGTATGTATCTACTTGGTCTCGATCTGGGTACGTCTTCTGTTAAAGCATCTGTTATTGATGCGCAGTCTCAAAAGATTTTAGCTTCCGCTAGCTATCCTGAAACGGAAGCTGAAATTATTTCTGCACATCCCGGATGGGCCGAGCAAGACCCTGATCATTGGTGGCACTTTGTGCAACAGGCGGTTTCAAAATGTAATGCCAATGGTCAATACAACCCAAAGGATATTGCAGCTATTGGCATTGCCTATCAAATGCACGGTTTGGTGATGGTGGACAAAGAACAGAATGTACTGCGCCATTCCATAATATGGTGCGACAGCAGGGCAGTGAATATAGGCCATGATGCCTTTGAGAACATTGGAAAACAAAAATGCCTGTCCACCTTACTCAACTCTCCGGGCAACTTTACTGCCAGCAAACTGGCTTGGGTAAAGCAAAATGAACCCTCTGTTTTTGCACAAGCCGATAAAATAATGCTCCCGGGAGATTTTATTGCCATGAAATTTACCGGCGAGATAAATACCAGTATTTCTGCATTGTCCGAAGGCGTGCTTTGGGATTTTCAAAAGGATGAAGTTTCAAAAGATATTTTAAATTATTATGGGTTCAGTGAATCACTGATGCCACCGGTTCAACCATTATTCTCTTCGCATGGCACTTTGAAAAAAGAAATAGCAGAAAAGCTATCGTTGAAAGAAGGTATTCCTGTTACCTACAAAGCGGGTGACCAGCCAAACAACGCATTGGCGCTTAATGTTTTGCAGCCTGGAGAGGTGGCCGCCACAGCAGGAACATCGGGCGTAATTTATGGCGTTACTAACCGGCTTTGTTTCGATACACAATCGCGGATAAACAGTTTTGCCCATGTTAATTATGATACCTCCAATAAGAATATTGGCGTTTTGCTTTGCATCAATGGTACCGGTATTTTTAATCATTGGGTTAAAACCATATCATGCAGGCACATGAGTTATGAGGAACTCAATAGCCTTGCAGAAAAAATTAGACCAGGCGCTGAAGGTTTGAAAGCGTTGCCATTTGGCAATGGTGCAGAAAGGATGTTGAATAATAAAATAATTGGCGCACATATCCATAATATCGATTTTAATTTACACAATATTGCTCATTTGTCAAGAGCCGTGCAGGAAGGGATTGCTTTTTCATTTCGCTATGGGCTTGACATCATGAGGGAAAACGGAATGAAACCACAAGTTGTAAGGGCTGCAAAAGCCAATATGTTTTTGAGTAATGTGTTTTCCCAAAGCTTTGCTGATGTGAATAATGTAGAAGTGGAATACTATGAGGGCGATGGGAGCTATGGCGCAGCAATTGGCGCAGGTATTGGCACCGGTGTTTTTAGTGCAGAGGAAGCATGTAAAAGCCGCAAGTCAACCGGAAACATACAACCAAAGGATGCAGGTTTGTATGATGAACTATACTTGCAATGGAAACACGAACTGCATAAGCATCTTTAAAAAGTTAAAGAATGAGAAAATCTAACAATATTATTTATTATTTCATCAGAATCTTATTATACAATAAATTTTAAAATTAATATTATGGCTATCACAAAAGGCAAAACCGAGTTTTTTAAAGGAATCGGACAAATTAAATACGAAGGGTTACAAACTGACAATCCACTTGCTTTCAGATGGTATGACGAAAAAAAAGTTGTAGCCGGTAAGAAAATGAAAGACTGGCTTCGTTTTGCATGTGCCTACTGGCACAGTTTTACCGGTAGTGGTGCTGATCCGTTTGGCGAACCTACCCATTTGTTCCCCTGGTACAAAAAGGAAGATCCTATCAGGAGAGCAAAAGATAAGGCTGATGCCGCTTTTGAATTTATTACCAAATTAGGGCTACCTTATTATTGTTTTCATGACGTGGATGTGGTGGACTACACAAATGACATTGCCGAAAACGACAAGCGTTTGCAAGTCATGACCAAATACCTGAAACAAAAACAAGAAGAAAGTGGTGTAAAGTTGTTGTGGGGTACTGCCAATCTGTTTTCTAATAAACGATATATGAATGGCGCTGCCACAAACCCCGATTTTCACGTATTGGCTCACGGTGCCGCACAGGTAAAAGCTGCTTTGGATGCCACTATTGCCTTGGGTGGCGAAAATTATGTTTTCTGGGGTGGGCGCGAAGGGTACATGAGCCTGTTAAATACTAATATGAAGAGAGAGAAGGAACACCTTGCCCAATTTTTGCATTTGGCAAAAGATTATGCAAGGGCCAATGGTTTTGAAGGAACATTCTTTATAGAACCTAAGCCCTGCGAACCCAGTAAGCACCAATATGATTATGACACAGAAACAGTTGTTGGGTTTTTAAGGCAATATAACCTGCTGGATGATTTTAAAATCAACATTGAAGTTAATCACGCTACTCTTGCAGGTCATACTTTCCAACATGAATTGCAGTGTGCTGCAGATGTGGGAATGTTGGGCAGCATGGATGCTAATCGTGGCGACTATCAAAATGGCTGGGATACCGATCAGTTTCCCAATAATATAAATGAACTTACCGAAGCGATGCTGGTAATACTTGAAGCCGGTGGCTTTGCAGGAGGAGGCATCAATTTTGATGCAAAAATCAGGCGTAACAGTACCGACATGACCGATCTTTTCTATGCCCACATCGGAGGTATGGACAGTTTTGCAAGAGCGCTGATAGTGGCAGATAATATTCTCAATAATTCTGAGTACAAAAAAATAAGAGCCGATCGGTATGCCTCATTCGATAGTGGTAAGGGCAAAGAATTTGAAGAAGGTAAATTATCGCTTGAAAACCTGAGAGAATTTGCCATTAAGAAAGGTGAACCAAAAATGATCAGCGGAAGACAGGAATACTTGGAAAATATCATTAACAACAATATTTAATAATTGTTTGATGTCGGTCTGAAACTAAGCATCATATATAACAATTTCAATTTTAAGACTTATGGCATTTATTGATACCTCTTCCAGGCAATCGGAAACAGTTTATAACAAAGGGAATCCTTTATATACTGTAGCGCTCACATTGGTAGCCACCTTGGGCGGTTTATTATTTGGATATGATACGGCGGTGGTAAACGGGGCCGAAAAATCATTGGTAGGCTTTTATATCGGCGATCCCGAAAATAACAGCTATGTGCAAAACATTTTGCAGGTTATTAGCCAGTACAGGGCTATGCTGGTGATTGTGCTGTTTGTAGTGGGAGTAATTATTTGCGGGCAAATATTAAAACTATTGGGCAGACAGAGGGGAACATTTGTATCGTTGTTGATACTTGTTTTACTTGCAGTATGGGCTTATTTCTTTTTGGCAAAACCATTGCCGCAAGACAATGCCGACATTAAGGACACCATAGATGCCGTAAAAGGATTTGTTATTGCCAGCGCTTTGATTGGTTGTGTGATTGGAGGCGCTTTGTCTGGTTTTATTTCAAAATCTTTAGGAAGAAAAAATGGGCTGTTGATTGCTGCTGTTTCATTTCTGGTATCTGCCATAGGGGCCTGGAAGCCGGAAGCGTTTAATGTTTTTGGAACGCTGGATGTATATTCATTTGTTATTTTCCGCATTATCGGCGGGATAGGAGTGGGTATTGCCTCAATGGTATCTCCAATGTATATTGCAGAAATAGCTCCTGCCAAAATAAGAGGCAAATTGGTTTCATTCAACCAATTTGCAATTATTTTTGGTATGTTAGTAATCTATTTTGTGAATTATTTTATTGCCCGTCAGGGTGATGAGGAATGGCTTACCCATACAGGATGGCGGTGGATGTTCTTTTCAGGGGCTATTCCTGCAATTATTTTTTTAATTCTCTTGTTTTTTGTGCCCGAAACGCCTCGCTATCTGGCCATGAAAGGAGAAGATAAAAAAGCTTTGAGTGTTCTTGAAAAAATAGCAGGCAAAGAAACTGCGCCTAATATATTGAAAGAAATCAAGGGCACCCTGCACGAAATAAATGCACCCTGGTTGTCGTATGGATTTTTTATTATATTTATTGGAATCATGCTGTCGGTATTTCAGCAGTTTGTAGGTATCAATGTAGTGCTATATTACGCAGGAAATATTTTCAGAAATATGGGCGCTTCTACGGATTCTTCTTTACTACAGACAATCATTGTGGGAGCAGTAAACCTCCTCTTTACGGTAGTGGCCATCCTCACGGTAGATAAATTTGGAAGAAAACCACTCATGATAATTGGTTCTATCGGGATGGCAATAAGTATGATTGCTTTGGGGCTAACTTTCTATTTTAACAAAGTAGGTGTTTTGGCTTTAGTGTTTATGCTTACTTACACGGCATCATTTGCCATGAGCTGGGGACCGGTTTGCTGGGTTTTGTTGGCCGAAATTTTCCCAAACAGTATTCGCGGTGCACTTTCAATAGCGGTGGCTGCCCAATGGATAGCCAACTGGGTAGTATCGATTACCTTCCCCATGCTAAATGATAATATGTGGCTCACAGAAAAATTTAATCACGGGTTTGCCTATTGGATTTATGGAATCATGGGTATTTTATCGGCAATATTTATGTGGAAAATGGTTCCTGAAACCAAAGGTAAAACTTTGGAAGAAATTGAACATTTTTGGAAGAAAAAATAGCGACTTCTTTACTGAATTTCAATTACTTATCTTCATTTGAAAGAAGAAGGGTTAATACAGTTTTTGTGCAATAATGGTACTAAAAAACAGCGTATTGTAAAATTAAATTGATTCCATAGTTTCTGTCATCATAATTCGGTTTTTGCCCGAAACTTTTGGGTGCAATATTGTAACGGCTTGCTTTGGCGTTGATCAAAGCCGATAATTTATTGTTGAACTGATAGCCTAAGGACAGATTGGCGCCAATATCGGTTTTTTTGCCATAAACGCCGATAGTAATATCGTTGTCGGCATCCTTCAGGTCATTTACAAAAATCAGCTTGCCATGAGTACTCGGTATCGAGTCCATATAGCTCTTTTGCTTCCACCTGCCACCAAGTCCGTAGCCTACAGAAAGGCCAGCTCCGGCAAGGATTTTCCCTTTTCCTACCCGGGGAGTTATGAAAAACTGAGGCGTCAGTTCAAGGTAATTGACTCTGTAGTAATCATTAAACTTAATATTTCCGTAGCGAACATAATCGCGATAACCTTTAGAAGTTAAATCCAGCGAGGCCTGTAACTGAAAAGTTCTGCTTATACCCTGAGCAGCAAAAATACCGGCCTGCCAGCCGGGTGTTGCCCTGAAAAATTTTGTTTCAGAATCTTTGGTATGCAGGGTAGCCAATCCGCCACCGACTCTTAACCCTGCGCTAAACTGGGCATAAATAACCGAAGATATCATTACTAAAACCAAAATCAACCCAATTCTTTTCATTCTTTTATAATTTGTATTCAAAATCGGTCATCTACTGCCAATAAAAAATTTGCACATTGTGCTTTTAAAACAATATGCAAACATAAGGCCTGTAATTAATATTCTGAAACTATTGTTTCCCCTGAGTACTTTCGGCATAAGTCATCACCCTGTAGCCGGATTTTGGCAGGTCAAATTTTGCCAAAGGGACAATTGAAAAATCAATATTGGATACTGTATAGGTTACTTTTGCCTTTCCCTGTGCAGCTTCATATTGCATGGCTAATCCGGGTAGGTTTTTATTGATGTATTGAAACTCATTATTTACCGGAACCAGGTCTTTTGTAAAATAAACGGTAAACGTGGTGCCGTCTGAAAGTTTACCAATTGCTTTCTGGCAGTTATAACCTGCTATTTTCTTGAATTCATTTTCAATGGTATAGGTTACTCCATCATATTTTTTATTATAATTTTTCCAGTCGGAAGGAGTGAGGGTAATCATGTATTTCTGGTCGCCGTATTCTTTTAAAATGGTGGCTGCATTGGTTTTCCCGTCAATAATGGTGGACTGGGTTCCCAACGAGCTAATCATATCTGCACGGCTGGAGTTTGCCTTGAGATATACAATATTGGTAGCTCCGTCCATCAGGTCGGCTGCACCCGGTGTACTGCTGTTGGTATTGATGACAATGTCATAATAAATAGTAGCTTCGGTTAGTTTTTTTTGGCCAAAAACTACCGAAATCATAACAATTAGGGCTAACACACTTAAAAATATCTTCTTCATTATCTGTTTTATCGCTTTTAAGACGGCTCAAAATAGGCAATAAGTTGCTTTAAGCCAAATTTTTAGATGATTGAAAAAAAATCCGGGCTAATACCCGGATTCAATTTTTACTTTTTATTTTTTATCTTCTGTTGTCTTTCCTGAAGATCTTTTTGAGTGGCCTGCATTTGCTCTAACCTTTCCTGCCACTTCGATTTGGCTTTTGGCTTCTTTCGTGTTTCCTGAATTTTAGCCAATATTTTATCGTGATCTATAATATAATTCTGAATTACAAACTGTAATCCGAGTGTTACAATGTTGGACACCGTATAATACCAGGTAAGCGCCGATGGCATGTTATTAAAGAAAAACAACATGAAGAACGGAAAGATATACGGCATGTATTTCATCATCGGGTTGCTCTGGTCGGGCGACATGCTCATCCCGTAAATAGTAATCAAAAGACTGGTAACCGTTGCAGTAACAGTAAACAAGCTCAGGTGGCTGCCTAAAAGCGGTATATGAAAGCCAAATTTGATAGGATCGTCAAACGCTGAGAGGTCATTAGCCCACAAAAATTCAGCGCCGCGCAGGTCAAGGCTTGCATTAAAGAAGCTATAGAGCGCAAAAAAGATGGGTATCTGCAATAATGCCGGAATACATCCGCCCAGTGGATTTACGCCCGCTTCTCTAAATAGCTTCATTTGCTCCATACTCATTGCCTGCTGGTCATCTCCGTACTTTGCCCTCAGTTGTGCAATTTCGGGGCGAAGCACCTTCATTTTTGATCCGCTGAGATAGCTGGAGTAGGTTAAAGGCGAAATCAACAACCTGATAAAGAAGGTGAGCAGCAAAATAATAATGCCATAACCAAGGTTCAGGGTTTTGAAGAAATTGAATATCGGGATGATAACATACTGGTTCAAAGGACGCACAAAAGCGTACATACCCTGCCCCAGATTTACTAATTTGCTGAAACCATTGTCATATTTCTTCAATATGTTATAATCGGCAGGGCCATAATAGATACTCAGAGGTATTTGGTTGCTTCCTGCATTTAACTGCATATTAGCAGTACTTTTTACAATGCCATGTTCGGGGTCTTTCTCATCGGGCAAAACCCAATCCATTTGACCGCCCGTGAAATTATTTTTTGCTAATAAAAAGGCATTAAAAAAACGTTGCCTTACACCAATCCATTTTACGTCTTTACTGAAAGAAACATGACTCTTTCTGCTAATGGTATGATAATCAAAGTCATTATCTTCTATATAGCCGATTTGTGTATTTTGTTTTTCAAAATTCAGGTCTTTTTCCTGCTGTACTGCTTCATACTGCCAGGTAAGGTTCATTTTGCCCTGAGACAAAAATTTGGCAGGCTGCGCCAGATTGATATTCAGGTCAATATTATAATCATCGGGATAGATAATATATTGGTGTGTAATTGCAGATGCTGACGAGGCGCTGTCGCCTGTATTTAATTGAAATGTAACTAATTGCGAGCCATTAGGCCCTACTTCCACCTTGCCATTGGAAAAAAACAAATCGGATGTTTGTGTACTTTTGTTATCTCCGGTATTTATTTGATAACTGAGATTATTGTATTTTGTAGCCGCTAATTTCACCAGTTGGCTGTCCAACGCATTTTTAAACTTTTTCAGTTCCACATATTTAGGTTGGCCGCCTTTGTTTGTAAATGCAATTTTGAACACACTGTTTTCGGCAATAACCAATTCTTCTTTTCCGTTGGCTGCATTTACAAACTCACCTGCCTTGGTTACATGTTGTTGAGAATCAATTCTTATGGAATCGATACGGGCAGTAGCTGAGTCAACTTTTGGCTTTAAGGCATTGGCAATAGAATCTTTAATTGCTTTGTCTTTTTGAAAAGCAGCCTGTTCCTGACTGTTATAATAAAAGTAAAGAATAAAAAGTACAGCCAATAGTGTAAACCCTATAACGGTATTACGGTCAAAATTCATTATTGATTACAAATTTTTTGAGGCGCAAAGATAAGATAATGCAATGTATCCGCTTTGTTTTATTCTTCGGCTGATTTGGGCCCGCCAACTTGGCAAAAAAAACCGGTTATTTCAGGATGCTTCGGCTGATAACAATACGCTGCACTTCGCTGGTGCCCTCGTAAATCTGAGTGATTTTGGCATCGCGCATCAGTCTTTCTACATGATACTCGCGCACATACCCGTATCCGCCATGAATTTGTACTGCTTCAACGGTTGTCCACATTGCCGTTTCGCTTGCATGCAATTTTGCCATAGCAGAAGCCACCGCATAATCCTGATGGGTATCCTTGAGCCAGGCTGCTTTGAGGCAAAGCAGGCGCGAAGTTTCAATTTTAAGCGCCATATCGGCTAATTTGAAGGCAATTATCTGGTGATTCATGATTTCGGTACCAAAAGCTTTTCTTACTTTAGAATAGTCCCTTGCTCTTTCAAAAGCGCCTGATGCAATACCCAATGCCTGAGAGGCTATACCGATACGCCCCCCCTCTAAGGTTTTCATTGCAAATTTGAAACCGAATCCGTCATCGCCAATCCTGTTTTCTTTGGGCACTTTCACATCTGTAAACATCACCGTGTGGGTGTCGCTGCCTCTGATTCCTAATTTATTCTCCTTTTTGGCCACTGTAACTCCCGGCCAGTTTTTTTCAACAATAAGTGTATTGATGCCCCTGCTTCCCTTGGAGGCATCCGTTTGCGCCATTACTAAATACACACAGGCGGTTCCGCCATTGGTAATCCAGTTTTTGGTGCCATTAAGCAGGTAATGGTCTCCCTTATCTTCTGCAATAGTGCGTTGGTGGGTGGCATCGCTACCGGCTTCGGGCTCGCTCAACATAAAGGCGCCGATGTAAAGCTGACCATCCTTTTTGCCCTGCGCCAATGGCATCAGGTATTTCTGCTTTTGTTCTTCGGTGCCAAATTCCTGCAAGCCGTAGCACACCAAACTGTTGTTTACGCTCATCACCACCGCTGTACTGGCATCTACTTTGGATATTTCTTCCATAGCCAGCACATAGCTCACGGTATCCATGCCTGCACCGCCATATTCGGGCTTTACCATCATTCCCAGAAAGCCGAGGTCGGCTAATTTTTCAACCTGTTCTTTTGGAAAAATCTGCTTTTCATCCCTTTCTATCACTCCCGGTAAACATTCATTTTGGGCAAAATCCCGGGCAGCCTGTTGAATCATCAATTGTTCTTCGGTAAAATTAAAATCCATATAGCAAAGTAATTTGTGCAAATATAAATAAACTGAAATCTATGACGGCATTTCTTGTTTATGTTTTCTTTGTTGATTTATTATTCGACAACCCTGCTTATAGCAATATTGCGTTGGCAGAAATAGTATTTTATTTGGTATTTGAGCATCTACCACTTGCTCATCATCCCCATTCTTGCAAAACTGCCTTTTGGTGGCATTGCTGTGTATTTTGTCATTTGGATTCTATTAGTTTTATTTCGTCTGCTGTCAACTCATAAAGCTGATAAACCAAGTCGTTGATTCTCCTTTCTGCGTATTCAATTCTGCTTTCAATTATTTCAAGTTGGTTGGGCAAAGTCGCGTTTTGCTTGTCCTTGTTAAGTTGTAAAAGTTGGTCAACGTATTTGATGATTTCGGTTTGTTTTTGAATTTCTGTATTGTTTTTTGTATCAATTATTTTTATTGGAAGTTTTTCAAGATTTACAACTTTTACTTCCGCAAAAACACGCCCTTTTTCTGGAATTAGTTTTTGATACCACCAATCCAATAATTTTGAATTAATAATTGCAAGTAGATATTCGTATGAAAGTTCAGAATATGTAACTCTTAAATTATGGACATTTTTTAGTGATAGATATTTGTTTGTGTCTAAATGAGCAATTAACCTATCAGAAGTTTGTCTAATTACGATTTTTTTATCATCGTCAAAAGGTGCTTTATATCTTGGCTCTGCTAACCATTTTCCGTAACTAATCCAACGTTCTTTTTCAATGCACCATTGATATTTATTAAAATCTCGCCCCATTAAATATTGACGATATGTTTTGTCTTTTTTGAAGTCTGCGTCATACTCTCTATTTTTTGCAACCTTCTCCGTTTGCATTGGCGTTCCTTTACCAACTCGATAAGGCGTAAGACCACACACAGTAAGAGCAACTTCTTTTAATGGTTTGTTTTGGTTCCGTATTTTATTAAATAAATCATCATCATTTTTGTTTGATAAAACCAGTAAATATTCAGCGTTATTCAACAATTCAAGTTGTATTTGATTTTGCTTTTCTCCAACAAACAAATTAGGTTCACCTTTAATTTCCTTGAAACTGTAAGTTGTCTTTTTATTTGGCTTTTCGTTATGCAAAATTATTGTGCAAGTTTCAACTGTCGCATCTTCAAAAATTGATTTCCTGAATAGTTGAATTTCAGATAAATATTTTTCTGTTATTATTCGTTCTCTAAACACGTTGAATTTTGGCATATAAAGCCAAGTCGAAGGAATGATATACGAAACAAAAGCATTTGGTTTTGAAATATTAAATGCTTGAAGCATGAACATTAAATAAGTGTCAGCTATAGGAATTGGTAAATTAAATTTGTTAGACAAATAGTGTTTTAATTCATTTCCATAGTCAGCTCCATAAGGTGGATTCCCTATTATACAATCAAAACCACCCTTAATACCATATTGTAATGAAGGTTCAGAAACTTGATTTATTTTTTCTTCTAATTCTGTGGCATATTCCATCGCTTTTTGCGCGTGGTGCTTTACCTTTTTTGCCAAGCCACTTAGCGCTTCTTTCTCACTAATTTCAACCGTTCTATTAAACACATCTGGAAATGCTTTTTGCCAGGAAAAAGGCTTTACCTTTCGTTCTTCGCCAAAATTGAGTTCATTGTCGTAATAATCGAGGTCAATTAAAGAATTTCCGCTTTTGATATTGTTGTCAAGCGTTGGCAAAATGCGGTCGTGAAAAAGTTTTGTTTGGGCTTCAATGGTTTCTTTGGTTTCGCCCTCCATACATTTTAATAGCAAACTCAACTTTGTTACTTCCACGGCGTTGCTGTCCAAATCCACACCATAAATATTGTTGAGCAAAATGCGTTTCTTTTCGGCTGTTGTAAGTTCGCCATTTGGTGTCAATACATCATTTTTTCTACCCTTTGCAATAGAGGAGGCTGTGCCTATCGAAGCCCCATTTTGCGTGTAAAAATCTTTGTGCCAATCAAGCAAAAACTGGTAAGCACCTATCAAGAAACTGCCACTGCCGCAGGCAGGGTCACAAATTTTTATTTTGCTTACTTCTTTTGGAGTGAGTGGTGAGCCAGTGGAACCATCAATGAGTTTTCCGATTGTGTTTTTTACGATGTAATCAACAATATACTGCGGTGTGTAATAAACGCCACCTGCTTTGCGAACTTCGGGTTTTTCTTCAATGGTAGCTTTGCCGCTTTTGGAAAGTGTGATTTGTTTTCCGAGAAATTGCTCATAAGCGCTTCCTAAAATCTCAACCGATAAAACCGAAAATTCGTAAGGACAAATCGGATAATACAATTCCGAAATAATGTTTTTGATAACTTTGTTATCAATCGAAATTTTGTCGCTGATTTTGTCTTTTGCAAAATCAAAAAGTCCCGAATTGTATTTTTGGTCGGCTTGATGAAAGCGATACAAAAGGTTTTGGTAAAAATCTCCGCTTTTGATGTCGGTTTGTAAATCTCCGTAAGGCTCAACGCTTCGGTCTTCGGCAATTCTCAAAAATATGATTCTGTCAATCGTGTGCTGAACGATAAAATTTAGTTCGTCTTCGGAAATGTTTTTGTTGCGAAGAGCAATATTTACGGCAAGTTCTACTCGCCATTTGTCGAGCGATTGCAGAAACTCATTATCAACAGTGGAAGTTCCTTTTTTATTTTTGTCGTTTGTGATGTATTTGTCGAAACTACCTTTGGGCACTCGTTCTTTTGCAAAGGTGTCCCAAATAAAATCGAACTCTGAAATGTACTCTTTATAAGTCAGATATTTTATTCGCCCGTTACTGGCTTTATCATTGGGCTTAGGTTTAATATTACAATCATAAATTGCAAATTCTTCAAAATCTGTAATTACCGAAATCGGCATTTTGGCGCTCCACCCATATCTGCGAACCTGGTAAGCCGGAGCAATCTCTTCTTTTATAACAACGCTTGGTTTTTTGGCTTCCAAAAAGAAAAGTCGTTTGCCGCCAACAAGTCTGAATGAATAATCAGGCGCTTTTGTTGCTCCGCCCACTTTTACACGGTCTTCGTGGATGACTTCACGATAGCTTTCTGCATAACCGTTTTCATTGTCTATATCCCAACCGAGCGCTTTCCAAAACGGATCAATGAAATCCCTTCTAGTCTGCGTTTCGTTGTAATCTGACCGTCTGTAAAATTCCTTTTGCTCGTCAAACCGCTCCACCAACGATTTTATTTTAAGTAAAGCTTGTTCCTTGGTTACCATTTTGCTAAATTACTAAAGGAGCGTTGATTTTTGTGAAATGATAGCCTATTTCTGAACCTACATTCTAATTTTCGATAGCAAAGATATCATTCTTTTTATGAGCTAACATCCAATTTAGTCCGTCATATTGTTGGCATTGCCACAAACACATATTCATAAATATCTAAAATAAATCACTCATTCTCAATAATTAGATGGCTTGTTTTTACAGTTTCACAATGATTTTCCTTATTCTTCTATTTATTATGGATTAATAAAAATATGTCTGTAATCTCCAACAAATAGCCTGTTAAGCTGTTACTTGATAAGGATAGCAGTTTTTAATGTACTTTCGCAAAAAGTTGTAATCAATCAGATGAAAAAGATACATATAATTTTATTAGTACTTATTGCAGGGGCAATTGCCGTGTTGGTAAGCTTTTTGCAAACAACCACTACTTATGATACTGTGGCCACTGCCAAAGCCAAACCGGGCAAATTTGTACACCTGATGGCTAAATGGGATAAGGCCGAGCCACTGGAATATGATGCGCTCAAGAATCCTAACTATTTGGCTTTCACTGCAATAGACAGTCTGGGCGAAAAAATAAATGTAGTCTATCATAATCCCAAACCCGAGAATTTTGAACTGAGCGAAAAGTTGGTTATGAAGGGAAAATATGAAGACGGCAAATTTGTTTGTCAGAGTATTCAAACCAAATGCCCAAGTAAATATAAAGACCAGGATGCTTCCAAACATCCGGGTAATACTGATACGAAAACTTCTTACAATAATAACGAACAGGCAATTACATCCAAACAATAATTCACGATGACTTATACAGGCGAGCATCTTCTTCCGGGACAGATAGGGCATTTTTTTGTAGTTCTTTCATTGGTTTCATCTCTTGTAGCTGCTTTTGCCTACTTTAAGGCAGTAAACAGCCAAAACATTCAGGACAAAAACAGTTGGCTTAAGCTTGGAAGAGGCGCTTTTGTGATTGATGCCGTTTCTGTAGTTGCCATATTTGCGGCTTTGCTCCACATTCTGTTTCATCATTTGTTCGAGTATCGTTATGCCTATCAGCACAGCAGCCTGTCGCTGGAACCTAAATATATATTGAGCGCTTTTTGGGAAGGGCAGGAGGGAAGCACCCTGTTATGGACATTCTGGCATTGTGTTTTGGGGCTGATCATAATCAAAAGGGAAAAACAATGGGAAGCGCCGGTAATGGCCATCGTTAGTTTCGCCCAGTTTTTCCTGGCAACCATGATAATCGGTATTTACATTTTTGATGTAAAAATAGGTTCCAACCCGTTTATTTTGCTCAGAGATTCGGGTATGTTTGACCAGGCACCCGCCATGCACATAGATTTTGATGTAACCAAACCCATCAGAACTGATTATTTATCAATGATTAAGGATGGAAACGACCTGAATCCGCTACTGCAAAACTATTGGATGGTTATTCACCCTCCTGTTTTATTCCTCGGCTTTGCATCAACTTTGATACCCTTTGCATTTGCAATGGCAGGTTTATGGACGAAGAAGTTTAATGAATGCATTCGATCGGCAATTCCCTGGACATTATTTGCCATCGCATTTTTAGGCTTAGGAATTATGATGGGGGCAAAATGGGCTTACGAATCCCTGAATTTTGGCGGCTACTGGGCTTGGGATCCGGTAGAAAATGCGTCTTTAGTGCCCTGGATGATTTTGGTATCGGGCTTGCATACCATGTTGATTTATAAAAAGACGGGTTATTCACTCCGGTCAACCTTTCTTTTCTTTGCTTTATCGTTCATTTTTGTAGTTTACTCTACCTTTCTTACCAAAAGTGGGGTTTTGGGTGAGTCATCGGTTCATGCTTTTGCCGATATCGGTATGAACGGGCAGTTATTTCTGTTTATGATCGTTTTTGTGTGGCTGGCTCCGTTTTTTGCTGCCAAAAACAACAAGCAGAGAGGTATTATTGCCATAGTAACCGCAATTCTTTCGTTAGGTACTTATTTTCTGGCAGATGTAATTCCCGGTTTCCCGATGTATGTGATTCTTTCCGGTGTCATTACTTTTATTGTTCTTACCAATAAACTAATACCTGCCAGCCAAAAAGAAGAAAGCGCATCTTCGCGTGAGTTTTGGATGTTCATTGGTTCATTGGTATTCTTTTTGGCAGCAATGATTATCATTGTTCAAACCTCATTGCCGGTATTTAACAAACTATTCAACATAAATACCGCACCCGGAGAAGATAACGAATTCAAATACAATCAGATACAGGTACTGGTAGCCATTATTATCGGCATACTCACGGCTATTGGGCAGTACTTTAAATATAAAACCACCAGCAGAGATTTTTTAATAAAAAAACTGGCGGTTCCTACTTTGGTGAGCGCTTTGATTGCCACCTTTATTTTGGTAGTAATCAAAATTAATTATGACAAAGAGGGGCTTGGCTTCCTAATCAATATCTGGCTGGCATTGGTGGCCAATGTATATGCTGTAGTTGCTAATGCGGCATATATTTTTACTGGGTCAAAGGTAAATATCTGGAAAAGAGGCGGATCCATCGCTCACTTAGGTTTTGGGTTGATAGTAGTGGGAATACTGCTTTCTTCGGGTAAAAAAGAAGTTTTGTCATTGAATACCAGTGGTATCAATGTAAATTTTGGTAAAGAAAGTAAAGAAAAAACAGGCGAAAACCTCACTCTTGTAAAAGGAGTTCCTATGACAATGGGTAAATATCAGGTTACATACATGGGTGACTCGGCTCATCCCAAAAAACAACAAACCTATTTTAAGATAGATTTTAAGTCGAAGGATGAAAACTTCACGCTTTGGCCTAATGCTTTTGTAAATTATAAAGGAAATGAGGGGCTGATGGCAAATCCGTCATCACGGCATTACTGGAATCATGATGTGTTTACTTATGTATCGGCATTGCCTGATAAATCGAAAAATACCGATACTTCTAATTTTGTATCGCATAAAGTGAACGCCGGCGACACGATTTATTATAGCCGGGGTTACATGATTGTAGAAAAATTAGCCGGAAAAGACAATCTTCCCATTGAAGGATTTGAAAAAACTGACACAGGGTACTCTGCCGCCATCAAGGTGCAGGAGCTGAACGGTCCTTCGTATAATTCTGACCTTTTATTGATAAAAAATAAGGACAGAATGTTGTATCAATTGCAGGATACCATAATGTCTCAAAGCTTGGTTTTGCAGTTGAACGATGTGAAGGGGAATAAAGCCGATATCGGCGTAAAAGAATCATCCAATGTGCTGGATTATGTTACCTTAAAAGCTTATAAGTTCCCTTATATCAATGTTTTATGGGCGGGAGTCGTTATCATGGTATTTGGCTCCATCATTAGTATGGTTCATCGGATAAACAAACTCAAAGTTCAAAAATTATCTTAAGAAAGTGATTTGGCCAAAAGCAGGCTACATCAATTTAGGTTCATTTTTTAACAATCTTTAAAGCGCTTTTACATCTTCGGGGTTATAAAAGACATCTAACCTATAGTACCTTTGCAGTATTGAAAACCTGTCTGAAATATATGTGTATTGTGGCCTTTTGGAATATAAGGCTTTTGTTGGCGTCTAGTCTATTGTATGCTCAAAACACCGATACCATCCCCATTCCACCCAAACCCACCATGCAGGAAATAATGAAAGACTGGGGCCCAAATGACAGTTTGAGGGTGCAGGCAATCTGGTATGGTACAGATTACAATGACTTCAAAATGATGCCCTATGTTGAGGAAGAAAATATCTGGTTGTCAAACCTGTCGCTTTACGAACTTGCCAAAGTGAAAGCCGAGTGGGCAAGGTTGCGCAATGCGGTATATGTAACCTATCCGCTGGCCAAGGCGGCAGGAATCACGATCAATGATATCAAAAAACAACTTGAAAAAGTGGACAATCGAAGCGCCCGTAAAGCAATCATACAGGCAAAGGAAAAGGACCTCAAGCGCGATTTTAGCGATCAGGTAAAAAATCTTTCGGCTTATCAGGGCGAGATTTTGATGAAGCTGATAAACCGGCAAACCGGAAATGACTGCTACGATATACTGAAGGAATACAAAGGCTGGTTTAATGTAAAAATGTATCAGGCAGCAGCTTTTCTCTATGGAAATAACCTGAAACAACAATATGATACCCGAAACAAATTTGATCATCAGATAGAAATTTTTGTACAGGAGATTGATGGTGTTTGGTACAACAATCCCTTCAGGCGGTAAATCCGTTTATTTTTCATTCATTTTGGGTGTATTTTATTAATATATTAACCACTTCTGCATAAACAATTCCCTATCAAACCTGCATTATCCCTATTTTTGCAAGCGTCAAATTAATGCTTTGTTTTTTTATGAATTTCAGAAAAGTAAATAATCTCACAGGATGGGCAGTTTTTTTAATTGCTATGATTACCTATACCTTTTCGCGTGAAGCGCGTGGTTCATTGTGGGATTGCGGAGAGTTTGTGTCCTGTGCTTACAAAATGGGTATGCCGCACCCTCCGGGAGCGCCTATGTTTACCCTTTTGGGTCGGTTTTTTATTATCCTTTTTGGAAATAATCCGATGTCGGCTGCTAATGCCGTTAACTTTATGAGCGCTGCAGCCAGTGCCGGAACTATTTTATTTCTTTTCTGGACGATTACCCATTTTGCCCGTAAAATGTTTGTGAGTGTGGGCGAAGATTTGTCGTCGCAGCAAATATTCACCGTTATGTCTGCCGGCATTGTAGGCGCATTAGCTTATACATTTTCCGATTCGTTTTGGTACAGCGCTGTGGAAGGCGAGGTATATGCTTTATCATCATTTTTTACGGCATTGGTGTTTTGGGCGGCGCTCAAGTGGGAGCATGCCGATGAACATGCCGGAAATGATGAAGCTGCCAGAGCCAAAAGCGACAAATGGATTGTGTTTCTGTTTTTTATGATGGGATTATCCATCGGGGTTCACCTGCTGAACCTGCTGACCATACCTGCCATTGTGATGATTTATTACTATCGCAGGTATCAGCCAACGCTTAAAG
>ENA-UOUJ01000397-UOUJ01000397.1-activated-sludge-metagenome-genome-assembly--contig:-NODE-397-length-31499-cov-5.958657_pt1 | contig 31499 bp, 19 predicted proteins | sample MGYA00249839_ERZ747224 | MGnify/ENA primary metagenome ERZ747224 (study PRJEB28782, sample SAMN03220277) | activated sludge metagenome | biome: wastewater; feature: sewage sludge; material... | reverse complement strand
GTCTTTGCCCCTGAAAGCCTGATGCAATAGCGTTGCGGCCTTTGGCTTCTTCTGCAAAACCAATTTCCTGCAAGCGTGGGTTGCCCACCATCAGATCGCGGATGATGATGGTCATTTTCACCACCGTTTCCCAATCCTTGTCTTTTTCTTCCCTCGATTTTTGTTTTTCGGGTTTATTAAAATCGGTTCCTTCCTTGCAGTTGGCCTTTGTCCACACCATTGCTTTTTCAAACTCCTCTTGGTCATAAATGCCTTCCTGCATACGGCGGATGAGTTCGCTCATATCCACATATTCATTGCGCATGCCCAAGTATTCCTGAAAAAAGTTTTCATTCACTATGGAGCCTGCAATACCCATAGATACAGAACCTACTGATAAATAAGACTTTCCGCGAAGGCTGGCCACCGCAATACCCGCCTTGGCAAAGCGCAACAGTTTTTCTTTTACGTCTTCGGGAATAGAAGTGTCGGAAGATTCCATCACGTCATTTCCATAAATACCAAATGCGGGCAATCCTTTTTGGGTATGGCCTGCCAGAGCCGCAGCCAGATACACGGCTCCCGGACGCTCAGTGCCATTGAAGCCCCAGATGGCTTTGGGCGTGTGCGGGTCCATGTCAATCGTTTCGGAGCCATAGCACCAGCAGGGAGTAACGGTGATGACCACACCCACATCCTCTCTTTTAAACTTTTCGGCACAGGCGGCTGCTTCGGTCACACGGCCAATGGTGGTATCGGCTATCACGCACCTTACCGGTGTACCATCGGCATACTTTAGCTCGGAGGTCAGAAGGTCGGCAAGCGATTTTGCCATATTCATGGTTTGGTCTTCGAGCGATTCTCTTACGCCCATTTGCCTGCCGTCAATAGTAGGCCTGATGCCGATTGCGGGATGAGGCCATTGAAAATTAGTTTGCATAATTTGGTATATTTTATTCAGAAAACAATTCTTAACTGTATCTGACAAAAATAAACAATAAAATGGCAGGAAGATAAACTATTATGGGCAAAAGAGTAACCTAATTTTCGCAAAAGAAAAGTAGTTTTCAGATTATTTCCGGCCGGTACAATCTGTTGGATTTGGAAAAGGTCTAAAAAAAGCTGCTAAAATAGGTTTAGCAGCTCTTTTTTATGGTTGCAAAATATTTATTTGAAGGTATATCCCAGACCGATACCAAAGTTCAACAATGAACGTTTCTTATCGTAGCTGTAATAGCCTTTGTCTTTGAAACTGATAGCCGGCGTCCAAAGGGCATTAAACATGATGCCTTTATCTTTTAAAGGTTGAAAACGATAACCGATATTGAAGTGTCCATGAAAAAAAGCATCCTTTTCTTTTACACCAATGGGAGTACCAGTGTACATAAATTCAGACTTTTTAATCCTGAACTCAGGAGTTCCGTTTAGACCCAGTTCAAGATAAGAGTTTTTTTTGCCTAAGAGGTAATTAATCGTAACCGGAACACCCAATGTAGCATCCTTATAACCGTAGTAAGAATAAGAGCCACTTAGACCGGCGCTAAAACCTAATCCGCCAATCTTATCCGGATTTAAGCGCATGTCAAAATTAACCGAGCCGTGAGGTGCATTACCCAAGAAGCCGCCATATATGGATTTTTGGTATGAAGAAGTTTGTCCTTGCGAAGCAATAAAAGTGAAGAAGAGTAACCCTGATATGATAATCTTTTTCATATTAGTGTTTACGCCCCCCTCCTAATGAATTGATTATCAGCATGTTGGTTGTTTTTTTGATAAATTCATAATTTTAATTTTTTGTTATAAAAAGCCCATTGTATATTTTATAAATACACACAGATATTTCTTAAACCACCTTTAAATTATTACTGTGCAGCCGGATTAAAGGTTTAGTTTTACATAAGTAGTGCAAAAGTATGTGTGAAATGTTTACTCACCAAGTTGTGAAATTATTTTGCCAATTCCTTAACATACTATTCAGTGCCACTTACGCTATCAATATACAATTGCTTTTCTTTTGATTTGTATTGCTGAATAAAATGCAGGTGTTCCAGAATAGTCGGGTTATCAAACATTTTTCTTGATTGATTTGGATTTATAAAGACTACATTTTTTTTTTGGAATAATATCAGCAATATTTAACCTAAAGAGGCTTCTTAATAAAATGATTTATCATACTTTTTATAATTTCAGTGTGTTAAATTCGCAATCGATTGCGTAAAAAACAGAGATATTTTTTTACAATTGTTGTAACTTCTCACTTTAAAAAATTCAAGCTCCAAATTTTGTATCCATAATATGACCAGAAAAAATTTACAAGTATTCATATTTATTATACTGTCGTTTTGTTGTACTGCAAGGACTTTATTGGCTCAAAATACAGAACAGGTTAAAATAGATCCAAAGCCTTTTGATGATAACTCTCGCCATTGGTATGGCATATTTGATAAGCATAATGTAATCAACTCGCATGAGGATCAGAAACGGTATTTGCCAACTGATGTATTAAAAATTGCCGATAATATTTTATTGTTTCAAAAAGTCAATGGAGGATGGCCTAAAAACTACGATATGTTTGCTATACTGACAGGGACTCAGGTAGATAGTCTTATAGCTACAAAAAATGTTTTGAATACTACTTTTGATAACGGGACGACCTATACACAAATTCACGCACTGGCAATAGCTTATTCTGTAAGTAAGGCAGAGAGGTATAAAGCAGCCGCCATTAATGGCTTGCAATTCATTCTGAATGCGCAGTACGACAATGGCGGGTGGCCACAGTATTATCCGCTAAAAAAAGATTATAGCAGAAAAATCACATTAAACGATGGAAATTTTGAAGGTATTTTGAAGCTGTTGAAAAATATAAATGACAGAGATTCTCTGTACGATTTTGTAGATAAAAAATTGTTTAGCAAACTTGAAAAATCGTATCAAAATGGGATTGAATGTCTTTTGAAAATACAGATTAAGGATAAAGGGGCTTTAACCGCATGGTGTCAGCAATATGATGAAATTTCTTTGGAACCATCCTGGGCTCGCAAATTTGAACCGCCAAGTATTTGCAATGGAGAGAGCGCCGGTATCGTATTATTTTTGATGAGTTTGAAAAATCCGAATGAAAAAATAATAAAAGCAATACAATCCGCCGTGGGATGGTTTGAAGATTCGAAGATTTTTAATACACGAGTTGAAACGGTTAAGGCGGAAATGATGAATACGTCTTATCGTAAATCTACTACTGATAGAATTGTGGTGGTTGATTCCACTGCGCCCCCCATCTGGACACGTTATTATGAATTGGGAACACATCGGCCATTATTTTGCAACCGGGATGGGAAAGTGGTTTATACACTTGCAGAAGTGGAAAGGGAGAGGCGCGATGGATACGGCTGGTACACCTATGCACCCCAAAAGGTGTTGGATAAATACTTCAAATGGCAGAAAAAATACGCTCCGGATGAGAATGTATTAATGGCCCATTAGTAACGTTTTTTTGAGTTTTTAGTCTTTTGCACTTCAAAAAACTGAAAAAATATCACGATAACGTTTGCGTAAATAAATTCATTGAATTAATTTTTTTCTTAAAGAATAGTTAATAATCTTGCATTGCGAAAACGGTTGTGCAGCTTAAAATGTGCTCCCTAATTTTTAACTTAAAAATTTGTCGTATGAATAAATTTTTATTTCTGTTGATTTTTCTTTTTATGGGATTAACATCCCTTTTGGCTCAAACCCGGCAGGTAAAAGGTACCGTAATGGATGACACAGGAAATCCGCTTGTGGGAGTAACCGTTACTTTGGAAGGCACTGCCATTGCTACCCAAACAAATGAGGCAGGGGAGTTCACGCTTAATATATCGGGAACCGGAAAACTTTTATTTACGGCGGTTGGATATGATTCTCAAAGTGTGGTAATAACAGGCAACCAAATGAATGTTGCTTTAATTAAAAAAATAGTTTCCGGCGATGAGGTAGTAGTGATAGGGTATGGCACTTCAAAGAGAAAAGACCTTACGGGAGCTATTTCCTCCATTTCTTCTAATGAATTGATGAAAGCGCCGGTGGCAAATGCAGCCGAAGCCCTTACCGGTCGACTGGCAGGTGTGCAGATAGCTGCTACGGAGGGTTCTCCGGATGCAGCGCTTAAAATCAGAGTGCGTGGCGGCGGGTCTATTACCGGTGATAATACACCGCTCTTTATAGTTGATGGGTTTCCGGTTGCTAATATTTCGGATATTGCCCCTGGCGATATAGAGTCTATTGATGTGTTGAAAGATGCATCTTCTACCGCAATTTACGGATCACGCGGTGCAAATGGAGTGGTAATCGTAACCACAAAAAACGGGAAAGCTGGAAAATTCTCGGTAAATTACAATGTATTTGGCGGGTATAGAAAATTGGCAAAGAAACTGGATGTGCTTTCTCCGTCTGACTATGTAAAATGGCAATACGAAAATGCACTGCTTGATAATAAGTTGAATGAAAGGTATGTAAAGTATTTTGGCAATTGGCAGGATATAGACCTTTACAACGAAGTTACTCCAAATGACTGGCAGGAGTTGGTTTTTGGGCGAATCGGCAATCTTGTCAACCATAATCTGAGCCTTAATGGCGGTACCGATAAAATGCGTTATGCAGCAAGTTATACAGGCATACGTGATAAAGCCATTATGATTCTATCTGGGTATAAAAGAGATAATCTAAGTCTCAAACTCAATAATAAACCAAACTCCAAAGTGACGCTTGATTTTTCTGCGAGGTATTCAAATACTACTATCGAAGGCGGTGGTATGAATGAGCAAAATGAAAAATCTTCTGCAGATTCAAGATTAAAGTATGCAATGATTTATCCTCCTTTTCCTGTGGAGGGATTGACCGATGCTGCCGAAACAGATGATGCTTTCAATATGTATGACCCGATAAAGTCTATTTCGGAAAATGACCGGTTGCAACGGAGAACCAATCTGAATTTAGGCGGTAGCTTTGGTTGGAAATTGACTCAAAGTCTTTTGTTTAAAACTGAAATTGGTATGGATGAAACCAAGTTAGATGATGACCGGTTTTATGGCGCTACTACTTACTATGTTAAAAATTCTCCGGCTGCAGAAAATCAGGGATTACCGGCCATAGAAATGGCAAAGTATTTCAGAAGGTCTTTGAGAAATACAAATACGCTAAATATTGATTTTAAAAAAGTACTTACAGGAAAACATCGGCTAAATTTACTTTTGGGTCAGGAATATATTAATACCCAGTCTGAGCAACTGACAACGGTAGTTCATGGCTTCCCAAAAACCTTTACGTTTTCCGATACCCGTAAGCTTTCGGCTCAGGGAAAAGCCAACAGTATTCAAAACTATTTATTCCCTGATGACAGGTTACTTTCCTTCTTTGGACGAGCCAATTACAGTTTCGACAGTAAATATTTATTCGATATAACTTTCAGAGCTGATGGTTCTTCAAAATTTGCAGAAGGCAACAAGTGGGGTTATTTCCCTTCTGCCTCTGCTGCATGGCGCATTTCATCAGAAGATGCATTTAGTGGAATCAGAAACTGGTTTGATGATCTAAAATTACGCCTTAGTTTTGGTACTGCCGGCAATAATAATATTCCTTCTGGTCAAATGGTGCAAACATTTGATGTGAGCAATACCACTTGGGTTAATGGTTATACCAGCTATTGGGCAGCTTCAAAAACAATGGCTAATCCAGATTTGAAATGGGAAACAACTATTACCAGAAACCTTGGTCTGGATTTTACAACAGTGAATAGGGTATTGAATGGGACAATTGACCTCTACAGAAATAATACAAAAGATTTGTTGATACAGTTCCCGGTACCTGGCACAGGCTATGATTTTCAATACCGCAACATGGGTAAAACCCAAAATCAGGGTATTGAGCTGACGCTTAATTGGAATGCTATTGACAGTAAAAATTACGGTTTAAGTTTTAGCGGAAATATAGGATTCAATAAAAACAAAATAATCAGCCTGGGCCAAATGGATAATTTTGGAGCCGAATCCGGTTGGGCCTCAACAATGATTGGTATAGATTATATGGTAAAAACAGGTGGTCAGGTGGGTGAAATGTATGGCTATAAGTTAGATGGCAATGGCCGTTATGAAGTTTCGGATTTTGATAGATATGATGCAGCCACTAATCGTTGGATCCTTAAACAAGGAGTACCTACAGCAACCTCTGTAGTTGGAACAATTCGTCCGGGTAGTTTAAAACTGAAAGATATTAATGAGGACGGAAGTATTACAATTGACGACAGAACCATAATTGGAAATGCTAATCCCAAACATACCGGTGGTTTTACGATTAATGGCCGTATTTATAATTTTGATATCAGTGCCATTTTTAACTGGAGCTATGGTAATGATGTTTATAATGCCAATAAAATAGAATACACCACAACAGCACAAACTTTTGGTCGAAATATGCTTGCAATAGCAGGCGAGGGGAAGCGATGGACTAATTTGCGTGATAATGGAACTATATCAAATGATCCTGCAGAACTGGAAGCAATGAATGCGAATACTACATTATGGTCTCCCTACATGAGCCGTTTTGTATTTAGCGATTGGGCGGTGGAAGACGGAAGTTTTTTACGATTAGGGACTTTTACTTTGGGATATAACCTTCCGGAATCATTGATTAAAAAAGCAAAAATCCAAAGTTTGCGATTATATGCTACAGGATACAATTTACTACTGATAACCAATTACTCAGGCTTTGATCCGGAAGTATCAACCCGAAGAAAAACGCCGCTCACACCAAGCGTTGATTATTCTGCTTATCCGAGAAGTCGTATGATAGTTCTGGGTCTTAATCTCAATTTTTAATCAATCAAAATGAATTATATGAAAACGATATTTTTTAATATTTCAATATTTCTGATAATTTCTGTTTTGGCAATTTCATGTAAGAAAATTTTGGATACGCCTGCGAAATCTGCAATGGATGAGTCTGTTATATTTTCCACTCCGGGCCTGGCTAAGGATGCAATTCCGGGTGTAATACAGTCTTTTGCCGAAACCAACTCCTATCGTGGTCGCTATCTGGTTTTTTATGGAATTAACACAGATTGCGAAGTAAATAACTCATTGAAGTCAATCACTGACGAAAAATCACTGTTATCTAATTATAATACTAATGTAAATAACAGTCAGATGAATACCAGCAATAACGCCTGGGCCAAATTTTATGAAGGAATAGAGCGTGCAAACCTTGCAATTCGTGGTATTCGTACTTATGGAAACCCAAACAATGCAGAATTAAACCAGATTCTGGGCGAGATGCTGACGCTTAGAGCTGTTATCTACAATGATTTGTTAAAAGCCTGGGGAGATGTACCAGCCAGATTTGAGCCGGTTAATTCGGAGACAATTTATTTGCCGCGTAGCGACAGAGATGTCATTTATAAGCAACTGCTGGCTGATCTGGAAGAAGCTGCTACATTAGTGGCATGGCCTAACGAAACCAACGCAACCCAGTCAACCGAAAGAATTAATAAGGCATTTGTAAAAGGGTTACGTGCACGACTTGCATTGGCAGCTGGTGGATACGGGCAAAGAGTTAATTTTGAAATCAGGAGAAGTAATGATCCTGACCTTGCACCCGAAAAAATGTATGCAATTGTAAAACAGGAATGTTTGGATGTAATTAATAGTGGTACCTGTAAGTTGGAAACATTTGAAGGTGTTTTTAAATCATTACACAATGAAAATACAAAGGCAGGTCTCGAGTCGCTTTGGGAAATTCCTTTCAGTGAAGGACGTGGCCGTGTGATTTTTGATTTAGGAGTGAAGCATACCAATGTTGATAAATATACCGGACAAAATAGAGGTGGAACCAATGGTCCCAATCCTATTATGTGGTATGAATATGATAAAGACGATGTAAGACGGGATGTAACGTGCGTTCCTTATGAGTGGACTAACGGAGTTCAGGTGCCAACTGCTTTGGGAAGGTGGTATTTTGGAAAATACCGTTATGAATGGTTGCCCAGACGTGTAACTTCCACTAACGATGACGGGCTTAACTGGTTGTATATGCGATATTCGGATGTGATATTGATGGCTGCTGAGGCAATTAATGAATTGGAAGGCCCTGCTGCTGCTGCACCTTATCTTAAAATGATTAGAGATAGAGCTTTCCCAAATAACCCTGCAAAGGTTGCCACATTCATGAGCCAGGTAACGGCAAGTAAACAAGCTTTTTTTAATGCTATTGTCGATGAAAGAGCGCTTGAATTTACCGGTGAAATGCTTAGAAAAAGTGATTTGATTCGTTGGAATTTATTAAATACAAAATTGGCTGAAGCAAAGACCAAATTGCAACAATTGGAGAGCCGACAGGGTAAGTATGCTAATTTACCTCAAAAAATATATTATACTACCGCTGCTGATAATGAGTCGGTTATAATTTACGGGCTCAACTTTGGTGATACTGATTTAGGCGGTGCAGCATTGGGGTATCCTAACTCAAAATCATGGACGATGGTTTCCTCCGGAGATAATGTTACATATTGGGATGCGCTATATGTGAAGGAGCCGAACAAACAACAATTTTGGCCAATTTGGCAGGTGTTTTTGGATGCCAGCAACGGCAAACTTAACAATGATGGTTATTTTTAATGAACATCACATCTAAATACCGATGTATGGCTATGCGGTTCTATTAATTTGTAAAATATTTTCGAACTTTTCTTTTAACAAAAGAATCGGCATTTTATCAAAGAAAACATTAAATTATAAGAAATGAAAAATATAATCAAACCGATTTTGTTATTGTTTTTTTCTTCAATATTATTATTAGGTTGCAACAAAGACCTTGACGAAAAAATAACCTCTGTCGATTTCAGCAGACTATTTTCCCCAACGAATTTAACAGCAGTTGTGGTAAATAAAACTTCGGTAAGGCTTACATGGGTAAAAGTAAATAAGGCAGACAGTTATGTTATTGAAATTTTTGATAATGGCGATTTGAATTTCTCGGGTACGCCGGTAAAAACAATTGAAAAAGTAAACCCTGATGAAATTCCTTATACTGTTACAGGATTGGCTGGAGAAACCAATTTTTCAGTCAGGGTAAAAGCCAAAGGGGCTTCTATTGAGGATTCCAAATGGTCTGGTGCAACCTTTAAAACAGATGCTGAGCAAATATTTCTACCTGTAGATTTGAATGAAATAACGGCTACTCAAGTTATTCTTCGATGGCCTGCAGGAGAAGTAGCAACTCAGATTATCCTACAACCTGGAAATATTACTCATACTGTAACTACTGCAGAAATTGCTGCCGGGGCCGCTACTATTAGTGGTCTTAGTGCTGAAACAAATTATACGGCAAAACTGATGAGAAACGCAAGTACACGTGGTACGGTTTCTTTCACAACACTTATTGATTTAGGTGGAGCAATTAGAGTAGATCCTGCTGATGACCTTACTACAATTTTAAGTAATGCAAATTCAGGGGATGTATTTGCGCTGATGCCGGGGACTTACAATACGCAGGATATTGTCATCTCTAAGTCAATTTCCATCAAAGGCGCCAGACCAGCAGACAAACCTGTGCTAACGGGTACTATTTTCCGGCTCGTGAATGGTGCAGGAATAGAATTTAAGGATCTCATTTTGGATGGAACAGGGTCCAAAGACGGTAACCAGGCAATCATTTATGATGCAGACCTGACTACTCCGTATGCGCCATTTAAAATGGAAGATTGTACTATTCGTAACTATGTAAAAGGTCTTTACTATGTAAATAAGAAGGCATTAATTCAGTCAGTTTTGTTTAAAGGAAATATTATTTTCAATATCGAATGTAATGGAGGCGACTTTATTGATTTTAGAACAGGGTTAGCAACAACGTTCGATTTTATTAATAATACGGTTTATAATAGCGCTCTGGCCCGCGACTTTTTTAGAATGGATGCCGGAGGATCTACTAACTTCCCAGGAATAAAGAGCGTTATTACTATTAATAATAACACATTTAATAATATTTGTAATGGTAGCTCCAGACGGGTTCTGTACATCAGATTGTCTTCTCACGAAATCACGTTTAATAAAAATATTCTGAGTAATACAGATGGCTATTATACCAACCAGGCAGCTACCACAATAAAGGAAATGAGCAAAAACAATTATTTTAATGCTCCCAATTTTACCGGTAGCACCGTATCAGGATCCAAAAATGATACCGGAGATTTTACTAAGTTAGATCCCGGTTATGCAAATCCCGGTGCAGGTATCTTTACAGTAAGTAATATTGATCTTAAATCAGCAGGAGTTGGAGACCCACGGTGGCTACAGTAAAAACTAATGAATTATTAATAAAGGTACAGGGGTTGGCTGTACCTTTATTAATAATTTGGTAATTATTGATTCTTTTGAAATTCCTGTAGTGAATTTTCAACTTGGTTTTTTAGTTATTGCCATTTATTTATGCAGTAAAATCTTTAGAAGAATACGATAATACGAAATGGTAATGATAGTGTATGGCAGATTCAGTTCATGAGGCAGCCTTTGTTACTGCAAATAATTTTCTATACAATGATTACCGGGTAAGGTTTATCTAAAATTTATTAGTACTGTCTTCAGAAACAATTCCCAAGTCTAATGGATTGATATCCAATGGATATGGATTTTCTCAAAAATATTACAGATAGATATTGATATAAGTAATTCAATTTAAAATAAAAGAGCAGCGAACTATACGATTATAGCTTCGTTGCTCTTTTTTATTCATTTTATATTGTTAATAAACTTTACTTTTTCCCTTAAAACATATTCGTTTATGAAATGAAATATTTTCAATTTGAAGCTAAATGAATAGAATAAAAGGCAGTTAATCTCCAAGTATAATTGTTTAGAGACAGTCCGGACTTCCATTTTTCGCTAACGATTGCGTAAATAAATGTTTTATAAAGTGGTTAATCTTAAAAATAAGTTAATAACATTGTGGTATGAAATCGGTTGCATAAATTCAAAAACACCTGTATTTTATTTAATTTGAAAAAATTAGTCTTATGAATAAATTATTATTATTGTTGGTTCTGTTTTTTGTAGGGATCACTTCTCTTACTGCCCAAACCCGTCAGGTAAAAGGATCAGTAATGGATGATACAGGATCTCCAATTGCCGGAGTTACAGTTACGCTGCAAGGAACGACTACCGCAACTCAAACAAATAATAGTGGAGAATTTACGATTGGAGTTCCATCTTCAGGAACGCAAATGTTAGTTTTTACTGCTGTTGGGTATAATACCCAAACACTTGCAGTAACCAGTAATGAGCTTAACGTAGCCTTAATTAAAAATATTGTTTCTGGAGATGAAGTGGTCGTGATTGGGTATCAAAGTATCAAGCGTAGAGATGTTTCGGGTACTGTTTCGTCAATTCAGGGGAAGGATTTGGAAAAGATACCGGTATCCAGTGCTGCCGAAGCGCTTACAGGTCGGCTACCTGGTGTGCAGGTTATGCCTTTAGATGGGGCGCCCGGCGCTGAAATTGTGATTCGGGTGCGTGGTGGTGGCTCTATCACTCAGGACAACTCTCCTTTATATATTGTGGATGGGTTTCCGGTAAGCAGTCTCAATGATATTTCTCCTTCTGATATCGCCAGCATCGATATTCTGAAGGATGCGGCTACTGCGGCGATTTATGGAGCAAGAGGCGCCAATGGTGTAGTTATTATTACTACCAAGAGCGCGAAATCAGGGAAGACGGTTATCTCTTATAATGGTTATGCCCAAGCCAGAACCCTGCCCCGCGAACTAAAGGTGTTATCTCCCTACGAGTTTGTGCTTGCACAATATGAATATGCAAAACTGAGAAGTCAATCAGATGTGGACAATTTTACTAAGTACTTTGGTGTTTATGAAGATTTGGAATTATATAAAAACCAAAAAGGCACTAATTGGCAAAAGGAGCTTTTTGGTCAGCCCAGATTATCTCAACAACATGATTTCAGTGTAACGGGTGGTACAGATAAGACCAAATTTGGAATTACCGTTACCAATAATAAAGATGAAGGGATAATGATTGGGTCAGGATATTTGCGTAATTATCTGAATTTTAAATTAAATCATAAAATTTCAAATAAATTGAAACTTGACTTTGCCTCCAGATTTACCCATACTGTTGTGGACGGTGCGGGTACTTCCGGCGGTTCAAGTATCAGAGTTTCCGATGCTGTTACGACCAGACCGGTAAATGGCATTGCTGATCAAATTGTGATAGACCCAACTATTACTGATGACGATTATGATCAGTTTTTGAAAAGTCGTATTAATCCGATAGACCTTACAAAACAAGATTACCGTAAACGAATAAACAAGAGATTGAACCTCAATGTTGCCGGCTCTTGGGAGGTTATGAAAGGAATGTCGTACCGGTCAGAATTTGGTTTGGATTTCAATTTCGGACAAAATAAACGGTTTTATGGGCCGCTTACCGGTGAGTCTCGCAACAATGGTGGAAATCTACCTTTGGGCGAATTGACCGATAGTGAAATCAGAGGTTCGCGTTGGACTAACACATTGACCTATTTATTCGACCTGGGTGAAAAACATAATTTTAATTTGTTAGCAGGTCAGGAAATTACAGTTGTTGATGCAGGACATTCCGAATTTATAAGGTCAAAATACTTTGCGGGAAATATGTTACCGGAGGCGTTATTCGCTAACATGCAGTTGGGCACTCCCGACAGGCAATCCACCACCATTAATCCCGGAGCCAAGACAGCTTCTTTTTTTGGTAGAGTTATTTATCAGTTTGACAGAAAATATATTTTAGATCTGACTGCTCGTGCAGATGGATCCTCACGTTTTGCACCAGATAAGCAATGGGGTATTTTCCCGGCGGCTTCTTTTGCCTGGAGATTGTCTGAAGAAAAATTTATAAAAGATATTGATGCCATTTCTGATTTAAAATTAAGACTTAGCTTCGGAGCTGCAGGTAATGATAAAATTAGTAGCGACCAGTGGAGGGTTCTTTTTGCGCCGTCAGATAACAGGCCCATTGGCTTTGGTGATGTTACACAGCCATATTATACCTATTCGAGTTCGCAATTGCCTAATCCCGATCTTAGATGGGAAACTACAATAACCAGAAATGCAGGACTTGATTTTGCTTTATTTCGTAATAAGGTAAATGGTACCTTCGATTTCTATTGGAACACTACCAAAGATTTATTATTAGCATCTGCCATTCCACCTACAACCGGATTTAGTACCCAGTTGCAAAATATCGGACAAACTTCCAATAAGGGTGTGGAATTAGCTTTCAATGCAGATCTCCTTTCTAAAAAAGATTTTAATCTCACTTTCAATTTCAATATGGGGATGAATAATTCTCGAATTGACAAGTTGAATGAATTGCAAGAAAACCAGGCCAATTCCAACTGGGCAGGTACTGATCTAAAAACTCAGGATGATTATCGTTTGAGAGTGGGCCAGACAATAGGACTCATGTATGGCTATGTTACTGATGGATTTTATACTGTAGATGATTTTGACTCTTACAACCCGGTAACAAAAACTTATACACTTAAACCAGGTATTCCCAATATAGGATCTTTTATGGGTGGAATAAGTGTTCGCCCTGGTGTGTTAAAAATTAAAGACTTAGACGGGAGCGGTACAATAGATGGAGACGACCGAACTGTGATAGGCAAAGCATTGCCGAAAGCTTTTGGAGGTTTTGGTATAAATACAGTATATAGAAATTTTGACTTCTTGGCCTTCTTTAATTGGCAATATGGTAATCAGGTATATAATACCGGAAAGATTTCAATGAATATGTATTACAGAACTTCTTATGGCAATATGCTAAGTACTATGAATTCAAACGATCGCTTCAAATATATCGATGCTCAGGGGAATTTAGTAACTGATTTGGAACAACTAAGAGAGTTGAATGCTAATGCAAAGATTTGGTCGCCATTTTCAATGGGAAATGCATCTCCTGTTTTTCACTCCTATGCTGTAGAAGACGGATCTTTTATCAGACTACAAAATATTTCAGTTGGATATTCACTTCCTAAAAAAATTATTTCTCATTTAAGTATGTCAAAGCTTAGGGTGTATTTTACGGTGTATAATGCATTTTTGTGGACAAAATATAGCGGGTATGACCCTGAAGTAAGTGCTACAAGAAGCAGTGGTTATAGCCAGCTAACACCAGGTGTAGATTTTTCAGCATATCCTAAGAGTCGCAATTTTACTGCTGGTGTAAATATTTCTTTCTAATCCATAAATTATTAATTATATGAAACAAATTCTTTTTTTAATTTTGGTTGCCTTGTCTTTTGCTTCCTGCAAAAAATTTCTAAAGGCAGACTCTCCTTCCAATTTTGATCAGCAATATGTATTTAATACCGTTCCTGATGCCAGAAAAGCTGTAAACAGCATCTATGCTTTGTTTAATCAGGATGCTTTCACATCAAGAATTTCTAATGTTTTTATGGGCAATACAGACGTGGAGATGGGTGGAGTAGGTGCATCGCCCGATAATTCAAGACGTGATATTTGGTCTTTTGAAGTTACTTCCAATAACTCTGATTTACTTTCTGTTTGGAATAATGCCTTTAAAGCCATCAATCTGGCTAATGAATGTGAAGAAGGTTTAGTAAATGTTTCGCTTGCCAATGACCCAACGAATAAAGATTATAAACAACTTTTGGGTGAAACCAAGGCATTACGCGCAGTTTGGTATTACATGCTGATGAATCATTGGGGAGACGTACCCTTTTCTATAAAGCCATCAAGGGCTGGAGATGACTTTTATTTGCCAAGAACAGGTAGGGATACCATTCTTACTTATCTGATCAATGATTTAATAGAAATTGAACCAGATATGTACTGGGCTGACCAATTGTCTTATGGTATTGAACAGGTAAATAGAGAATTTGTCATAGGTATGATAGCACGCCTGGCTTTAATGAGGGGTGGCTATTGGCTTTATCCTGATATGACCATGCAGCGAAAATCAGATTACAAGGATTATATTACCATAGCAAGAAATTACAGCCAAAAATTAATTGATCTAAAGCCTCGAAACATGAGCGATTTTGCCACTGTCTTTATGAATGAAAATAAATACATTAAACCGGTTAATGACGATGTATTGTATGAAGTGGCTTTTTATCCCGGATCAGGTGATGTGGCTTGGTGCAATGGCGTTCGCGTAGATGCGGGAACCCATCCTTACGGCTCTGGATCCAGCTATCTTACTTTCCTGCCTTATTATTATCATTCATTTGATACAACTGATTTACGGCTGCCTGTAACCTGTTTTCTTGTTTACTATGATAGCAAACTGATTCAGCAGACAACCGGTATTTCAATTTCACCCGGGAAATGGAACCGATTGAATGTCCCCTCACCATTAGGTGCCGCTTCTGCTAAAGGAACAGGAATTAATTGGCCTATGATGAGATATGCAGATGTATTACTGATGCTGGCAGAAAGTGAAAACGAACTGAATGGCCCAAATGCTGTAGCTCAAAATGCGTTAAAACTGGTACGAAGGAGGGCTTTCCCATCCAACTTGTGGGCCGAAAAGGTAGATAGTTATGTGAATACTGTTTCTGTTAGTAAAGAAAGCTTTTTTAATGCTATTGTTGATGAAAGAGCTTGGGAATTTGGCGGAGAATGTATAAGAAAATATGATTTGGAAAGATGGAATCTGTTTGGGAAAAAGATTGCTGAGATAAGAAACGAATCAATACAAATGGGAGTTGATGCAGTAGCAGGGACTGGGAAATATGCCAATTTACCAGATTATATGTATTATAAAAGAGATAGTGCAACAGGTGTGGTTACTTTTTTGAATCCATATTCAAAAGTAGCAGCTGCGCCACCTGTAATAGATGTACCCAACAAAGGAGATAACCCGAAAGGATATTATCGTCTTACCTGGTTAAGATCGCTTTACAATACCACCACGAGTGGGCCGGCTGATGTTTTGATTCGTAACTGGAGAGGTTATCCGGACAATACCGGTGCATCCCCTGTTCGGTATGTGCTACCTTTACATAACTCAGTATTGACTGCTAGCAAAGGTTCATTACAAAATCAATATGGATATTAATTAATTGGTTTAATATATCAAATATGAAAAAAAATATTTTATTCTTATTCACCATAGTTTTACTTGTCATTGTTTCTTGTAAAAAAGAGGAAGTATTGACAGGACCTGATCGTTTATTTAGACCTGTAATTAAAACAGCTTTGCAGGCAGATGGTAACTGGGTTGCTGCGTCATGGCAAAAAGTAAAAGGGTCTGTTTCTTACACAGTAGAAATTAGCCGTGATACTTTTAAGACTATTGATGTTTCTGTTTCGCTTGATACAAATTATTACCTTTTTCAAGATTTGAAATGGGAACAGGCTTATCAGGTACAGGTAAAAGCAAACTCTGAAAATGCAGAGCATAATTCTTTTTTTTCAAATTTGGGTAATATAAAAACGCCCAAATTCCCAACAATCCTAAACACTCCGGGTATTGCAGATATTGCTGATAATGCAGTAAAAGTTAGCTGGGAAAATAGCGGCGAAACCGTAACAGGTATTAAGATTCTAAATGCTACTGATAGTTCAGTCGTTAAAGATGTATCCGTTTTGGCTACAGATATTACAAATATGTATAAGATTATTAGTGGATTGCAATCATCTTCCAAATATATCATTTTCTTGTATAGCAACACTACTGTCAGAGGGTGGGCTAATTTTACTACCAAAACGGCAATCATAGGGAATATTATAGATTTAAGAGATATATCAGGGATCCCCAATATACTGGAAGATACCATTCCTGATGTTTCTTCGGGTAGCATTATATTGTTAAAACGAGGCGAGTTTTATACTATTTCCTCGAGCATTCAATTAGACAAAACCATCACTATTCAAAGTGGTACTGATTTACAAGTTCCTGATAAGGCAAAGATACTTTTGAATAACAACTTCAATCTTAAAGCAGGCGCTACAATTGATTCTTTAGTTTTTAATGATGTTTGGGTTACTAGTGATAATGGCTATAGTTCGAAGTATATTTTTAATACTACTAACTCGGCAACTGTAGGTAATTTGAAATTCCTGAATAGTACTTTGGAGTTGTTCAGAGGTATTGTAAGACTACAATCGGGAACAACTTCCGTAGATAATTTTATTATAGAAAACTGCATTGTGGATAGTGTTTCGGGTTATGGTGTGCTTACAGCAGGTAATGCTTCTTGTAAAGTTAATAATATCTTATTCACAAACAGTACTTTTTACAAAAATGAAAAGCTAATTACAAGCTCTTCGCCTGCTACTTCCATTATCATTCAAAATTGCACTTTCAATGAGGCGCCAAATGGGGGAAATTACTATTTTGATTATAGTTCCAATAATATTACAAATCCTGTTGTGATTAGCAACTGTATTATGGGGCTGGGAAAAAGTAATGCCGGCAACAGAGTAGTAAGGCCATATAGAGTAGGCTCGAATAGTACTTTTGACATTTCGGGTACGTATTCTACTTCCGATAGGGCAATTACCGGGAATGAATTCCCAAGTATTATTTCCTATACTAGATCATCTATTGAAATGTGGAAAAATCCTTCAAGCGGAGATTTTACAATTATAGATAATTTATTCCCTGGTAGAAATAGTGCAGGAGATCCAAGGTGGAGGCCGTAATAGTATGATTTATGGAATGTAAATAATTAATAAAATATTAGACTCATGTTTAATTTTCTACAAGTTTTTTATTTGCTTACTTTCATTACACTGTTGTCATGCAGTCATAAAAGCAGTGGTATTAAAGATCCCTCTGTTAACCCTCCTGTAAATCCTCCTGTTCAAAATCCCGTTCAGGAAACAGCATTTGCTTTCCCTGGTGCGGAGGGTTTTGGAAAAAATGCAACCGGTGGACGAGGCGGAGCAGTGATTGAAGTAACAAATCTGAATGATGCTGGTACAGGCAGTCTCAGGACAGCCGTTTCAGGCAACGCGCCCAAAATTGTGGTTTTCAGAGTGGCAGGTACCATCAGGCTTTTATCCAAACTGCAAATAGGAGGCAATACAACAATTGCCGGTCAAACCGCACCAGGTGATGGTATTTGTGTGGCGGATCATCCTGTAGTCATTAGTGGTGATAATGTTATCGTTCGTTTTATGAGATTTAGGATGGGCGACAGAAATCAAAATAAAGGCAAGGTGGATGGAAGTGGCGGCGATGACGCTTTTGGTAATTTGGGTAACAGTAATTTGATGATTGACCATTGTAGTATTAGCTGGAGTTCTGATGAGGCAATGACTATCTATAGGGGTGATAATGTAAGTATCCAGTGGTGTTTCATTACCGAGCCATTAAACTATTCCTACCATTTTGAAGCTGGAGATACCGATTATGAGCAACATGGTTACGGAGGTATTTGGGGTAGTAAGCATGGCTCTTTTCACCACAATTTATTTGCACATTGTCGGAGCCGTACACCCAGATTTGCTGGGGTAAGTACTTATAATCCTGCAGTTACCGGAATCGAAATTTCAGATTTTAGAAATAATGTAATCTATAATTGGGGAATAAATAATGTATATGGAGGTGAGGGTGGTTATTATAATATGGTAAACAATTATTTTAAAAGCGGGCCCTCCACTACCAGTCGAAAATATCAGATTGTGGGTATTGATTCATCGGCACAATATCCTTATGCTCAATACTTCTTAAGCGGGAACTATGTGGTTGGTTCAACTGCTAATTCTGCCAATAACTGGTTGGGAGTAACTATGAAAAGCGGAAAGTTGGCAGATACAATAAAGTCAAAAGTTACAACTCCCTTTGCATTTGAATCGATTACACTTCAGTCTGCTCAAGATGCTTATTTGTTAGTTTTGCAGAAAGGAGGTTGTGTGAAACCCAATCGTGATACATTGGATGAGCGTATTGTGAATGATGTTAAAAATAGTACCGGTCGTATTATTGATGTACAAGGTGGTTTCCCACATGGCACAGCCTTTGATTTAACAGTCAATGCGTGGCCTGCATTAAAAACCGGTACACCACCTGGTGACTCTGATCATGATGGGATGCCGGATGAATGGGAAAAAACAAATGGTTTAAATCCTAATGATGCTAATGATAGTAAAAAAAATACGTTGAGCACAGGATATACAAATGTTGAAGTTTATTTAAACAGTTTGGTTAAAGAACTGTAATATTTTTATAAAAATTGGTTTCATAATCTTTATTATATTACAGGTAAATTTATATCTGTTTAAAATTTTACAATGATGAAAAGCGCAGCATTAATAATATCGGGTCTTTTATTTCTTTCGTTTATGACGTTTCAAAATAAAAAGACAAAAATTTTTCTTGCCGGAGATTCTACTATGGCTATCAAAGATACCAGAGCATACCCTGAAACGGGTTGGGGAATGCCCTTTGTTTATTTTTGGGATAGTACGGTGCAGGTAGTGAATCTTGCTAAGAACGGAAGGAGTACTAAATCGTTTATTAGCGAAGGATTATGGAACCAGATACTAAATAATGTTGAGACAGATGATTATGTATTTATACAATTCGGCCATAATGACGAAGTGTCAACAAAAAAAACCTATACTACTGAAATTGAATTTAAAACTAATCTGACAAAGTTTGTTACAGAAGCAAGAGCAAAAGGCGCTCAACCGGTGCTGTTGACACCCGTTGCAAGAAGAAAATTTGATTTATCGGGTAAGATTGAAGGTACACACGAAGTATATTCTCAGATAGTGCGCGATGTGGCGATGCTGGAAAAAGTTCCATTAATTGACCTCGATAAAAAAGCTCAGGAATTATATCAGCAATTGGGTGATGAAAATTCTAAATTGCTGTTTATGCATTTAAAACCGGGAGAACACCCCAACTATCCAAAGGGAAAGATAGACGATACTCATTTTAATGAACTGGGTGCAAGGTTGATAGCAGAAATAGTCTGGAAGGATATTAAAACCCAATTGCCACAACTTGCCGCGCGGGCATCAAAGAAAAGCTGATAATCGAAGAAATGATAATGAAGAGGACATATTATCTGCTGATACTCGTCATTTTTTTTATTTCCGTTAATTCGCAGGCCCAGCTAATTAATGGTATCACTAATGAACCGGATACCTCATATAATACACCTTCTGAATTTATAAAAAATAAAAAGGTCTATCCGCAGATAACCATGCCCGAAGTTTCACCCGGCGAAGAAGTGAAAGAAAAACGGAATGTGGTTTTTCGCACAATAGGGAATCGCAGACTATTATTAGATGTATTTTATCCGGTAAAGGTTAAGACCAACAGTATCGTAGTAATCATAGTTTTTGGCGGAGGGTGGCGAAGTGGCAATCGCACACAACATTACGACCTGGCTAAGGCGCTGGCTATGCGTGGTTATACGTGTTTTACACCTGATTATCGCCTGTCCACTGAGGCGTATTATCCCGCCGCAGTTTTTGATATAAAGGAAGCGATCAGGTGGGTAAAACTAAATGCTGTCACTTTTAACGGTGATTCTTCTAAGGTAGTCATGACGGGCTTTTCGGCGGGTGGACAGTTAGCCACGCTTGTTGGTTGCACTGGAGATATGCCAGCATTCGAAGATTATGATACAAAAAACGGCATTAGCACAAAGGTTCAGGCAATCATGGATATTGATGGAACATTGTCTTTCTTTAATGACGAAAGCAGCGAAAAAAAATTTCCTGATAAAATTATGGCGTCTTCCAATTGGATAGGATATACCTATTCTCAAAATCCGGTTCTTTTCAAGTCTGCTTCACCATTGAGCTATGCGGAATACAGTCCGCCCATTTTGTTCCTGAACAGCCCGTTAGAGAGGATGCACGCAGGACGGGAGGATTTTATTAAGGTTCTCAATAAAAGGAAAGTTTATAGTGAGATACATGAATTTGAAAATGCACCACATGCGTTTTGCCTTTTCGAACCGTGGTTTTCGCCAATGGTAAACTATATGGATATATTTATGCAAAAAATATTTAGATAGGATGACTTTTCGTGGATTCATATTGGCGTTACTATTATTTTTTGTTGCAGATGAGGTTGTAGCTCAGCCGGGTTTGGCATCCAAACCCCGGATCATCATTAGTATTGACATTGGTGGAACCGACCCCAATGACAACCAGTCTTTTTCGCATTTCCTGATGTACGCCGATTTGTTTCAAACTGAAGGGCTGATATCATCGCCATCTTATGGAAATGGCAGTAGGGCAGAGATGTTGCGGATGATTGATTTGTATGAAAAAGATTTGCCGAAATTGATGAAACACGCTACCGAATATCCTGCTCCCTTCAAAGGCTATACGACTTCTACTGAAGGCGCTGATTGGATTATAAAATGTGCGATGAAGGAAAGTGATCAACCTTTGTGGTTGCTGGTGTGGGGTGGTCTGGAAGATGTAACACAGGCGCTGCACGATGCTTCGGGAATCAGTAAAGAATTGGCGAACCGAAGTTTTGGCAGATTGGGCCAAAAGATGGGATTGGCTCAGATAAATAATGAAAGAAAAAGACTACATAATCATGAAAAAATTTAATACACCGGGATTTACAAAGACGGTTGGTCATAAAACTTCCCGCGGGTTATTTGTTTCATTACTGAGAGGTTTTATAATTACGGCAAGCCTTGCTTTTTTATCAGGTCTTTCCAATGCTCAGACCTCCCACCCAGAGAAATATACTTACATATTCACGGTAGCGAAAGACGGGACGGGTGATTTTCGGTATATTCAGGACGCTATTGATGCCATGCGTGTATATCCACTGGCGCCCATCACGCTGTACATCAAAAATGGCGTTTATAATGAAAAGATAGAATTACCTGCAAACAATACGGATGTCAATTTCATCGGCGAGAACGTTGACAGTACTATCATCGTTTTCAATGATTATTCCGGCAGGGGTAAGTTGACAACATTTACTTCCTTTACAGCTAAGATTTCCGGCAATCGTTTTTTTGCTCAGAATATCACTTTCAGCAACAATGCCGGACGGGTAGGCCAGGCCGTGGCATTGTATGTGGACGCAGATAAAGCGGTTTTTAAGAATTGCAGGTTCCTGGGCGACCAGGATACTATTTTTAGTGCGGGGGAAACCTCGCGGCAATTATTTGTGGACTGTTATATTGAGGGTACTACTGATTTTATTTTCGGTCCGTCAACAGCCGTTTTTCAAAGTTGTACGATCAGGGAGAAATCCGATTCTTACATCACGGCGGCCAGTACTACTCCCGGTAAAAAATTTGGTTATGTATTTTTGGACTGTAAAATAGAAGCTGCTCCCGGTGTGGAAAAAATATATCTCGGTCGCCCGTGGCGTGCTCACGCTAAAACAGTTTTTATCAGATGTGAAATGCCGGTTCAGGTAAAGCCCGAAGGCTGGAATAACTGGGGGAATCCGGAAAATGAAAAGACTGTTTTGTACGCAGAATATAAATCAACAGGAGTCGGCGCACAAGCGGATGCGAGGGTAAAATGGTCGCGACAACTAACAGACAAAGAAGCGGCAGGTTATACCCTTGCCAACATTTTTGCTTCGTACAACCCTAATCTGCCGGGAGAAAAAGACTGGTTTCTTCAAACAACTTTAAAACCTTTTGTATGGCCTTCAAAAAAATAAATTCTTTTCTTGTCTTTTTTCTTTTTGGAATCACCTCATCCCTGTTCGCACAGGAGTTTTATGCAGTATGGCCTGACGGAAAAGTTCCCGGGGTTAACTCAATTCAAATAAAAGACAGCATTGTCAATGAACGGATATGGCAGGTAGCTACGCCGGGTATTTATGCTTTCCCTGCGACAAAAGACGAAAATACAGGAGCCTCTGTTCTTATCTGTCCGGGTGGCGGATATCAGCGCGCCTCCTTTGTGTACAACGGATTCAACTTTGCAAAATGGTTCAATACCCTTGGCATCAATGTTTATGTACTGATATACCGTCAGCCTCACCAGCGCAATCTGACTGACCGTGCCGATGCACCGCTTCAGGATGCACAACGTGCCCTGCAATTTATCAGGGCGAATGCACAAAAATGGAATTTAAAAACGGATAAGATCGGTGTGATGGGCGTTAGCGCAGGGGGGCATCTGGCTTCGTCCTTGTCAACCCAAAGTAAGGATATCACTCTGATGAAAGATGAAATCAGTAATCAATCTTTCCGGCCCGATTTTGCGGTGTTGTTATCACCTGTTATTACAATGGGCAAATGGGCACATCAGGGGAGTAAACAAAGTCTTCTGGGAGCTGATACTTCCACTGCCAGAGTGGAAAAGTATTCGACAGAAAAACATGTGTCTTCCTTCACTCCACCCACTTTTATGGTACACGCTGTCAATGACAAAACGGTAAATATTCACAATAGTTTATTGTATTATAATGCATTGATAGATCATGGAATTGATGCCAGTCTGCATACCTTTCCGCAGGGTGGGCACGGCATTCGCCTGGCGGGAAACCCCGGGTCAACAGAATTGTGGCTTCCCCTCTTGCATCTGTGGATGAAAGAAATGAATTTTTTAATACCTCTTCCTTTTAAGTAGTACGATGATACAAAGATTTTTTATAAGTACCGTCTTTTTGCTTTTGACATTCAATATGTATGGACAATCTGCCCGGATAATAGTGGCAAAAGACGGAAGCGGGGAATTTGCAAATGTTCAGGATGCGATCAATGCAGTGCCCGATTTCAGAAAAGAGACAACAACTATTTTTATCCGAAGGGGAGTCTATAAGGAAAAGCTCATCCTGCCTGCTACCAAAACGAATGTCAGAATGATAGGTGAAAGTGTGGATGAAGTTATTCTCACCTATGATGATTTTGCTTCGAAACTGAATCGTTTTGGGGAAAACATCGGAACCAGTGGCAGTGCGTCTTTTTTTATTCATGGCGAAGGGTTTACTGCTGAAAATATAACGTTTGAAAATAGCGCCGGACCTGTAGGTCAGGCCGTTGCCGTCAGGGTTGCCTCAGATAAGGTAAAATTTATTAACTGTAAATTCTTAGGTTTTCAGGACACTTTATACACTTGGGGCTATGGGGCATCGTCCAGACAGTATTACAAAAACTGTTATATAGAAGGTACCGTAGATTTTATCTTTGGTTCATCCACAGCTGTTTTTGATGAATGTCACATTTTTGGAAAAAAAGGAGGTGGTTATCTCACAGCAGCCAGCACCCCAGATACTTCTGCTTATGGTTATGTTTTTCTAAATTGTAAAATAGATGGTGATGCACCTCCTGAATCTTTTTACCTGGGTCGTCCATGGAGACCCTTTGCCAAAACTGCTTTTATAAACTGCCAAATGAGTGAAATTATAAAACCCGAAGGTTGGAATAACTGGCAAAATCCTAAAAACGAAGAGACAACATTTTACTCTGAGTATAAATCGAAAGGGAAAGGTAGTAATGAACTTAAAAGAGTCAGATGGAGTTATCAATTGTCAGAAAAGGATTTGAAAGAATTTACTGTTAACAAAGTATTTAAGAGCTGGGATGTAGCAGCTAATGGATATTGAGATTTTTTGTCTTTTGTTTTTTATGCTTGATTATTTAATCAGAGCTATTTGAATCAAATATCAGTAAATTTGTAACAATTAGTGATAGATGAAAATATGAACACAAAAGAAGAGATTGTAAACAATTGGTTGCCTCGATACACGGGAGAGCGTCTTGAAAATTTTGGAGAATATATTTTGCTTACCAATTTTAGTAATTATGTATCGCTTTTTGCAGAATGGAACAAAGTAAAAGTAGTGGGCAAAGACAAACCTATGCAATGCGCTACTGCCGGCGATATTACCATTATTAATTTTGGAATGGGCAGCCCCAATGCTGCGACCATTATGGATTTACTCACCGCCATTGAACCCAAAGCGGTTTTGTTTTTGGGAAAATGCGGTGGATTGAAGAAGAGAAATAATGTGGGAGATTTAATTCTGCCTATTGCGGCTATCAGAGGAGAGGGTACTTCCAATGACTATTTTCCCGCCGAAGTACCGGCAATGCCGGCGTTTGCTCTTCAAAAAGCAGTGAGTACTGCCATCAGGCAGGCCAAGGTGGATTATTGGACAGGTACCGTTTACACCACTAACCGAAGAGTGTGGGAGCATGATGAAGATTTTAAAGATTACCTACAAGAAATAAGAGCTTATGCAGTGGATATGGAAACTGCAACTGTATTTACTGTTGGTTTCTTTAACAAAATACCCACCGGAGCATTACTTTTAGTAAGCGACCAACCTATGATTCCCGAAGGAGTGAAAACAGAAGAAAGCGATAAAAAAGTTACCACCGATTTTGTAGAGCGCCATTTGAAAATTGGTATTGAAGCATTGAAGCAACTGATTAATAAAAAACAAACAGTAAGGCATCTGAGGTTTTAAAATTAACCGATTAGTATTCAATTAGTTAAAATTTTGAATATATTTTTTATTAATCAAAAATAATATACTACCTTTGCCGCCGAAAAAATCGAAAACCGGTGCCGTAAGACCGGGGATCGAAAGGGCAAAATACCTTTTGAGGGCTGTTTTTCTCCGTTCCCCGCTTCACTTGTTTTGATTGTATTTGACAATAAAACCCAGATAGTAAATGAAGCTTTCACAATTTCAATTTGATTTACCCTTAAATTTAATAGCTCAAACACCTGCGAAAAAAAGAGAAGATGCCCGAATGATGGTGGTTCATCGTCATACCGGACAGATTGAAAACAAATATTTTCGTGATATCCTCGATTATTTTGATGATAAAGATGTTTTTGTAGTAAATAATACAAAGGTTTTTCCTGCCCGCATGTATGGGCGAAAGGAAAAGACCGGCGCAAAAATTGAAGTCTTTCTTTTGAGAGAACTCAATAAACAAAATCGTCTTTGGGACGTGATAGTAGATCCCGCAAGGAAAATAAGGGTAGGTAACAAGTTGTATTTTGGTGAAAATGAGGAATTAGTTGCCGAGGTAATTGACAATACAACCAGCCGGGGGCGTACCATTCGTTTTCTTTGGGAAGGAAGTGAGGAAGCCTTTAGGCAACAATTGGAGGTTTTGGGTGAAACGCCTTTGCCCAAATACATCAAACGTAAACCAGACGAAGACGATAAAGAGCGCTATCAAACCGTTTATGCAAAGTATGAAGGCGCTGTGGCTGCACCTACTGCCGGTTTACATTTTAGCAAGGAACTAATTAAAAGACTTGAAATAAAAGGCATCCGTTTTGCAGAACTTACTTTGCATACCGGATTGGGTACCTTCAGACCTATTGAGGTTGAAGACCTTAGCAAACATAAAATGGATGCTGAGTATTATAAAATTGATGAAATAGCCTGTAATATTGTAAATAAAGCAAAAAAGCATAATCATCGTATTTGCTCCATTGGAACAACGACTATGAGGGCAATGGAATCATCATTTACGGCTCAAAAACTACTAAAACCTTCAGAAGGATGGACAAATATGTTCATTCATCCGCCTTATGATTTTAATATTGCGGATGCATTGGTAACCAATTTTCATTTACCAAAAACAAGCCTGATGATTATGACTGCTGCATTTGCCGGTTATGATTTGGCTATAGAAGCCTACAAAAAAGCAATAAAGGATAAATACCGCTTTTTTAGTTATGGAGACTCTTTGTTGGTAATTTAAATTGAAGGTATACCTAATTTACAAAACAACCTCTTTCAGAAATATGAAGAGGTTGTTTTGTTTTGTTGATTGGCAATAGAATCTCTTTATGGTTTGTCCCACCATACTCTGGTGTTCAACCCATCGGTACCACCATAAGGGAAGGCTGCTACAGCAGCATCATAATTAGCCTTATTGATATTGGCCTCCTGAGTGGGGTAGCCTTCTCTCCTTGGAATCTGTCCGCCATTTGCTCCTGCAGGCGCTACAAGTAGCGGATAGCCGGTCCTGCGCCACTCGGCCCAGCCTTCGTATCCGTGCAAAAAGAGGTGTACCCATCGTTGGTAAGATATTTGCTTAATGGCATTGGCAGGATCATAAATGATATCCGGATTGGTCATGAAGGCAGCCACACTGGCCGTGCTGCCCGTCCATTGAGCTATGGATTGTTTGATGGCTTCTTCATAATTGGTTTTAGCCACTGCATCGCCACCATCTAACCAGCCAATTTTGGCAGCCTCTGCTTTTGCAAATAGTACCTGCGCATAAGTTACCAGATAAACTGGTGAGTTCTGTTGCCTCAATCCGGTGCCTAATAATGATATTGAGGGAATATCATTGGAGTTCCCTACCTCTTTGCCATATTCGAGGCCAACGTATTGACCGGCATTATTTTTATCGCCAAAAACCGGCAGACGCGGGTCGCTTAATGGTTTCATGTAGTCAACTAAAGGTTTGCTCAAGGCATACCACTGCCTGCCTAACCTTGTGAAGGAGTTGTACCAGAAGTTCTCCATCGTTGCATCTGCCAGATGAGGAAAGAGAAAATTGTCTGTGTTCGCAGTCATAATACCATTATTGATAGCCTTCACAAATTCGGCCTTGCCTTTTGCGGCATCCACTTTTGATAATCTGAGCGCCATTAAAGCATGAATGGTGTTACCCATCTTTTTCCATTTTGAAACATCGCCTTTGTAAACGATGTCATTTAATATATTTCCGCTTACGAAAGCAGCATTGGCCTCATCCAAAAGTAGAAAAAGACTGTCATAAATATCCTTTTGCTTATCATATTTTGGAGAAAAATTTCCGGCGGCTCTGCCTGCTTCACTATAGGGCAAATCGCCCCATCTGTCCGTCATAAACCACATAAAATAGGCCTTCAGTATTTTGGCCACAGCTACCTGATTGGCCACAGGACCTTCATTGGCGTTCAACTGGCTGGTAAGCGCCTTTTGCAGATCAATAATCGGGCCGGTGTACCAGCTTGTAAACGAAAAATTGGTGGCAATATACCTACTGTTGTCGGTAAAAGTGGTAAGCGAAAGGTATTGCGGATAGTGTACCCCATAAACGCTTGAACTAATGGAAGGCAGGTAAAGTTCTGCATTGGCAATTAACTGAGTACCCGAAGCTGCAGAGGGATTATTGGGATCGGAGTAATAAGAACTGTCAAACTTGGTGCAGGCAAAAAACCCAATCACTATAATCGGTAAAAACGGTTTTAATATCTTTAGCATTATTTTCAATTTAAAGTTTTAAAAAGTTAAATTCAGGCTGATACCATAACTGCGTACCGTTTGCAATTCACCTTTTTCTATCCAACTGATGGAGGCGCTGCCTGAAGATAATTCGGAGGGATCGACACCTTTTGGCGCTTTTTGCCAAATCATATAGGGATTGCGGGCAATTAATGCCACTCTTAAAGCTTTTATGGAAGTCTTCTGCAATAACCTGTTGCTGAGCGAATAGCCAAGACTTAACTCCCTGAGCTTTATGTAAGATGCATCATAAACCCACTCGTCATAAATTCTGGTGCCAATATTATTTCTAAAATAAGTTCTGGCATCTATATATGCTGAAACAGGCTGCTTGGTTGATGCAGAAATACCTTCAATTTTATATCCTCCCCCATCAGCTAATGGATCACGCACGTTTTTGCCCTTATCATTTATAGCGGCGGTTCGTTCTTCCTGCCCCGATTTTACGGCTAACATCTGAGACCAACTGAAAAATTTTCCACCTTTCTGGAAGTCAATCATTGCATTGAGGTCGAAATTAAAGATTTTGAAACTGTTCAGAAATCCTCCGGTAAATTTAGGTACCACAGAACCGAAATTTATGTTCAATTGTTGGATAGGCAAATTATTGGCATCCAACAAAATTTTGCCGGTTGCAGAATCCCTTTTATAACCGGGGCCTATTAGCTGGCCAAAAGGTTCTCCCACATTTGAAAACAGATATACTGTCTGGCTTGAATAGGTATTGGCGTCCAGCTGGTATGAAGTCAACCCCTGATACAATTCGTTTACCATGCCTTTGTTGCTGGCGAGGTTCAAAGTGGAATTCCATTCAAAACTGTTTGTCTGAACAGGTGTGCCTGTCAGAGATATTTCGATACCCTTGTTTGAGATTTTACCGGCGTTGATGACTGCATTACTGTGCCCCGATGCAGGTGATATTTGCAATGGTAATATTTGGTTTTTATTCACCTGCTCGTAGTAGGTTACATCCAGGCCTAATCTGTTATTTAAGAACTTAAGATCCACACCGGCTTCAAACGAGTTGGCATAAGATGGTTTGATATTTGGATTTCTTAAAGTGCTTGGAACCGTCATCGTGTTGATGGGAGGGGTGGCATTGTAAATGCCGCCGGCAGTATAAACATCTATGAACTGATAAGGCGACAAATCGGTTCCCGCCTGTGCATAACTCACTCTCAACTTTCCGAATGATAAAAGATTGTTTTTCATTAATTCGCTAAACACAAAGCTACCAGAAACCGAGGGATAAATATATGCGTTATTATCAGGTGGCAATGCGGAAGAAACATCTCTTCTTAACGTTCCATCTAAAAATAATAAATCTCTATAACCTAATGATACAAGTGCATAAGCACTGCGAACCTGCTTTTTGGATGTATAATTATTTATAATCGGTCTGTTGACAGATGCCTCTAAACTGTACCATCCCGGGCTTGAAAGACCTCCGGAGGTACTGCCAGAAATATATGAATAATCGCTGTTCAGCAGATTTCCGCCTAATGTAGCATTTAAGGATAGGTCTCCCCATTTTTTGGAGTATTCTCCCATCAATTCGTAGTTGACTTCTTTGTTTTGATATTTCCCTTCAAAATAGCCGGGATCAAGTCTGCCACCTATTGCAGTACGGCTATTTAATTTCTGAACATAGATATCGCCTCTTACAAAACCACTGATTTTAAATGAAGGGAAAAGCTGATAGCGCACATTTACGTCTCCAAACAAGCGGTCGCGCTGATCGGCATTCAGGTTTTCATAAGCGTCAAAGTAAGGATTGTTCCAGTCGCTGGGTTTGTTGTTTGTAATCATACCCGAAGTGGTATTCGGATTTACGTTCCAGTTCATTATTGTACCATCCGGGTATTTATAGTTTCTCAAACGTTTGATATCGATATTTCTCTGAAACCATTGAACGGCGCCGGTAAACGAACCCTGATAGCCTTGCACCGGCCTTCGGCCACTATTGTTGGCATAGTTTACATTGGTTCCTACAATCAACTTGGATGTGGCATTCAGGCTGGCATTCAGACCTAAGTTGTTTCTTCTCAGAAAGGTATTGGGATAAGTTCCTTTGATATAAGCATTGTTATAGCTCAACCTGTAAACACTGCTGTTGCCACCGCCTGAAACGGTTATGCCATTATTAATGTTCTGCCCGGTTTCGAAAAAGTCTTTAATATTATTGGGTTGTGGTAAAAAAGGAGTCGCTTCCCCAAACTCCGGGTCTTGCGGATAGAAACTGTAATACATTCTCACTGGCGTTCCATCCATTTTAGGCCCCCAGCTTTCATCATTGCCATTTACATAAAGCTCACCATTAGCAAGTTTCAGGAAAGTTTGGTTGTTGCCTACTCCATACACATTTTGCAGAGGCAGGAAATTACCCACCTTTTCTACCGAGTAAGCCGAATTTAAACTGATAGTTGCTTTTTTGGCGGCACGACTTCCTTTCTTGGTAGTAATTAACACTACGCCATATTGGCCACGAAGGCCATACAAAGCAGAAGCCGGTGGCCCTTTCAGCACATTGATGGATTCGATATCATCATTATTAATATCCTGACCGATATTTCCAAGGTCGGTTCCATTGGCGGTTCCGCTACTGAAATTGGCATTGGAAATGGGGGTTCCGTCCACCACTATCAGCGGAGCGCCACCGCCGCCAATAGAGTTGATACCTCTGATTTTTATTTTTTGAGTTCCTCCTAAGTTGGCGCCCGAAGAACCAATCACCTGCACACCGGCTATTTTACCGGCCAATGCGCCTATGACATTCTGGTCTTTGGTCATGGTGAGGTTTTCTCCTTTCACCTCCTGGCTGGCATAACCCAATGCTTTTTTCTGGCGGGTGATGCCGAGTGCGGTTACTACCACCTCCTCCATAGATGCAGCTTCATTTTCCTTCAGGATAATCTGGAAGTTTGATTCGTTACCGATTTTTAATATGGAAGATTTGTAACCTATTGCCGATATTTCAAGGCTGACATTGGAGCCTGATATCTGCAACGAAAAAGTTCCATCGTTGTTCGTTGAAGTTCCTCTTGTAGTGCCTACCTCATTGATGGATACTGAGGCAATTGGTTCGCCGTTGGTATTTCTTACTATGCCTGATATTTGCCTTGTTTGGGCAAAAAGAATAGATGGCAGTATCAAAAGAAATAAACCGGTTATGGCTACCGGCAGTAGTTTGTTGATCATGCAATACGTTTTAGATTATTTATTAACCTAAAAATAATGGTTTAAAAATTTAAAAACAAAAAAATATGGGCTAATTCCTTTTTTGAGGTGCTATTATAAAAAAACCGTAAGCATCCTCTGCTC
>ENA-UOUJ01000396-UOUJ01000396.1-activated-sludge-metagenome-genome-assembly--contig:-NODE-396-length-31515-cov-5.897171_pt1 | contig 31515 bp, 31 predicted proteins | sample MGYA00249839_ERZ747224 | MGnify/ENA primary metagenome ERZ747224 (study PRJEB28782, sample SAMN03220277) | activated sludge metagenome | biome: wastewater; feature: sewage sludge; material... | reverse complement strand
AATTTACGGGATGTTTATCGTTCTAACACCCCGCCATCGGCTATGCGATGACGTTGTGCGTCATTGAAAAGAGAAAAAAGTGCTATAATGATTACTAAATAACATTTACATGAAGCCTATATTTTTCATACTGTTTATGTGCTTATTGAGTATGCAAATTGTTGCCCAAACAATTGACAATTCTCAAATAGAAAAAACTATAGATGCCATTTTTAAGCCCTTACACAGAGATGAATCTCCTGGAGTAGCTGTTACAGTATTGCAAAACGGAGAAATAATTACCAGAAAAAAATACGGCTTCGCAAATCTTGAACATTCGATACCATTTACGCATCAATCACCCGTTCGATTGATTTATTCTATGGGCAGGGAATTTATGAGTGCCGGCCTCGCTGTAATGGAAGCTGAAGGACTCCTGCGCTTTGATGACAAGGTAAGAAGCTATCTGCCTAAATTACCGGAATGGAGCAAGAACGTAACCATTCAGGATTTACTCAACCACAGTAGCGGCTTTGATGATGAATGGTCGCTGCTACTGCTCATGCATGCCGACATGAGAAACCGGATAGATAAGGAACAAATGCTCACATTGCTGTACAACCAACCCAAGCCACAGGTGCAGCCGGGCGAAGGTTATATGTACTGCAATACAGATTATGCCCTACTGCGAATGATTGCGGAAATGGCTTCCAAACAAAATCTTGCAGTTTACCTGAAAAATAAATTATTTGCCCCATTGGGTATGTCAGCCACGTTTATGAATGATGATATAGAGGCCGTAATACCTGGCTTTGCAGAAAGTTATTATGGAAACGGGCCCTTTCGTAAAGCAAGGTTTTACAAAACTTCACCCGGTGGCAATTACCGCATTGTAACAACTGCTAATGACCTCGAAAAATGGGCTTTGGCAGCAGCAGACTCCTCTTCTGTACTGGCAAAAGCCTTTGAAAGACTTTACCAGGATGCAAGATCATTTCCTGTGATGGCGCCGGAACAGCACTATACCTTTGGCCATGAATGGAGAAAAAGAGACACCCTCTCCTATGTCTTTCACGGCGGTGTAGATGATGGTTTTTATATGGTTCGGATACCATCCCAGGGAATTGCAGTAATTGCTCTTGGCAACAGTAGCAACAGTATTGCCGGGTTGTTGCAATTAACGGATAGCTTGCTGCCACCTAAACCTGCTCCTTCAGCTGAGAGGCCATTGTTCCCCGAAACTGCCGTGGTGCTGCCTAACAGTGAATTGAAAAAATACGCAGGCAGGTATTTTGAACACAACGTAAAGGGCTACAACAGCCATGTGAGTAGGATCGTTTATTACGATATTAAGGCAGAAGGCGATAGTCTGCAGTTCTATTACCAACCCGGTGCTTCCTTTCACCTGACGGCATTTGGCAATGGCCTTTTTAAAGATATGGAGGAGGATGTTCCTATCATTTTTTCCGGACTCAACCCAGATAGTACTATGCAATTTAAGGTATGGTTGCCCAATGGTGAGGTCAAGGTTTACCGACAACATAAAAATAATCTGAAAATAAACAAGCCACAGCTTCAGCAATTTGTTGGAAAATATTACAGTCCACACCTCGATTATTACTTCCGTGTTGTACTCGATGAAAAAGATCAACTCATCGTTAAAAGACCCACACTATCAGACGTAAAGTTAGAGCCTTACGGAGAGAACAGCTTTTTATTACAGGCAGATACGGGCGGATATTTTGTATATACGGTAATAACTTTCACCCGAAACAAAAAGGGACAGGTAGATGGTTTTGATGTAAGATATTCAAGACTTATGCATCACAGGTTTGATAAAGTAAACTAAGTACAATTAACAATCATTGCTCAATATTTAAAAAGGAAAAAAATCAACGAACGCACAACACATGCTGGACGATAAAAAATAATTTTACAATTGTGTTGAAAACAACAGGCAATACAAAATTCATCTTAATTGTACAAAACTTTCGTTAGAGTTGAACAGCCGAATGTATGGTCATTGAAGAAGCAATCACCACTTTCTTGTAGGATAGTGTTTCTAACTCACATAGCTAAGCATGATTTCATCAGTTGATACATCAAAGCAGTTAAAGTGTTGCTGCCAAAATGAAATGAAGGTAAATTACTCAAGAAAGAGTCTTTTTAAAGTAAATACAAAATCTGCTCTGACCCTGTACAGACCGTTTGCTTTGTCTATCCGGTTACAAAATTGAGTGGTAAAAAAGTGTGATTTTGAATCATTTAACATCAAATTGAACCATCCTTTCATAAAGTTGTAGTGTAATTACAATACTAAGCTCTCATATTCGTTAAAAAGCAGGTTGACAGATTCAATTTTGAGGAGTTTAAATACAGGTGTTTATTTATAATAATAGATGTTGCGAGTGTCCGTAAGAGCTAAATAAGTAAATAAATAGTTGCAATATATTAGAACACTATCCGGTATGTTGTGAAAGATAAAGGGATTGGGATGTTTTAAATGAAGCTAAGAGAAATCGCACCTGCTCAGCATTGCTGATTAATAAGGAATTCAATTAAAATACACATTCATAGAATCAATTATTTGAATTATGGTATTAAGGATGATATGCCTCACTGTTGGTTTAATGCTTTTTGGAGCGTTATCGCTTCAAGCACAGGAATGGTACAGATTTCAGGGAAAGAATGGAAAGTATGGGTTTAAATTGCTGAACAATCAAATAGTTAAACCTGAATATGATGATGCTGCCGTAAAATTTAGTTACGATATGGCCGCAGTGAAAAAGAATGGAAAGTGGGGTTACATCAATAAGGCTACTAAAAAACTGGTAATTCCTTTGCAGTATGACATGGCTTATTCCTTTAATCAGGATTATGCCAAAGTGCAAATAAAAGATTCGATCTTCTTTATTGACCGCACAGGGAAAAGAGTTGATCCCGATGTCCTCAAAAATGAACGGCTTGCCACTAAAAATATTAAACCTCAACCAATTGATCCCACCATATCTCCTGAACCCCTTCCAATTACCATTAATAGTGAGAAGAATAACAAAACAATCATTCAGTTAGGAACAAAAGAGTATGAAGTAAAAAAAGATAATAAGCAGAAAGGTATGCTTACCTTATCCGGAGATTTGATGTACACCAAAAAATATTTAACAGCCCCTCACATCCTGCACATACCTGGATACGGACTGGTAGGATTTTCCATTATCGATTCCGCAATCAACGCACGTGCTATGTATGCTAAAACAGTTTGGGCGGTTTATGAAGATGACGGATTGGTGAAATTTTCTGAAGATAAATTGTTGATCAAAGATTTTACCCAGTCTGATTTTTCGGCGGAGAAAATATTACATTTCGGTCATTTTGAGAAAGGAGACTATACAAAGAAGAAGCTCAGGAAATCAGGTATAGACACATATATATTCAATAGAAACGTGCATTGTTACGCGAGTTTATATGAGGGTAGTAAGCGGAAAATGCTTTGGGAAGATGTACAACATATGATGATACATCCAAAGTCAGACTATTCCAGATTGTCCAGAGATTTAAATATTATAAGAGGTAAAAACAAATCTATAGCCTTTGTGAATCATAGAGATTCAGTTTTATCTGCCATAGTTTTTGATTCAGCCTTATCAGCATGGAAAGCATATCCGAAGGTTTGCTTGATTGCTACCAACGACGGCAGTTCGGCTACGGCATACACGCTGCATAATATTGAGTTCCAAAAACTTAGCAGTTTTAATGGTAAGACGTTCGGCCCTTGGTCTAGTATTTATTACACAGTCATGCAACCTACTGAGCATGAAGGATATTACAAAGTGCTGGATGAAAACAATGAATTCTTCACGCCAGAAAACAGTTATGGATTACTCCCGTTTATTACAACACATGCACATATACGGCGCGACTTTAAATCATGGCATAGGGTAGACACTACCCAAAGAGGTTTTGAGGTCTTACATTTTTTCTTTGCCGCCTTAAAGGATAACGAATCCGTCAAATGGCAGCCTGTAAACTTTAACGGAAAACCTTACCCAACTCAGGAAAATGAATATTTTCTTCACTGGGAATTGGTAGACTGTAAATCATTGAGTAAAGTGAATGCCATCAACGCAATGCCCTATTTACTCTTGGCATACACAAGCGATAGTAAATGGCAAACATTCTTTCCTTCTAAGTACGGAATCACTTACCTGCCACCGGATTTGCTGAATCAATATAAATATGCTTTTCCACCTCTAACTGAGAAATGTGAAACGGCAGAAGATGCTTATGTAAAAGGTGAGGTACAAGTACAAATTATACAAACCACCCATCAAAAAGGTATGATGCAGGCATACGAAGAACAAAAAAGACGAAGTGATCAAATGTGGGCAGAATATCGCAGGAAACATGCCGGAAAACCCAGTGGAAAAGTGGATTGGAGCGCCTGGTCTAAGATGTCCAGCAGTTGGGGTGGCTTTACTTACACGCAGCAGGTTTCCCAACGTTACCGACAAACAGTTTCTGAAGGCGAAAGAAGGGCTCAGCTTAAAGCTTATAATAATTATTTAGATCATGTAATCCGAAGAGCAGGTCAATAATTTGGTAGGGTGCGATTGATACTTGCAGGATCTTCGTATGGATAGAAACAATGAATCATTTTCAGGTATTAATTTGGTTTTCTTAGGCCTGGGTTTATTTTGAGTTTTCTTTTTTTTAAGATGAATATTCAACATTTGAATAGAGATTATTTTAAAGATGTATTATTCGGACTTTCCATTGGAGATGCGTTAGGCGTTCCGTTTGAGTTTAAGAACAGAGATTATTTTTATGCCCAACCGGTAACGGATATGGAAGGTTATGGCACATATAACCAACCGCCGGGTACATTCTCCGATGATAGTTCTATGGCTTTTTGCCTGGCTGAGGCTCTCACGCATGGGTATGATGTAGAATGGATAGCCAATAATTTCATTTCCTGGTTACATAACAGGTATTGGACTGCTCACGACGAAGTGTTTGATGTGGGAATATCAACTAGTAAAGCGATACGACAACTGGTACTGAAAGTGCCTCCCGTACTTGCAGGTGGTGCAGATGTGTCGGATAATGGAAATGGTTCATTGATGCGTATACTGCCTCTTATTTTTTATATACGGTATCTTCCTGAAACCGAGCGATTTAAAAAAGTAAGTGAAGTGTCATCCATCACTCACCGACATCCAATCTCTATTACAGCATGTTATTATTATTTGGAGTTTGCCAGATTGATTCTGAATGGCGAAAATAAAATGTCGGCATATAAGATTTTGCAGTCAAGTTTTAAAGATTCAATCAATAAACTATTGCCTGACAATTCACACCTTCAATTGTTTGATCGATTGCTTAAAAATGATATTCATACCTTAAAAAGTAACGCCATTGAAAGTAATGGTTTTGTTTTGAGTACTTTAGAAGCAAGTATTTGGTGTGTTTTAACTACTGGTAGTTTTAAAGAGGCTACTTTGAAAGCGGTGAATCTGGGTGGTGATACTGATACCACCGCTTCTGTTACCGGTGGCCTGGCAGCATTATTGTATGGGTGGAAAGCCATTCCCGATCGCTGGATGAGTATGCTGGCCAAACGTGAGGAAATTAGTGATTTGGCAGATCGGTTAAAAACTACAATCGAGAAACATTACGGAGTATAATTCAAGGTTGTTATACTGCACAATTATTCTCAAATTTATAGGATGAACCAAATTGAAATAATGACTCCTCGTTTGATACTCAAAAGCATCACACCCGAGGTCATTCACAATATGTTTAATACTCAAAGCAAAGAAGCTATAGTCGATTATTTTAAATTGGATGACAAGGGATATGAACATTACAAAGGCATGCATGAAAAGGGAATGGAAACCCATCGGTTTTCATTATTCTATTTTCTTTTAATAGAAAAAGAACAGAACATCCCCATCGGAGAATGTGGGTTTCATTCGTGGAATATCCTTCACCGAAAAGCGGAGTTGTTTTATGTATTGAGGGGTGATGAGCATAAGCATAAAGGATACATGACCGAAGCGGTGCAGTTTGTTTTAGATTATGGATATAAGGCGTTGAATCTACACAGGGTGGAGGCATTGGTAGCTGAAGATAACATGCCTTCCATCCGCATTCTGAAACGTTATGGGTTTAAGTTTGAAGGGGTTCGACGCGAAGATTATAATGTGAATGGTATCAATGAAAACTCTGCCTGTTATTCAATGTTACGCTGGGAATGGGATGTATAAGTTTAATAGATATCGTTCGTGGTTGAATTGAATTTTTACCGGGTGTAGAATAAATCATAAAATTAAATAGCATGTTATTAAGAACTTTATTGAGTTTGATTTTACTCGTATTCAGTGCAACATCTTTACAGGCGCAAGAGTTGGTTTCATTTGTAAATGCGGAGGGTAAGAAGGGATTGAAAGATAAGAATGGTAAAATGATTGTGCCTGCATTATATGACATCGTAATGAAGGAACAGAATGGGTACGTAGTTGTAGTATTGGATAAGAAGTATGGGGCCTACGATTTAAACGGAAAGCTGGTTATGCCCCTTATATACGATGGATTGTCTACTACAAGCAATCGAAATCAATTTTTTGCCAAACAAAATGGAAAGTATGAATTTGTTGGTTTAGATGGGAAAGTGATTAAATATTCTAACAATACTGGTACAGCGAACCAGTCATCAACCACAGCCCATTCAAAAACACAAGCGTCTCCGGTAAGCACTAATCCTAATCCCCCGACAACCAAACAACCGGTCCGTTCTGTTTCAGGTGTAAATGTGACGGGTAGTAACACCGCACCCGAGCTGAACGTTTCAAATGGCCAACAAGAATTTGAGCAGGCAACCCTTTTGTATCAACAAAACAAAGTTACGGAAGGGTTTGCGTTGTTATTGAAATCTGCTGAAAAAGGATATATTAAGGGAATGCATAACGTGGGTTTGTTTTATGCCATAGGTAATGGTGTGAAAGCCAACTTACATGAAGCAAGAAAATGGTTGAAATTATCGGCAAAGGCGGGATACTATAAATCCATTGATGCACTTTGGGGAATGGATAAAGCAGCGTCCGCTTTTCTATTATTCAGTCCGGATAGAATGGATGAATGGAAAGGTTCTAATGGAAAGTATGGCTTTTTCGATGATGAGTTTGGTGAAGTCATCATACCGGCAATATATGAAATGGGAGGTTTGTTCTCTAAAGCTGAAGGACTTGCACCTGCAAAACTCAATGGAAAATGGGGATTTATAGACTGGATGGGCAAAACCGTCATCCCGTTTCAGTATGAAGACGCCAGTTTGTTTTCTTTTCAGGATGGCAAGGCTGCCGTGAAACTCAACGGTAAATGGGGTTTCATCAATCCCTCCAATCAGGTTGTTGTCCCTTTTTTATATGAATCGGTTGAGGTAGGTTTATTTGTCAACGGGTACGAAAAAGTAAAGAAGAATGGAAAAATGATATTTATCGATACAACAGGTAAGGAATATGTTGAATGATTGAGGACTTTGATGTTAAAACAATAGAATCCTTTGAATGGGTACAAACACAGTGGCATTATACCAGTCATAAAAAATGAGCTACCACTTTTATGTAAATATTTTTACCTTGTGACCTGTCCGTCATTTTAAAAACAAGCCAATCCTCAGCTGCTTTGGAATGAATCATTTCGATTCCCTATAATTCATACTGACCCATTTGTTGAATGTTCGGGGTTGCCGAAAACCGATTTAGAGTAAGCACGGGTAAAAAAATGACAATGAAAAAGAAATTTTTTTTAAAATGGCCGGTTGTGCATTGATGGTATCAGCCGTATTCAATGCTTGTAATGATGCTGTTGAAACAAAGGCAACAGAAGAACAACACGTATTAGTTAGTGAGACTGAAGTTATTAAAAAGGGGGGAGCATCTTGTAACGATTATGGGATGCAACGACTGTTATTCACCTAAAAGAATGGGCGCGAACGGACCGGAAATTATTTCGGAACTCATGCTTTCCGGTTTCCCGGCCGACAGACCCCTGGTGAAGTTTGATTCAATATTATTGACCGAAGGATTTGCTATGTTTTATCCAGATCTGACAGCAGCAGCCGGTCCCTGGGGCGTGTCCTTCGCCAATAACTTAACACCAGATGACACAGGGTTGGGGAACTGGACAGAGGCACAATTTAAAAAAGCACTCACTGGAGGCAAATCTAAAGGTTTAGATGGCAGCAGAATGTTATTACCTCCTATGCCATGGACGAATTTTACGAAACTATCCAACGACGAAGTGCATGCTGTTTACACGTATCTGCGGAGTATTCAACCGGTTAAAAACTTAGTGCCTAATCCTATTACACCCGACAAAATGTAATCGTTTTTCAGTGCACTAATGGTATCATATATTTTTAGTTACAAAATTAAGTACTGTTCAATTCGTTGGGATTTATTCCGTAAATATTTTTCTGTTCACTTGGAAGAAACGTTTAAAACTATTCATATACAATTGCAGAGGCCTGCATTCAAAATGTAAGAGATAAAGTACTTAAAATATTTACAGTGAAGTTGTAATTGATGATATTACTTTGTTCCTTGTTGTCAAATAAAAATATCCAGTATGAAAGCTGTTCAAATTGAATTCAAATGGGCCATTTATTTTTCAATGATGGTTTTGGTATGGATGTGGTTAGAAAAGCTTAGTGGTTTGCATGGAAGGTATATAGATTATCACCTCTATTTGACCAATCTTTTTGCCATACCTGCAATTTGGTTGATGGTGTTGGCATTAAAAGATAAAAAGCAAACATTTTACGGAGGGCAGATGACATATATCCAAGGCTTGATATCCGGCATCATTTTGTCTTCTTTTATTGCAATGTTATCTCCTCTCACTCAATGGGTGACAACGTATGTGATTACTCCTGAATTTTTTTCTAACGTGATTAAGCGGTCTGTGGAATTAGGGTATTTCCCGAATACTGAAGCGGCAGAAAATAATTTCAACTATAACAATTATGCAGTAAAGGGGTTGTTTGGCTCTTTCGTAATGGGTGTAATAACCACCACGGTAGCAATGATTTTTATCAGAACCAAAAAAGTAGATCAAAAACATTAACCTAACCATTTTTTCACATGGCTATTTTGTTCAATCATTTAACAATCAGATAAATTTTAAACTACTGATGAGTAAAGTTCAAATAAGTGAGATTGCACAACATTTTTCTACCGGTGTGTTTTATAAGGTATACGACTTTATTTCAGAAGATGCTTGCTGGGAAGTAGTAGTGACCTCCTGTTTGAATGGCAAAAGCGCAATAATCGACAACTGCAAAAAGGTGGCTGAGTATTTCAATACGGTACAAACTGAGTTTACAATACAAAATGTGGTCATGGAAGGAAATAAAGTGGTAGTGAATGGTACAGCCCGATTCAGAAAGGATGAAAAAATATTGTCGATCGTTTCTGCCTGTGATCTGTATATGTTTAACGATGAACACCAATTAACCAATATAATATCTTATTGTATTACAATCAATGAATGAGCATGAATCAGGCAATATTTAGTACGTTTCCGGTTATTAAAACACCCAGACTCACTCTAAGGGATATACGCGTTTCAGATGCCCAGCAAATTTTTGAAATGCGCTCCAGCGGCCGTGTCAATCAGTTCATTTCACGCCAACCTATGCAAACGGTTGAGGATTCTGTGGCGTTGATAGAAAAAACCCGAAAAGCATATAACGACAAATTGGCTATTGGATGGGCGGGTATATTGAGGGATCAGAATGCCATCATCGGAACTTGTGGCTATAATCAAATTGATTTCACAAATAACCGTGCTGAAATAGGGGGCGAACTATCCGTGGATTTCTGGGGAAAGCATATTGCTATGGAAGCAATGTGTGCCATTATCTCTTTTGGTTTAAAAGAGATGGAACTGCACACCATTGAAGCAAAAGTATCTCCCGAAAACCGCGGAGCTATTTTTTTACTTGAATCGCTGGGTTTTATGAAGGAGGCACATTTTAAAGATCGAATATATTTCAATCAAACATATTACGATATGGCAGTGTACACCCTCATGAAGGGCAATGAACGCATTGGAATTTAGATGTTCCTACAGCATTAAAATGAAATTACATCACCGGCTAAGCTGTTGTTTACATTCAACCTCAATCAACCAATGGATTGCGCACATCTGAGGTCGGTTTATTTTATGCAAGCAGGATGCAGGGGGTCGTTTTTTATATCGTTTACTTTGTAGAACTGCAATTACCATTTGAACCGCAACAGCAGGTTTGGGGTTTTTCAGCGTACACTGTAATACTCACAATGGCCGTTTTTTCGCTATGATACAGTTCTGCTTCTTCTTTTGGCAGATACTGATTTAAAATATCCAGAGGGATGCGAATGGGTTTAGTTTGTTGAATTTTTATTTGTGTAAAGCCTGCCGAACGAATTATGCTCAAATATTCATCTTTTAAAATGGCTCCTGCAACACAACCCGCATAAAGTTCAGCAGTATTTTTGATAGACTCAGGCAATGGTGCTTCAAGTACCACATCCGATATGCTAAAATGTCCGCCCGGTTTAAGTATCCGGAATATTTCATTAAACACATTTTGCTTATTGGGAACAAGATTCAACACACAATTGCTCACTACCACATCAGCCACGTGCTCCTTCAATGGCAGAAGTTCTATATCGCCCTGGATAAATTCTACGTTTTCAAAGCCCAGGGTTTTCGCATTCGCTTGGGCCCTGTTGATCATAGCCGGAGTGAAGTCGATCCCAATTACCCGCCCTGTGTCACCAGTTTCATTTCTGGCAACAAAACAATCATTGCCTGCGCCACAACCTAAATCAACTACTGTTTGTCCGGGTTGAATCCCTGCAAATGCTGTAGGCAATCCACAGCCTAAACCCAAATCAGCGTCACTGTGATAACCTTTCAGTTGGTCGTAATCGTCACTCATAATGTTGTAGACTTCCGTTGAACAAGCACCGGAACCACAACAAGACGATTGATTGGTTTCTTTTGACTGGATGGCAATTTCACTATATTTTTCTTTTACCATCGCTTTAATTGAATCTGAAGTATTCATTGATATCAATTTTATTAGGTACAACAATTTAGATTAGACGCATTTATTATTGAAGAGAGTTTCCCAAAGTATGCCTCGAGTTTATGGATGGCTTTAGGATTAATACAATAACAAATAGAATTGCCTTCCACCTCACCCTGAATTAAGCCGGCCTCTTTAAGTGCTTTCAGATGTTGAGAAATGGTGGGTTGGGATAGCGGTAGTTCATTTACAATGTCGTTGCAAATACAGCCATTCACCTTTAAAAGGTGTTCAACAATGGCTACCCTTGCCGGATGTCCCATTGCCTTAGCCAGTGCAGCTATGGCATTCACTTTCGATGAAAAATGTTCGGTTTTGGTTGCCCCCATGGTATTAAATATATATTGCAATATTACGATAAAGAAATTAAATACAATCAATATTTTTTATTTTTTACGATGTGTTTGGTGTGAAACTATATTTTAAACACCGATTAAGTTCGTAATAAGATAAGTGAACTGAGGTAAATGAGATATATTGTTACAAACACAATTCCTTCCGCACGGGAAACCATTTTGTTGCTTCTGAATACGGGATAGCAAGCGATAGCAACAGCTGCAGCGAGTGGAAGGTCGAGCCATTGTATATCACTACTCACATCGATACCGTTCGGGGAGGCCATGGTGGTTAATCCTAAAATAACGAGGATGTTCGATATGCTGCTGCCTATCAGGTTTCCGATGGCTACATCCCGATCGTTTTTGATTGTCGCCATGATAGTGGTGGCTAATTCTGGTGCCGATGTACCAATCGCCACTATGGTTAAGCCTATGAGCGCATCAGAAATTCCTAATGACAGCGCAATATCTACCGCACCATCTACCAACAAGTTGGCCCCCAGTACAGAAAAACCAATGCCGGAAATCAACAATATTGAATTCCCAACAATAGACAGGGTCCCCGGTTTATTTAACAATGCACTGGGGCTGTACTCTTCTTCATATTCCTTTTTCAATACAGCACTTTCTTTTTTACTCATCCTGATCAGCACAATCACATATACAATGGCTGATATAAACAAAAACACTCCTTCGAGCCTGGAAATTTCGCCATCCAGGGCCATCATGAATAAAATAATGGCTGCCCCAATCATTACAGGTACATCCAGTTTGATGCTGAGTTGATGTAAGGGTAGTGGTTTTAACGCAGCACTTAATCCCAGTATGAATAATATATTGAGCATATTCGTACCGGCAATATTTCCTACAGCAAGCGATCCGTATCCTTCTGAAACAGCCGTGATGCCCACTGCCAACTCCGGCATGCTGGTGCCAATAGACACAACCGTTAGTCCGATAATAATGGGCCTAATTCCCAACATAGCCGCAATACGAGACGCACTTCTTAGTACAAACTCCGCTCCTAACAGTATAATAATGAGCCCGCCAATGAATACTACCAAAGGATGTAATGTCATATTTTCCGTTCGTTCAGTTGGTTACACAAAATAACGTAGTTTATAAAAATGTGTGCTGTTTCAAAATTACGTAGTGGCTGACTGATATCATGTATGAATTTAAATTTAACTTATACCTTTGCACAGTGAGATTCTTTAGATCTGCCATATGGATTATATGCATTTCCGGAATTGCTTTACCCGGAGATGCGATTCGTTTTATATTTCATTTACCGGCCGTGGTTCAGCATTATCAACATCACAATGCAATTGGCGAACCGGTTTCATTTGTAGAGTTTATCCATGAACATATGTTTGAGGAGTTTCATCCGGAACATGAGAAGAATCATCCTGACCACGAGAAGCTGCCTTTTGATCATCATGCACATACCGGGATACATATTCCTTATATCCCACATTATTATAGCCTGGATTTGAAATGTTTCTACATCCTGCAGGAACAGCAACCCGTTCCTTTGCGAGAGTCGTTTGCAGGCACTGAAATCCTCAGCAATATCTGGCAACCGCCCCGAATGAGTTAATGGTTCAAACATCACCCGCTCAGGGTTGTGTGATAAGTGATGCCGTTTATCGGTGTTCACACTCATTGATTCATTCTAATTCTTCCTCTTATGTTGAATAAGATTATTGCGTTCTCTATCAAGAACAAATTATTAATAGGTCTATTTGTACTTGCATTGATTGGATATGGCAGTTATGAAGTAACCCGGTTACCCATTGATGCTGTACCGGATATTACCGACAATCAGGTACAGGTGATTACATCAACACCCTCATTGGGTGCACCGGATGTAGAACGGTTAATTACATTTCCCATTGAACAGGCCAATAGCAATATACCGGGAATAAAGGAAATCAGAAGTTTTTCCAGATTCGGGCTATCGCTCATCACCATTGTGTTTGAAGACGATGTTGATGTGTACTGGGCCCGCCAACAGGTTACCGAACGGTTAAAAATTGCAGAAGCTCAAATACCCGATGGTATTGGAAACCCTGAACTGGCACCAGTTACAACGGGGTTAGGCGAAATATATCAGTATGTGGTTAAACCCAAGCCCGGTTACGAAGGCAAATACAATCTCACTGAATTAAGAACCATACAAGATTGGATCATCCGGCGCCAACTCCTGGGTGTGCAGGGCGTAGCGGATGTGAGTAGTTTCGGTGGTAAACTTAAACAATACGAAATAGCCATCGATGTAAACAAGTTACATGCTCACCAAGTTACTATACAGGATGTATTCGATGCACTAAAGAGAAATAATGAGAATACAGGAGGTGCATACATCGAAAAGAAATCAACGGTACTGTATATACGAAGTGAAGGCTTACTGGGCAGTGTCGAGGATATCAATCACGTGGTAGTGAAACATACAGCTTCCGGAGCCCCCCTGTTGATAAAACATATCGCCGAAGTTCAAACCGGGCACGCAATACGATATGGTTCCATGACCTACAACGATGAAGGGGAAGTGGCTGGTGCCGTTGTGATGATGCTTAAAGGCGGAAACAGCAGCGACGTAATTAAAAAAGTGAAATCAGCGATTGAACAGATCGAAAAAACTTTGCCCGAAGGAGTGGAGATTGAACCTTTTCTAGACCGTACAAAAATGGTGGATAATGCCATATCAACGGTTTCAAAAAATCTATTGGAAGGTGCATTGATAGTGGTTTTTGTATTGGTGGTTTTTTTAGGCAACGTGCGGGCTGGGTTTATTGTGGCATCTGTGATTCCTTTATCCATGCTCTTTGCAGTGATTATGATGAATCAGTTCGGTGTCAGTGGTAACCTGATGAGCCTTGGAGCATTGGATTTTGGATTGATTGTTGACGGAGCGGTGATTATCGTAGAAGCGGTAATGCACATGCTGCACAAACAACAAGCAATCACACGGGTTAAACAATCCGAAATGGATAGCCGCGTCATGCAGGTTTCAGGAAGAATGATGAATAGTGCGGTGTTCGGACAAATCATCATCCTCATCGTGTATCTCCCTATATTGAGTTTGAGCGGTATTGAAGGAAAGATGTTTAAACCTATGGCTCAAACAGTAGCATTCGCACTGATTGGCGCTTTTATTTTATCTCTCACATATGTGCCCATGATGAGTGCATTGGTCTTGAAAAATGTAAATGCACAAAGTAAGAATTGGTCTGATAAATGGATGCAATCCCTTGAAAAGGTATATCACAAAGCACTTTCACGTGTACTGCAGTTTCCGAAAATCTTGTTGAGCCTGGTGGTGGTTCTGGGTGTTTTTGCATTCTTCATTTTATCGCGATTGGGTGGCGAATTTATTCCAAGTTTGGAAGAGGGAGATTTTGCCGTAGATACCCGAGTGCTCACAGGAAGTAACTTGCAAACCACAACCGAGGCTTGTTTACAAGGGGCTAAAGTATTAAAGGAACAATTCCCGGAAGTGGTTAAAGTGGTTGGTAAAATTGGAAGCGGTGAAATTCCCGTGGATCCAATGCCCATGAATGCTGCCGATATGATGGTGATTTTGAAGAAGAAAAGCGAATGGACTTCCGCAAAAACGTTTAATGAGTTATCTGATAAAATGAGTACGGCACTTAGCGATATTCCCGGTGTAACTTTTGGGTTTCAATATCCCGTTCAAATGCGTTTCAATGAATTGATGACCGGTGCCAAACAAGATGTGGTTTGTAAAATTTTCGGTGAAAACCTCGATACGCTGGTGAAGTATGCTGAAAAACTGGGCAACATTGCGTCGCATACCGATGGAGCCACCGATGTATACATCGAACCTATCAACGGTTTGCCTCAGGTGATTGTGCGTTACAACCGGCCGATGATTGCTCAATACGGATTGAATGTTTCGGATATTAACCGGGCACTGAATACGGCTTTCGCTGGAGAAAGCAGCGGTCTTATTTTTGAAGATGAAAAAAGATTTGATTTAGTGGTTCGCCTGGCCGGGAATCAGCGTCAACGATTAGAAGATGTACAACAATTACTCCTGTCAACTCCAGAAGGAAACCAAATTCCTTTACAACAAGTTGCTGATGTTTTCGTAGGCGAAAGCGTCAACCAAATACAACGTGAAGATGCGAAACGGAGAATTATGGTGGGCTTTAATGTGCGTGGAAAAGATGTACAAACCGTGGTGAATGATCTCCAGCAAAAAGTAGATAAAGAGCTTTCTCTTCCTCCCGGATATTATGTGGATTATGGCGGAAGTTTTGAAAACCTCATAGCAGCACGTAAACGACTAAGTATTGCTGTACCGGTTTCGTTGTTACTCATTTTTACATTGCTGTATTTTGCATTCCACTCGCTTAGGCAGGCAGTCTTGATTTATACCGCCATTCCACTCTCCGCAATCGGAGGAATTTTCTTTCTTGCTTTGAGGGATATGCCTTTCAGTATCAGTGCCGGTGTGGGTTTCATAGCCTTGTTCGGTGTGGCTGTTTTAAACGGTATTGTATTGATTGCAGAATTCAATCGTATCAAAGAAAGCGGCATAACCGACTTAAGGCAAATCGTTTTAAGCGGTGCACAATCGAGATTGAGGCCGGTATTAATGACTGCCAGTGTGGCCTCGCTCGGATTTTTACCCATGGCGCTAAGCAACGGCTCCGGTGCAGAAGTACAACGCCCTCTGGCAACTGTGGTAATTGGCGGGTTGCTGATTGCAACGATGCTTACATTATTCGTACTTCCTGTCTTATACATCATGATCGAAAAATTAAATATGAAAGCTACTCGTAATAAAAAGAAACTCGCTGTGTGTATTACCATGATGCTGCTACCAGCACTTTCCAATGCACAGCCATACATCGGATTACAGGCAGCGTTAGATACCGCAGTAAATAATAATCTGCGGATTAAGAATGCTCACTTACAATCAGCCTACGAACAAAAACTGAAATCGGCTAGTGTAGATATCCCCGGAACAATCATTGCAACGGAGTACGGACAAATTAATTCAATATATAACGATTCAAGATTAGGTATTGCACAAACAATCAGTTTTCCCACAGTGTACACAAGGCAGAAATCATTGCAAAATGAAATCTACAAGTCTAGTTTAATTCAGATTGAATCCAATGAAGCAAAGTTGAAAAAAGAGGTAAGTGAAGTGTATTTTCAGATTTTGTATTTGAAAGAAAAGAAAGCCATTCTGGAATTTACAGACAGCTTGTATGCGGTATTCGCAGGCAATGCTCAACAACGCTTCATTCTGGGGGAGAGTAATATACTCGAAAAATCATTGGCTGAAAGTCAACGTGCACAAATGTCTATTCAATTGCAACAACTCCAGCAGGATATTGAAATCCTTCACTTGAAGTTTCAATGGTTACTCAATACGTCGGTTGCATATCTTCCTAAAGAAGAACCCATCTACTTGAATACATCCGCACTGTCAGACACAGTGCAGATGCAGCAACATCCCGATATTCGTTTATTGAAACAAGCCGTGATGGTTTCTGCTCATCAAACCCGGTTAATGCGTTCAAAATTATTGCCCGATATTTCTATGGCATTCAACAGCATGACCATGAAAGGCACAGGTGCCGATAATGTTTTTTACAACCGGTCATCCCGCTTTAACTCGGTACAGGTAGGCATTGGAATACCCATTTTTCACCGGGCACATACTGCCAGAATCCAATCGTCAAAGATTGCGGAGCAAATCAACCAGAATCAATTGAATATTCGAATGTTGGAAGTTCAGCAAGCTATGAAGGAGGAATACTTACGATATACAAGTCAATTGTCTGTAGTACAGTATTTCGAAAAAACAGAATTGGCCAATGCCGCTCATATGACGGATGCTGCACAAAAGCAATTTACTTTAGGTGAAATCAATTATATGGAGTGGGTGTTGCTGATGAATCATGCTACTTCAATTAAAAATCAATACGCCGATGCGGTGTACCGATTAAACCAGTCTGCCATCCAATTACAATACTTAATGCATAAATAAATTATCATGTTCAGATATCTTTTCTTTTTTATAGCTGCAATCATTTCAATTTCATGTAACGCACCCAGGCAGGATGACCCGGTAGCTGTATCTGCGCAGGAGCATGTGGTTGTATTATCCGATGCTCAACTCAAAAACACCAACATACAAGTTGCCCAACTGGAGAAACAAATGGTGTCATCGGTACTTCGTGTAAACGGCATCCTCGAAGTGCCACCTTCCTATCATGTAAAAGTGAATGCGCCTATGGGCGGTTACCTTAAATCTACTCAATTGATGGAAGGCGTATTTGTGAAACAGGGGGAAATACTGGCTACCATGGAAGATGTGCAATACATCCAAATGCAACAGGATTATCTCACGGCAAAATCTCAACTTTTTTCTGTTGAGAAAGATTATGCCCGTCAAAAGGAGTTGAATCAAAGTAAAGCGGGTAGTGATAAGGTGTTCGAAAAAATTCAAACAGAATATAATTCATTGCGTATACTGATTAAATCACTTGAGCAAAAACTACGATTGATCCACATCAACCCTGTACAATTGAATGAGCAGAATATCTCCGGTACGATACGAATTCCATCTCCCATTTCAGGTTATGTATCGAAAGTGCATGTTCAGGTAGGTCAATACCTCACAGCCTCCGATGTAATTTTTGATATCATCGACCCTAATCAAATGCACCTCTCCGTGACTGTTTTTGAAAAAGATGTACATAAATTATATGCCGGACAAAAACTCGAAGCATTCACCAATGCCAATCCAAGTGCCAGGTATCCAGGCGAAATTTTTCTGATAGGTAAGGATATATCACCGGAAGGAAGCTTAAAAGTGATGGCGCGTTTGCAACATATAGATCAGCGTTTATTACCGGGCATGTACATCAATGCAGATATACATTCCAAAGCAACGAGTGCCCTGGTGATTCCGGAAGATGGATTGGTTGCATTCGGAAATAAACATTACGTTTTCGAACAGTTGGAGAAAGGTAGATTCAAAATGATTGAAGTATTGCCGGGTGAGCGTTCATCGGGGGCGCAACAGATTACTTTTCAGGATAGTACCGTGTATGCCAATAAGCCCTTTGTAGTGAGTGGTGCATATACTTTATTAATGCAATTAAAAAATACGGAAGAAGAGTAACTATTGAGTGACTGAACAGCAGGCAAAATCTTGGAGAAAAAAAATGCCGTTCAGCACGGCATTTGAAAAAGATTGTTTAAACCATTCTCTATTTAGCGTCTGCTCCGCGGAAGTTCATAATGTCTCTGTCAAAGAGGTATAAACCTCCTTTGTCATCACCTACCAGCTCAAGTTTGTCGTTCAGTGTACGGGCAACTCTTTCTTCTTCAATTTGTTCGTTCACATACCACTGAAGAAAATTATGTGTAGCATAGTCTTTTTCAGTGAGGGAAAGATGCACTAGGTCATTGATGCTGCTGCTTACTTTTAATTCGTGATTAAGAAATTCCTCAAACACATTTTTAATAGACTTAAAAGTGATGATGGGTTGCTCCAATGAAGGTACCACACCAAATCCTCCACGTTCATTGATAAATCGAAGCAGTTTAAGCATATGCACCCGCTCTTCATCCGATTGTTGATAGAAAAAATCGGTCACTCCTTCGAGCCCGGGTTGGATTTCTGCCCAGGAAGCCATGGCCAGGTAAGCCTGTGAAGATTCAGCCTCCATTTGAACCTGCTTGTTCAATGCGTCTTGTATCGGTTTAGATAACATGTTTTTGTGTTTTCATGCAATTTAATTGTTTTAATGGACATTCAGGAGGCTGCCATTTGAATATGTATCCTCATTTTTTATATAGATTCCATTTGAACAAAATATACTCCTTGAATCAGGTGCTTCCCGCATGTTGTGATTAAGAATAGGGGGCATTTTGATCGAATAAGCAGCAAGCAACAAATGGCAACGGTAATTGTTACATTTGTAAGAATAAACAGACGATCCATGAGTAATGCCATTTTCGAATTTATTAATCTGCATAACGGTGAGGAGGATAAGGCTAAAGTATTAGAGAATGTAAAATCAAATATTTCTTTCCGGGGTTCAAATTTATGGATTCTCGCATGTGCCATTGTGATTGCCTCTGTTGGCCTGAATGTGAATTCAACGGCAGTAATCATCGGAGCAATGTTAATCTCTCCATTGATGGGCCCGATTGTGGGAGCTGGTTTTGCTTTGGGTACTTTTGATTTTATGCTATTGAAAAAGTCTGGCAAAAATTTACTGATCTCAACCTTTGTCAGCCTCTTTGTGGCAGCCTGTTACTTTTTTATCAGTCCGTTTAAAGACACACAGTCAGAACTGCTTTCAAGAACAACCCCCAATATTTATGATGTGCTGATTGCATTTTTTGGTGGATTGGTTGGGGTGATTGCCATTACTCGGGTGGAAAAAGGCAATCCCATTCCCGGTGTGGCTATCGCTACGGCACTCATGCCTCCTTTATGTACGGCAGGGTATGGATTGGCTATTGGAAAGATTTCTTATTTCCTGGGTGCATTTTATCTCTATACAATTAATTGCTTTTTCATTTGCATCGCCACTTTCTTTATTGTAAAATATCTGAAATATCCTCCGGTATCGATGGAAAATAAAAAGTGGGAAAAGAAAATTCGGCGGGGGATTACGCTGTTGGTTTTTATAATGATTGTACCAAGTTTTTATATGGCCTATAATCTGTTTAATCAGAAAAAGTTTACGCAAAAGGTCAATCAATATATAACGGAAGAGTTTACCAATAAAGGACATACAGTGATATACCAAAAAGTGCGTTACAATCAAATCCCACGCTCCATAGAACTGGCATTGTTATCGAAACGATTTTCTGAAGAGGAGATAATCGACATGAATAAACGATTAAACCTATATGATATTAATAACACCCGGTTGATTATTAAACAAGATGCTACTGATATTAAGGGTGAAATTTTAAAAGAAATCAATGGCCAGAAGAAACAGGTGAGCGAGCAGGAAATGGTACTGGAATCACTCCGCCGGGAATTGGATCAATTTAAATTACTGGATACAGCCTTGAATCGTGAGATTGGTATTTTGTTCCCTGAAGTTGCAGAATTGAGTGTGGGCAGGCATTTGGAACGAATAAAGCGTGATAGTATAGGGTTAGTTACTGTGGTTATTTATACATCCCGTTCTGTAGAAATCCCCGTACCTAAAGAAAAGTTAAGGGATTGGCTGAGGCTCAAATTCAAGGTGAAGGATGTACGGCTTATTCAATCGGATTAAATCGCTTTGAATCAGAAAACATAACTGTTAAGCAGTAAAATAGTATATATGAGTTATTGTACAGCCATCCCACAAATGGAGCCGGAAGCACGTAAGCAGCTTCATCAACACTATCATGATCATCACTACGGATTTCCCATTCATGACGATGATGAGTTGTTTGGACGATTGATTATGGAAATCAATCAGGCAGGATTAAGCTGGGAAACCATTTTAAAGAAAGAAGCCGGTTTTAGGAATGCCTACAATCATTTTCGGATTGCTGAAGTGGCCGCTTTTAACGAAAGTGATTTTAACAGACTGATGCAGGATGGGGGTGTTATTCGTAACCGTTTAAAAATACAGGCCGCCATTTACAATGCTCAAAAAATCATGCAACTGCAAAATGAATATGGTTCATTCAAACTTTGGTTAAAACATCATGATACTTCTGACAAACTAACCTGGCTAAAGTTGTTTAAAAAAACATTCCGGTTTACAGGTGGTGAAATTGTCAGTGAATTTCTGATGAGTATTGGTATATTGCCCGGAGCCCATGATGAGGATTGCCCGGTTTTTAAAAAAATATTGAAACAAAAACCGGCATGGAGTTTACGTTCAACAGGGAAATAAGATTTCCTTATTTCGCCTGGGCGAATCTGAGTTTGATGACTCATTTTGAAAGTTGATTTTTATTTAGTTGATTTATATAATCAATACGGTTAGCAACATGAAAGCTAAAATATTGAACGGATTAATGGTTGTTGTTTCGTTACTGGGCTACATGGAATGGGGCGGGAACAATCATGCCTTTCTGTTTCAAGCTGAGGCAGAAATGTTTTCCAGGTTGTTTCATTCACCGGAATCAATCGTGCATCCTTTTATTATTCTGCCTTTGTTCGGACAAATTGCCTTGTTGTTCACTGTATTTCAACATCGGCCAAAAAAGTGGTTAACCATTACGGGAATAAGCGGACTCGCCATTATCTTGTGGTTTGTGCTACTGGCAGGCATACTCAGCGGAAACATTTTAATGGTGCTTTCCACTTTACCTTTTACAATACTTGCCTTCTATTCAATCGCTCATCTGAAGCAAACGCACCGGATGGCAGGTTGATATTCTACCTGGGCTATAAGTTTGTTGAAAGGGTAGTGTTCGTAAATAATTGATTTAATCTTAGATGTATGGAGACAAGCTTTATCAGCAACGTAATGATTCCTGAAGGGGAAGCAGTGCAAGGGAAGGATATTCGTGAAGGGATCTTCAAACTCATTCAAAAAGAGCAACCGGGATTTCAGGAAACCCATTTTATTACACTATATGAGTTGAACCGTTTCAGAAGGTTGTATCTGGCCTCACTGATCCAAATGGAGAAAGGTGAACTGGCAGATATTGACCGCGATGTGATGGAAGCCATCAAGAACAATTCAATTCTTTCTGAAAACATTCAGGAGGAAATGGAGGATACGCTCACAACAGGTCAACGTATTGCTGATAAAGTAGCTTCATTTGGCGGCAGTTGGACTTTCATCATTACATTCTTTTCATTTCTGGCTTTGTGGATTGCAGTGAATATTTTTGTCCTTACTACAAAGCCTTTTGACCCTTTCCCATTTGTATTGCTCAACCTGATTTTATCTTGTATAGCCGCTATTCAGGCACCCATTATTATGATGAGCCAGAACCGGTTGGAACAAAAAGACAGGCAACGGGCCGAACACGATTATAAAATCAACCTCAAAGCAGAACTGGAAATTCAATTGCTGAGTGAAAAAATTGACCACCTGCTGGTTCATCAAAGTAAAAAATTACTGGAGATACAGGAAGTACAAACCGATTACCTCGACGACCTCATGCGTGAAATTAGGAACATCCGGAAGTGATTATGAAAGGAAACGCTGTCTATCTCCATATCTGTTCACACTTATAACGCATTAAGTGTAAGCTGAAAGCTGATGTCAATGACAGAACAGTAAATGCATCTTTCGTTTTTTGATGAATGGTTGCCGTTGTTTAAAGTAAATATTTACTTTTATCATTATATCAACTTAAAATTTGAATATGTCATCTAACAACAGAAATCCCTTTACCTGGGTTGAAATTTATGTAAACGATATGCAACGGGCCCGGGCCTTTTATGAGCAGGTGTTGCAATTAGAACTAGTAGATATGGAAACACCTGAATCCGTAGGCGAAATGCACATGGTTAGTTTCCCGTGGAAAGAGGGAGCCCCCAATATCAGCGGCGCCTTGGTGAAAATGGCGGATATGAAGCCCGGTTCGGGAGGTACACTGGTGTACTTTGGATGTGAAGATGCAGGGGTCGAAATCTCTCGGGTAGAGGCTGCCGGCGGGAAGGTTTTGCAACCTAAAATGGCCATTGGCCAGTATGGGTTTTGTGGTATTTGTATGGATACAGAAGGCAATACCATTGGATTTCATTCCATGACATAACATATGTTGAATGCACAATATAAAAAGGGGCTGTATCTTTTGGATACGGCCCCTCATTTTATATGAATGAATTCAATTAAGCCAGATCGAATCGGTCGAGCTGCATCACTTTATACCATGCGGCAACAAAATCTTTCAGGAATTTATCTTTTCCGTCGGCACATGCATATACTTCAGCAATGGCCCTCAATTCCGAGTTGGATCCGAAAATTAAATCCACGCGAGTGGCTGTCCATTTAACTTCTCCGGTTTTTCTGTCTTTTCCTTCGAAGAGGTCATTGTGCGCAGAGGAAGATTTCCAGGTAGTATTCATATCCAGCAAGTTCATAAAGAAATCGTTGGTGAGCACTCCGGGTTGTTGGGTAAACACACCATGAGGCGATTGGTCGAAGTTGGCATTCAACACCCGAAGTCCGCCAATGAGTACAGTCATTTCCGGTGCCGTTAACGTGAGCAATTGTGCTTTATCCACCAGTAATTCTTCCGCAGAAACTGAATAGCGTGTTTTGGAGTAATTGCGGAAACCATCGGCCATTGGCTCGAGTACTTTAAAAGAGTCTACATCAGTTTGTTCCTGAGAGGCATCTGTTCTGCCAGGAGTAAATGGAACTGTTATATGTTTACCGGCTGCTTTTGCTGCTTGTTCTATTCCAACGCATCCACCCAAAACAATTAAGTCAGCCAATGAAACCTTTTTACCTTCCGTTTGGTTGTGATTGAAATTCGATTGAATACTTTCGAGTGTATCCAACACCGTGCTTAGTTGAGCGGGGTTGTTTACTTCCCAGAATTTTTGTGGAGCCAAACGGATACGCGCACCGTTAGCACCGCCGCGCATATCAGAGCCGCGGAATGTGGATGCAGAAGCCCATGCAGTGGTCACCAATTGTGAAACGGATAATCCTGAATCTGCAATAGCCGATTTCAGTGATTCTATGTCTTTGCTTTCGATCATTTTATAATTCGCGGCTGGCACTGGGTCTTGCCAAATCATTTGTTCAGAGGGAACATCCGGCCCCAGATAACGGCTAACAGGTCCCATGTCGCGGTGTGTCAGTTTGAACCAGGCTCTTTTGAATGCTTCTGCAAACTCATCGGGGTTTTCGTAATACCTTCTGGAGATTTTTTCATAAGCCGGATCCATACGCAGGGCGATGTCAGTAGTAAACATGATGGGCGCATGGCGTTTTTCAGGATCGTGGGCATCAGGAACAGAATCAGCGCCCATGCCATGTTTGGGAATCCATTGGTGCGCACCCGCGGGGCTCTTGGTGAGTTCCCATTCGTATCCAAATAAGTTCCAGAAATAATTGTTGGTCCATTTGGTAGGGGTAGAGGTCCATGCACCTTCCAGTCCGCTGGTAATGGTATTCACTCCATGGCCTGTGCCCAGTGAGTTTGCCCAACCTAAACCCATTTCTTCAATACCGGCTCCGGCGGGTTCAGCACCCACGTATTTACTGGGATCACCTGCTCCGTGCGCTTTACCGAAAGTATGTCCTCCGGCAATCAGTGCTACGGTTTCTTCATCGTTCATAGCCATGCGTGCAAATGTTTCACGTATATCCCGTGCAGCAGCTATCGGGTCAGGGTTACCGTTAGGTCCTTCGGGGTTCACATAAATCAATCCCATTTGTACAGCAGCCAGAGGGTTTTCCAAATCCCGTTCGCCAGAGTAGCGGTTGTCATCCAGCCATTTCTTTTCCGATCCCCAGTAAACATCTTCTTCCGGTTCCCAAATATCTGTTCTACCTCCACCAAAACCAAATGGTTTCAGACCCATAGATTCCAGGGCGCAATTTCCGGCCAGGATCATCAGGTCAGCCCATGAAATCTGTTTTCCGTATTTCTGTTTAATTGGCCAAAGCAACAATCGGGCTTTATCGAGGTTTACGTTATCCGGCCAGCTATTCAGGGGTGCAAAACGCTGGTTTCCGGTTCCTCCTCCACCACGGCCATCCGCAATTCGGTAGGTGCCGGCACTGTGCCAGGCCATGCGGATAAACAACGGGCCGTAATGACCATAATCTGCCGGCCACCAATCCTGAGAATCTGTCATGAGTGCAAACAAGTCTTTCTTCACGGCATCCAGATCCAGATTTTTAAAAGCTTCCGCATAATTGAAATCCTTTCCTAGCGGGTTGGATAATTCAGAGTGCTGGCGAAGGATGTTCAATTTAAGTTGATTCGGCCACCAGTCGCGGTTTCCAGTACCTGAACCCGCAGTGGGGTTTTGTTTCATTGCGCCTGAAAACGGGCATTTAGTTTCCGTGTTCGTATTCACGTTGTAGGCATTGTTGCCATTGTCATTTAGCTGCTCCATTCGTTAAAAAATTGAAAGTGATGTTTAATTTGAAAAGATATTTTGATATAAAAAATTTATTTGAATCCCCTCTAATCAAGCCCTTACAAAGCTACCAAAGAGATATTGTACAAATCCTGATTTTAATCAATACACTGCAATGTTACCATCACTTTTTGAATAAATCTAATTGATTATCTTTATGATAATATAGAGTAAATCTATGACGCTCACTCAGTTGGAATATATTGTGGCATTGGATACGCACCGGCAATTTGTGGAAGCTGCTGAACAGTGCTTTGTAACACAGCCTACGCTGAGTATGCAGGTGCAGAAGCTGGAAGATGCCCTGGGTGTGAAAATATTTGACCGAACCCGGCATCCGATTGTGCCAACCCCAATCGGAGAAAAAATAATTGCACAGGCCAGGGTGATTTTGCGGGAAGCCAAACATGTGGAGCAGATTATTCTGGAACAAAAAAATATCATGTCGGGTGAAATACGCATCGGAATCATTCCCACTCTATCTCCATACCTATTGCCACCATTGTTTAAAAATATGCAGGAGCGATATCCGGAAGTGCAGCTGAATGTACGGGAAACAATTACGGAAGAGTTGATACAGGAAATCAAAAACAACCGCCTCGATTGTGGAATTGTGGTAACCCCCTTGAACGATCCTTTGATCCGGGAGGAGGTGTTGTTTTATGAAGAGCTGTTTGCGTATGTATCTCCCCGAAATGAATTACATGATAAAAAATATGTACTACCGGCAGAAATAGATCCGAAGAAATTATGGTTACTGGAAGAAGGGCATTGTTTCCGATCGCAGGTGTTGAACTTGTGTGAGCTGCGAAAGCAATCTGATTTACAGGTGCGATATGAAACCGGGAACATCGAAACACTGCGCCGTATGGTTGATAAATCAGACGGCATCACCCTGCTCCCGGAACTGGCCGTATTGGAACTTTCCAAAATGCAAATGAAGTCTGTAAGAACGTTGAAGGAACCTACTCCCACAAGGGAAGTGAGTCTGGTGATGCACCGCGATTATTTTCAAACCCAACTGTTAAAATCTTTGAAAACGGAAGTAATAAAAGTCATCCCACGGCATATGTTGAAAATGAACAAAAGAAAAGTGATTGATATAACAGGATGAAGGCAATCACTCATATACATACACAAATGAAATCAACATCATCAGAAAAAAAATATATCGCTTTTTTGCGGGGAATCAATGTGGGCGGACACCACAAAGTGCCGATGGCGCAATTAAAAGAAATTTTCTCCGGGCTAGGTTATGTAAACATCCGTACTATACTCAATTCAGGAAACATCATTTTTGAGTTGCCTGAAAATCAGAACAACGTAATAGTTCAAACACTTGAAAAGGCGTTATTCGATGTATTAGGCTTTTCTGTTCCCGTTATATGTATAGGCGCAAATGCGTTTAAGGGTATGATGAAACTTCAGCCTTTTAAAAATGAGCTCCTAACAAAAAATACGCGTTGGTATGTATCATTTCTTAAAAATACACCTGCCGCTTATCCGGAGTTGCCATGGGTTTCCGGCGATGGTTCTTTCAGGGTTGTTCATGCCACACATTCAGCGGTATTTAGTGTCTTGAATCTGGATGTTGTACAAACTCCCAAAGGCATGGAGATGTTGGAGAAGATGTTTGGAAAAGAAATAACCACCAGAAACTGGAATACATTGGATAAATTGGAAACATATTGTTGAATGCCTGGAGGAGATGTTATGTGGTACTTTGATGTAGATATTGCTTTAGGTTTTCCGCCTTGCAATTATTGAAATACATTTGCATTTCATGGACGTTAGCTTAAACAAATTCATCAGCGATTCGGGGTTTTGTAGCCGCCGCGATGCCGACCGTTATATTGAAGGATGCCGTGTAACCATCAATGGAAAGGATGCGCACAAAGGAAACCGCGTGAAAGAAGGCGATGTGGTTTTAGTGGATGGAGAACCTCTCCCAAAGAAAAAAGCAGCCATTTACCTGATGCTCAACAAACCTAAAGGAATTACTTGTACTACCGATCAGAATGAAAAAACGAACATCGTTGATTTTATAAATCATCCACAACGCATCTTCCCGATTGGCAGACTAGACAAACTCTCAGAAGGGTTGATATTTCTGACCAACGACGGGGATATCGTCAATAAAATTTTACGTTCCGGCAATGGCCATGAAAAAGAATATGTGGTTACAGTGGATAAACCAATGAACGCCGCCTTTATTAAACAAATGCGCGAAGGCGTCAGAATACCCGGCGCTAAAACAAAACCCTGTTTCGTAAAAAAAGAAACCGATACCAGATTTAAAATTATTTTAAAGCAGGGGTTGAACAGACAAATCAGAAGGATGTGCGAAGCACTGGGTTATAAAGTAACTTCTTTGAAACGTATTCGAATTATGAATATCACACTGGCTGGTTTGCCGCCGGGTAAATGGAGATACTTCACACCTGCTGAACTGGAATCTATTCAGGAATTATTAAAAGACAGCCGCTCCACAGCTGATGGGGAAGGCATGGGAGAATAGACCTGTCTGATTTTTTTTCTGATAATCACCTCATGTCCTGACACCGGTCATGCATTTGTTTCTACACTTCGTTTAAATTGCTGCATGTGAAATGCAAGTCTTGTAATTTCCTTTGTAGTGGGTTACAAAGTTTTTCATTCAATTAAATAACTGACGCATGTTGAAGTTAAAAGACAAAGTTGCCATCGTAACCGGCGCCGGTGCGGGAATTGGTAAAGCCATAGCACAGATTTTTGCTGAACAAGGTAGCAAGGTGATTGTGTCTGACATCAATCCTGAACGTGTACAGGGTACCGTAAACGCAATTCGTGTGTTGGGCAATGAAGCAACCGGTATCGTCACTAATATGGCTGTGAAAGAGCAAGTGGAGGAGTTGATAACCTATTCGATTGATACGTATGGTTCCTTGGATGTACTGGTGAACAATGCAGGTGTAATGGATAATTTCCAACCGGTTGGCGAGGTAGACGATAATACCTGGAAGCGGGTGATGTCCGTGAATGTGGATGGTCCATTTTATGCGATGCGCAAAGCCATTCAATATTTTTTAAAGAGAGGTACAGGCAACATCATCAACATTTGTTCTATAGGAGGGTTAAAAGGAGGAGTCGCTGGTGCCGCATACACTACCAGTAAACATGCCCTCGTAGGATTAACCAAAAGTGCCGGTTACCTGTACGCTCAATCGGGCATCCGGTGTAATGGTATTGCCCCCGGCGCCGTTGAAACACGTATCGTGGAAACAATCGATATGACACATATTCCTCCACTGGCTCAGAATCGAATCATGCCGGGTATGGTATTGAATCCAAGAAGTGGCCAACCGGAGGAAATTGCCCAAGTAGCGCTATTCCTGGCTTCTGAAGATTCCGGATTTGTAAACGGGCACATACTGGTGGCCGACGGAGGCTGGAGTGTTTACTAACCTCCGGGATGAAATGAAATGATTTTTGCGTTGCATACATTTCCGTGCTTTATTTTCGGGAAAAATTTTGAATGATTTATTACAATCCTAAAGATTGGGTCCTCGCCATTTTTAAAATTCATAAGTCTGATACATTCCGTGCCTTACTGCCCATGTTGATTTTCATTAGCCTCTATGCGTGGGGAATTGTGTACCTGGAAACGGAATACCTTAAACTGTCGAAAGGAAGTCATGCAAGCAATATAACGGTAATGCATACTCTATTGGGATTTGCTATTTCCATGTTGCTGGTGTTCAGAACAAATACTGCCTACGACCGGTGGTGGGAGGGCCGAAAGCACTGGGGCGCACTCGTGAATAACAGTCGTAACCTGGCACTCAAACTGAAAGCAGTTATTCCTTCCGGTGATTATGCCTCCATAACGTTCTTTCGTCAGGTAATACCCTTGTATGCAAATGCATTGCAAAAACACCTTCAAAAAGAAACGACACAGTTCCAACTAGACGAAAAATATCATCCCGAATTGCCTGATTTGAAAGATATACAACATGTACCAAACAAAGTGGCAGAGAGTATGATTTCCAAAATCAATCAATTGTATAGGGATCAGGTGATTTCGGGCGATCAACTCATTACTCTCAATCTGGAGATGCAATCGTTTACGGATATCTGCGGAGCCTGTGAGCGGATCAAGAATACTCCCATCCCATACAGTTACAGCGCCTTCATAAAAAAGTTCATCTTTATTTATGTTGCCACGTTGCCCTTTGGTTTTGCATTTAATCTGGGGAACCTTGCCATTCCAGTTACTACATTTATTTTTTATGTATTGGCTAGTTTGGAATTGATTGCAGAAGAAATTGAAGACCCGTTCGGGAAGGACAGCAACGATTTACCCATGAAAAAAATTGCTGAAAATATTCGCGCCAACGTAGAAGATATTCTGAAATAATGTGTTTTCTTATTTAAATGTTTGAAGTATGATAATCCATATACCCTCATTGTCAGACGCACCTGAATACTATCACTATTATTTTAACCTGGTGCCCGAAAATAACCTGATTGATGCATTGGAAAATAGTATGTATCATACTTTAGAAGTCATGCAGTCAATTGCAGAGGATGCCTATGCACATGCGTATGCGCCCGGTAAATGGACTATAGCAGAGGTGTTTCAGCATATCATTGACTGTGAAAAAATTTTAAGTTACCGGGCCTTTCGTTTTTCGAGGTTTGATGCAACTCCGCTCGCTGGGTTCAACGAAGATGAATATATAGAAGCTTCCCGCTCACATCCACTTTCAGTGGCTCAATTGAATATGCACTATGAAATGATAAGGCGTCAGAGCATACAAATGTTCCAAAGTATGGATGAAGATATGCTCAACTTTAAAGGAACGGCCAATCGGTTACAGATGAATGCGCGTGGAATTGGGTTTATGCTGGCAGGACACAATATCCATCATTGCAATATAATTCGTGAACGTTATCTGCAGTAGATGGTATTATTTACTCTTCCTTCGTTTGAATGTTTGCAGGTAATGCATCAATCCCGCCCAATACATTGATAACATGGGTGTATCCGGCCTTGACCATTTGCTCTGCAGCCATCATACTGCGTCTGCCAGATTTACAATACACATATACGGGTTTGGATTTGTCACTATATATAGATTGAACCTGCTCCAAAAATGCATCATCCTGTACGTTTACCGGTACAGCACCACGAACATGCCCCGATTTAAATTCTGCAGGAGTACGCACATCAAGAATACGTACATCTTCCGTTTGAATCAGTTGAGCAAATTCAGCGGGTTGCATTTGTTGGATGGAATCTTTTTGTTGTGAAGCACAGGAGCCGGTAACGAGTGTAAATATCAACGCTACAAGCAAACTTTTAATGCTAAGAAATTTCATAATGATTGTTTTAAGTGAGGTGAGTTTTGTTATAAAGCATGCTATGGTAGGTGTTATACTAAGGGTGCCGGACCTACCAAAGGATAGAAAATAATTGAAATAATGGTATTAAATCAAGTGCAGGTGAAAACACACTGCCCTAGGGCCACCATACCCCCAAGCCCATTGTAAAGTTATCGAAAAATATATGTGTGAACAATCCCCCGGGTGAGGGTTTTGTGGGGTATTGTAATGGTATGAATCAAATGAATGCAATACGGAATGTGCTCAAACATTCATAAACACACACAATGCCGTTACAAAGTGATGACCCCAAACTATGCATAATTTCAACCTGCGATATCCAACCCTGAAGGGTGACATGCTTATAACGTCAAGCATGTTTGTATCACCCAATCGTATCACCCTGCCCAACCCGAAGGAGTCACATGTCTATACCGTCCCAAAGCGCATCAAACTTTATCCAACCCCAAAGGAGTCACATGTCTATATCGTCCCCAAGCTCATCAAACTTTACCCAACCCCGAAGGGGTGACATGTCTATATCGTCCCCAAGCTCATCAAACTTTACCCAACCCCGAAGGGGTGACATGTCTATAACGCCTCACATGGTTATATCACCCTGC
>ENA-UOUJ01000395-UOUJ01000395.1-activated-sludge-metagenome-genome-assembly--contig:-NODE-395-length-31610-cov-8.795753_pt1 | contig 31610 bp, 28 predicted proteins | sample MGYA00249839_ERZ747224 | MGnify/ENA primary metagenome ERZ747224 (study PRJEB28782, sample SAMN03220277) | activated sludge metagenome | biome: wastewater; feature: sewage sludge; material... | reverse complement strand
GAGATCACCTTCTCCTCCGAGCCTCCCCTGCCGCAGGACGAGGTGCTGGCGCGCGTCCTCTTCAACCGCGCCACCGCCGATCTCTCCGCCTTCCAGCTCGCGCAGCTCGCCGCCGCCGCGGCCGAGCTCGCCGGCGGCGGCGGAGGCCCCGGCATCATGAGCCAGATCCGCGGCGCCACCGGCCTCGACGACCTCGACATCATCACCGAGGACTCCGGCGCGACAGCGGTCCGGGCGGGCAAGTACCTGAGCGAGAACGTCTATCTGGACGTCCAGTCCGACACGCGCGGCGAGAGCCGTGCCGCCGTCAATCTCGAGGTGAACCGCAACGTCACCGCCCGCGCCTCGGTCGGCTCCGACGGGAACACGACCTTCGGCGTCTTCTTCGAGCGCGACTACTGACACTCGACCGGATCTGCCGTTTTCCCCGGTTGACTCCCCGCCGACCGTCGGTCCCTATACCTGACGCATTCAGTCGGAAAACACGGGAGATCCGCATGCAGCCCATCAGATCGACAATCGCCGCCGTGCTTGCCGCACTCGCCGCCGCGCCTGTCCTGGCCGCCGAGGTCAACGTCTACTCCTCGCGGCACTACGACACCGACGAGGCGCTCTACGACAATTTCACCGCCGCCACGGGCATCGCGGTGAACCGCATCGAGGGCTCGCCCGAGGAGCTGATCGCGCGCCTGAAGGCCGAGGGCGACAACAGCCCGGCCGACATCTTCCTGACCGTCGACGCCGGCCGCATCTGGCTCGCCGACCGCGACGGCCTGCTGCAGCCGGTCGAATCCGCGGTGCTCGAGGAGCGCATCCCCGCCCACCTGCGCCACCCCGACGGCAAGTGGTTCGGCCTCTCGCAGCGCGCCCGGGTGATCCTCTACGCCAAGGACCGGGTCGAGAACCCGCCGCAGACCTACGAGGCGCTGGCGGATCCGGCCTACAAGGGCAAGATCTGCATCCGCTCGTCGTCGAACGTCTACAACCTCTCGCTCATGTCGGCGATGATCGCCAACCACGGCGAGGAGGCGGCCAAGGCCTGGGCCGAGGGGCTGCTCGCCAACCTCGCGCGCGCCCCGGAGGGCGGCGACAGCGACCAGATCAAGGGCGTCGTCTCCGGCGCCTGCGACATCGCGGTGGCGAACACCTACTATTTCTTCCGCGGCGTCGGCAACGAGGAGGCGGGCATCATCGAGGGTGCGGAGAATATCGGGGTGATCTTCCCCAACCAGGAGACGACCGGCACGCACGTGAACGTCGCCGCCGCCGGGGTCGCCGCCAACGCGCCGAACCGCGACGCGGCGATCAGCTTCCTCGAGTATCTCGCGACGCCCGAGGCGCAGGCCTATTTCGCCAACCAGAACTACGAGTACCCGGCCGCGCCGGATGCCGAGGTGGCGGCGGTCCCCGCCTCCTTCGGCACCTTCACCAGCGACACGCTGAACCTCTCCGCCCTCGGCGAGAACCAGCCGAAGGCGCAGGCGATCTTCAACGAGATCGGCTTCCCCTGACCCGATCGGCGCCGGCCCGCCCCGCGGCGGGCCGGTGCCATCACGCCGGCGACGGCCGGGGCGCCGCTGCCCCGGCCGCTTTGCGTCCCTCGGCCGAGATCGCCCGGCAGAGCAGGACGACCGGCAGGAGCCCGATCCCGCCGATGACAAGGCTCGGCACCGCGGCGGCGGCGAGACGCTCGTCCGCGGCGAGCCGATAGGCCTGCACCGCCAGCGTGTCGAAGTTGAACGGCCGCATGATGAGCGTCGCGGGCAGCTCCTTCAGGCTGTCGACGAAGACGATCAGCAGCGCCGTCAGCAGGCTGCCGCGCAGCACCGGCAGATGCACCCGCCCGAGCAGCCCCATCGGTCCGCGGCCAAGCGTGCGGGCGACCGCGTCGATATGCGGGCTGACCGTGGCGAGACCCGCGTCGAAGGCGTTGAGCGCGACCGCCATGAAGCGGACCATGTAGGCCACGACGAGGAGCCCGATCGTCCCGGTGAAGAGAAGCCCGGTCGAGACGCCGAACCGCTCCCGCGCCCAGGCGTCGATGAGGTTGTCGAGCCCCGCGAAGGGCACGAGGAGCCCCACGGCGATCACTGCACCCGGCACCGCATAGCCGAGCCCCGCCCCGAGCAGGAGCAGACGCGAGCTCCGCCCTGGCCGCATCCGCGCGCGAAAGCCGATCAGGATGGCGCCGGCGACGGTCACCGCCGCCGCGCAGCCCGCGAGCAGGAGCGAGTGGCTGACGAAGCGCAGGTAGCGCGGATCGAGGACGCTCTGGCCCGAACCCGCCGCCATCCCGCCGAGGACGACCGCCGGCAGGATGAAGCCGACGAGGACGGGCAGCAGGCAGAGGAGGCTCGCCGCCGCCGCGCGCCAGCCCGCGAGCGGCTGCCGCGCCATCCCGCCCAGCCTGCCGCCGCCGCGCATGTAGGAGCGGGTCTGGCCGCGCTGGACCCGCTCGAGCGCGGCGAGAAGCAGCGCGAAGCCGAGCAGGCAGAGCGCGAGCTGCGCCGCCGCCGCCCGGTCCTGCATGGCGAACCACGACTGGTAGATGCCGGTCGAGAAGGTCCTGACGTTGAAGTGCGCGACCGTCCCGTAGTCGGCGATCGTCTCCATCACCGCGAGCAGCGTCCCCGCGGCGATCGCCGGGCGCGCGATCGGCAGGCTGACCCGGAAGAAGGCGCCCCACGGCCCCTGCCCGAGCGTCCGCGCCGCCAGATAGGCCGTCGCCGACTGCTGCGCGAAGGCCGTCCGCGCCAGCAGGTAGACGTAAGGATAGTAGACGCAGACGAGCATCGTCGCCGCACCGGGCAGCGAGCGGACGTTCGGGAACCAGTAGTCGCGCGGCCCCCAGCCCGTCACCGCCCTGAGCGTGCTCTGCACCAGGCCCGGATGCGACAGGAGGTCGGTATAGGCGTAGGCAAGGACATAGGCGGGAAAGGCGAGCGGCAGCACCAGGACGACCTCGAGGATCCGCACGCCCGGAAAGCGGTACATGGTGACGAGCCAGGCCGCCCCGGTGCCGACCGCCGCCGCGCCGGCCGCGACCAGCAGCACGAGAAGCAGCGTGTTGACGACATAGACCGGCAGCACCGTCGTCACGAGGCCGTTCCAGGTCGCGAGATCCCCGGCCAGCGCCGCCACCGCCGCCGCGGCGATCGGTGCGAGGCAGGCGGCGGCCACCAGCCACGCCAGCGCGTAAAGGAACCGCTCCGCCAAGCTCGTCTCTCCGCTTCTCGGGCTCGCCGGCGGCATAGCCGTCCGCGCCCCGGCGGACAACCGCTCGCGGGTCCGCGCAGCGATATTGCGCCGGCGGGGCACCGGAATCGACTTTGATTTCAGGCGCGTTCGCCGATGCTGCACCGCGGCGAATTTATCATGATGAACGGCCCGAGGCGCTTTGACCGCGCGCGGCGCGGCTGCTAGGACCGCCCTGTCGAATCAGCTTTCCGAGGTACCCCAGAAATGACTGCCAGCAATCTCACGCCGATCCCCGAGCTCTACGTTTCGGCCGACAGCGCGGCGAAGCTCAAGCTCGAGGCGGCGGACCTGCCGTCCTGGGACCTGACGCCTCGCCAGATCTGCGACCTCGAGCTGCTGATGAACGGCGGCTTCCACCCGCTCAAGGGCTTCCTCGGGCAGGAGGACTACGACGGCGTGGTCCGCGAGATGCGCCTCGCCGACGGCACCCTCTGGCCGATGCCGATCACCCTCGACGTGAGCGAGGCCTTCGCCGCGACGATCGAGCCCGGCCAGGACATCGCCCTGCGCGACCAGGAAGGCGTCATCCTCGCCATCATGTCGGTCACCGACCGCTGGACGCCGGACCGGCTGGCCGAGGCGCGCGGCGTCTTCGCCACCGAGGACACGGCGCATCCGACGGTGAACTTCCTCGTCAACCGCTCGGGGCCCGTCTACCTCGGCGGGCCGATCACCGGCATCCAGCAGCCGGTGCACTACGACTTCCGCTCGCGGCGCAACACGCCGAACGAGCTGCGCGCCTATTTCCGCAAGCTCGGCTGGCGGCGGATCGTCGCCTTCCAGACCCGCAACCCGCTGCACCGGGCGCACCAGGAGCTGACCTTCCGCGCCGCCCGCGAGGCTCAGGCGAACCTGCTCATTCACCCGGTCGTCGGCATGACCAAGCCCGGCGACATCGACCATTTCACCCGCGTGCGCTGCTACGAGGCGGTGCTCGACCAGTATCCGGCCTCGACGACCACGCTCTCGCTCCTCAACCTCGCCATGCGCATGGGCGGCCCGCGCGAGGCGGTCTGGCACGGCATCATCCGGCGCAACCACGGCTGCACCCACATGATCGTCGGGCGCGACCATGCCGGGCCGGGCAAGGATTCGAAGGGCAATCCCTTCTACGGCCCCTACGAGGCGCAGGAGCTCTTCGGCAAGCACCAGGACGAGATCGGCGTCGAGATGGTCGACTTCAAGCAGATGGTCTACGTCCAGGAGAAGGCGCAGTATGAGCCGCGCGACGAGGTCGAGGAAGGAATGACGATCCTCGACATCTCCGGCACCGAGCTGCGCCGGCGCCTGCAGGAGGGGCTCGAGGTCCCCGACTGGTTCTCCTTCCCCGCCGTCGTCGCCGAGCTCCGCAAGTCGAAGCCGGCGCGCGCCAGGCAGGGCTTCACCGTCTTCTTCACCGGCCTCTCCGGCTCGGGCAAATCGACGATCGCCAACGCGCTGATGACCAAGCTCATGGAGATGGGCGGGCGGCCGGTGACGCTGCTCGACGGCGACGTGGTGCGCAAGCACCTGTCGAGCGAGCTCGGATTCTCCAAGGAGCACAGGGACATCAACATCCGCCGCATCGGCTATGTCGCCTCGGAGATCACCAAGAACGGCGGCATCGCCCTCTGCGCGCCGATCGCGCCCTACGAGGCGACCCGCGGCGCGGTGCGCGAGATGGTCGAGGCCTACGGCGCCTTCGTCGAGGTGCACGTCGCGACCAGCCTCGAGGAGTGCGAGCGGCGCGACCGCAAGGGGCTCTACAAGCTGGCGCGCGAGGGGAAGATCAAGGAATTCACCGGCATCTCCGACCCCTACGAGGCGCCGAAGACGCCCGAGCTCGTGCTCGACACCGAGAACCTCGACGTCGACTACTGCGCCCAGCAGGTGATCCTGAAGCTAGAGAACATGGGGCTGATCCGGGCCTGACGGGCACTGCCGAAGGAAGAAATCCCCGCCGACGCCGGTCGGCGGGGATTTTCTTTTGGCACCGTGCGTCCGCGGGCTTCACCCGAGGATCGCCACCGGCCGCCGGTCCCCCGAGGCGAACCGCCGCAGGACGGCGGGATAGAGCCGGTGCTCCATGGGAAGGAGTCGCGCCGCGAGGCTCGCCGGCGTGTCGCCTGCCTCGACCGCGATCACTGCCTGCCCGAGGATCGGCCCCGAATCGAGCTCGGCCGTCACCTCGTGGACGGTGCAGCCATGCACCGCCATCCCGGCCGCCAGCGCCCGGGCATGGGTGTCGAGCCCGGGGAAGAGCGGCAGGATCGACGGATGGATGTTGAGCATCCGCCCTTCCCAGGCGGCGATGAACCGCGGCGTCAGCACCCGCATGAAGCCGGCGAGGCACAGGATCTCCGCCCCGCTCTCCGCCAGCGGCCGCGCCATCGCCGCCTCGAAGGCCGCCCTGTCGGCCCCGAACGCGCGGTGATCGACCGCCGCCACCGGCAGCCCGAGTTCCCGCGCCCGCACCAGCCCGCCGGCCTCCGGGCGGTTCGCGAGCACGAGGCAGACCTCGGCCGGATGATCGGCGGCCGCCATGTCCCGCGCCAGCGCCAGCATGTTCGAGCCGCCCCCGGAGATGAGGATGGCGACCCGCCTGCGCCTCACAGCGCCCCCGAATAGCGCACGCCGGCCCCCGGCACCACCTGCCCGATGGCGATCGGCGCCTCGCCCGCCTGCTCGAGCAGGCCGGCGAGCGCCTCCGCCCGGTCCGGCGCCACCACGGCGACCATGCCGATGCCGCAGTTGAAGGTCTTCAGCATCTCCGCCTCGGTCACCCCGCCCGCGTCGCGCAGCCAGGCGAAGACCGGCGGCAGCGGCCAGGCGTCGAGGTCGATCGCCGCCCCCAGCCCCGCCGGCAGCACCCGCGGCAGATTCTCGGTCAGCCCGCCGCCGGTCACATGCGCGAGACCCCGCACGCCCCCGGCCCGGATCGCCGCCAGCGCCGGCCGCACGTAGATGCGCGTCGGCGTGAGCAACGCCGCGCCGAGGCTTCCCTCGCCGAAGGGCGAGGCCGCCTCCCACCCGAGTCCGCTTGCCGCCACGATGCGCCGCACCAGGCTGAAGCCGTTGGAATGCACGCCGCTCGAGGCGAGCCCGATGAGCACATCGCCCGCCGCCACCGCCTGCGGCAGCGCGCTCCCCCGCTCCATCGCCCCGACGGCGAACCCGGCGAGATCGAAGTCGCCGCCCGCGTACATCCCCGGCATCTCCGCCGTCTCGCCGCCGACCAGCGCCGCTCCGGCCTCGGCGCAGCCCGCCGCGATCCCCTCGATCACCGCCGCGGCCGCCTCGACGTCGAGCCGGCCGGTCGCGAAATAGTCGAGGAAGAGGAGCGGCTCGGCCCCCTCGCACACGAGGTCGTTCACGCACATCGCGACGAGGTCGATCCCGACGCTGCCGAGCCGCCCGGTCTCGATCGCGAGCCTCAGCTTCGTCCCCACCCCGTCGGTCGCCGCCACGAGCACCGGATCGGCGTATCCGGCGGCCCTGAGGTCGAAGAGCGCGCCGAAGCCGCCCAGGCCCGCCATCACTCCCGGCCGCGCCGTGGCCGCCGCCGCCGGCTTGATCCGCTCCACCAGCGCGTTGCCGGCGTCGATGTCGACGCCGGCATCGGCATAGGTCAGCCCGTTCCGGCGATCGGTCACGACACGTCTCCGCTGCGCACTCCCGCGCCGCCCCTCTAGCGCATGCGCACGGCCAAGGGAACACGCGCTTGACGCTCGCGACCCGGCCAAGCTAGCAGGGGCCGGGGGCCCGTAGCTCAACGGTCAGAGCAGAGCGCTCATAACGCTTGGGTTGCAGGTTCGAATCCTGCCGGGCCTACCAGGGGCGCGCCGCGGCGGGTGGCCCCTGCCAATGCCGAAGGGGCCCGGCGCGCGCCGGGCCCCTTCGCGGTTCGTGCGGGCTCAGTGGCCGCCGTCGGCCATGGCCGCGGCGCGGAGATCCTCCTCGCTGCCGCCGGCACCGTTGAAGATCATGTTGAGCGCCACCGAGCTGATCGCGGCGAGCAGGATGCCGGAGTCGATCAGCGGCTCGATGGCGTGCGGCAGCCACATCTCGAAGTCCGGCGCCACCAGCGGGATCATGCTCAGGCCGAGCGAGATCGCAACGATGAACAGGTTGTTGCGGCTCGTCTTGAAGTCCACCGCCGCGAGGATGCGGATGCCGGTGGCGGCGACCATGCCGAACATCACGACGCCCGCGCCGCCCAGCACCACCGTCGGCAGCGCCTCGACCAGCGCGCCCATCTTGGGGATGAGGCCGAGCACGATCATGATGGCGCCGCCGGCGACGCAGACGAAGCGCGAGCGCACCCCGGTCACGCCGACGAGGCCGACGTTCTGCGAGAAGGAGGTGTAGGGGAAGGTGTTGAACATGCCGCCGAGGATGGTGCCGAGGCCGTCCATGCGCAGCCCGGCGGAGAGCTCGGTCGGGGTGATCTTCTTGCCGGTCATGTCGCTCAGCGCCAGGAACATGCCGGTCGACTCGATCATGACGACGATCATGACGAGGGTCATGGTGATGATCGGGACGACGTGGAAGACCGGCGTGCCGAAGTGGAAGGGGGTGATCGGCGCAAACCAGGCCGCCTCGCCCACCTTGTGGAAGTCCATCATGCCGAGCGCCGCGGCGATGATGCCGCCGACGATGATGCCGACGAGCACGGCGATGTTCGACATGAACCCGCGGCCGAAGCGGGCGATGCCGACGACGACGCCGAGCACGACGAGCGACAGGACGATGTTGGAGATCGAGGCATAGGCCGGGTTGTTGACGGTCGGCGCGAGCTTCAGCCCCTCGGGGATCGGCGGCACCGCCGTGCCGAGGCCGCGCAGCGAATCGAGCCAGGCGGTATGCTCGGGGTTGACGAGCCGCGGCGCGGTCGGGCCGACCGGGTTGCCGAAGATCCAGTTGATGCCCACGCGCATCAGCGAGACGCCGATGACGAGGATGATCGTCCCGGTGACCACCGGCGGGAAGAACCGCAGCAGCCGGCTCATCAGCGGCGCGAGCAGGATGGCGATGGCGCCGGCGCCGATGATCGCGCCGAAGATGATGCGCGCGCCGTCCGGGCCGGGGTTGGCGACCGCCATGGAGACCATCGGGCCGACCGAGGCGAAGGTGACGCCCATCATCACCGGCAGCTTGATGCCGAAATACCGGCCCATGCCGAAGGACTGCATGATGGAGACGATGCCGCAGACGAAGAGGTCGGCGGAGATCAGGAAGGCGACGTCCCTCGGCTCGAGCGCGAGGGCGCGGCCGATGATGAGCGGGACGGCGATGGCGCCGGCATACATGACGAGCACGTGCTGCAGGCCGAGGGTGAAGAGCTTCGGTGCTGGCAGCACCTCGTCGACGGGATGCGTGGCTATTGCCATCCGGCGTTTCTCCTGATTTGGGTGAATCCGGTCCTGTCGTTGCGGGTGCCCAGGCGCGAGGCGCTGTTCCCGATCCGGTCCGTGCGGCGATGGTCAGTTTTCTGCGGCATTCTGTCCAGATGGCCCGCCGCGAAAGCACCTTCGGGATATGCCTGAAAGTCCGCCCGCCGCGCGACGGCGGGCTTCCCTCGCAGGCGGAGTGCGCTAGCCTCGGGCGCGGATGCCGCGATCATGCCGGGGGGTTTCCTTGATCGACAAGCTCGAGATGTTCATCGCCCTCGCCCGCGAGGAGCATTTCGGCCGGGCGGCCGAGAGCCTCGGCATCACCCAGCCGACCCTGTCGGCCGGGATCAAGCAGCTCGAGGGACAGCTCGGGGTGATGCTGGTCTGGCGCAGCTCGCGCTTCGGCGGCCTGACGCCCGAGGGGCAGCGGGTGCTGCACTGGGCGCGGCGCATCGTCGGCGACACCCGGACGCTCAGGGAGGAGATGCGGGCGGCGCGGCACGGGCTCTCGGGCGACCTGCGCCTCGCCATCATCCCGACGGCGCTGACGGTGGCGGCCGGGCTGACCGTGCGCTTCAGCCGCGCGCATCCCAACGTGCGCTTCACCATCCGCTCGCAGACCTCGATCGAGATCCTCGCCATGATCGAGAACCTGCAGGTCGACGCCGGCATCTCCTATCTCGACAACGAGCCGCTCGGGCAGGTGACAGCCGTGCCGCTCTACCGCGAGACCTATCGCTGGGTCTGCCGCGAGGACCATCCGCTCGCCGACCGGGCCGAGATCGCCTGGGAGGATCTCGCCGGCCTGCCGCTCTGCCTGCTCACCCCCGACATGCAGAACCGGCGCATCGTCAACCAGAACCTCTACGAGGCCGGCATCGCCGCCGATGCCGCCATCCAGTCGAACTCGACCGTCGTGATCATGGCGCATGTCGAGGCCGGCGACTGGGGGACGATCCTGCCGCGCCAGCTCGCCGAGTTCCTCGCCGTCGGCCGGCCGCTCCGGGTGATCCCGATGCGCGCGATCCGCCCGCCGCACTCGGTCGGCCTGATCGCCCCCTACCGCGAGCCGCACACGCCGATCCTCGAGGCGCTGGTGCAGATGAGCCGGTCGATCTCGGACGTGGGCGAGGCGGGGTTCGGCTGAGGGTCAAGAATGGTCGATTGCCCATGAAATCGGCGGCACGGCGGGCTATTATAGAAGGTAATGGAGTCCAAGGGTTCCCACCGCGCCGATAAGAGATCCCTATCGATCCACGAAACGTCGATATTGAGATCTGCATGGATGCGGGCCAGATGGGACGGAAGGACCGAGCCACCGGGAGGGGTCGTCATGCGACCGAGTCAGGCAGCGCCAACGACCGAACATATCGCCGCCATCATCGAGGAGCATCTCGGGCGCGAGGGGCCGTTGCTGCCGATGCTGCACGCGCTGCAGGAGGCCTTCGGCCATGTGCCGCAGCAGGCAGTGCCGATGATCGCCGAGGCGCTGAACCAGACGCGCGCCGAGGTGCACGGCGTCGTCTCCTTCTACCACGACTTCCGCGCCGAGCCGGGCGGCCGCCACGTGCTGCGCCTCTGCCGCGCCGAGGCCTGCCAGGCGATGGGCGGCGAGGCGGCGGCCGCCGAGACGCTTGCCCGCCTCGGGGTCGACTGGCACGGCACCACAGCCGACGGGCGGCTGACGGTCGAGCCGGTCTACTGCCTCGGGCTCTGCGCCTGCGGCCCCTCGGCGATGCTCGACGACGTGCCGCTCGGCCGCGCCTCGCCCGAGCGCGTCGCCGCGCTCCTCGAGGAGGCGGGCGCATGAGGATCTACGTCCCCCGCGACGCCGCCGCCCGCGCCCTCGGCGCCGATGCCGTGGCGCGCGCCGTCGCCGCCGAGGCCGAGCGCCGCGGCCTCGCCGTCGAACTGGTTCGCAACGGCACCCGCGGCATGATCTGGCTCGAGCCCCTCCTCGAGGTCGAGACGGCGGCCGGGCGCACCGCCTTCGGGCCCGTCTCCGCGGCGGACGTGCCGGGCCTTTTCGATGCCGGCTTCGGCGCACATCCGCTGGCGCTCGGGCCGGTCGAGGCAATCCCCTTCTTCGCCCGCCAGACCCGGCTCACCTTCGCCCGCTGCGGCCTCACCGACCCGCTCTCGCTCGCCGAGTACGAGGCGAACGGCGGCCTCGCCGGCCTGCGCCGGGCGCTCGGGATGGACGGCCGCGCCATCGTCGACGAGGTGACCGGGAGCGGCCTTCGCGGCCGCGGCGGCGCCGGCTTCCCGACCGGCATCAAGTGGGCCACGGTCCTCGACGCGAAGGCCGATCGCAAGTACGTGGTCTGCAACGCCGACGAGGGCGACAGCGGCACCTTCGCCGACCGGATGATCATGGAGGGCGACCCCTTCGTGCTGATCGAGGGCATGGTGATCGCCGGCATCGCCGTCGGCGCCGACATGGGCTATCTCTACGTCCGCTCGGAATATCCCGACGCCATCGCGGCAATGCAGGCCGCGATCGCCATCGCGCGCGACGCCGGCCTCCTCGGCCGCTCGGTGCTCGGCTCGGACCGGGCCTTCGACATGGAGGTGCGCGTCGGCGCCGGCGCCTACGTCTGCGGCGAGGAGACGAGCCTGCTCAACTCGCTCGAGGGCAAGCGCGGCGTTGTCCGCGCCAAGCCGCCGCTGCCGGCGATCGCCGGCCTCTTCGGCAAGCCGACCATCATCAACAACGTGATCTCCCTCGCCTCGGTCCCGGTGATCCTCGAGAAGGGCGCGGCCTTCTACAAGGACTTCGGCCTCGGGCGCTCGCGCGGCACCATCCCGCTGCAGATCGCCGGCAACGTCAGGTACGGCGGCCTTTTCGAGACCGCCTTCGGCATGACGCTCGGCGAGATCGTCGAGGAGATCGGCGGCGGCACCGCCTCCGGCCGGCCGGTGAAGGCGGTGCAGGTCGGCGGCCCGCTCGGCGCCTACATGCCGGTCGGCAAGTTCGACACCCCCTTCGGCTACGAGGAGTTCGACGGCCAGGGCGGGCTGATCGGCCACGCCGGCATCGTCGTCTTCGACGACACGGTCGACATGATGAAGATGGCCCGCTTCGCCATGGAGTTCTGCGCCGTCGAGAGCTGCGGCAAGTGCACCCCCTGCCGCATCGGCTCGGTCCGGGGAGTCGAGACCATCGACCGCATCGCCCGCGGCGACGCGGCGGGGGTCGAGATCCTGACCGACCTCTGTGATACCATGAAGGACGGCTCGCTCTGCGCCCTCGGGGGCTTCACCCCCTTCCCGGTGATGTCGGCGCTCCGGCACTTCCCCGAGGATTTCAGCGCCAGCCACAAGGAGGCTGCCGAATGAAGGACTTCGTCATTCCCTGGGACGCCGACCGCGACCTCGGCACGCCCCCCTCCCGCTCCGAGGAGATGGTCTCGCTGACGATCGACGGCTTCGCGGTCGAGGTGCCGGAGGGCACCAGCGTGATGCGCGCGGCGGCGCTCGCCGGCATCCCGGTGCCGAAGCTCTGCGCCACCGACAGCATGGAGGCCTTCGGCTCCTGCCGGCTCTGCGTCGTCGAGATCGAGGGCCGCCGCGGCCTGCCCGCCTCCTGCACGACGCCTGTCGCCGCGGGGATGGTGGTGCACACCCAGAGCGAGAAGGTCCGCCGCCTGCGCAAGGGCGTGATGGAGCTCTACCTCTCCGACTATCCGCGCGACTTCCTGACCTCGACCGCGAACGGCGGCACCGAGCTGCAGGAGATGGCCGGCGTCGTCGGCCTGCGCGAGATCCGCTACGAGCCGGGCGACAACCACGCCGCGCCGCAGCGCAACGGCGAGGCGAACCCGCGCTACCTGCCGCAGGACGACAGCAACCCCTATTTCAGCTTCGACCCGGCCAAGTGCATCGTCTGCTCGCGCTGCGTGCGCGCCTGCGACGAGGTGCAGGGCACCTTCGCGCTGACGATAGAGGGCCGCGGCTTCGACAGCGTCGTCTCGGCCGGCATGGCGGGCGACAACTTCCTCTCCTCGGACTGCGTGAGCTGCGGCGCCTGCGTGCAGGCCTGCCCGACCGCGGCGCTGCAGGAGAAGTCGATCGCCGAGCTCGGCATGCCGACCCGCTCGATCATCACCACCTGCGCCTACTGCGGCGTCGGCTGCTCGTTCAAGGCCGAGCTGAACGGCGACCAGCTGGTGCGGATGATGCCCTACCGGCACGGCAAGGCGAACCACGGGCATTCCTGCGTCAAGGGCCGCTTCGCCTACGGCTACGCCAGCCACAAGGACCGCATCCTGAAGCCGATGATCCGCGACTCGATCGACGAGCCGTGGACCGAGGTGAGCTGGGAGGAGGCGATCACCTACGCCGCCACCCGCCTCAAGGCGCTGCAGCAGACCTACGGGCGCAAGTCGATCGGCGTCCTGACCTCGAGCCGCTGCACCAACGAGGAAACCTACCTGGTGCAGAAGCTCGCCCGCGCCGTCTTCCTCAACAACAACACCGACACCTGCGCGCGCGTCTGCCACTCGCCGACCGGCTACGGGCTCGGCCAGACCTTCGGCACCTCGGCCGGCACCCAGGACTTCGATTCGGTCGAGCAGGCCGATGTCATGGTCGTCATCGGCGCCAATCCGACCGACGGCCACCCGGTCTTCGCCAGCCGGATGAAGAAGCGGCTGCGCGAGGGGGCGAAGCTCATCGTCCTCGACCCGCGGCGCATCGACCTCGTCCGCTCGCCGCACGTCGAGGCGGCGCACCACCTCGCATTGCGGCCCGGCACCAACGTTGCGGCCATCTCGGCCATGGCGCACGTCATCGTCACCGAGGGCCTGATCGACGAGGCCTTCATCCGCGAGCGCTGCGACTGGGACGAGTTCCGCGACTATGCCGAGTTCATCTCCGACCCGCGCCACAGCCCGGAGGCGACGGCGCCGCTGACCAGCATCGACCCGGCCGAGCTGCGCGCCGCCGCCCGGCTCTACGCCACCGGCGGCAATGCGGCGATCTACTACGGGCTCGGCGTCACCGAGCACAGCCAGGGCTCGACGGCGGTGATGGCGATCGCGAACCTCGCCATGATGACCGGCAACATCGGGCGCCCGGGCGTCGGCGTGAACCCGCTGCGCGGCCAGAACAACGTGCAGGGATCCTGCGACATGGGCTCCTTCCCGCACGAGCTGCCCGGCTACCGCCACATCAAGCATGCCGACGTGCGGGCGACCTACGAGGATATCTGGGGCGTCACGCTCGACACCGAGCCGGGCCTGCGGGTCAACAACATGCTCGACGCCGCGGTCGCCGGCACCTTCAAGGGGCTCTACTGCCAGGGCGAGGACATCCTGCAGTCCGATCCCGACACCCGCCACGTCGCCGCCGGGCTGGCGGCGATGGAATGCGTGATCGTGCACGACCTCTTCCTGAACGAGACGGCGAACTACGCGCACGTCTTCCTGCCCGGCTCGAGCTTCCTCGAGAAGGACGGCACCTTCACCAACTCGGAGCGGCGCATCAACCGCGTGCGTACGGTGATCGCGCCGCGGGCGGGATATGCCGACTGGGAGGTGACCCAGCTCCTCGCCAACGCCATGGGGGGGGACTGGACCTATACCCATCCCTCGCAGATCATGGACGAGATCGCCGCGACGACGCCGACCTTCGCCGGGGTGACCTTCGACCTCATCGACGAGAAGGGATCGGTGCAGTGGCCGTGCAACGAGGCGCGCCCGGAGGGCACGCCGGTGATGCACGTCGACACCTTCGTGCGCGGCAAGGGCAAGTTCATCGTCACCGAATATGTCGCGACCGACGAGCGGACCGGCCCGCGCTTCCCGCTGCTGCTGACCACCGGGCGCATCCTCAGCCAGTACAACGTCGGCGCGCAGACCCGGCGCACGGCGAACGTCGTCTGGCACGACGAGGACCTGCTCGAGATCCATCCGCACGACGCCGAGCAGCGCGGCATCAAGGAAGGCGACTGGGTCAAGCTCGCCTCCCGCTCCGGCGAGACCTCGCTGCGGGCGCAGGTCACCGACCGGGTGATGCCGGGGGTGGTCTATACCACCTTCCACCACCCCGACACCCAGGCCAACGTCGTCACCACCGACTTCTCCGACTGGGCGACCAACTGCCCGGAGTACAAGGTGACGGCGGTGCAGGTGTCGCTCTCGAACGGCCGCACCGAGTGGCAGGAGGAATATGCCGCGCGCGCCGAGCAGTCGCGGCGCATCCTGCCGGCCGCCGAGTAGCCGATGCGGCCGAGCGTCCGCGTCCCCGGCCTCTCGGTCCGCGCCGGCGTGGCCCGCGCGGTCGTGCCGGCGCTGCCGGAGGAGACGGCGGTCGCCATGGTCTACGACGGCACGACGCAGGCGGTGCTCATGGCCACGCCCTGCGATCTCGAGGTCTTCGGCCTCGGCTTCAGCCTGACCGAGCGCATCGTCGCGCAGCCGGAGGAGATCGAGAACCTCGAGGTCGTCGAGCAGCCCGAGGGCATCGAGATCCGCATGTGGCTGGCCAGCGGCCGCGCCGAGGCGCTGGCAGCGCGGCGGCGCTACCTGCTCGGGCCGGTCGGCTGCGGGCTCTGCGGCATCGACAGCCTCGCCGAGGCGGTCCGCCCGCTGCCCGAGGTGAGCGCCGATCTCCGGCTCCGCGCCCGCGACGTCGAGGCGGCGGTGGCTGCGCTCGGTGCGGCGCAGCCGCTTCATCGCGAGACGCACGCGGTCCATGCCGCCGCCTTCTGGCGCCCGGGCGAGGGCATCGTCGCGGCCTACGAGGACGTCGGGCGGCACAATGCGCTCGACAAGCTCGTCGGCGCCCTGGCGCAGCGCGGCGAGGACGCGAGTACCGGCGCGGCCGTGCTGACGAGCCGCGTCTCGGTCGACATGGTGCAGAAGGCCGCCGTGGCCGGGTTCCCCGTCGTCGTCGGCGTCTCGGCGCCCACCGCCCACGCCGTGCGCCTCGCCGAGGCGGCCGGCCTCACCCTTGTCGCCTTGGCGCGCGAGACGACCTTCGCGGTCTTCTCCCATCCGCGCCGCATCGAGACGGAGAACCGCAATGTCGCATGACCGGCTGGTCACCATGGCGAACCAGATCGGCACCTTCTTCGCGACCCAGCGGCGCGAGGACCAGGCCGGCCGCGTGGCGGGCCATCTCCAGGACTACTGGACCCCCGAGATGCGCGAGGAACTGTTCCGCCTGGTCGATTCCGGCGCCGAGGGCCTGCATCCCCTGGTCATCGAGGCGAGCGCCCGCCTCCGCCCCAAGGCCGACGCCTGAGCGATCACTCCTGCGGCGCGGCCTCCGCCACCGGCTTCTCGCCCTTGCCGAAATCGTCGAAGATCGGCACCCCCGCGTCGCGCAGGATGGCGTCGATCTCGTCCTGGTTGCGGCGGATCAGGCTGTTGAGCTCGCGCTTCCACTCGTCCTCGCCGGCCCGCACCCCCATGGTGATGCGGAAGACGAGCCGCGGCGTCCCCGGCTCCTTGAGCAGCGGCGTCGCGATCAGGCCGGGATGCCCCTGCTTCACCAGCGGCCCGCCGATCGGCCCCCAGAGCAGCGCCGCATCGATCTTGCCCGCCTCGAGATCGGCCAGCATCTGCCCGGCCGGATCCTCGACCCGCCGGTCGGTCATCAGGGCATAAGGCTCGGCATCCTTCATCATCCCGAGGCGCGCGACGTGCGTCGACGGCGGCGCGCCGGCCACCACGCCGATCCGCCGGCCCTGCAAGCGGGGGTCGCGCAGCGTGTCGACGTCGGCGAGATCGCTGTCCTTCCGCACCACGATCACATGCGTCGAGGTGTAGTAATGGTTGGTGTTGAGCACGAGCTCGTCGCCCTGGGCATAGCCCATCACCACGTCGCACTTGCCGGCCTGCAGCGTGTTCCGCACGAAGCCGGTCACCTGCGGGAACCAGGTATATTGCACCGGCACGCCGAGCTTGCCGGCGAGGAGCTCGGCGATCCGGTTCTCGAAGCCCGAGCCGTCCTCGGCCGAGAGCGGCCGGTTGGCCGGATCGGCGCAGACCCGGAAGGCGCTGTGGTCGACGAGGTCGGCGACCTGCGCCGCGACCGGGCCGGCCAGGGCGACGGCCGCCGCCATCGCTATGCCGAGCGCGCGCATCCCTAGGACTCCATGCAGGCCTTCTCCGCCTCGGCATAGGCCTCGGACTTGTCGGCCCGCTTGGCCGGCCGGCCGCGCGGGACGGCGTCCACGCCGCGCGCCCGGAGGTAGGTCCAGATGTCGTCGAGGTAGCACATGACGTTGGGATTGGTGCCGAAGGCGGGCATCACCTGGTTGTCGGCGGCGTTGACCACCTGCCGGCCGCTGGCGACCACCTCGATGAACTCGTAGTAGTCGAGCCGCATCGCCGAGGCCTTCAGCGCCGGCGCATAGGTCGACCCCTCGCCATCCGGCCCGTGGCAGACGTGGCATTCCGAATGGTAGCGGCGATAGCCGGAGAAGGTCGGCCAGTCGACCGTCCCGTCCGCCTCGATCTTGAACGTCGGGACCCCGTCCGAGTTGAACCACCGCACGCCGTCGTCCTCGACGGCCTCGGTATTGGCACCCGAGCTGTCCTGCGCAAACGCCGCACCGGCGACGAGCATGGCGAACGCCAGAAGCGGCGCGGCTGATCTCATCCCTTCCTCCCAAGAAGCCTGTCCCCGGAACGCTAGACCGACGCCCCGGGCAGGGAAATCAAACTTTAGTCTGGCCCGGGCGCTGGCCCCGTCCGACGCGAACGCCGCCCCGGAAGGTCCGGGGCGGCGCGTGTTTCAGTCCTGTCTGTCGCGGCCCTCAGTTGGGCAGCGCGAAGACCGTGAGCTGGCCGCCGAGGGCGGTATAGTCGGCGAGCGCCGCGTAGCCGCCCACCGCGCCGAGGCCGTCGGTCGCGTTGGTCAGGCCCGCCGCGAGGCCGATGCCGGCCCAGCCGCCGACGCCCGAGAGGACGCCCACGTACTGCTTGCCCTCGCGCTCGTAGGTGAAGACGTTGCCGATCACGCCGGACGGGGTCTTGAACTTGTAGAGCTCGTTGCCCGTCGCAGCGTCGACCGCCTTCAGGTAGCCCTCGAGCGTGCCGTAGAAGACCACGTCACCGGCCGTCGCCAGCGCGCCCGACCAGACCGAGAACTGCTCGGGCAGCGACCACTTGATCTCGCCCGCGACCGGATCCCAGGCGATGAAGTTGCCCATGCCGCCATGGCTGTTCGGCGCCGGGAACATCGAGAGCGTCGCGCCGACGTAGGGCTGGCCGGCGGTATAGCTCACCCGGAACGGCTCGTAGTCCATGCAGACGTGGTTGGTCGGCACGTACATCAGCCCGGTCTTCGGCGAGTAGGCCGAGGGCTGCTGGTCCTTGGTGCCGAGCGCGGCCGGGCAGATGCCGGTCGTGTTCACGTCCTCGCCGTTCTGCTCGGTCGAATACTGCGCCACCACCTGCGGCCGGCCGAAGGTCTCGGAGTTCGGGTCCATGTCGACGCCGGTCGTCCAGTTCACCGCCGGGTCGTACTTCTCGGCCACGAGCAGCTCGCCCGTCTCCCGGTCGAGCGTGTAGGCGATGCCGTTGCGGTCGGGATGGAACAGGAGCTTGCGCTCCGTGCCGTCGATCTCGGCCTCGAACAGCACGTTCTCGTTGACGCCGTCGAAGTCCCACTCGTCGTGCGGCGTCATCTGGTAGAACCACTTGGCCATCCCGTCGTCGGGATCGCGGGCCATGATGGTCATCGACCACCGGTTGTCGCCCGGCCGCTGCGAGGGGTTCCAGGTCGAGGGGTTGCCGGTCCCGTAGTAGATGAGATCGAGATCGGGATCGTAGCTGTACCAGCCCCAGGTGGTGCCGCCGCCGATCGTCCACTGGTCGCCTTCCCAGCTGTTCAGCGAGCTGTCCTTGCCGATCGGCTTGCCGAGATGGGTGGTCTTCTCCGGATCGACCAGCATCTCCTCGTCCGGCCCGGTCGAATAGGCCCGCCAGGCCAGGCTGCCGTCGGCGATGTTGTAGGCAGTGACGCTGCCGCGCACGCCGAACTCGCCGCCGGAGATGCCGACGATGACCTTGTCCTTCACCGGCAGCACCGTCGTCGTGTTGGTCTCGCCCTTGGCCGGGTCGCCGTTCACGACGCTCCACTTCACCTCGCCGGTCTTGGCGTCGAGCGCCACCAGCGTGGTGTCGGCCTGGTGCAGGAACAGCAGCCCGTCGGCATAGGCGAGACCGCGATAGACCGTGTCGCAGCACATCACGCCGATGACGTTCGGATCCTGCTGCGGATGGTACTTCCAGACGATCCTGCCGTCCTGCGCCAGGTCGAGGGCGTAGACGGTGTTGGGGAACGGCGTGTGGACGTACATCATGTCGCCGATGACCAGCGGCGAGCCTTCGTGGCCGCGCAGCACGCCGGTCGAGAAGGTCCAGGCGACCTGCAGATCCCCGACGTTGTCCTTGTTGATCTGGTCGAGCTCGGAATAGCGGGTGTTGGCGTAGTCGCCGGTCTGGATCGCCCACTGCTTGGCGTTGCCGGTTTCCGTCAGCACCGAGTCGTTCGCCAGCGCAGGCGCCGCCACCCCTACGAGCAGCGTAGCTGCGACCGACAGTGACCACCGTTTCATGCAGGACCTCCCTTGCGTCATCGTCTCTCTTTGGCGATCCGCCGTCTGCCCGCCCCCGAGGGGCGCGCCTCGCCGGCGCCCTCCATATTAACTTCTTATGAAATTGCTTCGGCCGGCGGTTGTCAACGAGACCGGTCCGCCCTTCAACCGAAAGTATGGCCCGCTCCGGCCGGCGTCGCGGCGACCGCTAACGGATTGTCCCGCCACGATTACCGCAGCGACCAGAGGCGCCGCACGGCGCGAGGCCGCGCGACGGTGCGACACCGTGTCCACCACATGGCATCGGCCGGAAAAAAGAGGTGGCACGAAGGTCGCGGCGGCCGGCGGGAGCCCCCGTCCGGCGCGCCGCCGCGCGGCTCAGTCGCCGTTGCTGACGCTCTCGATATAGGCGATCACGTCGGCGCGCTCCTCGGGCTTCTTCAGCCCGGCGAAGGTCATCTTGGTCTTCGGGAACATCTTCTTCGGGGCCTCGAGGAAGGTCGAGATCTCCTCCGGCGTCCAGACGTGCCCTTCCTCACCCGCCTTCACCATGTCGTCGGAATACTTGAAGCCTTCCGTCGTCCCGGTGGTGCGGCCGACCACGCCGTAGAGATCCGGTCCCACCTTGGCCTTGCCGTCTGGGTCGAGCGAGTGGCAGGCGGCGCACTTCTTGAACACCTTCTCGCCCGCCGCCACGTCGCCCTCCTGGGCGAATGCCGGCACCGCGAGCACCACCGCCAGGGCCGCTGCGAGCGCCCCCTGCCCGATCATTCCCATCTTGACGTATCCTCCTCCTGGCTCTGGCACCCCCCGCGGGGATGCTCCCTGGCTACGGCGCGCTCAAAGGTGCGCCGCGTGCCAGCGCACATGGTCCTCCATGACGCTGGCAACATAGAAATAGCTGTGGTCGTAGTCCTCGACCATGCGGAAATGCATCGGCTGGCGCCGCTCGGCCGCCGCCGCGGCCAGCGTCTCGGGCTTCAGCAGGTCGAGGAACTGGTCCTTCGCCCCCTGGTCCACCAGCAGCGGCCGCGGGTATCCCTGCTCCCGCATCAGCACGCTGGCGTCGTGCACCCGCCACGCCGCCTCGTCCGCGCCGAGGTAGGCGGCGAACTGCTTGCGCCCCCAGTCCGATCGCGTCGGATTGGCGATCGGCGAGATCGCCGAGAGCGAGCGGTAGGTCCCCGGCCGGGTCATGGCGATGGTCAGCGCCCCGTGCCCGCCCATGGAATGGCCGGTGATCCCCTGCCGCTCCGGGTCGAGCGGCAGCTCGCCGAAGACGAGCTCGGGCAGCTCGTCGACCACATAGTCCCACATGCGGAAGTGCGGCGTCCAGGGCGCCTCGGTGGCGTTGACGTAGAAGCCCGCCCCCTGCCCCAGGTCGTAGGCGGCATCGTCGGCGACGCCCTCGCCGCGCGGCGAGGTGTCGGGGAAGACGACCGCGATCCCCTCCTCAGCCGCCCAGCCCTGCGCCCCGGCCTTGACCATGGCGTTCTCGTGCGTGCAGGTCAGCCCGGACAGGTACCAGAGCACCGGCACCTTGCCCGCCTTCGCCTGCGGCGGCAGGTAGACCGCGAAGGTCATCTCGCAGCCGCAGACGTCCGACGTGTGGCTGTAGACGCCCTGCACGCCCCCGAAGGACGCATTCTCCGAGACCGTCTTCATTTCTCCTCCTCCGTCACCGCGGCAACTGCGCGTTAACGCAGGTTTCGATCTGGTTGACGATGACTGGCAAACCCTTCCGCTTCAATGGCTTGCCCGGCGTCTGGCACGCAAGACCGTGCGCGACGCCGGGCCGTCCCTCGTCTCAGTAGACCACGACCGAGCGGATCGACTCGCCCGCGTGCATCAGGTCGAAGCCCTTGTTGATGTCCTCGAGCCGGAGCAGGTGGGTGATCATCGGGTCGATCTGGATCTTGCCGTCCATGTACCAGTCGACGATCTTCGGCACGTCCGTCCGCCCCCGCGCCCCGCCGAAGGCGGTGCCCTTCCAGACCCGCCCGGTCACGAGCTGGAACGGCCGCGTCGCGATCTCCGCCCCCGCCGGCGCCACGCCGATCACGACCGAGACGCCCCAGCCGCGGTGGGTGCATTCCAGCGCGTCGCGCATCACCTTCACGTTGCCGGTGCAGTCGAAGCTGTAGTCGGCGCCACCGATCTGGTCGGCCCTGGTCTTGGTCATGTTGACGATATGCTGGACGACCGAGCCGTCGACCTCCTTCGGGTTGACGAAGTGGGTCATCCCGAACCTCTCGCCCCACTCCTTCTTGTCGTTGTTGAGGTCGACGCCGATGATCATGTCGGCCCCGGCCATCTTCAGGCCCTGGATCACGTTCAGCCCGATGCCGCCGAGCCCGAAGACCACCGCCTTCGCCCCGATCTCGACCTTCGCCGTGTTGATGACCGCCCCGATCCCGGTCGTCACCCCGCAGCCTATGTAGCAGATCTTGTCGAAGGGCGCGTCCTCGCGCACCTTCGCCACCGCGATCTCCGGCAGCACGGTGAAGTTCGAGAAGGTCGAGCAGCCCATGTAGTGCAGGATCGGCTCGCCATCGAGCGTCGAGAAGCGGGTCGTCCCGTCCGGCATCAGCCCCTGCCCCTGCGTGCCGCGGATCGCGGTGCAGAGGTTGGTCTTGCGGCTGAGGCACGAGGGGCACTCGCGGCACTCGGGCGTGTAGAGCGGGATGACGTGATCGCCCTTCTTCACGCTCGTCACCCCCGGCCCGACCTCGACCACCACGCCCGCGCCTTCGTGCCCGAGGATCGAGGGGAAGAGGCCTTCCGGGTCGGCCCCCGAGAGGGTGAACTCGTCGGTATGGCAGATCCCGGTCGCCTTGATCTCGACGAGGACCTCGCCAGCCTTCGGCCCCTCGAGGTTCACCTCCATGATCTCGAGCGGCTTTCCGGCGGCTACGGCCACGGCGGCGCGCGTACGCATGGGCATTCTCCAATCAGCTCAGCAAGGGCACCTTACGATCGGCGGCACGTCGGCCGGAAGGCGGAAACGGCGCCGGCCGGTCCCCGCGCCGCCGGGGGGAGGGGGCTGGCGGGCGGGTCCGGCCGGCACGGGGCGGCTCACGCGGGGAGCGCGCCCGACCTCTTGGCGACATGCGTCGCGATCGCGTCCATCAAGGGCGGCGACAGGCAGTCGTAGGGCTCGAGCCCGAGCTCGCGCAGCCGGCCGCGGATGCCCTCCATCCGCGACGGGTCGACACCCGCCTCGATCACCGAGGAGACGAAGGCCGCGAACTGCGGCTCCGACCAGCCGCTCTCCGGCGAGAGCTCGGTGTGCACGAAGTCGAGCCCGTAGAACGGATGGTCCTTGTTCTCGATCCGCCCGTACATATGGGCGCCGCAGCCGGTGCAGGCATAGCGCTGGATCGTCTTCGAGGGGTCGACGACCTTGAGCTTGTGGCCGTTCTTCGTCACCTCGACCTTGTCGCGCCCGACAACGGCAACCTGGCTGAAGACCGCCCCCTCCGGCTTCCAGCACTGGGTGCAGCCGCAGACGTGGTTGTGCGCGGTCTGCGCGCCCACCTTCACCTCGACCTTGTCGGTGGCGCACCTGCAGCTCAGCGTGCCGCCGGAGAAGTTCGGGTCGCCCTTCTTCACGCCCCCGTCCACGGCGGGATGGATCTTCACGTTCTCGTAGGTCATGCGCCGCTCCCTCTTGTTCTCGTCCGCGCAGTCTCCACCCTCGGGCGCGCTCTCGTCCATTCAGCCAAAGGTCGGAGGCGGCGGAGGGCGCGCGCTGCTTGCGCCGGGCCCGAGGATCGCGGACAAGACGGCATGGCTGAAGACGCTCGAGCCGTCGGACCGCGGCAGCGTGCCTCCACCGGGGCCGCGCCGCTGCCCGTGGCCGCGCTCCGCCTCGGCTTCCTCGCCCTCGTCCTGCTCGTCTGGTGGCTCGCCGCCCGCGCCGCCCCGGCCGGCCTCTTCGCCTCGCCCGCCGCGGTCGCCCGGGCCCTCGCGCGGCTCCTCGCCGAGGGCCGCATCTGGCCCGCGCTCGGCCAGAGCCTCACCGTCTATCTCGCCGGCACCGGCGCCGCCGTGGTCACCGGCATCGCGCTCGGCGCGCTCATGGGCATGATCCGCCCGGTCGGACAGATGCTCGACATCTACGTCCACGGCCTCGCCGCCACGCCGCGCGTCGCCTTCATCCCGCTCATCATCGTGCTGCTCGGGCTCGGCTTCGAGGCCAAGATCCTCATCGTCTTCCTCGGCGCGGTCATGCCGATCGTGCTCAACGCCTACGCCGGCGTCCGCGCCGCCGACCCCGACCTCGTCGAGATGGCCCGCGCCACCGGCGCCGCGCGCGGGCGCATCCTCGCCCACGTCGTCCTGCCCGGCGCGCTGCCCTACCTCGTGGCCGGCGTCAGGATCGGCGCTACCATCGGACTCATCAACACCGTGGTGGCCGAGCTCTATACCGCCGTCTCCGGCCTCGGCGGGCTGCTCGCGCTCTACGGCAGCCGCTTCCAGATGGCCGAATACCTGGCCGTGGTGGTGGTGCTCGCGGCGATCGGCGTCGCCATGACCGAGGGACTGCGCCTCGCCGAGCGGCGGATGCTGCGCTGGCGCGGATCGGACTGAGGGCGCCGGGAACGCGCCCCTATCGGGAGGAAGGAAAATGCTGAAACGTCTCTTGTCCGCAACGGCGCTGGCGGCCCTCGTCGCGCTTCCGGCCGCCGCCGCGCCGTTCCGGCTCGTCGTCACCGACCTCGAGGTGCCGCTGGTGCCGAACTCGGTGATGGAACTCGCCGAGCAGGAGGGCTACTTCGACCGCGCCGGCGTCGAGGTCGAATTCGTCCGCGTGCAGCAGACCCCGCTCGCCATGGCCGCGCTGCGCGCCGGCGAGGGCGAGATGGCCAACGTCGCGCTCGAGGCGCTGCTGCAGGCGACCGCCCAGGGCGCGACCGATCTGCGCGGCGTCATGTCGCCCAACCGCTCGCTCCCCTTCCTCATCGCCGGCCGCGGCGACATCGACGCCGTGGCCGACCTCGCCGGCAAGCGCTTCGGCATCGGCCGCATCGGCAGCGTCGACCACCTGCTCTCGACCAAGGTGCTCGCGGCCGCGGGCGTCGACACCTCGAAGATCGAGTTCGTCGCCCTCGGCCAGCCGCAGGCCCGCGCCCAGGCGCTCCTCGCCGGCCAGATCGACGCCACCACCATGTCGATCGGCACCTATACCGCCATCGATGACGACCCCGCCGTCTCGGTCCTCGTCGGCGTCGACGCCTACTACCGCGCCGCGCCGATCCTCTCGAAGCTCAACATCGTGCGCACCGACACGCTCGCCGAGCGCGGCGAGGAGGTCGAGGCGGTGATCGAGGCGATCACGCTCGCCTCGCGCGACTTCGCCGCCCATCCCGACCACTGGGTCGCCGCCATGCACAGGGCGCGCCCCGACGTGCCCGAGGCCGACCTCCGGCTCCTCGCCGACGCCTTCGCCGGCACCTGGAGCACCGACGGCGGCATCAGCGCGTCCGAGCTCGAGGAGGCGCAGGCCTGGCTGCACGAGAGCGAGGACTTCGCCGGCATCGCGCCGGCGCCGCTCGACGCCTGGGCCGACCTCGCGCCGCTCGAGCAGGTCCTCGCCAGGATCGGCCCGGCCGAGGCCGCGGGCGTGCCGACCCGCTGAGCCGCCTTGCGCGACGCCGTCCACCTCTCCCTCGCCGGCGTCTCGCTCACCCTCGGCGGCCGCCCCGTCATCGACCGCATCGACCTCGCCGCCCGCCGCGGCGAGACGCTGGTGGTGCTCGGCCCCTCCGGCTGCGGCAAGACCTCGCTCCTCCGGCTGATCGCCGGCCTCCTCGCCCCGGACGCCGGGCGCATCACGGTCGCCGGCGCCGCCCCGGTGCCCGGCGTCGCGACGGCGATGGTCTTCCAGTCCTACCGCCTGCTGCCCTGGAAGACGGTGCGCGCCAACGTCGCTTTCGCCCTGCCCCACCTCGGCGAGCGCGAGCGATCCGCCCGCGTCGACCGTGTTCTCGCCCAGGTCGGCCTCGGCCGCTTCGCCGACGCCTGGCCGCGCGAGCTCTCGGGCGGCATGCAGCAGCGCGTCGCCCTCGCCCGCGCGCTGGCGCCCGAGCCCGAGCTCCTGCTCATGGACGAGCCCTTCGCCGCCCTCGACGCCCAGTCGCGCGAGCTGATGCAGGCCGAGCTCCTCCGCCTGACCGGCGGCGGCGCCGGCCCGACCGTCGTCTTCGTCACCCACAGCGTCGACGAGGCGCTGGTCCTCGCCGACCGCGTCCTCCTCCTCTCGCCCCGCCCGGCCCGAATCGTCGAGGAGCTCCCGGTCACCTTCCCCCGCCCGCGCTGGCAGCACGACCCGCGCGAGGCCCCGGGCTTCGCCGAACTCCGCCGCCACCTCTGGGACCGCCTGCGCGCCATGGTCGTCTCCGACCCCAACTCCGACTTCTACCGCGGCGGCGAGAGTTGAGCGCGGCGCCTTCTCGTCCTCGCGAGAAGCCATGCCCTGAAGAGGACGCTCACCCCAGCACCGGCAGGAAGCTTCCCTCCATCGCCACGATGGCGCGCGCCACCTTGTCGGCCGCCGGCAACAGCGGCTGGCCGGCGACGTGGATCAGGAACCACTGCCGCACGATCGGCAGCCCCTCCAGCTCCAGCGCCACCAGCCGTCCCTGGCGCAGCTCCTCGATCACCGCATGCTGCGAGATGAGCGCGATGCCGAGCCCGGCCATCACCGCCTGCTTGATCGTCTCGTTCGTCCCCATCTCGATGGTGCGGATCGTCCGCCCCTCGGCGATGCGGTCGAGGAAGCGGATCATCAGGCTCCGCGTCCCCGACCCCTCCTCGCGCGAGAGGAAGGTCTCCTCGACGAGCGCCGCCGGGTCCCCGTTGCCGCCGGCGGCCAGCGGATGCCCCGGCGCCGCCACGATGACGTGCGGGTGCGGCCCGAGCGTCGCCGCCTCCACCGCCGGCTCGCGCGGCGGCCAGCCGGTGATGGCGAGATCGAGCCGCCCCTCGGCCAGCGCCGCGAAGATCTCGCCCCGGTTGCCGACCTTCAGCTCGATGTCGATGGTCGGGAACTGCCGCATCAGCCGGGCGACGAGATAGGGGGCGAAATACTTCGCCGTGCTCACCACCCCGAGGGCCACCCGCCCCTGGCGCCCGGACCTGAGCGAGGCGATCCGCTGCATCGCCACGTCGAGCGCCGTCTGCACCGCCCGCGCCGTAGCCAGCATCACCTCGCCTTCCGCCGTCGGCGCCCAGCGGCCGTCCGGCCCGCGCGCCAGCACCTCGGTCCCGGCGAAGCCCCGCAGGCTCTGCAGCTGCGCATGCACCGCCGGCACCGACAGCCCGAGCGCCTCGGCCGCGGCGGTCAGCGAGCCGCGATCCACCACCTCGCGGAAGGCACGCAACTGCTTGAAGGTTATGGCATCCGGCCGCGCCTTCACCTTTCCTGAACCCTCATTCCAACTATTAAAATTTTCTTTTAGCCGAACCTCTGCCAAGAGGGAAGGCAAGATTCGGTCTCCCCGGACCGAAGGAGGGAAAGAAAGATGCTGGACCACGCCGGACCGCTCGAGGCGCAGCACGTCCCCGCCGCCTACCGCCGGCCGATGCAGGCCATCGCCGCCGCCGCGCGCGACCTCTCGGCGGCGATCGCCGGCGCCGGCCTCGGCGCCGAGCTCGGCGCCGCCTCCGGCACCAACAGCGACGGCGACCGCCAGATCGCCCTCGACGTCATGGCCGACGCCGCCTTCCGCAGCGGGCTCGCCGGCACCGGCATCCGCTGGTACGCCTCCGAGGAGCTCGACGGCGTCGCCGAGCTCGACCGCGACGGCACCCTCGCCCTCGCCATCGACCCGCTCGACGGTTCCTCCAACGTCGACGTCAACGTCTCGATCGGCACCATCTTCGGCCTCTACCCCGCCGCCGCCGACGCCGCCGCCAGCTTCCTCCGCCCCGGCCGCGACCTGCTCGCCGCCGGCTACGTCATCTACGGCCCGCAGACCGCCCTCGTCGCGAGCTTCGGCGCCGGTGCGATGAAGTTCGTCCTCGACCGCCCCGCCGGCATCTTCCGCCTCGCCGCCCCGGTCACCGTCCCGCCCAGCTCCGCCGAATACGCCATCAACGCCTCCAACCAGCGCCACTGGCCGGAGCCGGTCCGCGCCTACATCGACGACTGCCTCGCCGGCGCCGAGGGCCCGCACGGCAGCGACTTCAACATGCGCTGGATCGCCTCCCTCGTCGCCGAGGTGCACCGCATCGTCACCCGCGGCGGCATCTTCCTCTACCCCGCCGATGCGCGCGCCGGCTACGAGCACGGGCGCCTGCGCCGCGTCTACGAATGCGCCCCCATCGCCTTCCTCATCGAGCAGGCCGGCGGCCGCGCCACCGACGGCGCCGAGCGCATCCTCGACCAGACGGCTGCCGCCCTGCACGAGCGCACCCCCTTCGTCTTCGGCTCGGCCGAGAAGGTCGCGCACGTCGCCGCCTACCACGCCCTCGCCCGCCCCGAGGTCTCCGCGCTCTTCGGCCGCCGCGGCCTCTTCCGGAACTGACCATGAGCCGCAGGCACCCGATCATCTCGGTCACCGGCTCCTCCGGCGCCGGCACCACCACGGTCAAGCACACCTTCGACCAGATCTTCCGCCGCGAGGGGATCAGGGCCGTCTCGATCGAGGGCGACGCCTTCCACCGCTACGACCGCTCCGCCATGAAGGCCGAGCTCGACGCCCGCCTCGCCGCCGGCGACGCCACCTTCAGCCACTTCAGCTACGAGGCCAACATCCTCGCCGACCTCGAGCGCGTCTTCCGCGAGTACGGCGAGACCGGCCGCGGCCGCACCCGCCACTATGTCCACGACGAGCGCGAGGCGGAGCGCTACGGCGCGCCCCCCGGCACCTTCACCGACTGGGCGCCGTTCGAGGACGACAGCGACCTCCTCTTCTACGAGGGGCTGCACGGCGCCGTCGCCAACGGCGAGGTCGACCTCTCCGAGCTCGCCGACCTCAAGATCGGCGTGGTTCCGGTCATCAACCTCGAATGGATCCAGAAGATCCACCGCGACCGCGCCAGCCGCGGCTACTCGACCGAGGCGGTCACCGACGTGATCCTGCGCCGGATGCACGCCTACGTGCACTGCATCTGCCCGCAGTTCACCCTGACCGACATCAACTTCCAGCGGGTGCCGGTCGTCGACACCTCGAACCCCTTCATCGCCCGCTGGATCCCGACTGCCGACGAGAGCCTCGTCGTCATCCGCTTCCGCAGCCCGCGCGGCATCGACTTCCCCTACCTCGTCTCGATGATCCAGGGGAGCTGGATGACCCGCGCCAACTCGATCGTCATCCCGGGCAGCAAGCTCGACCTCGCCATGCAGCTCATCCTCACCCCGCTGATCCTGCGCCTCGTCGACAACGCCCGGCGCGCCTGAAGGAGCGACACGTGAACCCGACCGCGACGACACCGCCTCCGGCGGCCGAAGACGTCATGCCCGGCGCCTGAAAGGAAGACCCATGGCCCTCATCACCCTCCGCCAGCTCCTCGACCACGCCGCCGAGCGGGGCTACGGCGTCCCCGCCTTCAACATCAACAACATGGAGCAGGGCCTCGCCATCCTGCGCGCCGCCGCGGCGACCGACGCCCCCGTCATCCTGCAGGCCAGCCGCGGCGCCCGCTCCTACGCCGGCGACACCATGCTCCGCCGCATGGTCGAGGCGCTGGCCGAGATGCACCCGAAGATCCCGATCTGCCTGCACCAGGACCACGGCAACGACGAGGCGACCTGCCTCTCGGCCATCCGCCACGGCTTCACCAGCGTGATGATGGACGGCTCGCTCGAGGCCGACATGAAGACCCCGGCCTCCTACGACTACAACCTCGCCATCACCCGCCGCGTGGCCGGGATGGCCCATGCCGTCGGCGCCTCGGTCGAGGGCGAGCTCGGCGTCCTCGGCTCCCTCGAGACCGGCGCGGCCGCCGCCGAGGACGGCTCGGGCGCCGAAGGAACCCTCTCCCACGACCAGCTCCTCACCGACCCCGACCAGGCCGCCGACTTCGTCGCCCGCACCCGCGTCGACGCGCTCGCCATCGCCTGCGGCACCAGCCACGGCGCCTACAAGTTCAGCCGCCGCCCCGACGGCGACATCCTCGCCATCCACGTCATCGAGGCGATCCACGCCCGCCTCCCCGACACCCACCTCGTCATGCACGGCTCCTCCTCGGTGCCGCAGGCGCTGCAGGACATGATCAACGCCCACGGCGGCGAGATGCCGCAGACCTGGGGCGTGCCGGTCGAGGAGATCGTCCGCGGCATCCGCCACGGCGTGCGCAAGGTCAACATCGACACCGACTGCCGCCTGGCGATGGCGGCGCAGTTCCGCAAGGTCGCCCGCGAGAAGCCGCAGGAGTTCGACCCGCGCAAGTTCCTGATCCCGGCCATGGCCGAGCTGGAAAGCCTCTGCCGCGAACGGTTCGAGGCCTTCGGCGCCGCCGGCCACGCCCAGTCGATCGACGTCATCCCCATCGACGAGATGGCCCGCCGCTACATGAGCGGCGCGCTCGACCCCGTCGTCACCGCGGCCGAGGCCGCCTGAGCCCGCGAAGGAGACACCCCATGCCCGACGGAGCCGAGACCCCCAGGACCCGCTACAGCGCCGGCGTGCTCGAGTACCGCAAGATGGGCTACTGGGAGCCCGACTACGAGCCGAAGGACACCGACATCATCGCCCTCTTCCGCATCACCCCGCAGGAGGGCGTCGACCCGGTCGAAGCCGCCGCCGCCGTGGCCGGCGAGAGCTCCACCGCCACCTGGACCGTGGTCTGGACCGACCGGCTCACCGCCTGCGAGAAGTACCGCGCGAAGGCCTACCGCGTCGATCCGGTCCCCAACGCCCCCGGCCAGTTCTTCGCCTGGATCGCCTATGACCTCGACCTCTTCGAGGCCGGCTCGATCGCCAACCTCACCGCCTCGATCATCGGCAACGTCTTCGGCTTCAAGCCGCTGAAGGGTCTCCGCCTCGAGGACATGCGCCTGCCGACGGCCTACGTGAAGACCTTCCAGGGCCCCGCGACCGGCATCGTCGTCGAGCGCGAGCGCCTGCAATGCTGGGGCCGCCCGCTCCTCGGCGCCACGGTCAAGCCGAAGCTCGGCCTCTCGGGGCGCAACTACGGCCGCGTCGTCTACGAGGCGCTGAAGGGCGGCCTCGACTTCACCAAGGACGACGAGAACATCAACTCGCAGCCCTTCATGCACTGGCGCGACCGCTTCCTCTACTGCATGGAGGCCGTCGCCCGCGCCTCCGCCGCCACCGGCGAGATCAAGGGCACCTACCTCAACATCACCGCCGCCACCATGGAGGACATGTACGAGCGCGCCGAGTTCGCCCGCGACCTCGGCTCTGTCATCGTGATGATCGACCTCGTCATCGGCTACACCGCCATCCAGTCGATGGCGAAATGGGCCCGCCGCAACGACATGATCCTGCACCTCCACCGCGCCGGCCACTCCACCTACACCCGGCAGAAGACGCACGGCGTCAGCTTCCGGGTCATCGCCAAGTGGATGCGCCTCGCCGGCGTCGACCATATCCACGCCGGCACCGTCGTCGGCAAGCTCGAGGGCGACCCGGCCACCACCCGCGGCTACTACGACATCTGCCGCGAGGAGGTGACGCCGCAGCGCCTCGAGAACGGCGTCTTCTTCGAGCAGCCCTGGGCCGGCCTCAACAAGCTGATGCCGGTCGCCTCGGGCGGCATCCACGCCGGCCAGATGCACCAGCTGATCGACCATCTCGGCGAGGACGTGGTGCTGCAGTTCGGCGGCGGCACCATCGGCCATCCGCACGGCATTGCCGCCGGCGCCACCGCGAACCGCGTCGCGCTCGAGGCGATGATCTACGCCCGCAACGCCGGGCGCGACTATCTCGCCGAAGGCCCGCAGATCCTCGCCGCGGCGGCGAAGACCTGCACGCCCCTTCGCCAGGCGCTCGACACCTGGAAGGACGTGACCTTCGACTATGCCTCGACCGACACCCCCGACTTCGTCCCCACCGCCACCCCGAGCTGAGGAGCACCCCGATGCGCGTCACCCAGGGAGCCTTCTCCTTCCTCCCCGACCTCACCGACGAACAGATCCACGAGCAGGTGCAATACTGCATCGACAAGGGCTGGGCGGTCAGCCTCGAGCATACCGACGACCCCCACCCCCGCAACAGCTACTGGGAGATGTGGGGCCACCCGATGTTCGACAATCCCGACGCCGCCGCCCTCGTCTACGAGCTGAACGAGTGCCGCAAGCAGTACGGCGGCCGCTACATCCGCGTCCTCGCCTTCGACGCCACCCCCGGCTGGGAGTCGGTGCGTCTCTCCTTCATCGCCAACCGCCCCGCCGAGGAACCCGGCTTCCGCCTCGTCCGCCAGGAAACGCAGGGCCGCCACATCCGCTACACGATCCA
>ENA-UOUJ01000394-UOUJ01000394.1-activated-sludge-metagenome-genome-assembly--contig:-NODE-394-length-31703-cov-16.523414_pt1 | contig 31703 bp, 29 predicted proteins | sample MGYA00249839_ERZ747224 | MGnify/ENA primary metagenome ERZ747224 (study PRJEB28782, sample SAMN03220277) | activated sludge metagenome | biome: wastewater; feature: sewage sludge; material... | reverse complement strand
ATTAGTGTAGTTTAATGCCATTATCCAATGCGTATGAACAAGAAAAAGCATTGATCAAAGTCAATGCCTTTTCAGCGTTCGCCTGCTACTATAATTTCCCTTCCCGTCGGGGTCTTCCCAGCCCGGCGATTGCGCGAAGAGTGAGACCCCGACGACTAATATAAAAATTATTTTTAGCAACCATCTGTTGAAATTCCCAGCGCCAGGGTCTCATGGCTACTCACAATATCTTTTCATGAAGACCCCGGCGCGAATGATTATTTTATGGATAGCTGTAATAGCCTGCGGCAGATTGTTAGCATATTAAGGCCGGTTAGCATCACAATTGTACCGGTGGGTCACATCCGGGCAACTGCGTGGAGAGCGAGGCCGGCGAGTCGTTAATTCCAAATTTCATTCATTTCTGTCAGTATCATTGGTCTTCCGTCAGTAATTACTATGGTATGTTCGTGTTGCGCCATAAAGCCGCCTTTATTTCCAACCATAGTCCAGCCGTCACTCAGCGTTTCGGCATATGTTGATGTTGTTGATATAAATGTTTCAACGGCAACAACAGCATTTTTCTTAAATCTTGCCACATTAAACCGGTCTCTGTAATTCGCTATTTCGGTTGGTTCTTCGTGAAGACTTCTGCCTATCCCGTGTCCTGTAAGGTTTTTGATGACTTTGTAACCCCGTTTTTTTGCTTCTGTCTCTATCAGATGACCGATGTCAGAAATGCGAACCCCACCTTTTATATTGCAGATTGCTTTATATAAAATTTGCTTTGAAGCGTCTATGAGCTTTTGGTGCCGGTAGATGTCTGCACCAAGCACAAAAGAGCCTCCGTTGTCTGACCAAAAACCGTTAAGCTCAGCCGAAACATCAATATTGACCAGATCGCCCTCTTTCAGTATTTTATTGTTTGACGGAATACCGTGGCAAAATTCATTGTTTACACTTATACAGGTCCAACCCGGAAAACGATAGGCTAAATAGGGCGCCGATTTTGCACCCAAATCCGAAAGTATTGTTGCCCCATAGTTGTCTAATTGTTTAGTTGTTATACCGGGTTGAGCATAGTTTCTCATTTCCTTCAAAGTGTAAGCAACAGCTTCACTTGCCTTTTTCATACCGGCTAATTCTGTTTCTTTTGTTATTGACATACTATCCCTTTTTTGTTGTTTGTTGGCTGTGTCGTTACAGCCTGGTCGCTAAAGATTAGCGTACTGCCGGGCATTTGGGAAATATTCAGCCGGGAACCAAAGCCTGACAAAGTTACTAAAGTTGAGATTAAGCGTTAAAGTCTGATGTTGTTCGATGCGCAGAAACGACAATGGCTTTTTATGACCCCGGCGCGACCCGCTGAAATGATTATTCTTTGCCTTCAGCAGGCGGAGTCCATATCGTTGCGCCGATATATCTCTCGGGGCCTGTTTTATCATCCATAAAATAATATATCACCACTATTTTACCATCGGGGCGTTGCACCACCCTGGGATAACCGATATCCTGTCCCGATCCGTCATTCCGCAGTATATAATCTTTACTCCAGGTTTTACCGTTATCGCTGCTGATACGGGCTCTTATATCACTGGTTTGGGTTTTAGCCCGGATGCTCTCCAGACCGGCCCTGTAACCGTATACCATACAGATCCTTCCGTCTTTCATCTTCAGCATGGCCGGCGGATTTCCTATGCCGGTATCATCCGACGCATTTTTTAACTGCGTCCAGCTATTGCCGTTATCAGCCGACAACCAGGAAGCAATAAAACTACGGTCGCCCTCTTTTTGGCGAACGGTTACTAAAATTTCATGCTCTGATATACGAACGGAAGCAGGCATGATGGCGTAGCCTGCCGGTTCTTCGCCTATCCATGACAGGAATGACCAACTTTTGCCGCCATCCGTTGTCTTTACGCACAACACCCTTCCTTCTTTACCATCTGATTTGGCCGAAGTAATAAAAAGCATACATGCTGCTTTGCCATTAATAATGTAATCTGTTCTGGCCGCGGTACCCGCAGTACCAAAGTTGGGTAAGGCAAAAGGCCCTTTCCATTGATGACCCTTATCATAAGAGTACCAATAGCGCGACTGTCCTGCATTGCCATTGGAGCGCACCGTTAAAGCAAAACCGGGGTGCAGGAAATTGATAGCTTCATTCTGTTCTAAAACTTCCTGCTGGGGAACATCTGTCCTGGGTTTGGCCATAAAATAACCATGTGGCACCAGTCCGCCCGTTTTGCCCGGATCTTCGATCGTCCATGTATCACCACCATCCACACTTCTTGCCAGCATGTGCTGCTCCTGCTTATCCCTGTCAATATTATGTCTCGCGCCCAAATCTTTATATACACCTTTTGAAAAACCAACCAGTATCTCATTACCCCATATCCATATGCCATTATTGGCCGGCCATCCCCCGTACATACCAGGCTTATAATAAACCTTTACCTGTTTAACCGCTTCCGGTTCCTCCTGTGAAAACGAGCCGTTGCAACCCAGGATAAGCAATGAGGCGAACGCAAGGAACCTGTAATTTTCCATGTAAAATATATCTATTGTTATGTTTATCCTAAAATGGGGTGTTTCCTGCCACAAATGATTATTCGTGCATTTGTGGCTATATCTCCCTTTACTTAAGCATGCGAATCCTTAAGAAGATCAACAGCCCTCCTGCATACTCATTTCACTATCATTATTTAAGTGAAGAGGAATACTATTGCCACTGAAAGGCAAAGTATTCGCATTCTCCTTTACTTAAATTTTTTAAGCGTGCGGAATATTGCTGTTCCTTCCCGACGGGGTCTTCGCCGCCGGGAAATTGTGCAGAGGGCGAGACCCCGGCGAATCGTTCAGCACCAGGGTCTCATAGCTAACCTACAACGGCTTTTGATGAAGACCCCGGCGCGAAGCAAAGTTGCAGTATGATATCCATCAATGTCCCAATTGCAAGAAGGGAAAGATGGAAGAAGTACTCAGCTTTGATAACAACGGACCACCACAATGGTTGATAAACAAATTACGATCACAAATACAAAAACGCTAATCTTATTTTTTGATGCCAGCCATCGAAAGGGCGACCTATTACCTGCACCTGTAAAAGCAATATGAATTGACGGGAAAATATGAATATAAACACTCACAAAACAACTAATCACCCTTATGGTTGCGCACGAAAGCCGCACAATCATATAAAGTCAACCCATTTTATTGAGTTAAACAAGGTCTTGATATAAAACTCAATTTTCGAAACCCCATAATAAATAACCGGTTCCCTTCGCTTCAGTCAACACAGGCCTAAATCGAAGTTCCGCTATGCTAAACTTCGTTTAAGCCCTATATGTTGTATGACGTTTTTTTGTTCGTCATTCGTTGTTTCCTTTTTTTGCGTTTTCGCTTCGTGTCAGAAGTTGTAAGTTTTCAAATACGGTCAGTCCGCCGTTGTGCATTGGTTTGATGTGGTCAATTTGAAAGTCAAGTTTGTTTTTGCTTTTGTACCCACTATTGGCACAATAGTAAAATCCGCTTTCGTCTGTAAACTTTGCAAAAACGCTGTCCCGAAGTTGCTTTTCATAAACAGGGTCTTGTTCACGAAGTTGGCTGAAAGATAGTTTTTCGTAACTTCTTAATTCTTTTTCTTCTTTTGGCTTTATATCGCGTCTTACAAATAATTCGGGATGGCTTAATCTTGTTTTTGCAAGTTGTATTTCTCTCAAAAAGTTCCGTTTGTCAAAATTGAAAAATGTTTCCCAAGCTGTTTCATTGTCTTCCCAAATTTTGTTTAGCAACTCGGTTTGTGATTTTTCGCCAAGGTCTTTTTCTCGAATTTCAACAGCGATTTTATCAATGTCGTATTTTTCTCTGTCTTTCAGTTCAACATACGGTGGTAGCTCATCTTTAATTGTATAATACTGCAAAATATTTTTTAAATCTTGCACCAGATAAGCAGGATATTTTAAGGTGCCCTTGAAAAATTCATCTTCTATTATCTCTGCAAGTTCTTCCAATTCGTCATCATGTAAATAATCTCGTTCGGTTAATTTGTGTTGTATGAATAAACTTGGCAATGCGTTAATGAAATCTTTGTATGATTGAAGAATATTGTCATAAACTAAGACTTCGCAATTTTTATCAATTTCCTCATCGTCAATTTGCTCTAAATATCTGAATTGATAAATTCCAACAGGAAAGCGTTCAATAAAACTCAGTTTTTCAAGTTCTTCTCGTTTTTCAGGGTCAATGATTTTGTTGGTTAAAATTGCAAACTCTTCAATCTTATTGATTGCTACAAGTCGCAAAATTTGTTTCTTGGTTTCTCTATCAACATCTTTGAAGTTGATATTGTCTTCAATGTAAAGTTTTTCAGGATTTACCCAAGCTACCTTATTTTGCCATTCATCTATAAAGCTAACAATAAAGGCTTCTTTTGTTCCTCCTGCTTTTGGTCCTCGCAACCCACGACCTATCATTTGTGTCATTAAGATTGACGAAATCGTGGGTCGTGCTAAAAAGATAGATTGAACATTGGGAACGTCTGTTCCTTCTGTTAATATATTTACGTTGATAAGAACTTCAATTTCACCATTTCTGAACTTTGCAATTTTATCTTTATTGTCTTTACTTGAAATAGTTACACCTGTTGCCTGGTCTTTTACTGTTGAAATTACAAAGTCAGATTTTACTCCTTGTTCTTTGAACATTGCGTTTAGTGCAATAGCGTTATCAACATTCAAAGCAAAAACAATAGTTTGTTTGTATTTTTCCTTATTCCTTATATATCTGTTTACGATTGTGTGGTTTCTGTCGTCATTTTCAGCAATGGTTTTGGCAATGCCCGAACCAATGCTATCAATATCAAAGTAGTTAAGTTGTATTATTTGTTCATCGCTTAATTCCTTGATAAAATTCAATCCTGTACTTACTTCTTCAAAATGTGGTTCAGATAATATCCCTAATCGTATGAGAGTTCGTAAATCAATTTTATAAACGATGTCATCTGGAAAAACTTTTTTTAGTAAGCCCTGTTCCTTGTCTGCTGTTCTGAAAGGTGTTGCGGTTAATCCTAAAAGTTGAAAATGTGAAACGCTGTTTTTAATACTCTCGATAACCTGTCGATAAGTTTTTGCTGTTGCGTGATGTGCTTCGTCAATTACTAAAAATATTTCTTCTGTGTTGTTCTTTATCCAATTATTGTAGAGATGATTAAAGCCTGCTTTAATGCTGTCTTTACTTGAAATTATTAAATCGTCTGTTTGTTGAATATTTATTGGCTTGTCATGAATACCCGAAATAATTCTGTAATTAAAATAAGATCTTTGCTCAAAAATATCGTTGTATGCAAGTTTATCGGCAAAGGTTGATTTTGCTTGCTCTAAAAGTTCGTGTCTGTGGGCAAGCCACAAAACTTTTTTTCCTTTGTCTAAATAATTTCTACAAATCCAATGTGCCGCAGTAATTGTTTTTCCGCCACCCGTTGGCAAGACTAAAAGCCCCGCAAATGGATTTTTATTTGTCTTGATTATTTTTTCTTGCAGGTTGTAAAATGCTTTCTCTTGGTGTTCATAAGGCACAATTCCACTTTCAGCATTTGCAATGTTTATCTTTCCTGCGTATTGATAATTTATTGTTTTTGTTTTGGGTTGGTGGTTAGTATTATTTATATTTTCAGTCAAGCGAAAGGTAATTGTTTCACCTTTGTGAAAGTCTTCTAATCTTTTTACTTGCTCTTTCCCTGCCCAAAATGTGATGTTTTTATTCTTAAACTGTCTGTCAAACTTAGCAAGAATATCAAATTTCCTTCTGTAAGTCATTCCAATACGGTCAAAAAAAGTATCGTATCTTCTATAAGTCAGGTTACTTTGGTTTTTGTTTATGTCGCTTAAAATTTCAGCAACAACTTCTCTGATTTCCTTTAATTCCATATTATTGTTATGTCTGTCTGTTGTGGTTGCGGGTTGTTCGGCAAAATGGCATACAACGCTTTGCTTTACGCAACAAAAATTAATTTTTAAGTATTTATAAACGCTTACAAACGGCTTTGCTTCAACGGCACAGTTCTCATAACCATATAAATAAATATTACGGTTCAGTTCTTACCTGTTAAATCATATACACGGAATTGGATGGATTGAGTATTGGGTATTATATAGGGTGTAGACTGCAATGGTTATCAAACCTATTCATTTATTTTTAAAATTGAAAAAGTTTTTTCCTTCCCGACCGGGTCTTCAGCCGGGAAATTGTGCAGAGGGCGAGACCCCGGCGAATCGTTCAGCACCAGGGTCTCATAGCTAACCTACAACGGCTTTTGATGAAGACCTCGGCGCGAAGCTAAAAAGTTCTCTTGTGCGTTGTGTCGCCAATTCAGGATTTTCAATTTCATCTAATCTGTCAGAACCTACTTGTGCTAACCATAGTTTAAAAGGTTCTGCTTTAGGCGATGGAATTGATTGAATGATTCTTAAAAGTCCTTGTGCATTAGCACAATTGAGCTTTTGTTTGCCGCCAGCGGTATCAACCAAAAGGGGGGTGACAAGTTGTCCCCACCCTTGCGAAAGGAGTTTGTTCCGCTTACGCATTTTTTTATGTAGTCGGTTGCATTGGGTGTGTCTGCTAATACCTGTACAACATCGGCTACTACGAAATACCATTTTGGGTCTGGCTCATTCCAGACTGTTCGTATTTGTTTGCTCTCAAATAATTTAATATTGCTCATATTCGGTCATGCAGCACCAAAAATACTATGGCGTCAAACCTGCATAAAGGCGCTTACCTGTCAAGGATCAGGAAAACGTATGACAATTATCAGGTTACTCCTTTAGGAGAGATGATATTTTTACGAAACCGCATTACAAAAACATAGATATCCGGGTGAAATATGCTTGAAGGAATTAAACGAATGGAGGCAGGAGCCTGCGTTTCGGATATTGTTAAAAACGATTACCGTACGGCCGGCGTATTTAAAAAATACGATATTGACTTTTGCTGCGGGGGAAAGTTCCCCTTAGAAATAATATGTGCCAATAAAGGCCTGGCTATAGCCGAAGTGCTGCAGGAACTGGAAGCCGCAACGTATACCATAGCCTCACATGCCGCCCATGAATACCATACCTGGAAACCGGATTTCCTGGCCGACTATATTATACATGTGCATCACCGCTATCTTGAAAAGGCCATACCCGAAACAACAGCTTATCTTGAGCATCTTACAAAAAAACATTCCGCCCAATATACGTATCTGCCGGAGCTCCGGGATATTTTTGAAACTTTTTCCGGCATTATTGCGCCCCGGCAGCAGCAGGAAGAAGAGATCATCTTTCCTTATATTCGCCAGGTAACAAGGGCTTATCTCAACAAGGAGTCCTATGCCGCCCTGCTGGTACGTACGCTGCGCAAGCCGGTTGAGCAGGTAATGCTGCAGGAACAAAAAACGGTAGAAACGCTGATCCGGCAACTGCGTGAACTTACTCAGAATTATACTCCACCCCCAAATGCCTGTATTACACATAGCGTGGCGCTGCTGAAACTACAGGAATTAGACAACGATATTGTTCATCACATGCGCCTGGAGAACGATATGCTTTACCCGCGGGTACTTATCATGGAAACCGAGCTCATGAACCAGAAAGATTAGGTATAAAATGCTTGCCGCTTGCCTTAATTGCTTTATTTTGACGAATATTTTACTGGTGGAACATAAAAAAGTCTTGTCCTGATTTATCAGGGGTACACCCAATTTATCGGACAAACGCCGGAAATAAGAATCATATGATGGACCTGGATACGGCACACCTTGTGTCTTTATTTGAACATGCAACGGAAGGCATTATACTTACCAATAATAAGGGGGCGATTACATTAATTAATCCTGCCGCAGAACGCATGTTTAAATATGATGCACGGGAGGTAATTGGAAAGCCTATTGAAATGCTGATTCCACAGCGCTTCCATTCGCTTCATTCGGGGCAGCGCCGCGAATTTTATGGTCATCCTCAAAACCGGGTAATGGGGTCGGGAAGAGACCTTTACGGCCGCAGAAGCGATGGCTCGGAAATTCCTGTAGAAGTAAGCCTGAGCTTTTATAAAAGAGAAGAGGATCTGTTTGTAACGGCTTTTATTGTAGACATTACGCATAGGAAAAGCATAGAGCAGAATATGCTGCAGCAACAGGTGGAGCTGGAAAGAATGACCAACGACATGCGTAAGCTCAATACACAGCTTGAGGTAAAAGTAGAAGAAAGAACGCTGATATTAAAAGAAGCACTGCAAAAGCTGGAACAATCGCAGAAAGAGCTGCACGATGCGCTGAATAAGGAAAAGCAGCTCAGTGAAATCAAAAGCAGGTTTGTTTCTATAGCCTCGCATGAATTTCGTACACCGCTGAGCACTGTGCTTTCTTCGGCTGCCTTAGTTTCTAAATATACCACTACCGCTGAACAGGATAAAAGAGACCGCCACGTTGAAAAAATAAAAAATGCCGTAAGAAATCTAAATGATATCCTTGATGATTTCCTCTCCCTCGGAAAGCTCGAAGAAGGCAAGATAGAAACACATCCCGTGGCATTTAACATAGAGGAATTCATGGAAGAAGTGCTGGAAGAAATAAAACCCCAGGAGAAACCAGGACAGCAGATCGTTTTCTCCTGCGAAGAAAATCCGGTTATCTTTTCCGATAAACGGCTCCTCAAAAACATTATCATTAACCTGCTGGCAAATGCCATTAAGTTCTCCGGAGAAAACACCTCAATTGATATCAGGAGCAAAACCCGCCCATCGCATTTTGAGATCAGCATCACCGACCAGGGTATTGGTATTTCCGAAGAAGACCAGGAACAATTATTTTCAAGCTTTTTCAGGGGGAGAAATGCCGTTAACATACAGGGCACAGGCCTGGGTCTTCATATTATAAAAAGATACGCAGACCTTTTAAAAGGAACCATTCAAATAAAAAGCGCTTTAGGCAGGGGAACCACCGTTACCGTTACGATCCCTGCCGCCCATCAAAAACAATAAACCATGCCAACAGTTTTAGTTATTGACGACAATGCAGACATTCGTGATAATACCGCGGAAATACTGGAGCTCGCAGGCTATACGAGCCTGACCGCCGGGAACGGGAAAAAGGGTGTTGAAACGGCATTGCGGGAGAAGCCGGATATTATTATCTGCGATATTATGATGCCCGAATTAGACGGCTACGGCGTGCTGCACCTGTTGCAAAAAAACGCCGATACACGCAATATCCCTTTCATTTTTTTAACAGCAAAAACCGAAAGATCAGACCTGCGCAAAGGCATGGAAATGGGAGCGGATGATTACATTACCAAACCATTTGAAGAAATTGAGCTGCTGAATGCTGTGGAAGTGCGGCTTAAAAAACGGGAGATCCTGTCTCAAAAATACGAGCAGGGCGCTTCAGGTATTACTCAGTTTATGAAAGATGTAAATGATTCAGGACTTATACAAAAGCTCACCAACCAGTATGATGTAATACCTTATAACAAAAAACAATTTCTTTACCAGGAAGGAAAACGGGCCCGGTTCCTGTATTATATCGTAAAAGGAAAAGTGAAGGGTTTCAGAACCCATGAAGACGGCAAAGAATATATTACCGACCTGTTCAGCGAGGGAGACTTTATAGGCTACGCTCCTATTATTGAAGATAGAAATTATGAGGATAGCGCTATTATACTGGAGGAGGCTGATATTTTGCAGTTGCCCAGGGAGGATTTTCAGAAAATGATATACAATGACCTTTCCGTAGCAGCAAAGTTCATCCACCTCATTACACAAAATGTAAAGGAAAAGGAAGAACGGCTGCTTAACCTGGCATACAGCTCATTGCGTAAGCGCATAGCTAAAGCGCTGGTAGATATTCACAATAAGTTCAATGCCGGCGGACCTTCAAAGCGCATAGAAATATCGAGAGAGGATATTGCCCAGTATGTAGGCACTGCTACGGAATCGCTGATCAGAACGTTAAGTGATTTTAAATCAGAGAAGCTGATTGAGATTAAAGAGGGAAAAATTATTGTGTCGCATCCCGATCAGCTCAGCAACCTGCTGTACTAATCATCATTGCGGCTCAGATCATAATCATCCCGTATGGTATTCTTTTTCTTATCCGGCGCCGAAATTTCCCTGCCATGCTCATTTTGGTGAGCAAGGGTCCAGTCGTCTGTCATAGTGGTTTCCAGCCATATATTTCCCGAACGCCTGAACACCTGGGCATGAAGGGGAAACAAGGCATCGAGCGCCTGTTCCAGCTCCCTTACCTTCATATCTCCTGAAATTTCTATGCTTCCTTCCCTGATCTTTTGCTGGGCTTCCGCAATGCTGCGGTCGCCGGGCAGCAGATGGTGTATCCCCTGGTTTTTGAAAAACTCAATTTTCAAATAGGGAAATGTATTGCTGAATGCCTTTTGTACATCACTGATCGGGAGCTTCGAGGAAATATGCAAATACATGATCGGGTTTTACTGTCAAATGTATATATAAGCCCGGCATCTTAAAAGAACCCGCATCAATACGAACCATGAGTTTAATCAATATGAAAAAAGTGATTACTATCAGCATGTTGCCTGCGGCTACCTGACCTTCATCAGCTCCCGTGCCATAAAACATTGCTTATCTTTGGCAAAATAACAGCTCATGTTTGGAAAATTAAGCCCGGAAGATATAGAAATATTACTGCAACTGCAACTGGTGGGCAGAATTGGCTGTCATGCCAAAGATGTGACCTATGTAGTACCGATCAGCTATGCTTACGATGGCACCTACATTTACGGGCATACTTTTGAAGGCATGAAGGTGGAAATGATGCGTAAAAATCCAAAAGTCTGCTTTCAGGCAGATGATACCAGGGACCTTTCCAACTGGCAAAGCGTTGTTGTATGGGGAGAATTTGAAGAGCTGCCCCAGGAGCCTGAGAGAACGCAGGCGCTTCAAAAGCTTATGGAAAGGAAATTGCCGCTGATCAGCAGCGAAACCATGCATCTTACCTCCCAGTGGCCCTTCCGGGATGAGGATGTAAGCAAAATATCGGGAATTGTTTTTCGTATCCGGGTAACAGAAAAAACCGGGCGCTTTGAGAAAAGCACAGAAAAGCATTTTTTTGCTTCATAGGCAGCATGGCAATTTCCCGGCTGGCATATTATGAGGATCATTTTATTGATACTGCTTTGCTTTGTTGGAATTACCGTGGTAGTTTGCGGCGGCATAATGATGTTATATCCCGATGGAGTTATATTACAACTGCAGCATGACACGCTGAAACCTACTCCCTTTAAAACTTTTTTCATACCCGGCCTCGTCTTGCTTCTTTGCCCGGGCCTATCCTGCAGTATTGCAGCTGCAATGGTACTGCTTAACCGCAAACAATGGTACAGGTGGTGCCTTACCGGCGGTGTAATGATTACAGGATGGATTATCGTACAAATGATTCTGCTCCAAACCATAAACGCATTACAATTGCTGTATTCAGGAGCAGGATTATTCATCCTTTTGCTGGCTTACCAGCTTAAGGGAAAATGGGCGGTGTAAGCACTGGCGGCACATTTATATCGTTCCCGAAATATCTTTCACCTTTCACCTCTCACCTTCACGTTTCACTACTCACCCCGATAAACGTGAGACGATAAACGATAAACGTGAACCTTTCTCCTCTCACTTCTCAGCTTTCACTCCTCCCCAGCAAAAGATTCAGCGGTTTCCATTCTTCAACATAATCGGTACCGATCTTTAATAAAGCAACAAAAGGTATAAACAATACCATTCCGGAAACGCCCCATAAAATTCCACCGGCTATAATAGCTACCAGCATGGCCCAGGTACTTACATTCAATTGTACGCCCACCACTTTTGGAAATATAACATTGGCTTCTAAGTATTGCACCACGGCAAAAACGGCTATCACACCTGCCGGGTACCATACAGAATCGGTAGAAAGCCATGCTATGGAAATGGGCAAAAGCGCGCTTACTACAATACCCACGTAGGGGATAATGGTCATAATTGCGCAAAGCATTCCAAACAGTACCGCGTGCTCTATTCCAAGCGCCAGTAACCCAATGCTGTTAAGCACGCCCACGATAATGTACACCAGTATCATTCCCTTGATGTAGTTAAAATAGGTATCTATCATTTTGGGCAGCATCAAATCCAATTTCTGCCTGTGCCTTTCGCCGGCCACCCACCGGAGAAACTGAACAAATACGCGCCGGTGATAGAGGAACAGGGCCGTGTATATGGGGATCAGGAATAACATGAAAACCATGTCAAGCATATTATTAATTACCGTTTTTGCCAGGCCGCCTATACTGCCCAGACTTTGCTGCGCCCAGTTGGCGGTGGTTAAGCCAAAACTTTCCGATATCCATTGCGCGGCCTCCTGCCCTGTTGCCTGCAATTTTTTAATAAGACCGGGCGCGTCCTCGCGAAACATATTGATTTGCCAGATGAGCAGCGCCGCAATTCCTGCAAAAAGAAGCGCTACAATGAGCAGGCAAATGGTAATGGCTATACCTTTAGGAAAACGCTTTTGCTCAAGCCATTTACAAACCGGGTACAGGATCATGGCAATGAGCAATCCAAAAAACAGGGGAATAAAAAGCGTCTTCCCCACATACAGTATAATGGATGCAAAAAATACGATCTGCAGGTATTTAAGCGTATTACCGGCAGGCTGAACAGGATTTGTTATCATATATAATCAGATATTGATCAATGTAAAAGTACCTGGTTAGCGGCTTATCTTTTTATAGTCAGTTTTAATCCGGTAGAAGACTTTATATTTTATTCTGTAAGTTCAATAATTCTTTTATCAATACGCCAGCTTTCCTTGTTGCTAATATTAATTACCGATTTCCTTTCTACTTCAATTTTTAACGGAACACCCGGATAGTAAAAATATTCAAAACGATTATTATCAAAAATATCAATCCGTGCTGTCTTTATTTCTTCATTCAACTCCTGATCTTTTAGTCCCATCTTCTTCAGCACCTCTAAAACTAAACGCTTTGCATCATCGGAATTTATCTTCATCTGATTTACCAGAACACAACGTTTCTGAATAGTGTCGGCACTTTCCAAAATTAGTTTTGCATCACCCTTTATCGCTGTTTCCCCAAACATATTAGGAAGCTCTTCTTCATATAAGACCGGCTCATTCATGACACATTGAATACCAAAAGGGAAATGGATATACCGAAGATCTTTCATTGCTAATTCTTCTATTCCCTGCTTTGATCCATACACTGCCATTAAAGACTCCATATATTTTTTTAAACCATCCTGGTCTTTACCCGATTCTTTTTCTCTTTCCCTAACCAGTTCATTCATCATTTCCTTCATCGTTGTGCCAACTTCCTGCCAGTTTTCGACACCGGTAAAATCACCTACCTCCGAGGTATTGTAAATGATTTCCAGTGAGCTGTATTTTGATAACCTATCACGCAACTGTGGGGTAAGGCTGAGAGATGACAACAGGGTGTTTTCAAGCCCCCATTTAAGTGTGTATGCGTTTTCTGTAGAATCAATTACCTCAAGTTTACCAATATATTGTGAGGAGTCTTTTTTTGTCATTACCCCTTCCTTCCATTGTTCATTTATCCTTGTTACTTTAAACCGCCAGGAATCACCAACTGACCAATAGCTTACGAAAGCTACTTTTACAGTATCCGGTTGAGCACGGACAAAAGCCTGCATGCAGGTTAACAAAAGAATTATAATACCCGTTTTCATTGGCTTACATATATTAACGCCGTTGTTGGTGTTGTGTGTAGATTCTTATGTATTGGCTTCACCAACAACGGATAAGCCTTTACAAGTTATGTTATTTGTACCGAATGTAACATAAGTAACAGCACGGTAAATGGCATTAGCTGATCTTTGCCGTAAAATAGTCTTTTACCTAAAACCATAATCAAAATGAGCTACTATTTTTCAACAATCACTGATAATGATTTTGACAGTGCGATTGCAAAAGTTACGGAAGCATTAAAAAAAGAAGGATTCGGTATACTTACTGAAATTGATGTGAAGGAAACATTCAAAAAAAAGCTGAATGTTGATTTTAAAAAATACCGGATCCTGGGCGCCTGTAATCCGCATTTCGCGTATGAAGCCCTGCAGGCGGAAGATAAGATTGGTACCATGCTGCCCTGCAACGTTATTGTGCAGGAGCACGGGAACGGGAAAGTTGAAGTAAGTGCGATAGACCCGGTTGCATCTATGATGGCGGTTAAGAATGATGCACTTGTCCACACAGCCGCGCAGGTGAGGGAAAAGCTGCGTAAAGTGATTGAAAATGTATAACAAAAATCCCCGTTGCTTCTATGCAACGGGGAAAATATAAAGAGGTGGTGAACGCCTTATTGGCCTGCTACCAGGTTAATTTTAAAGTTGATCTCATCGCTGATGAGGTCGTCTTTCATTCCTTCATAAGCTACGCCCCAGTCTTTACGGTTAATATTAAAATCGGCTTTAGCCGCAAATTTTGTGGCGCTGCTTTCTATTACTTCTGCTTCGTAAGTAATGTTTTTAGTGGCATCACGAAGGGTAAGATTACCGGCAACAGCAATTTTACCATTTTCCAGCTCCTTTACTTCAGTAATTTCAAATTTGCTGGTCGGGTATTTTTCCACCGCAAAAAAATCATCCGACTTCAGGTGATTCTCTAATTTCCCCTTGTATTCTGGATCAGTAAGATCTTTATTATCAAGAGAAGCCATATCAATAGTAAAAGAACCGCCAGCTAATTTACCCTCATTCAGGATCAGCTCGCCGCTGTGAAGGTTAATGGTACCGGTATGCTGACCGCTTACTTTTTTACCCAGCCAGGTAATAGAAGAACCTGCGGGATCAACTGCCAGCTTATCACCTTCGGCCACACCTGCAGCTACGGCATCCTTGGTTTCGGCTTTATCCCCCTCGGGATTGCTTACGCAACTTGCTGCCAGCACGGCAACAGAAAGAAAGAAAAATACTTTTTTCATTTTGGTTTTTTAAAATTTAAATGCAAATTTAATGTTTAAACATTAACTGTAAAAGAAACAATGATGGTAATTTTGGAAAAAATGGGAGCTGTTTTTTTAACATATTTATAATCAGCATAATACAACTTATAAATATACAACTATATACATTTATTTAACATACTCCGGTAAAACTTAAAGCGCTTCAAACTGCTTCACAATAATCGGTCCCGAAAAGCAAAAAAGAAAAAATTAATTCAACTTTAAAATGCTTATCCTTTCAAAATAAACAATCATTACCACTTAACTTCAGGGGCACCTGTATGTTTTCGATAAACGAGTTTTAAAATATTTGTCATGCCAACAGAAAAACAAAAAATGTCGAACGGCGATCTGTATAATGCTTCCGATCCCACCTTATTAGAAGAAAGAAGGAATGCCAGGTTGTTGTGCAACCAATTTAACCGTACAACGGGCGGGGAGGAAGAGGTAAGAAAACAGATTTTAAAAGACCTTATTCCCGACCAGGGTACTGCTTTAACGATTGAACCGCCTTTTTTTTGCGACTATGGAAGTAATATATCCGTAGGCTGCAATGTATATTTTAATTATAACTGCATCGTGTTAGACGTGATGAAAGTTACGATTGGCAGCAATGTGCTGTTTGGTCCTTCAGTTCAAATTTATGCTGCCACCCATCCCATGAACTGGGAGGAAAGGGCTTCCAGCCTTGAGCTTGGAAAACCTGTTACCATTGGCTCAGATGTTTGGATTGGCGGAGGAGCCATCATCTGCCCCGGCGTTACCATTGGTAACCGCTGTGTAATAGGCGCGGGGAGCGTGGTAACCAGGGATATCCCCGATGACAGTTTCGCGGCCGGGAATCCCTGCCGTAAAATAAAGGGCCTTTAACAAAAAAACTCCGCCCGGTATAATATCCGGGCGAAGTCTTTTTTTATTGCGAATAATTTACAAAATTTCCTATCCTATTTTTTACCTGTATATACGGCGTTGTTTTGATCTCCGCCTGACACTAAGTAAGCGATCAGGTCTTTCAATTCTTCACCGTTCAGCCTGTTGATCATACCCGGCAACATAGGCGACACTTCAGACACCCTTGTGCGGGCCACATCTTTTTTCGGAATTTCCCGAACGATCTGCGGCGCAAAGGGATTCTGGGAAATAACATAATGATCACCTTCTTCTTTTATGAGTCTTCCCAGCACGGAACCACCGTCTTTCAGGTAAAACACCGTGGCGCCATACTGGTCTGAAATGGTTTTGCTTGGTTCAATGATCGCTTCTAATATATCCTTCGTAGAAAAGCGGGTACCCAATTGCGTCAGGTCGGGGCCCGATATGCCGCCTTCCCCTTTCATGGTATGGCAGGATATACAAAGTGACGCGGCGAACATGGCTTTTCCCTGCTCAAAATTACGGTTGGTAAGCCCGCTGTCTATAACCGCAACAGCATCTTCCATTTTCCATCTTCTGCCGGGCCCTTTAGGTTGTACAGCAGCGTCTGCCAGCTCATTGCCGGTACGGTTCACTATGGAATCGCCCGAAATGGTATTAAAATGAGCGAATTCGGCTTTAGATACATTTTCCAGCGCATTGGTCCGCGCCTTGTTAATAAATCCCCTGAAGCTATGACCGCCTTTATAGCTGAACGCGGTATAAAACCACTGGAAATATTTTTCACGCAATTCAGGTGTCCAGCCGGTTTTTGCCTTGCTTAGCACATTGGCATAATAGGTTTGCTGCTGAGGCGGCACTTTCGATAACATATTAGCGATATCCATTCCATATTGCGGGTTACGCATAATAAGATCGGAGGAAGAAGTAAAGGTTTTTTGGGTATCCTCATCTTTTGCTGTAGCTATCAAAGCCATTGTTTTTTCTACCGCTTTTGGCGCTTCAATATATACCAGCACTTTACTCAGCCCGCGGTTGAGCTCATTGGTATTGGCAGGATACTGCGGATCAAGGTAAGCAATTGCCCTTTCCCTTACCGCCCCGTCGGGTTGCCCCATCCGCGAAAACACCAGCTCAAAAGCACGAACAATATCTATTTGCTGCGGCTCAGAAAGCTTTGCATAATCAATACCCATGAGGGAATTCAGCACCTGGTTTTTTACCCCGGCATTTCCCTGGCGGGCCAATGCAATAAGCGCCGCTGTAGCTGCTACCGGGTCTTTCTCATCCAATGCGCGTTGCTGCCACTGGCTTACCGGTTGATGTTCAACCGCGATACGGGCCGCATAACGAACAAAACGATCACTATGATTCAAATAAGACCATGCAAAATCAAGCGCACCTGCCTGTGGGGCTCCATGGTATGCCTCTAATTGTTTGCGTAATTTACTTTCCGGTGTTTCTACAGGAGTACCTGCCAGTTCATCGGTTGTTTTTCCATCATTATCCTGGTAATATACCCTGTACAGGTCTGATTCGAGCCTGCGCCCACCGGTTAAAAAATACATGGCGCCATCAGGACCAATTTCCCCGTCTGTTAACGGCAATGGAGAGCCCGAAAGAAATTCTTCCCCTTTCGCGCTATAGGTGGCGCCATCGGGTTCAAGATGAATGGCATATATAATGCCGAAGCTCCAGTCAAAAGCAAACAAAGTATTCTTATATTTTTCAGGAAAGCGCGCGTTTCCGCTATACATCAGGTTAGTGGGTGAACCCTGCCCGATATTCATAACAGGTGGTAAATTATCGGGGTAAGCCGGCGACCATTTGCTGTTGCCCGTACGCCAGCCAAATTCGCTGCCACCGGTTGCATGGCAAATACGTGTAGGGCGGTACCAGGGCAGGCCGAAATCCCACTCCATATCCGAATCATAAGTAAATAAATCACCTGCCGCGTTAAATGCTATGTCAAAAGCATTGCGATAGCCTGCGCTAATCATTTCCCAACGATTGGTTTCAGGGTCAACTTTGGCAATCCATCCACCGGGCGCTTTACGGTCAACCGCATGCCCGTTGGGATCTGTTATTAAAGGAAAAAGATTATCCTCTTTCCAGTTGGAAGGCAACTGGTAAGCATCCAATGGTGGCACATCGGTATGATTACCGATCACAACATAAATGGATTTTTTATCAGGCGACAGTATTACACTGTGCGGGCCATGCTCCCCTTCTCCTTTCAGCGCCTTCATCAAGGTTACTTTATCAAACTGGTCGTCGCCATCCGTATCCTCCAAACGATACAGTCCGCTTGTTCTGCTGGATGCATCATTATTCAGGTTATTGACCATTACATATAAACTGTTGAAAGCGTATAATAAGCCATGCGCGAACCCGATACCCACTTTCTTATTGGTGGTATCGTTTACAAGGGTGGGATCATTGGGTATAACCAGCTTTTCAATAGTTGTTTTACCCGTATCTCCCACAGCCGGTACCACCAGGCGGTATAAAGCGCCATACTGGTCGGAGGCGATAATGCGTCCTTTATCATCAAAGGTCATGGAAACCCAGGAGCCATCCTCATTTTCGGAAGGACCAAACAGCCGCTCAGCCTTAAAGCCGGGCTGCAATTTTAACCGCTCTACTTTGGGATCATCAGAAACGGTGGTTTCAGGGCTTTTTCCATCTTTGCAGGAAAAGAGCACAAGGGCGAAAGCAGCAATCGCTACAAATGATTTCACTGGCGAAAAATTTAGATACATAATTAAGCATTAATATTTACTTATAAATTCCCGGCAATCCGGGCAGGAACTTTTTCAGTACTTCCAAAGATTAGTATTTTCTTTTAATGAACCTACCTGTACTGTAGGGTGCTTTGTTTAAAGATGCGGAGTTATCATTCATTAACTGCACACTACAACGCAAAATCATCCTGTAAAAGCTGCCAGCCGGCTAAAGCTGGCAAATACCGAAATGCGTATGCCCCTTTAAGTTAGTCAAGATATGCATTATAGACCGGCTTGTAACCCATAAGAAAGGAAAAGGGAGTAAGTATTCCAAAGATAATTTTTTGAGCAACATAGGATGGCTTTGCCAGCCGGAATTCATCAGAAAAGAATTTTGCCGTTGCCGCTATTTGTAAAATACCGGGCATCCCGTCTTCATTTGTTTTATTATCATTGGCTAACCCGGTAAATGTTTCCAGTAAATTTTCGGATTTCATGGCAGGGCGAACTTTCCAGTTCACTATTGTTTTACTATCCGAACGGTTCCACATAGAATGGATTTTATTACGGGGTATATGCAGGCTGTCGCCTGCTTTTAAGGTTATCGTTTGTGCATCTATTTTTACAGTAAGCTCGCCCGATACAACTGTAAAATCTTCTTCCTGGCAGGGATGATAATGGGGAGGTGGTTCTTTAGACCCCGGACCAAACCCGGATTCCATTTCAAGCAATGCACCCTTGGTATCTTTGGCAGTTTGAATAAAGCGGATGACCTGCCCGGTTTTGGAATTAGAAATTATTTTATTGCTGATTGCCATGCTGCTTTATTTTTAAATTTAAATAAGCTTCCGGTTACCCAAAAAAAATTAACTTAACTTCTGCCTATTTCAACCCAAGCGCACTCAGCCCCTGCTCAAAAACGATGTCTACGGGTATTCCTTTCTGCTGTAAGGCATCCAGATCGGATTTCAGATCAGTCTTAATAATGCTTTTTTCTTTTTGCAGCGCTTCCACACCTGCTTTATCGCCATTGCCCTGTAGTGTCAGGATAAGCGCTCCCAGGTCATTCATTGCAGAGCGGAATTTTTCATAATTTACTTTATAGCGTCCCTCGCTTGTTTTTTCAAAAGCGCCTTTTTCCTGGAGGAAGTTAAAATTGAGCATATTGGCCTTACCGTGTGCACTGGCGGCCCCAAAACGAACAGAACGCAGTATTCCTGCCATATACGTAGTGTAATAACTTTCGATAGTTCCTTCCAGCTCTCCTTTCTCCACCAGTGTTGTTACCATGTATAAACCCAGTATATCTGCCTTAGCTTCTTCAAGCCAGGAGTTCTGTTCCTGTAAGGCAGCCCTCACCGTTCCCTTTCCGTTTACCGTTTGTTTAATACCCAGTCCATGCGCTACTTCATGGAACATTACATTAGAGAAAAAAGCATCAAATGCTATTTGCGATAATTGGGAAGCATCAATGAGTTCATCAGCTATGGGCATCAATATTTTATCGAATTTGGCCTGCATGGCATTTTTAAGCTGTGAGCGGCGGGTTCCTTTGGTTTTTTGTATGGTTTCATCATTGGGCAGGTTAACGGCAATGGTTTTGGAGCCGGCATTACAATCGCCTGCATAATAAATTACATCGTATGCATTGAGCTCCGAATCGGTACCGGGCTTTTCCGACCTGTATTTCTTTTCCACAGGAAGCCCTTCCTGCAGTTCGGGCAACATGGCAACATATTTTGCCAGTCGCCTGCTCCATTCCTTATCTTTTACCAGCAGGTAAGCCTCAAAGGATGCGCGGTAACTGAACAGCTTATCTTCATAATTTTCAATAGGCCCTATAATGAAATCAATACCATTTGTTTTCATGTCCATCCAGGCCATGTCGCTGGCGGTATATTTACTGGTAACAAGCGCTTCTGCACGCAACTGTAAATATTTTTTTAATCCGGCATCTTCTGCAAGTTCCGCTGCTGCTTTCAGCAATGAAGCCGCTTTTTCAAGCTGCGCTTTATATTCTTCGTGGTAGGGCACTGAATACAGTTTGCCGGCAGCATCACGTTTAACTACAGTATACAGCCCCTCCTTATCCTTTAAATCAGCCTTTTCAAATTCTTCTTTGGTCATGTTCTTCGGATAAAAATTAGCACCGGGCGGCTTAATGCCTGCACCGGCAATAAACGGGGTGTCGTTATTCAGCCTGTCCCACGGGCCATAATTGATAAGCATAAATTGCTTTGCCGCTTCATCCTGTGCAGCATTCAGCAAACTGTCTTTATTGCCATAGGCCTGCAACCAGAACAGGTCATCCATAATTCCTGCCGCTTCCATAAGCAGGGGCAGCATTTCTTTTTCCTTTGCAGTAAGCTGACTTAAATTGGTTGTTAGCTTTACCTTTTCATACAATGCCACCCTTTGCTGTATATAGCTCATAGAAGAATCCTTTGATGGTTCATTTGTTGCTGTTGCATTATTATCATTGCAGGATAATAATATACTTACCGCGGCGCTTAACGCGAGAAAAGCATATTGTTTCATGGCGATTTTATTTAAGAGGTCAAATGTAGGAATTAAGGGGAGAATACAATAGAATCAAATAACAAAAAGCAAGAATCAAATAAGTCGCAAATCCGAATATTAAATTTCGAAATCCGAAGGAAATACGAAGCACCCGGACTGGCTGTCAGCAATCAGCTTTGAGCGAAAAAATGAAAAGATGTCATTTGCGTCTTCATTCATTGCGCACTTTGCGTGAAGCCATCCAGGTGAAGTGCAATCTCAAATATCAAATCTTAAATGTCAAATCTTGGTTTACATTTGCACAAACAACTATTATGGCAGATCAGCAACCCAATCAGCTCAATATAGAAATTTCTGAAGAAATCGCCGAAGGCGTTTACGCCAATCTTGCTATTATTACGCACAGCCATGCCGAATTTGTAGTGGATTTCGTGAATGTGATGCCGGGCACACCCAAAAGCAAAGTGAAATCAAGAATTATTCTTACACCTCAGCATGCCAAACGTTTTATGAAAGCCCTGGTAGATAATGTAAAGCGTTTTGAAGCAGCCAACGGACCTATACAGGATATTGAAGAAATACAGATCCCCATGAATTTCGGAGGACCTACTGCACAGGCGTAACAGGGAGGGGTAAGTGGTAAGTTACAGGCCGAATGTAGTAAAAACGGGCCACCCATCAATCCATTGCTACACCAAATTTTTATATACCTCAAGCGCTTTTTCTAAACAATCCATTGCTTTATGAATAGCATCCACATTCAGTACATAGGCAATGCGCACTTCCTGTTTTCCAAGTCCCGGTGTTCCGTAAAAACCGGTTGCCGGCGCCATCATTACCGTTTGTCCTTCATAAGAAAAGGATTCTAATATCCATTGGCAGAACCGGTCGGAATCATCTACAGGAAGCTGAGCCATAGCATAAAAAGCTCCTCCGGGATTGGGGCAAAATACACCCGGAATATTATTTAAACGCGCTACCAATGTGTCTCTTCGTAATTGATATTCGGCTTTGGTAGCATCGAAATAATCAGCCGGCAGGTCCAATGCAGCTTCCCCGGCAATTTGTCCGAAAGAAGGCGGGCTGAGTCGGGCCTGTGCAAACTTAACAGCCGTTTCCACCACCTGTTTGTTCTTTGTGATCAATGCCCCTATTCTTGCGCCGCATGAGCTGTAGCGTTTGGAAATGGTATCCAGCAATATTACATTTTCATTCACACCCTCTAACTGCATAGCACTAAAATGTGTGCCGGTATAACAAAATTCCCGGTATGCCTCATCAGAAAAAAGATACAGTCCATGCTTCTGAACAATGTCTTTTAAGGTTTCCAGTTCGTTGCGACTATACAGGTATCCCGTTGGATTATTGGGATTACAAATAAGAATGGCTTTTGTGCGGCCGGTTATTTTCTGTTCCAGGTCAGCAATAGGCGGTAATGCAAAGCCATCTTTAATATACGAAGTTACCGGCACTACTTTTACTCCTGCAGCAACAGCAAACCCATTATAGTTGGCATAAAAAGGCTCTGGAATGATCACTTCATCTCCTGCATCGAGGCAGCTCATCATGGCAAATAAAATAGCTTCCGATCCACCGGTTGTAATAAGGATATGGGTATGATCAATAACTATCCCGGCAGCTTTGTAATACTTTACCAGCTTTCGGCGGTACGTTTCATTGCCGGCACTGTGGCTATATTCCAATATTTTAAAATCCGAATGACGAACCGCATCCAGCATAGGTTGGGGCGTTTCAATATCGGGTTGACCGATATTGAGATGGTATACCATTATACCTTTTTGTTTGGCAGCTTCGGCAAATGGAACCAATTTCCGGATGGGCGATGCCGGCATTATCTGCCCACGGGTGCTGATGGGTAACATATGGCAAAGATAGAGAAGACATTATAGCAAATAAAAATAAGAAGCGGCGTTTTTAGCCGGTTGCTCATTTAAATAATGATATCCGGCTGATTTCGCTTTTGCCTTTTCAATTTTCACCTCTACCTTTGCGCCATGCAAATATTAGATGGCAGGCTGGTAGCACAGTCGGTAAAAGATAGCTTAAAACTAAAAGTAGACGCCCTGAGAGAAAAAGGCAAGAAAACACCACACCTGGCAGCCGTTTTGGTAGGTAATAACGGCGCCAGTGAAACCTATGTTGCTTCAAAAGTAAAAACCTGCGCGGAAATAGGATATCAATCTACCCTTATTCGCTTTAACGCAGATGTTGAAGAACAGGTTCTGCTTCAAAAAATACAGGAACTGAACGCAGATGACAATATTGATGGAATACTGGTTCAGTTACCGCTGCCCGGGCAAATTGCCGAAGAAAAAGTGATCAACACTATTGCCGCGGAAAAGGATGTGGATGGTTTTCACCCCGCCAATATAGGTAAAATGATCCAGGGGCAGCCTGCTTATATCCCTGCCACACCTTATGGCATTTTGTTGTTGCTTGAACATTATAAAATTGAAACGAAGGGAAAACATGCGGTGGTAATAGGGCGAAGCAATATTGTAGGCCGCCCCATCAGCATTCTCCTCAGCCAGAATACACCTGTGGGAAACTGCACCGTAACGCTCTGCCATTCGCATACCCGTAACCTGAAAGAAATTTGCCTGCAGGCGGATATTATAGTAGCAGCATTGGGCAAACCGGAGTTCCTTACCGCAGATATGGTGAAGGATGGGACTATCGTAATTGATGTGGGCATTACGCGGGTAGAAGATACAACCAAAAAGAAGGGTTATGCCATTAAGGGCGATGTGCAATACGAAACCGTAGCGCCCAAATGCAGCTATATTACTCCCGTGCCCGGCGGAGTGGGCGCCATGACCATAGCTGCGCTTATGCAAAATACTTATCTTGCCGCCACGCAATAGCAGAAAGTTTATGGTTTGTGGTTTTAAAGTTTTGAAGTTTGTGAACCTGAAGTACTGTTAATTTTATATTGATTTTGAAAGAAACAATAAATATTCCTGCAACAACACTTCCTGTTATGGAGTCATTTTATACACTCCAGGGTGAAGGGGCGCACCAGGGAAAAGCTGCTTATTTTATCCGGCTTGGAGGATGCGATGTGGGATGCGTTTGGTGCGATGTAAAGGAAAGCTGGGACGCTGATGCGCATCCGCAAAAATCAATTGATACTATTGTAAACACGGCATTGCAGGCGCTTCCTGCCAGCCATCAACCATCGGGTAACAATAATGTTATTGCTGTAATTACCGGAGGGGAGCCATTACTCTACGATCTTAAATCACTTACAACGGCCCTGCAAGCTGCCGGGTTCCGTACGCATATTGAAACTTCCGGCAGCAGCAAAATGAGCGGTGTATGGGACTGGGTATGTCTTTCTCCCAAAAAATTCAAAGCCCCGCTGCCTGAAGTGGTTTCCCTTGCCGATGAGCTGAAAATAATTATTTACAACAAATCCGACTTTGCGTGGGCTGAAAAATTTGCGGCGTTGGCGAATGCAGATTGTAAGCTGTACCTGCAACCGGAATGGAGCAAAGCGGCCATTGTTACTCCCCTGATCATTGATTATATAAAGGCCAATCCACAATGGCAACTGAGCCTGCAGGTACATAAGTATATTAATGTTCCGTAGAAAAGCATTTGAAGTTTAATATTTAAGGCAATCAGGCGTCAGGCAGGAGGTGTGAGGTACAGGGTACATGGCGACTACTAAAGGATGCATTCTCCTTCTTTCACTTCGCACCTGAGCCGTGAGCCATCAGCTGTCAGCCAAAGTATACTAACGATGAGTTGATAATTCCACCTTTTACCTTTTACCTTCCATCCCTCAATAATGCCATCTCACAAAAGCTTCCATTGCCGCGTATTTAATTAACCCCAGTTGGGCATACAGGTCGGCGGTATTGGCATTGCGTTCTTCCGCCCGTTGCCAGAACTCACGGGCATCCGTTCCCTGGAACGGCACGGAATCTTTTTGCGACTGGTGTATGAAAATGCCAAAGCGTTTTTTCAATACCTGCTCCGGGCTCATAGGTATCGCCATTTCAATTTCAGTAATATCCCACTCCTGCCAGGCGCCCTTATACAACCATACCCAGCAATCCTTCACCCATTCATCACCGGCAGCCTTAATGCGCTTGAGTGACTCAAAAACAATTTCAAGACAAACCTTATGCGTTCCATGCGGATCGGCCAGGTCGCCGGCGCAATATACCTGCTGCGGCTTTAATTCCCGTAACAGCTTCATGGTCAGTTGCACATCTTCTTCACCCATCGGTTTCTTTTCAATAGTACCGGTTTCGTAAAAAGGCAGGTTCTGAAAATGAGCACGCTCATCTCCTATCCCTATATACCGGCAGGTAGCCTTGGCCTCACACCGGCGGATAAGCCCTTTGATATTCCTGATTTCCGGCGTGTCCGACTGCCGGGTCTTTTTCCGGGAAAAGTATTCCCGCGCTTCTTTGGATATTTGCGTTGATTTTTTGCTGTCTATGCCAAACATATCCTCAAATCCCACCGCAAAATCTAGAAAGCGGGTTACAAACTCATCCGTAACTGCAATATTTCCCGAAGTTTGGTAGGCCACATGCACTTCATGCCCCTGGTCGTGCAGGCGCTGAAAAGTACCTCCCATAGAAATGATATCATCATCGGGGTGCGGGGAAAATATAACTACTTTTTTAGGATAAGGCGTTGACCGCTCGGGATGCTGGGGAATATCTGAATTGGGTTTTCCACCCGGCCAGCCTGTGATGCTGTCGCGCAGCATATAAAATACCTGCAGGTTAATTTCATACACATCTCCTTTTTCCACCAGCAGATCGCCCAGCCCGTTATCGGTATAGTCGCTGTTGGTTAAGCTCAGCACCGGCTTGTTCAATTTGATGGCCGTGTTAATTACCGCACGGCGGATGAGTTTGGGCGTCCACTCGCAATCACCCGTAAGCCAGGGCGATTTAATGCGCGTAAGCTCCGAAGCCGCCAGCTCGTCTAAAACAAAAACACAGTTATCGTGGTTTTGCAATAAGGAAGCCGGGATGGATTCTGTTATATTATCTTCTACAGCGGATTTTACCACAGGGGCTTTAAACTGTCCCCAGGCCATCAGCAATATCTTTTTAGCTTTCATGATGGTGCTTATGCCTGCGGTAACCGCCAGGCGGGGCACCTGCGAAATATTGACGAATTCGTAGGAGTTGGCCAGCCTTGTTGAGTTTTCAAGGGTCACCAGGCGTGTTTTGGAATATACGCTCGACCCGGGCTCATTAAAGCCGATATGCCCGTTTACGCCAATGCCTAATATCTGCAGGTCAATCCCCCCGGCATCTTCAATCATCTGCTCATAATGGTTGCAATATTCCTTTACCTTTTCCTTGGGCCATTCGCCGCTGGGTATATGGCAATTGGCCTGGTCAATATCAATATGATCAAAAAGATTAACCCGCATAAAACGATGATAGCTTTGCAGGGCATTCTTATCAATGGGATAATACTCATCTAAATTAAACGCAATCACATTTTTAAAGCTCACGCCTTCTTCTTTGTGTAGCCTGATAAGCTCGGTATACAGGGTTTTAGGCGTAGAGCCCGTAGCCAGTCCTAAAACACAGGTTTTGCCCTGCAACTGCCGCTCTTTAATGAGGCTTACCACTTCCTGCGCGGCGAACCGGGAGCCTGCCTTAAAATCCGGGAGTATTTGGCAGGAAATTTTTTCAAAAGAATCAACCATGCTCATGATCAGTTGGAATTTAGGTATTTTAATTATTCAAAGAATTATGCATAGGGGGAAGCTGCAAGATAGGAGGAAAAATGCATTCATTTTATATCCGCCAAAATTTTGGACAAACGTTTGTGGATGGGTATCTTTATTGCGGATTCCTGATCTGCAAACCCCGCGGAAACATTTGTAATACGATTAAAATATTTTTTATGAAATATCTGCCCAGGCACGCCGTAAAGATTGTGTCTCTATTATTTTTATTTGTCGTGCTTTCCTTTCCCAAAAGCTTTTCAGGCGTTTACAACGACCCCGCCATACTAAATGGCGCCTGGCATACCACCGAAGGCAGCATCGAGCAGTCGCTCATCATTGCCGATGGCTATTGCATGCTCACCCGGTACGATAAGGTCAATAAAAAATTTATGCACAGCTTTGGAGGACCGCTAACGGCTGCCGGTAACCAGATTACCCTTAAAGTGGAGTTCAACAGCAACGATAAATTGCAGGTGGGCAAAACACTGAGCCATGAATACAGCATCAGCAACGGTATGCTTTCCAGCACGATCAGCGGATCGCCCATGCAATGGCAAAGAACGGATGACGGAAAAAGCGGGTTAGCCGGTAACTGGCGCATTACACAAAGAAAACAGGATGAGAAAATGGGCGATATACCGCTGAGACCGAGAAGGACGCTGAAATTGCTGACAGCAACCCGCTTTCAATGGGCAGCCATTAATATAGAAACAGGTGAATTTTCGGGCACAGGCGGCGGCACCTATACTTTCGCCAATGGAAAATATACGGAGCACATTGAATTCTTTTCGCGCGACAGCACCAGAGTGGGGGCTTCCCTCAGCTTCGACGGGAAAATAGAAAACGGCAACTGGATCCACTCCGGCTTAAGCTCTAAAGGCGACCCGATTTATGAAATATGGTCGAGAATGAAGTAGTGGGGGAATGCGAAGGAATACCAAAGAACCAAATTACAAGAACCAAATAAATTTCAAATCCGAAGCCATAAGCTCTAAATCCGAAGAAATACAAATCATCAAGAAACAAATGACAAAAAACAAAGAAAATTCAAATTTTAAATCCGAAGCGGAAGCCCGAAATTCGGAGCGGAATGCAACTATAAACTATAAATTATAAACGACAAACCACAAATAATAAACGATAAGCCTATACTGAAACGGATATTCCCTGAAACCTGAAACCTGCAACCTGAGACCTGCAACCATCTCAAATCTCAAATTTTAAATATCAAATATCACCCTCCCTTCCTCATTGAAGAAGCCCTTACTTCCATTGTTGTTTTTAATTCAATGGTTTTATACTGGTGATGCAGCACATTGTTCTCGATCATGGTAATGAGCAGCCTGGCTGCCGACTGCCCGATATCGAAAGTAGGCTGGTGTATGGCCGTTAAAGGCGGATCAATAAACCGGCACACAGGATTGTCAAAAAAGCCCACCATAGCGATATCCACAGGTATCCGGAGCTTCATTTCCTTTAATACCTCAAAGCAGTCAATGGCAATTCTTTCGCTGGCAGCCAGCACAGCGTTGGGTTTCGAACCGTTCTTAAATAATTTAACGAGCGCCTTTTTAATATTGGCAAAATCAAAATCGCAATGCACGATCCATTTTTTTTCAACAGGTATCTTATACTTTTTCAGGGCTTCCATATATCCTTTCATCCTGTTCTTTGTAACCGATAAATAAGGTGCCATGGTAAGGTGGGCAATACGGCGGTAGCCCTGTTCTATAAGATGAGAGGTAGCATCGTAGGCGCCGCCCGCATCATCGGTAACAACGCGGGGTGTATCTATTTCATCACATATCCTGTCGAACATGACTACCGGAACGCCTTTATCAATCAGTTCAGCGAGGTGGGTGCCTTTTTTGGTTTCATTGGAAACAGAAATGATCAAACCATCTATCCGGCGTGATGCCAGCAGGTTAATATTGGTTACTTCTCTTTCGTATTTTTCATGACTCTGAAAGATCACCACATGATAGCCCATATTATAAGCAATGTCTTCAATGCCCGCTATTACGGCCGAACAAAAGTAATTGGCGATCTCTGGAACGATAACGCCAATTACTTTGCTTCTCTTTTCTTTTAAGGAAAGCGCGATGGGGTTGGGCGTATACTTTAGCTCTTTGGCCAGCTCCTGCACTAATTTCCGCGTTTCATCATTTATCTCCGTACTCCCCCTTAATGCACGGGAAACCGTAGACGCCGAAATGCCCAGCTTACGTGCAATATCTTTTATGGTTACAGGCTGTGGGGTTTGCATGGGATAAAGATATACTGCCTTTCCCATTTCTGCACACATTTGCCTGCAGGAATAAATCTTTTCTAAATTATCAGCCCTTTAGCTGAAGTAAATGTAATGCAAACGTTGCCGGGAACGAGTGCAGCAAACAGCCTAATAATCCATCCATACCACCTGTTGGAAAGAACATCCTATCTCCCTATTTTTACGTTAACATTATTTTAAAGAACGGTTTTTGATTTTGCAGCGATTGCTTTTTGATTAAATATGAAAATAAAATTACCCTTAGCCATAGCTATGATGCTATGGTGCTTGCCTGCAACCAGAGCCCAGGTTATTGCCAAACTAACGCTTCCTGCTGTTAACAACAGCATCAGCGCACCGGTATATATTGACCTGGATGCCATAACTGCTGTTCCGGATTCGCTGCTGATGCTGCGCGAAGTAACCGGCAAAACCAGCACACCTGTATCTTTCCAGGTTGAAAACAGCTATCACCGCTACCTGTGGTGGATGGTGAGCAGGAAAACCGGCGCTGCAAAAAGAGTTTTTGAACTGGTTAAAATAAGCGCCCCCGCTGCTCCCGCAACATCTTCTTTACAGTTAACAACAAACGATAAAGCCGTATTGATCAAAGAAAACGGTAAAGAAGTATTGCAATACAATTTTGCCACACATTACCCTCCTGCCGGCGTGGATTCTGTTTTTAAGCGCAGCGGCTTTATTCATCCTCTATGGACCCCTTCCGGAAGTGTGCTTACGCGCATCAATCCGCCCGACCACCATCACCACATGGGCCTGTGGAACCCCTGGACGCATGTGCTTTTTGAAAATAAGGAAGTGGATTTCTGGAATATAGGCGATAAAAAGGGTACCGTTCGTTTCAGTAACTTCATTTCAACATATAACGGAAATATATATGCGGGATTCAGGGCCCTGCAGGAACATGTGGCCTTTAATATACCCACAGCAGGGATGGAAAAAACAGCAATGCAGGAAGTGTGGGATATAAGAGTGTACAATACCGGGAACAATATCTGGCTTTGCGACTTTACTTCTATATTGAATTGCGCTACCGGCAGCCCTGTTACACTGAAAGAATACCGCTACGGCGGATTCGGCTTCAGGGCTACGGAAGAATGGAATAATGCCAACAGCAAAGTGCTTACATCCGAAGGTAAAACACGGGAGGAAGCGGATGCATCTACCGCCCGATGGTGCATGATTGACGGCGACCTGGAGAAGGGACACGCCGGCATTTTATTCATGAGCTACCCGGCTAATTACAATTTCCCCGAACCTATGCGGGTTTGGCCTGTAGATGCTAATAAAAGAGGTGATGTGTTCTTTAGCTTCAGTCCAACGCGCAATAAAGACTGGCCGCTTCAACCACAAAAAAACTATGTGCTGAAATACAGGATGCTGATCTATGATGGAGCCATAACACCGCAGCAGGCGGAAGAAGCATGGAAAAGCTTTGCGCATCCGCCGGAGGTGAAGGTGGAGAAATTATAATTTGAAATTTGAGATCTGAAATTTGAGATTGAGATGCAGGTTTGCGATGGAAATGTGAGAATTTGAAAATGGGGAGTCCTAACAGGTTTTGAAAACGGGAGAATTTGAAATATAAAAATATGACTAAAAAAAGCTTACTATTAATTGCATGTGTGTGCCTGGCATTATTTGCTGCAGCGCAAAACAAATCAAAGGGTGGCGCCAAAGTGAACTGGAAAAAAGTAAATGTGCTGGTATATACAAAAAACGGAAACGGCTATGTGCATGAGAACAGGGCAGCCGGTGTAGCTGCCATCCAGCAACTGGCAAACCAGTATGGCTTTTCTGTAACGGTATCTGAAAACCCCGCCGACTTTACGGAATACAATTTAAAAAAATATAGCCTTATCGTATTCAACAATACCAATAACGATGTTTTTGATACCGATGAGCAGAAAGTAGCGCTGATGCGCTATGTGCAGGCAGGCGGCGGATTTGTGGGCATTCATTCCGTAACCGGAACGGAAAGAAACTGGCCCTGGTTCAAAAGATTGGTAGGCGGCACTTTTGTTAAGCATGCCAAACATCAGAAATTTAAAGAAATCGTTATTGATCCCAATCATCCTTCCACTTCGTTTTTACCCCGCATCTGGGAACGCGATGATGAATGCTATTATGTAAAAGAAGTGAATCCCGACCTGCACGTGCTGGTAGTGCACGACTTGAGCAGCGTGGAAGATACGGATAAGCCCACATTTTACGGCGAAACCTTCCCTTCGGTGTGGTGTCACCAGTTCGATGGGGGCAGGCAATGGTATACTTCATTAGGACACGATATTGCTACCTACGCTACGGCCGAATTTCAACAACATATTATGGGCGGCATTATATGGGTTGTTGACAGTAATAAACCTTTGGACTATTCAAAAGCAAGAGCAGCAAGCCCCGGCGATCCCCTTCCCTATTGAAGCGTGAAGGAAAGCCTTATAATAGAAAGAACAATGTGTACCTGTGTGGCCTATGATCCTATGTGTTAAAAGAATACATTTAAACACACAGGCACAGTAGAAACACAGGAACACAATAGAAGAAACAAAAGCCCTGTGTACCTG
>ENA-UOUJ01000393-UOUJ01000393.1-activated-sludge-metagenome-genome-assembly--contig:-NODE-393-length-31752-cov-5.047702_pt1 | contig 31752 bp, 51 predicted proteins | sample MGYA00249839_ERZ747224 | MGnify/ENA primary metagenome ERZ747224 (study PRJEB28782, sample SAMN03220277) | activated sludge metagenome | biome: wastewater; feature: sewage sludge; material... | reverse complement strand
GCTTGCACAGCGACTGAGTGTTAGCGTAGTCATAGAATAACACCTCATTACCCTTGTGCGGCTTAATGTGGTCGCAAACATTGGCAGGAGTCACGCGCTTAAATCGTGTCTTACACAAACGACAAAGCGGATCGCTAGATAGTCTCATCAAGCGCAACCGCTTCCACCTTGCAGTGTTGTAAAGCCTCTGCCACTGGCTGCGTTCAGTGTACCTACTCACTTAAACTGCTTGCCGCTCAGGTACTGTGCAGGCATATCAGGCTCATCGTCTTGCGCTAGAGCAATAATAAACTGCTCCATCATCTCGGTATTCGCCTCGACAGCCTCAGCAATTCTATTGAGCGCCTCAACTAAATCATTCATAGCTTTCCCACCTTGCGATCAATGCGGCGATTCTCGATGCTGTTCGATAGCGTAACGATGATCCAAACTGGGATCCAAAGACCAACTGTAATCAGCGAGAGGATAAGGTGCAAAACATGGCTGGTTGATTTCTTTTTGCTTAAAAGCTGTAGCGCTTTGATCTGGTTCATAATTCACCTACCAATTCACGATTAACTCTAGCCCAGTCAGCAGTTGAAATGCTCGGCCGATACATGACTCCATCAATCAAAACGGATTGATGCGACAAACTGCCAAGGTTCTGAATGCCAGCAATTTTAGACAACCGGCGTTTGTTGCCAGCTTTTTTGATTAGCTCGCTTAGTGGTATTGCGGTTAGGGTTTTCATACGTCACCATCCTTTACAAAAGCACCACCTGCCACCATTTTTCCAGTGCGATCCTTTATTTCATTCCATGCTGATTCACAGCATTCGAGTAGGGTTAGGCCGCTGCGCATGGCAAGTGTATCCATCCAATACATGGCGTCGCAAGCTGGATCAATAAGCATAGATGGATGCTCGCCATTTGATGCGATAGCGCAAATATCAGTAACGCAACCAGCGATTATTGAAGCCACCTGATGCTGGCTGAAGTGAGCCTCTGCGGCTCCAGGGTTCATAAACTCAATGCAGAATGATGACATTTTGCAGACACCAACGAGGCAAGCCATCACATCACCGATTGCATCCTTGAGCGCGTCACGATCACCCTTAATGACCGAATCGGCAAGCTCGCCAACTTCACTAACGGCCTTTAGCGCCTGAGCCAGTGGCGTGCTGTGCGCGTAGATGCCGCGCTCCTCTTGCCATGCCTCGACGTTTGTTTTGAATTGTTCGAATGTCATTTCTCACCCCAATAAAACTCATTACCGATGCGGTGGATTTGATTGTTGTCCCCAACATCAAAAAACCCTCTCGTAACCTCACCATCACCATCACTATCCAATGCGCAACTGCCCCATGGTTCACCATCTCCCCATTCAGACGAATTAAAAACTCGCAAGTTTTTGGATTTAAACGCATTAGCGCAATCCTCACTAACATCGCTACACCACCACCCGCCTTTCATTAGCTCCTTTATTGTCAACGCCTTAGCTTCATCGGCAACCTGCCCCTCTAGCTTAACGCTATTGTACGGCGCTTGATCGAACTTAACTACGACACCCATACCATCGGCAGGCTCAAACCATGAACGCTCAACCAGTCGCTGCTGCAGTTCGTTGCGCTTCATCTCGAGCAAACTATACAAGTGAGATTGCAGTTCACCATGCGCACCGTCGTCGATGTCTGTTTGCATAAGATTTAGCGTTTGTTTGATTTCTTCGTTTAGTTCGTTCATTTCAAGCGCTCCTTCATCATCGCGTCGGCAATTTCGTATGCCCATTGAGCGCGACTCATAGCCTTTTCTTTAACTTCGCAATTTGCCATAGCACCTTGCATTGCCAATCCTGCAAAATTATCACGCAGAGTCATATCGCTGGCCTTGATCGGACCAGTATTAACCTCAACTGAGTGCGCTGCATCCCATGCCGCTTTTGCAGCTGCATATTCACAGCGGTTGTCTTCTGATGCAGGAAACTTTGCAAAATAGTCTTTTGCCCATTCTTCAAATGTCATTTTTCACTTCCTTTCTTGTTGAGAACCAGCGCGTACCAATGGCAGAGGCGCGGGTCGTATTGAGAACCTACTCGTACCACTGGCAGAGGAGTAGGCCATCTTCAATACCCGCTCGATTTGTGCGTAACCATTTCGCGCATCTGCGCAATATGGTCAGAGGCATGGCGGGTTTGTTACAGGTAATGCAGTGGCTGGAGCTGATCCCAGCATAAGCGTCGATGTCAGATAAGTTTTTGGCTCTTTGCTTGCGTCTTATCCCGTGCCAATCAGCCTTGGCATTCACTGCATTAAGGTTACGGATCTGCCCGCCTTTGACGCATTTAGCCTACGCTGTCCAGCCTAAGTCGCGAACCGTCACTTCAATACACACTGGTAACGCCAGTGACTCGGCTTTTTAGTCTGTGCTGACTTTAGCACCGCTTGAGTCGGTGAATCTTGGTACGGGTTAATAATACGCGATACTGCGAGTAATGCAAGTGGTATTGCTGGTTTATTTAAGTTTTTTTAGTTCAGCTTTGTAATATTTTGATAATTCTTTCAGGTCTTCGATGGTGTAACGCTTAGGGTCATGCTGCCCTTCAAGCCAATCAACCTTGGTTTGCCCGATTTTATTGATTAGGTTTATCCGGTAGTCGATCAGGTTTCCGCTCAGGTGTGAGTTGCATGGCATGCACTGTTTGTTATTGTTCAGCGGTTCAAACCTAAGCTCTGGATTACCACCTACCGATCGGTAGTGTCCGGCGTGATACTGTCCGCTGTGGTGACGCTGGCAGCTAATGCAGGGCAAATGCTCATCACGCTTGCGTATGTATGCGTTAAACGCTGTCTGCGCGCTCTTGAGCCAATAGCTGCGGTCATTGTCCCGTAACGTCTTCTTTCGCTCAGCGTGCAGTTTATTTTCTGTAGCTTTTTTTATCTTAGGCTGATTAGCGAACTCGATTGCGTGATCGTAATTGCAGAACGTGCCAGCAGGAACGCTTATCCATCCGCGAACATACTCGCCGCAAAACTTGCACTTACGTTTTCTCTGGTTAGTCAAGCGAACTCACCAAGACTATCTGCCGCTGCCATGGCTTCTCCCTCGCTCGCAAAACTGGCCTGCAGCATGTGCCTCCAGGCTACGTTAAAAACAGATTTGTACAGACCGTTAAACTCGGTCTCATCCATCCTTGCAAAACTGATTGATTTGGCTTTCTTGACGATACCGCGCGGTGTTTGCTTTAGCTCGCTATGACCTGATTCAGAAATAATCCACTCGCGGAATAACTCAAAGTCTTTTTCAACTGCTGGATATTTTTCTGATCGTCCGGTTATCTGCATCGTGACGTATTCTTTGGCCAGCGCTTGAGAGTCTACGCTTGGCACCTTTGCCGCGATGTACTTTGCTAATCCGGTGATGCCGAAAAGCTCCTGCTGTGGCATTAGACCACCATCCGGCACCCAGTACTCATACGCAAGATTTAGCAACGCAAAGAATCGTCTGTGATAAGCAGGGTTGCGCGGCTTGGTAAACTCACACGCGATAACCTCACCTGTGCGCACGCGCTTTAATAGCTCTTCGTCTTGCTCTGTAGCTGGTGCGAATGACCGCCCATTACGTATTAGATTTACTTTTGACATAACGAACCCCAGCCAAGGCTAGTCGAAAGGATAAAGCGGCAGTCAGTGACTAGCTGATGTTCGGGTTCGATGCCCTAGCCGCTTGGTTATTATAGCAGGTTATTTAAGACCTCTCTTACGCCTTGCGAATTCTTTTCCTACCGTCATCTTAACTCCATCGGCAAAATCTTCCGGCAGTAATGCTTCACTGCAAGACGGGCAAGCCGGGCATGTGTTTTTTGCTCTCCACTCAATATCAATATTTTTTGCCGCTCTTGATCTGATTGAAAACTCAAGCGATTCCTCGACTTGTTTTCTTTCTGAGTTAATTTTAGCTACAGCCTGCGCATGCCATTTAACAATTTTAACAAACGCATCGAATGGATGAATTCCTTTTTCGCAATCCTGACAATAAATTCGTCGCTCTTTTTCGTCATAAACAGTGTTTTTATGCTGGCATGACTCGTATCTGTGTCGGCTCAATCCGCGCGAAACACGGATATCTCCGATATCGACAACTTTAACCCCGGAAACAAAATCATGAGGCTCGATAGGATGATCGTCAATCATTTCATTATCCCCCTATGCGCTGGCTGGCCTCGCTTTACCTGGCCATTTTGCAGGACAACCCGATGATCTGCGCCCTTGCTCATGTAGACAGCTTCTTGGTTTCTTGACGTTATTTTAAAGCCTTCCAGCTTTAACCGTGACACTGAATTATTCATTAAATTATTCCTCGGATTTTATTCATTGCTTCTTTGGCTGCTTGTTTTGCCGCTTCAGTTTTAATGCCTTTGTTTTTATTCTCAATCATGATCGGCGGCACCGGAACTTCTCGCAATGGCTGGCCGTTCATTACCGCCTCAACGGTTGATTGGTAGCACCTGGCGAATATCGGAAAGCTTTTATCTTGCGGCAAATTGTTTAGCTCGTAAAAACCAGTCAAGCAAGCTGCATGGTAAACTGCTTGATTAAACTTGCTCTGATCGGCCTCTGGGTAGGCCAGCTGAGCAGCTTGCGCATAGGCCGTATTAACATCAGGCAAATTAAAATCGGCTGCCGTAGGTTTGCACATGGCGATAAACTCGCCGATAGATGGCACAAACGGCTTCACTGATTGCCGTTGTTTCTTTAACCCGAATTCTATCTGCTCAATGCTGTTGATTCCAGCGTCCATAAACCCACCAACCCAGTGATCCTTTGCGAGGTCGTGAGTCCTTTGGTCAGGCCATGCTTGCCGCCAAGCCGTGCATATAGCTCTCATCTCAGCAAACAAACCATTGATCAGCTTTTCGGTGGATTCCCTATTTTGCTGATCTTTTGTTTTTGGCTCTACGTGATCAAATGTATTTATAGCGATTTCTTTTATTGATCTCATGATCGCAGCCACCCCGTAGAATTAAAGTCAATATCAGGATGACCTTGCTTCTGTGGTCCTTTAGCAGGAAGCGGCGTATCAAGCTGGCCGACGTACGTATTAAACTTCTCAGCGTTAAACAAAGTAGATGGGCGCAGGTACTGAGCAAACTTTGGGTCATCTAGCCACTCAAGGCATTTACGGTTAATCACTGCGATTAGATCCTGTGGCGTAGCGCCCTCAGCAATTCTTGCGTCAATAAATTTTGTGTGGCTTGGCGTGGCTCTGAACTTACTCCCTGTTTTATCATTCAGGTACTGGATAACTTTTTCTGCAATGTCGGGCTTGCTCGACAAAGGCTCTTTAGCAATCTGTTTTACTATTGGTTCTTTCTTACTAATACGTTTGGGTTTCCCCTTCATGGGATTACCCTGATTTGGGTTTTCCTGATTTGGGTTTTCGGTACTAGCGTTTGCAGACCAGAACAAATGATAAACACCTTTACCATTACTGTGCTTCGTATAGCTTATCCATCCGCTATCTTTTAGCTCATTTAAAGCGCTGCCAATTGCGGTATCGCCCTCTTTTAGCTGCTTTGCCATGCTTCTGATTGTGAAGTTCCATAGCGGCGGTTTACCTCGCATAAAGACATACAATCCTTTTGCTGTAAGGCTGACCGATGAATCATTGAGAAGCTGGTTAGGTATTGTTGAGAAGTTGCCTTCTTCATGAGTTATCGTATTTGACATTTAACACCTTCTAAAATAGGTGCAAGGCGTAATAGACTGAGTTATACTTGCCTGACCTGTTGTGAATTGAGACCCGCTCGTACTGCCAGTACATTGAGCGGGTTTTTTATTATAGCTCAGATCAAGATTCTAATCGCTTAATTTCATCTAGCAAGTTGCGCTTGTGGCGCAGCATGTAAACCTGATTAAGCTTTGCTTTGCGCTGGTCAAAATCCATTCCAATATCAATCAGGCTTGCATTTAGTCGCTGAAGGTGCTCAATGCACTCAATCTCGCACAGAGTAAGCGTGTCGCGTATCGGTGTGACCTTATCAAACGAATGATGCGATCTGTACTGCTTTGCGGTCATGCCCAAAGCAACCTTGTTAATCAGGTCGTATTCATTGCTAAAGTGAAACGGCTTAATCTCTTTGCCTTGTGATTCCCGCGTGATCTTTACCGCGTCAGTCAGTGCCCTTGATTCAAGTCTTGCGCGCTGGCGGCTTGCTTCTGTTTTGGCTTGAGTTGTGATTGATTCGATTCGACCATTAACCAAGTCATCATAAGCCTTGATTACTCGCAAGTTAAACTTAGGGCTTATCCACATAGCGTAAGCGTAGACAAGTTCCTTGCAAACATAAGTGCCTGTATTGCGGCCACCTTTTACAGTCTCCGAAGCAGTAATTCCTGCTTGGGTTAGTTCATCTATTAGCTCTTGAGTTTGCTTGTTGATAATCCATAATGATGGCCTGTTCTTGTTCTCTGATCCAGAAGCAGAATAAAGATCGTTAAGACTGTAAAGGCCGTTTTTATTTGTGCTAACAGATACGTCAGCGATTGTTAATCCAGTCATTTTAAAATTTCCATTTCTGCTGCATCATGGCGTTGAATAGCGTCAGCAATTGCTTTTCTGGTAGATAGGTTAATTTTGCTGTTTGGTGAGTTATCGCCAATATCTTGCTGTTTAATATCTTCGATAATACCGATCAAATTGCTGTATTCGCTAAACGCTATCATCGGCACCGTGTGCAGTTCTGTTTTGTGGTTAGTCATTGGCGTGTAAGCTGGCTTGCTATCGTTAAGCACGCTAAGCGATTCCGGCATAATGTAAAATAATTTAGGCATGTTAATTCTCCTCAACCCATTTGATAATTTTTAGCGCCGTCTCGTATGACGGGTTGATCGTCTTGCCGGTGATGATTAGATCCACTGAGGTGCGGTTTAGGCCGGTGTCCTCGCATAGCCGCTTAATAACTCGACTACCTGATCTAAGGATGATTAAAGCTTCTTCTAGCGTCATTGTTGTGCTCCTTTATTGATTGAGCCAAAACTATAGCATTATAATTTATTTGTGTATAGGCTTGCATTGTGATTATTGCTTATGCATACTAAGCACTAAAACCAACAACAGGAAGCAAGCGAATGACAGAGTTAATGGTGTTACCAAGCGACAAGAAAGGAATTGAGCAGGTATTTATCGAAGGTCAGGATATTGACTCAACGATTACCAAGATTCGAGAAGAGGCGAAAAACCTACCTACAGATATGAATGTACGAAAAAACCGCGAAGAGGTGGCCAGCTTTGCGTATAAAGTTGCGCGCTCAAAAACAGCGGTAGACAAAGCTGGCGCTGCATTAAGCGCTGAATATAAAGAAATACCCAAGAAGATTGACGCTAACCGCCGCGTATACAAAGATGCTTTTGAGTCTTTGCAGGCAGAGGTTCGCCAGCCGCTTACTGAGTGGGAGCAGGCCGAGGAAGCGCGAAAAAATGCGCACCAATCTAAAATTGATAGCTTGATCAGCAATACGACGCTCTGTGATGAATCCTGCTCAGTTACGATTGAAAGCGCGCTATCTATGCTCGCAGAGATTGATATTGATGAGTCGTGGGAAGAGTACGAGCAAGAGGCGCACAGGGTAAAAGCATCGGCCATTGCTAGACTAACCGCTCAATTTGAAAAGCGTAAGAAGTACGAGGCTGAGCAGGCAGAGCTTGAGCAGTTACGCAAAGCAGCAGCAGAGCAAGCACAGAAAGATCGTGAGGCACAGATTGCCCGTGGAGCCGCTGAGCAGGCGCGTAAAGAAGCTGAGCAAGCAGCGCAGGTTGAGCGTGAAAAAGCAGATCGCGAACGTGTTGCAGCTGAAATGGCTGCTGAGCAAGCAAAGCGCGATCTTGAGCTTGCTGAGCAGCGCCGTGTCGCTCAAGAAAACCAAGCAAAGCTGGATGCCATTGCAGCCGAAAATCGTGCAGCAGAACAAGCAGAGGCAGCTCGACAAGCTGAAATCGACCGCCAAGCTGCGGAAGCCAAACGTATTGAAGATGAGCGCTTAAAGCGTGAAGCAGATACAAAACACAAAGGCGCTATCAATCGCAAGGCGCTTGCTGATCTTGTAGAGCATGCGGATATCACGGAAGAGCAGGCAAAGCTTGTTATCAAGTGCATTGCTAAGCGCTTAATCGCAAACGTAACGATCAGCTACTAATTTAAATGCGCAAGGACGCGCTATCGAGGGTCTAAAAATGAGCAATCAAATTCAAGTTATCGAAAGTTTAATTCAACAGTGCGAGCCTAAATTCAATCAGGTATCAGCATTCAGCGAATCAACACAAAACGCATTTAATCGTGAGTCACAGTTTGCGATGCAAATCATTGGCGCTAATGATTTTCTTGCGAAAACAGCGGTAAATAATCAGTCGTCACTAATCAATGCTGTTGTGAATGTAGCGGCTATTGGTATCAGCCTTAACCCAGCTGAGAAGGAGGCTTACCTGGTGCCGCGTAACGGTGCCGTATGCTTAGATATTAGCTATGTTGGCCTTATGCGTCTTGCTACTGATACTGGTCAAATCGCATGGGTACAGTCTGATATTGTTTATGAAAAAGACCACTTCCGAATGGTTGGTCTTGATAAGCAGCCAGAACACCATTTTAATGCTTTTGATAAAAGCCGAGGTGAAGCGGTTGGTGTGTACGTTACCGCAAAGCTGGCAAGCGGTGATTATCTTACCGACACCATGACCACCGAAGAAATCAATGCTATTCGTGATAAGTCGCAAGGCCATATTGCTTTTATGTCGAAAAAGGCTAGGTCCAGTATTTGGAATGATCACTGGGGCGAAATGGCCAAAAAGACTGTGGTTAAACGCGCGTCAAAATACTGGCCGAAGTCTGAGCGATTAGACCAGGCGATTTATCACTTGAATACCGACGCAGGAGAAGGTATTGCACCGAATATTGAGCCGGTTAATCACGCTCAAGAGTGGCTTGATAAGCTGCTAAATATTGACAACATTGACACGCTTCGAGAAGAGTCACGAAAGGCTCCGAAGTCTATTTTTGCTCAGATCAAAGACCAGGTAACCGCGCACGCGGAAAAATTGAAGACTGTAATTGATAGCGAGGTTGTTAGTGATGCTTAAATTCAGAGCCTCGATGATCGGAAAGCTTATGGCTTACCCTGACAAAGACACTTTGAGCTCAGGAGCTATGACCGCGATATACGAAAAAGCCAGTCAGATAATCCTAGATTGGCACCCCCAGCTTGATATGCACGTGATTGAAAAGGGGCGTCAGTGCGAGGATATGGCGATTGAGTTACTAAGCTCGGTACTTGGTAAAAAGTACGTTAAAAATGAAACTCGACTAAGTACGGATTTAATCACCGGCGAGTGGGATATTTTCGATGAAAAAGAAAATAAGATCATCGACATTAAAAACGCATACAGCAAAAAGACTTTCCCGATAATCATAACTGATGGCGACATGAAGCTGTATGAGTGGCAGCTAACCGCTTACATGAGCCTTAAAGATGCTGATAAGGCCGCTATAGCCTATTGCTTGGTTGATACGCCTAGCGACCTTGTGTCTAGTCGTGACGATCCAGATTGGCACTATGTAAGCCACTTGCCAGCAAAAGACCGCGTAACAATTTTTAACATGGAGCGCTGCGTAACAAAAGAGCGTCAAATGCTTAAAAAGGTTAAACTTGCTCAAGATGAGCTGAAACGAATCCTTGAAGAAAGGGATTTTGATCTAAGCATTTACGAAGTAGATTTTTGAATTAATTAAAACAGCAGAGGGTAATGATATGTTTAGTGAATTTGGCCGAGTTGGTCGTGATGCAACCCTTAGATACACACCAAGCGGAACAGCGGTCGCAGAGATTGCGCTTGCGTACGAATACGGACGAAAAGACCAGCAGACAGGTAAGAAGCCTACGCAATGGATCGAAGTCACGATGTGGGGAAAAACAGCAGAGGCGCTGTCTCAGTATCTGACAAAGGGTAAGCAGGTCTTTATTGAGGCTAAAGACGTTCACATTCAGACGTACGATAAAAACGACGGCACGCAAGGTTTTAAGCTTGCAGCTGAGTTTGTAGGAATTAAGTTTGCGAATGATGGCCAGCAGCAAAGCCAAGCTCCAGCGCAGCAGCAACAGCGTCCAGCTCAACAGCAGAGCCAACAGGCGGCACCACCTGATCACAATACTTTCGATGATGATATACCATTCAATACTGCTTATAGTGGACGTAAAGCTTTATTGATCTAAGCAACACAGCCACGTAACAGTGGCTTTTTTATGGATGCCAGATATGCAGTGGACAAAAACAGGCTTCAACACATGGCGGCGCGGTGAGTTCACGGTGTACCTGGCCAAGCTTCCGCATGATGTTTATTTTGTGACGCATAAAGGCGTTATGCGGAAGTTTCTATCGCGTGAAGCTGTTGTCGAGTTCATAGACAAAACCTAAAAACAATATAAAACCGTATTAAGAAATTCAATTGACAGCATACGCAGTATTGCGTACTATTAACCCATCGAAGCAACAAACACTAAATGAAAGGAAGTTAGATATGAAAACTAAATACGAAGATTTAATTAAGCAGCTTGAGCGCGCTACCGAGGTTTATAACCAAGCTGTATATGCTGCTAAAAGAATGGCAAGCGTTATTGACGGCCTTGATGATGTACTTGGAGTTCAAGGATCTGTTGATTACATGGATGGCTACGATATAAATCGCGCAATTCACGTTGCGTCACGCTGTTTTACGCAAGCAGCTATTGACTGTGGTTCTGATTTTAAAATGGAAGGAAGAGAAGATCACACTCGATTCGAGTGCAGCATGTTCGGTTATCGTGTTTTTTCTCTATTGAGTTGTGGTGAATCGGGTTACGCGGAGCTTCTCGAAAAAGTGGAAGCAGATGAATAAGGTAATCGCGCTGATCGCTATCGTTTGCAGCATGGCATGGTTAAACCACAGCCTCAGCAGCGAGCTGAGAGACGTGCAGTCTGGTGAGTTGACACTTGTTTGCGTGATGAAAGACGAGGCGCGCACGATCGCGCCCAGTCAGGTAACTGGATTGATGGATGGCGTATGGCTGTTTGAAAGAGGGCACGCAAAGAATTGTGAAGTGATTAAAGGTGGTGATTTATGACCTCCAGCCTAAAAGAACCATCCCAACTTCTGACTGCCTTGCGCCAATATAGCCACAATCATGGCGATGGTTTTGTCTTTGGTTATGACAAGGCAGAGACCGACCGGATTGTTATGGCGCTGGTGGAGGCACTTGAGCAGGTCATCAAAGCCGCGCCAAGCAGCGGACCGCTATGGTACGGGTCGGAGCAGATTGTCGAAGCACGAGAAGCCATAGCCGCCCACCGCAAGCAAGGGGGTGATTTATGACATACGCTAATCAATTTGATTATGACAACGCACTACCACCGGCCGACCGCGACTACCGCGACGAATTACTGTTCGCTGATTTCATCGAAGATGTAACGTTAAAACTACTATCAGGCCGAAATCAATACGGCATTGATTCTGAAATACTATTGATTGATCTTGAACTTGCCGCCGGTGGTTATCAAATGGCTAGTGAGATTGTTAGTGATCGCGTGACTGAGCGTGATTACCGGGAGTGGCTGAATGATTAGCAGCTCTGAGTTATCCGATCTGACTGCGAACTTTTTGCAGTCAGGCGGTCAGATCGAAAAGCACGACATAATTGTCCGCGACTACGCTGCCCCGAAAGGCGGTTTTATGATGACAAGCGCAAACGATGCGCCTAAAAACAATCTAAAAACGCGCAAGAAGCGAAGTCACAGTTATGCGCAGCGTAACAAAGCAATCGAAGTGATGCGTGAGAATAAAAACCTTAGCACCGATGAAATCGCAGAGCTTGCAGGCGTATCGCAGACCACGGCACGCGAAGCAATCAAGCACATTAAATACGATGTCCGCCGCGTATCGACTGCGAGACCACCAGTGACTCGAGAACTGATACTGCAACATGCCAGTGATGATAAGACCGCTGCTGAGCTTGCAGAAGAGCTTGGCACGACCGCGAGTTACGTTTTCCGAACGTGCATGCTAAACGGCATTAAACTGAAACGCGCAGCGGACGAGCCAACAGAACTAGAGTCGCGTATTCTAGCGATCAAAACATGGGCATACACTGCAAAAGAAATAGCTGAACAAGTCGGATGCACTCAACCGCACGTGCGAGTAGTGTGCAAAAAATACAATCGGAAGTTAAAAAGTGGAGTTAAAAACTATGATTAAACTAAGTCAGATACGTCACAAGCGGTCAGACGGTAAAACTGGATTTATGCTGCCAGGGTGTCGATTCACTCCGAACGCGCTCGAAGCGCTAGAAGTTCTGAACGATATCGAATCTATCGCGTCACAGCTAACCATGAGCCGCGCAAATCGGGTAGCAAGCAGTAAGGTATACACAAACGATGGCGCGCTACTTGTGCGCCGTGAGAGTCATAATAAACGATTGTTTTTGGGGGTCTAACATGAAAAGTTTAAAAGAAGTAGATTGGGGCAAAGCACCAGAGGGTGCTACACACTATAACGAATATTGCATTTGTCCTTGGCTTAAAGAGACTCCAGCTAGTTATTTTGCAGAGGATAAGGGAGTTTGGTTTAGGTATAGTCCAGATCCGTCCTACTATGAAAATCACTTCAATAATGCTGTAAAACGTCCACGAGAGTGGGATGGTGAAGGTGTTCCGCCAATTGGAACAGTTTGTGAGTACAAATGCCCCGAGGCCAAGGAGTGGAAAAAATGTGAGATTGTTGCGCACTATTTTGAAAATGCGGTTGCGGTTGATGTGTCTGACTGTACCGCAGTTTGCTTGCTCCTTGGTCTATTCCGTCCTATCAAAACACCGGAGCAGATTGCGGCAGAAGAGCGTCTACATGCTATTGATTATATGAATGACTTATTACTCGGATGGGGAGTTGAAAAGAGAATGTTAGCAGTTCTTTACGATGCAGGCTACCGAAAAACAGAGGTGAAGAAATGAGCGCAATAGAATTGCTAGAAAAGGCAGCAGGCCACTTAAAAAACCGCGCAGCAACGTACGACAAGCCAGAAGGGGAGCGCTCGATAGGCGCAACCGTAGCAGCGTTTAATGCTGTGACTGGCGACGGGCTGATGAACAGCGAAGAGCGCGGATGGTTGTTTATGTCGATTCTTAAAATGGTGCGCAGCCAGCAGGGTAATTACAAGGCAGATAACTATGAAGACCTTGCGGCATACGGGGCATTGATGGGTGAGGCTGCGTGTGATGAGCGTAATGGCGGGTGGTCGCCTGGCGCAATCGAAGCTGCGGCATTTAGAAAATCATGCGACATCGGCCAGAATGGAAACGATGGCGCGGTGTATTCTGAATACACCTTACAAGAAGTGATCGGTGATGCTGTTTTGAGTGATTGGGCGCGATGGGTTGCGGTTGGTCGAAACGGTAAAGCCGCAGAGTTCGAAGAGAAGCCGGAAACTCACGGAGACTTTTGGGCGTCAATGAATGGTAGGGTTTGCCAAATAAACCAAGTAGTCCCACCACTAAACTTTAAAAATTGCATTTGGGAAATTAAAAAATAAACAGCATTTGCCAGCTCTAAAAAGGCTGGCATTGTTTGCGGTACTGTGTATAATTCGAGTCTAGGCCGTGGAAAGCCATAAAATGAAAGTTAACAAAGCTCTGCTGTTTCTCTGTGAGGCGCACTTTCTGCCTTTTCCACCACAGTCAAACAGCAGAGTTTTTTTATGGACGACAAAAAAATGAAACCTAAAAAATTAGTGTGCGGCGTGGGCAATAATGATGCTGATTATGTTACTACTAAGATGGAAACAATTGGATATGTAAATGGTAAACAAAAGCAGAAGAGGGTTTGGGAATGTCCTTACTTCCGAGCTTGGACGGATATGCTTAATCGTTGTTATGATGCCAAAACCCAAGAGCGCCAGCCAACATACAAAGGTTGCAGTGTTGCTGAGGATTGGTTGACGTTTAGCAACTTCAAAAGCTGGATGGAAAAACAAGACTTTGAGGGCAAGCAGCTAGATAAAGATCTGCTATTCGAGGGGAATAAGGTTTATAGCTCCGCGACATGCGTTTTTGTAACAAGAGCGGTTAACTTGTTCGCCAATGACCGTGGGGCAAAGCGCGGTGAGTGGCTGATTGGGTCGGATTGGTATAAGCCAGCAGGCAAGTTTCGATCTAGGTGCTGCAACCCTTTCACCAAGAAACAAGAACACCTCGGCCTATTCACCTGCGAACTAGAAGCACACCAAGCATGGTCGAAACGAAAGCTTGAGCTAGCACACGAACTGGCAGCGATACAAACTGACCCTAGGGTTGCTAAAGCATTGATTGACCGGTATTCAAAACATTATATAGATAAGGATTTACTAAAATGAAAGCACAAATCGTAACAGAGCGCGGCGACGCGCTAATCGCCACAGCTGCACGCGCATCGTTTAATAGACGCTCCGATCAGTACACAGACGAGCAGAACGAGGGATTGCAGCGCTATCTAGTGCGACCTACGCCACAGCATTTTGCGCCGTTCTGCCATGTGCGCCTAACGCTGCGCCTCGACCACTGGATGATCATTTACAAAAAGCTGGACGCATACAATAAAACTGGAATGATCGAAGTGCGTCAGTCGGACGGAGTTGTTGATGTATCGCATTCACTGTACGGCTGGTACATCTTGTTACGTGACAAGAAAGTGCATTTTTCGATTGCTGATTCTGTGATCGACCACTTGCAAGCTATCGCGCCAGTTGCCGCAAAGGTGCTTGATCTGGATAAATACCGCGCACGGGATATGCATAAAGACGGCTATGTGCAGGTGCATCAGGCGCCGCTGAGCTATGAGACTGATTTTGTTACGCTGCGAGTTGAGTTACCAATAGCCATTGCGCGACAAATTATGAAAAGCGTTGTTGGCTATATGTACTCAGAGGCAAGCGGTCGCTACATCGTGTATTCAAAAATACACATGCCAACAGAGTTACACGGCAAGCCAGACAACAAGAAACAGGGATCAGGTAAGCCGCTCGGATTTATCCGTAACGCTATCGCTAGAGCCGTTATTAAGGCGTCATACGCTGTAAGTAAGCTTGCATATAACTTCCTGCATCGAGTCATCGGCGTGGCTGTAGAAGAGTCGAGGTGCGTCATGCCGCTGTATACGGGTACTGTGTTTGTTGTCACTGCAGCACGCCAAGACTGGGATCGGTTACTTCAGTTGCGCACGGCTGGTGACGCGCAAACTGATATTCAGGTGCTGGCTGGTTTGATTGCTGAGGAACTTGAAAAATAAACAGTATCGTCGCGGTAGTAATTATTTTATTAAAAGGTGTTGACACGATACGCACTACCGCGTATATTAAACCCATCGAAGCAACAAACACTAAACGAAAGGAAGAGACCATGAATAATTTATTCAAGAGTATCAAAGAGTCACTAGGCATTTCAGGCGAGCCAGTTATTTTAAAGGTTATTGACATTGATTATAACGGATCTAAGCGCATCCAGTTCAATGTTCGCAAGCCACTCGGAAAGAAAGTATACCGCGTTGTTATGTACGATAATGGCATGTTCAGCTCAGCTGTTTAAACAAACCAGCGCCCTACGGGGCGCATTTTCACACGAAAGATAACACGATGACTTTTTTTATGGGTGAATGTGTATGTCGTATTTAGATTTTATAAGCAGCAAACAGCACTCGATAGGTGATTTTGGATTTGATCCGAAATGGATGCCTGAAGGTGCTTTTGATTTTCAGCAGGCAATAATCGATAAAGCGGTAAGAAAAGGGCGTATCGGTATTTTTGCAGATACAGGTCTAGGTAAGACGCTAATCCAATTAGCTATAGCGCAGAACGTGATACTTGAAACTAATAAGCGCGTTCTTATTTTAACGCCTCTTGCTGTTGCTTTTCAGTTCATCGACGAGGCCGCTCGGATTGGAATATTCGACATTGAGCACAGCAAAGACGGAAAGTTTACAAAAAAGATAGTCGTGTGCAACTACGAGCGACTGCATCTTTTAGATCCTAATGATTTTGAATGCGTGATGCTCGACGAATCCAGTATTCTCAAGAACTTTGCAGGTAAAACTAGGGACGCAATCGTATCTTTTATCAAGCGCGTACCTTATCGCTTCCTATCGACCGCCACACCAAGCCCAAACGACTTTATTGAGCTTGGCAACAGTTCTGAGGCGCTAGGCTACACGGGTTACATGGATATGCTAGGGCGATTCTTTAAGAGCAATCAGAACAGCGTAGACAGCAACAACCGCAATATCGGAGAGAAGTTTTATCTAAAACCTCACGCCGAGAAAGACTTTTTTGCATGGGTTAATCAGTGGTCGGTAATGGTTAAAAAGCCATCAGACCTTGGTTTCTCTAACGATGGTTATGATTTGCCAGCACTGATAACGAATAAGCACATCGTGCACAACGATAAGCAGTGGACGGTAGATGGCCAGTCGTCACTATTTGCCATGCCTGCAAAAACGATGACGGAAGTCAGAGAAGAGCAGAAGCTAACAATAGTTGAGCGCTGTGAGAAAGCGGTTGCGCTGGCCAGCGGCAAGACATCGGTCTACTGGTGCAACTTGAATGACGAGAGCGCCTTGCTATCGACTATGGACCCTGAAGCGGTAGAGATAACCGGCGGTATGAGCATCGACAAGAAAGAAGATATATTGATTGCGTTCGCAAGAGGCGAAATTGAGCGACTGATAACCAAGGCGAAAATGACATCAGCAGGATTGAACTGGCAGCACTGCAATCACACCGTATTTTTCCCAACGTGGAGCTATGAGCAGTATTATCAATCTATCCGCCGTTTTTGGCGTTTTGGCCAAAAGAGCGAGGTTGTTTGCGACATCGTGATAAGCGACGGACAAGAGCGAGTAATGGAAGCGTTACAACAGAAAACACAAAAAGCGATTGAGCTATACGGCAATCTAGTATCGGCAGCCAATCAAGATTTTAGCGTTACAACAAGACAATTTGATCAGAAAGTACAATTACCGGAGTTTTTAAAATGAGCACAGCAAAACAGCAAATTATTACAGAAAACTATGCTATCTATAATTCTGATTGCGTAGAGGTATTAAAGAGCCTTCCAGACAATTCTATTGACCTGTCGATTTATTCGCCGCCTTTCGCTGGTTTATATCAATACTCGAGCGATCCGCGCGACTTCTCAAACTGCGAAAACAAAGAGCAGTTTATTCAGCACTACGAGTTTTTAGTTCAGGAAAAAGCTCGCGTTACAAAGCCGGGTCGAATCACGGCGGTACACTGCACTGACATACATGATAACGATTGTAACTTGTGGGATTTGCCCGGCGAAATCATCAAGATTCACCAGCGCCATGGATTTCAGTTCCGGTGCCGTCAAGGTATCCGCAAAGAGCCTTTGAAGGTACGTATGCGCACCATGGTAAAAAGTCTTATGCACAAAATGGTCGTAGAAGATATGACAAAATGCTTTTCAGCCATGCCCGACTATGTTTTGATTTTCACTAAGAAGGGCGAAACAGAAGTACCGGTAACGCACGACAACGGCCTTACTGATTTTCCATATTTTGGTGAGCAGCCTATTTTGCCGCACTTCTTGCAAGCATGGAACAATAACGAGGATAACCCTAAGGTCGATAGCCCTGAAGAATTATGGGACTACCTTAACAATACGTACAAGGATCACAAGGACCCGAAAACAAACAAGCTAAGCCATTACACATGGAGACGTTATGCCGATGCGTTTTGGGACGACATCCGTATTGATAATGTTTTGCCGTTCCGTGACAGCAAAGAAGAAGATGACGAAAAGCACGTTCATCCACTTCAGTTAGACGTTATTGATCGACTGGTCTACATGTACAGCAATCCAGGCGAAACAGTTATGACGCCATTCATGGGAGTTGGTAGCGAGGTTTACAGTCCAGTAAGCTTGGGCAGAAAAGCTATCGGTATTGAGTTAAAAGACAGTTATTTTAAGCAGGCCGCAATCAACTTGTCTTTAGCTGATAAGCGTTTTGATAAAGAAGATAACTCAGATCAGGATAGTTTATTCTGATTTAATAGGCCGCTGAAATATGCGGCCATTTTAGGTGCGCGATATTGTGAATTACTGGACAAGGGTATCATCATGACTCAAGAACAAAAACAGATATTAAAAGATTTCGACCGGCAACAGGACAAACTAGAGCAGCAGTTAAAGGTACTTTTGGAACGTAGACGGGAATACGTGAACACGAACCAGCTGAATGAAAAGGTGTTTAAGAAATGAGAAAATCAATTCTATCAAGCGTCATAGTTTTAAGAACAACTACATCGATAGCGTATCCTTACGGTATCTTCACAGACGAACACAAAAAAACAGACCCATTCGCTCCAGCTAATCGCAGCAAAGGCGAAAAGAAACGGAATAAATCAGCGAGGTATGTAAAATGATCAAGAATGAAATATTAGCAAAAGTATTCTTTCACGATATACCGGAAGAAAATGATTATGATGTGCACGATGAAAAGTACATTACCGTTGATTGTGATGGATGCGTTCCGGCGTACATTGTTACTCGAAGTTGTCTTGACTTATTGCTCAAAGACAGAGCGCGCTTAGATTGGCTCGCAGACGTAAACAATAGTATCGGCAGCGTATTGCTACCGTGTGATATTGTTGAGCGTAATCTGCACAGCATGCGCGATGCGATTGACGAGGCAATGTCGATTGAAACGACACGTGGCTAATATGTGTCGAATATTTGATGGAAAATGAACATGAACGACGACTACGTGGGTTTTTGAATGGGTAACTTAATGACCAGACTTGAAATGATTGACGACCTAATCGCGTTTATAGCTGATAAAGCAGGATGCCACACAGGTGATGTGTCGTGGTATTCATGGCCTCAAGTATTTGGCTCAGCATCAGGGCCTAGAGGCGGTATATCAGGTCAAGTTGTTACCAAATTTCAGGTTTATGCTTTCACTGCGCACGGCTCAAAAGAATCAGTTCGTGCAAAATACTGCGGCGGCGTATGGAAACATTGGAATGGCAAGCCTTTAGCTAGGTTTTAACCACCACAAGCCAGCCCTAACCCGCTGGCTTATTTATTACCCAGTCGATCATTTGTGACGTATTGCCTTTAAAACGCATAACGATCACTAGCAGCACCGTGATTGCCACAATATGCACATAATCCATAAGGGCCGCATGGTTCGGCTGAATCAGTATCAGATATCCAACACATGCCAGGTTAAACCCTGCTATCGCAAAGGCCAGCAAACCAGCACTTAATCTAAAATCTTCGGGCCTGCATCGTTTTTTGTAAACAACGATCAGTAGGAAAATAGACAGATGAATGATGATTTGCAGTGAGGCTAACATGCTATTTTCTCCACGTTACGATTAGATTTATGATATCCATGATGCGGTCTTTTATCACGCCTTTCATGCTAGTAAGAAACGCCACGCCAAGCGCGCTCACTATACTAGACGTCAGCATCATGTTGTTTGTTCCCCAGTCTGACACGCCAGCGGCATAGCCCATCAGGCCAGACGACACGGTCAGCAGCATGAGCCGCCACCACTCTAAGCTGTTGGGCATGGCCAGGAAGAAGCAAGCGCCGCCAAGAGCGCCCACAGCAGCATAAGGCTCGATAAAAGTCAGCGCGGCGAAAGCGCCGATTGTTACTATCTCGTTTTTCATTGCGAGCCTTAGGATTTGTTTTCTGTATTGTAGCACTGTGAAACGATAGAAAAATACTATTGCTGCGTTTTGGCGATACATGCAAGAAGCTGATTTTTAACAACAGTGTAGTCAGCTTCTGTTTCGCGTATCACTTGCTTAACGCTTCTGTCAGCTTCTTCTCCAAGTCTAACGATTCCTTTGGCTTGTCCGTTATCCACTTGTCCAGCACTACTGGTTTGCACGTCACAGTCTGCTTTGATGTACAGCCGCTTAGTAACAACGCGCTCAACAGTAACAGGCTCAACAGTAAGCGCGTTTTTATATTTATCATATAACTCATCGACCTTCTCCTTTGATTTATCGGCGCGTAGCTGCTCGGCTTTTGCTGTGTCATCACGCAACGCGCGCGCCTTTTCTTCATAATGATCCGCTGTATTCGTATACGCCAAGCCAGCACCCATCACAGCGCCGATGCCGAATGAAATAAGCATGGTTTTCATGATAGGCCACGCTCAACGCCGTCAGTCACAACAGCATCGCTATACGGTTGATACCCGTTCTCATGCTTGATTATTGCAACGACCATGCGCTTTAGCAGTTTGCGATCACGCAGATAAACAACCTCGTCATCGCTTACTTCGCACGCAGCTGCAACAGCTTTAACGTATGCGCTGGTGACGTTCTCAATAGGCGGCGCCCATCGGTTAATAATCTCGCGCACGGTGTTGAGTTTGTGCAGCCGCTGGTAATTCAGCAGTAGCTTAGAAAGCGCTCGAATGCCGTTTTCTGGCGTGTCGAACTTAGCAAAGCGCGGATTGATCGCGCTAGTTTCAATACCAATCTGCCCGCGCCACTGATTGTTTTTGTTATAGTCGATATTGCCAGGATTGTTATTCCTGATTCCGCGTGATTGTTTCATCATCCAGATCCTCATGTTCAACGTTAATTTCATTAAAACGCAACTGCACAAACCGATCCTGCAAATCGTTAATATCAATCGGAGCGCCATTCTCGAACAACCCAGTGTCTTTATTCCACACTCGCTCAAACGTCTCGATTGTCACAACAATGTCGTCACGGTATTCATCGACAACGCCGTCTACGGCATCTGGTGTAATGTTTTGAGTCCATTCGATGTTAAAGTATTTGTTACCGTTGCGGTCTGACGGCGTGTCTAAGTACCATCCTTCCGAGCGTAGCCCTAGTGCACCTGTAATCTCATACACCCCTTTCGATTTGCGAACTACCGTTGGAGTTGCACCGAATTGTCCTTCGTTGTGTAAGTCGTGTTTGTCGGTGTAGAGGTTTATTACTGGTGATGATGCTTTTAGTGTGCCGTCTGGGTTTTTGGTGGTGTTATTGGTGGTGTACATCTCAGTAAACAAAGGCTCCGTCACTCCTTCTGGCAGATTGTACACATACGCCCTTCTCTCAGTCAGTGCAACATAAACACCTGAGTATGTGGTTGTGAATAACGACCCACCACTACCGATTGCTATACCAGTTGGAATACCAGGTGGAACCTCATAACCCTCCGCAGCCATCGCGAATTTTTTAGTTCTAAGACTTCTAGCAAAACCTGCTGACGTCCTCTCAGCATCAAGAGTTGATCCGCTAATGCCGTAAGCTTCATCGCGCAGCACCGCGACACCGTCGCCCACAGTCGGCGCAGTGGCGGCATAGCCTAATCCTGATACTTGTTCCACAGTATGATTATGCACTTTATCCGCATTCTCACTATCAGCACGATTCTTTGTGGCTTCATCGGCAATACCATAAAGCTTCTGTTTTTCAGCGAGAGTAAATGCTTCACCGCCCGATGACTGAATCCAATCACCACCATCGCTCAGGTATGTAACACCATCAAAAATACATAACGCAGGCGAATAGAACTGCCAGAACGCACCGTTCTCAACGTACACGCCAAGTTGCCCATCTCTACCTGAGAACGCACCAGTAGCGCCGCTAGCAATCGCCACACGCAGACCGTCAATTAGCACAGCAGGTGGCGCAGTCTCAATGCCAGTGACTCGGCTAACGATCAGACCGTCAGCCTCTAGCAGCGACTGATTAACATCGCTTGCCACATCGACTGTGTTCTCTGTTACAAAACTTAATCTCATACTGTAATCTCCGCTGCGATTCCGGTGGCGGTTAATTTGTTCATCTGCTGTACTCTAATCAATCCTGACTGATACGGAACTGTTAAAGTCATATTGTTTGTATTATGCACTGTTGCGCCGATTGTTACACGATAACCGTCAAATTGAGCGCCCATTGATACGCGACCACCTCCACCAAGCTTGCCGACTCCAATCCAGCTGATAATCATATCACTCCCAGATCTGCGAACACTTAATCGCGCAGGCGCTCGCTCAATCTGCGACTTGCCTTGATATGTAAATGTGCGCGTAGTTGATTCGCTGGTGCCGTATGAAGTGATTCGAAGCGTATAAGTGCGACCTACGTCAAATAATGAGGTCTCTATAAAATCAACCAGGCCAGCTTCTAAGAATATAATCCGCTCACCAGCTGCATGGGATGTGCTTGCCGTACCTTTACGCCCGCGTAGCAGATTCTTTACTGTCCAGTTACCTTGTCCATCAACGTCATCAGCTACTTCATAGTTCATCAGCTCATCGCCGACAATAATCAATCCTCGCCTGTTTAGAACGTCACGATGTGTAAACTGCTCTAGTTCGTCACGTGTGTCTGCCAGCCTGAACTCAAGAGTATTCAGCTTGTCTTGATACCAGTGCGGATGAGTGTCGAGTGGCGCTGTTAGATAGCCGATAACGCCTTCTGATCCGATGCTAATCTCATCGAAATACGACTGGCCGCCATCAATACTAATCTCAACAGCAGCGCCTTCCCACGCTGGCGTTGTTCGCTCTGCAACAATGTAGAATCCTAAGAAGTCGTCTAAGTCGCTGAGTATGTGCGTATCAATCAACTCTACAATCGACTCACCAATAACTTTGTCTGGTGGTGGTGTTGGTGATTGAGCGGGCACGCCTTTAATCGTAGACGTGTAAGCGCTTTTGCGGTCAAAGCTTGCTTTATACTTTTGACTATTCGTATCAATGTCGTTTTTAGTGATGCGCAAGCGCTCGCCATCCATCTCAATACCATCGCCGTTCACCAAGTCGAAATGCTTGCGCGTGAGACTGAACTCAAACGTTCCGCGCTGTTCTTCGATTGCCAGTTTGTGCGTTATAGCCACGCTGCGAGCGGCCTCATCGGACGTTAATAGCTCGGAAGTTTGCAGCTTTGTTGATCCGCGAGCGCGTGAGTCAATAGACCGCTCGCTAGTCTGCATATCAGGATTCAGACCGCCGTCAATATCAAAGTACTCTAAGTGCATGGTCAGCGGTACTTCAATCGAATCAGCTCGCGTGCGCTTATCGAACTCGCCCGTATCAATCAGATCGTCCATGCTGATAACTCGAACGACTTCGCCGCCGCGTGGGATAAAATGCACCTTGCCATCATAGTTCGACACATCGAAAGTGTGGTTCTGAGCAAGCCCGTTGATAACGCTTATTGTTGAATTGTTGTTAGAGTTCAGCAGTCCTCGCACACGCCCCTCTAAACTGCCCACGTCATACATATCTGGATCAAGCCCTGCGCGTGAGCACAGGTCAATAACCAAGTTACCAAGCGACCAGCTCATAAGGTCGTCGTCAATCGCTAGAGACGTATTCCACTTCGATATTAAACTCATACAAGCACCGCTGGTTGATACTGCGCAAGCTGTACGCCAACGCGCAAGTTGCGCATCATGCCGCATTTAACAATTCCATCAGTCACGTTTGTGGCCAAGTGATATTCCACACCGTACCTGTCACGCTGCATGCGCATAAACAAGGAATTATCTCGCGCGTAAAACACAAGAACATCACTTATCGCGCGCTGCAAATCCCTTTTGTCGTCAAGCGTAACGCGAGGAGTTATACCGTTTATCGGAGTCGTAACGTATTGCGAAACGCTGGAGTCGTACCAGCGTAACCAACTCACTCCGTCCTGCACATAAGCGAAAATGTGCCTGGCGTTTTGGTCGAATGTAAAGCTGATTTCGGTAACCTTTGGTAAGTCCAGCAACACAAACTCTGCAACATTAGGCGCACTCAAATAAACAAATTGATTCTCCATCCTTGCGCGCCATATTTGGTGCTGACTGCCTCGTGACGGGTCTTGAATTGCAATCGGACCAAGCTCGTAATCAATGTGCTTTTGCACAGGGAACGCCCTGCCGCCAGCAAAGACAGCAGGTCTAGACTCAGATGATAAAACCAGCTCCGGTATCATGCCCTTCTGCCCCAAGTGACCGTGTAGGTGAGCTTAAAAATGTCCTTGTTTGTTTTAACAAAAGGCGGGTCAAACTCAATATTCATTACGTGCGAATTACCAAACAGCTTAACCGTTCTTATAGTAGTGTTCCAATCCTCAAGCCCCGCAGTTACAACCTTTGTGTACCCAGCACCTGTAGGGTGCAAAGCAGACCTCCCGAAGTCCAATATAAAGCTGTTTGGAATGTTAGAGAAAATCGGAGGAAGTGCTGAGTTTGAAGCGTACCCATAACCGCCTGATTGCTGATATCGCCCCTCCACGAAGTTGCCATAAGCCGACCAGCCATCAAGAATGTCGTCGGTTAGCACACCACCATAGCCTGCAGCCCTAGCAGTCCAAGTCCGTCCAGCGGTGTCTTTCCCTGTTGGCGCAAAAGAACCTGTCATATCTGCAAGCGGCGGATAAACCCTAATCTCAAGCTCAACATCTAAATATTCGTCCCCTAGTACGCTGATTGTTGTTGGTGAGCCAGAAGTGTCTTTTGCCAGAGCGCGATTAAACAGGTTATCACCAAGCACACCGTCACCAAACGCAATCTCTGACACGTTATAGGCTGAACCAGTTGGGGAAAACCTGTATCTAACGCGCCTGTACACATACTGGTTCAAAGGGTCATCTGTATTCGCCCCTCTAGTGTCAGATTGATTGCTGTTGGAGTAACTAAGCATGTTATCCAATGAAGTCTGAGACGCGACTGGCGTTGAACTGCCCGAGCCTATAAAGCACTCAGAAATGTAAGTTCTGGTTGAGCCTATCAACCTTAGCCCATTGTCTGTTATAAGATTGTTAAATCTACTTAACAACGGCATGTCATCCGGTTCAGTGCCTTTGTAAACGCTGATTATCCCCGCAAGTTCGCCTGCTTTTATTTCCAACATAATACCTCCTTAGCTAATATTTACCGCAACGCCGCTCACTATGAACGCCGAAACGGATTCTGCATCCAGTTCATGATTGATAAGAACTTCTTTCACCTCAACGCCAACTGCGGCAACACCGAATCCAGAAACCGATTCGTGCAAAGCAGTTTCGTTGAAAGCGTTTTTAAGCTCAACACCAAAGCCGCTCAATGTAAAGCCAGAAACCGATTCGTGCAAAGCAATTTCGTTGAAAGCGTTTTTAAGCTCAACACCTACATTGGCAACACCGAATCCAGACAAAGACTCTTGCATTCCTGATTCGTTGTAAATTGATTTCAGGTCAACACCAACGCCGCCAACACCAAAGCGACCAGCATGCTCAAACTCTTGAACTGCGTAAGGCCGTGACGTTAAGTAATACCCCTCTGACCTAGCCACTTCAAATTGCCACTGAGGGACAGCACCGCCAAAGTCCGTCAAATCCTCATTGTTAGCAACTAGATATGCAGTGCCTCGGTACGCGGGAATGTCCATGCCTTGACGCGCTTGCAGAACACTATCAGGCATCTGATTCCAACTACCCGTGTACAGTCGATACGTATTAAAGAATAAATGGTTGTTCTTAGCACCCCATGCACTACCCTTTCTACCATCATAAACTAATGCACCGTTTCGCCATATACGTCTATAGCCAGTAATTGGACCCTCGCAGACACGGATTGCGTAGTAACGGTAAACATGCTCAACATCTTGATACTGCTTCTTTTTCTTACTGCCACCCTTACCGCCAGCCTCACCAACATACGTCTTAACCATCTTTCTGATAGGTGGCGACATATACATGATATTGCCACCGATAGGTCTACCGATGCCGTACACAATAGGTCGCGGCTCACCCTCTTTTGCTGTTTGGCTTGAAAGTTCGCCAAGTGTCTGCGCGCCAATTTTAGGTGGCTTAGTGTTAAAAAGAAGACCGAACAAACCGCCAACAAATTTGAATGTGGCAACCGTTGGAGCGATAATCATACTCATTAATCAGCACTCCAATCAGGGCGATATACGCAGACCATTCTACGCAACCACTCGTCATCAATACCATGCTCAACCACACCCGTTTGGCTGTAGCTGTGAATAACGCTATCAATCTCGGTGATGATACCAACGTGACCCGGCGCTGGCTGCATTTCATCCTTCATCAAAACAATGTCGCCAGATTGACGCTCATCAATCGGTAACGGATCGCCAAAATGCAAATGTAGATCATGCTCAAGTCCATCATTCCATGGCTCGCGACCATAGTCTGTACGATCCTGCATGAACACCCCGCCAGCTTTTAGCGACACGATCACAATGCCAATACAGTCAATCGCCCACGGTTTGCGGCCAAGATGCCGCCACTTTGCACCAATCAAACTACGCGCCATTTCAAGCGCTGCCGCTTTATCAGTCTTCAATTTCTGCGCCTCCTGTTACACCGCCTGCCAACTGTGCATTAGGAGTTAAACCCTCAAGGCCGTCTGCGACTGGAATGTAAGGATCGCCTTTGTAGTTGATAAAGTTCGTGTACTTCTTACAGTCGTCCGGTAACTTATTGCAGTCGGGTCTAATCTGGAACGTATCACCATTCTCGATGTCAAAACGCGCTGGCTCAATGAGCGCTATTGTTCCACTAACCAAGCTGTACGCCTCGACTTGATATAACCGAGGCGATTTATTGCGCCCGCTAGTAAACCGAACTCGGTATGTATTCGACTCAGTGCCAAGCGGAATACTGCTATCTGCAAACACACGGCGCTTCTCATCGCCTACGCCAGTCACTACACCGTCAACCCACATTACATCAGCATTCACGCCGCAACCTTTTTGGCTGTTGGCGTATGTGCCGAACACTGCGCGGCAACGGATCGAATCAACGCCGCCTGAACTGTTACGCAGTCGCACCGCATGGCTTAATAATTCAACTGTTACGCTGTGCTCGTTTGCGACTTTGACTTCCCCGATATCGCCAGCGTCAAGCATGTGCGACTGATCGGTGTCTTCATAGTTGATAATAAAGAACTGATACGTTCCGTTGTCGAGTACACCGCTTTGAACTTGATCTAACGTCAATCCATCTTGCACCATGGCTCGCAGCAACATCGAAACCTCGCTGTTATCAACGCTTAGGTTTGTGTCCGTGGCAATCACGCTGGAATCCATGCCTGTGTAAGATCGCCACCACATATTATCAAAGAACAGGTCGCGGTCCAGCGAGGTGACGCCGAACAAGCGGCCATCCTCTAGCCGTAGTCGCAGCAGTTCGCATATCGTTAAAACGCTGCCATTCATGTGCTCTAATAGTGACGGGTTAATACGTCGGGTCATTCTGCTAGCTCCACTATCTGCACATCTGAACCCATAACATACGTATCTCCAGAGCGGTTATCAACAGACCATTGTATGTCGTCAGAATCAAAACGCACTGGAATATCATACTCGCCAGACCATGTTAACACTGCACCTATCGGCGCGTTAGTCGTTATAACACCTGTACTGTAATCGATGATTGCCGCGATAGGTACGCCGTCTGCTTTTACCTGAATTGTGCCCATAACTGGTTTGCGGATCGTTTTCGTTGTTTTATACGATCCTGAATTAGCAGTGATCGTCATCTGGTATGACTGATCTGCACCTGCGCCTACCCCTAGCGTTTCATCGGATGCTTTATAATCAACCCAGTTCTTCATGCGAAAACCAATACCACGGCCACGGCATACGCGGAAAACTCGCATTACTTCTGCGCGGTCAGGCTCGGTAAGCGCTGCAAATACTAGCGTAAACTCGCCGCGTGACTCTGACCATTCCATATTTCTCGACTCGGATTTGTTCCGCATCGTTGCAATTTCCGTGCGGAATCGCTCACCGTAAATAGTGCCGTAACTAACGCAATCTAAAAGCCTTTCTTCGATAAACATTATCCCAACCTCGCTTCTGCAATCGCCTGTCGTTGTGCCGCTTGGCGCGCCAACTGTGATGCCGTGTAACTATCAACTGTGCCAGTCACATTGATTGTCTGATTTACGCTGTTACCACGCCCACCCATGCCGCCGCGCGCCGCGCCCTCTATCATGCCATCAAGTTTAGCACTGGTCTTGCTGGTTATAACGCGCTCGCCTTTTTCTAGCAGCCATGTGCCCGTTTTTGGCACCGAGTCAATACCATCGTGAGCCATACCGATTGCACCAATATTGCTAACCATTCCTGCTGTTGCAGCGATAACAGTGGCTATCGCTCCCAAATTCAACGGCCACGGGTTAGCTGCTGCGAGCGCAATACCTGTTTGAATGGCAACACCTGCACGCGCGATACCTGCAGCTTTCTCAGCGATAAACAGCGCTTTGTATATGCCGCTGCTTTCACCTGCAAACTGCCGCGCAAGATCTGCGGCGCTGGCAAACATTGACTCGCTTGTCGCAAGCAAAACATCTTTACGCGCTAGATCAATCTCAGCAAGCTGGTCTGCGTGCTGCTGTTTTAATTCTAACTCTGCAGCATTCCACTCACCTTCTTTGTCTGAAAACTCTGATCGGAATGTATCAAGCATATCAAGCTGTTTTGTGTACCAGCTTTCAATCTCTTTCTGTTGCTTATCGAATCTATACAGTTCACCTAGTGCGCTATCACCGCCAGCAAAATCTGGTTTATCACTGCCTAACGCGCCCTGCACTGCGCGTGACTCTGCTTTGTCTTTGTCTTCTTGCGATACATTAGCTGCAGCGCGAATGATTTCAAGCTGATCGCGCAAAGTATCAGTGCGCTTTTCTTCATCGGTGCGCAATGACCTTACTGTGTCCGCGTACGCTTTAGCGGCCTTGTCAGCTTCTTCGTGTGCATCTATGGTGCTCAGTAGCGCGCTAACCTGCGCAAGCTGTGAAGCTTTTGCGCCGTCTAGTGCTGCCTTGTATAGCACTTGTTCTTTGCGCGACATGCCGACTGTTGCATACTCAAGTTCAAGCGATTTGATTAGATCGCCAATAGCGTCACGCTGGTTTTTGATTGCCTTAGTGCCCGCGCTGCTGGCTTTAGTGAACACCTCCCCAGACTTGCGATTAGCTTCTGCTGCAGCGACTGCAGCCTCAGCAGCTTCTTGGCCTGCTATTTGAGCCTTCTCATAAAACTCTAGCAGTTTAGCGCCTGCTAACGGCTCATCTAGTGTGGCCTGCATGTTTTCTGCGGCTAATTTTACAACTGAATTGGCCTGCCTGCCAAAATCGCCGATAGCTTTTAACTCATCTGAAAAATCAACGCCAGGTATAGCGTTTAATATCTCGACAGCACGATAAGCCGCAAGAGCTGCTGTTGCCGCTATATCGTTCAGAATTAGAATAATCCCGTCTGCGGCAAGCTGGAACACCCGCTTAACGCCGTCAGCAGCATCAGCCATAAATGCTAATGCTTTTACCCCAGTTTGAACTGCCTCTTGCACGGCATTACCCATGCCGCCAGCTTCGCGTGCGCTATCCATAAACAGATCAGCGATAGCCTGTAAAACAGGCGCAAGCTCAACTGCAAGCTGTGTGCCGACACCGTCAGCGAGCAAGCCAAAGCGAGCAATTGCATCGTTAGCCGTCTCGACTTTTGCCGCATCAACTTCGCTAAGCCGTAGACCAAACAGGTCAAGCCGCTCTGCTGCCGATTCGATACCTTCAGCATTCAGAAGCTGCATTGCTGCGCCGTTTTTAGAGCCGAATAATTCAGCGGCAGCAGCGGCGCGCTGATTTACATCAACGTTATCAACGAGCGCTTGATTGATTTTAGCAATGCGCTCATCTAGCGGTAGTTTTGCAACCTCCTCAGCTGATAACTTTAAGCGCTTGAATGCTTCTATCTGTTTCTGGCTGCCTGATAACGCCTTGCCAAGCTCGCGATTCAACGTGCGGCTAGCTGATTCAACCGTGCTCATGCCTACGCCAGCATCACCAGCAGCTTCTTTGAGCGATACATAAGCTGAGTATGTGGTTTCAAGTGCGCGTGCCGTCTTAGCGTTTGCATCAATGACATCGCGGTAATTATTGACCATCGCCACGGCGGCCGCAGCCGATGCCGCCGCCATTGCAGTGATAGCACCTGCTGCAATCTTCGCGCCTTTTGTTGTGGAGTCAACGAACTTTTTAACTGATCGCTCAGACTTATCCATTCCCTGAATAAAGTTGCCCGTTTTAGCAACAAGATCAAGCGTCAACGTTCCAAGATTAGCCATTATTTCACCCCGCCGAATACCTTAAATGCGTCCATCAGTTCCTGCTCTTGTGTTGGCTTTGGTTCATGCGGCATAAAATCAAGAACGTCTATCTTGCTGCCAGATTTGCTATTGACTGCAGTGGTTAAGAATGACAAGTAACCGACAGCCTGCTCAATGCGGCGCCCAACGTTTAGGCTTCCGCGTTCGCGCCTGTATGCTGCCCACGTTAAATACTCATCATAGCCTAACCGCCGCTTAGCCTCTGCTATGGTGCTGCCGCCGATGCCGTTCATCACAAGCTCACACCACAGCTCATCTTCTGCGCTTAGGCTTCCGTCTTTCCCAAGCTAGACGCTTCACCGATTGCGCGCAACAGCTCAATGGTCAGGTCTTTGGATAACGCGCCCTGCTCAGGATTTGCCGTACCTTTGATCTGCTCAGGCGTGAAAATGGCTTGCCCGCTTTCGTCACAAATATGGTATGCAATACGGCGCGCAATAGCGTCAGGACGTGACTCACCAATGCTCTGCAGGTCTTCAAGTGCTGCGGCGTAGGACAACGGCTTGACGTAAACGTGAGTCTTTACGTTCTTACCTGTTGCTTGATCTTTAAATGTGATCTCTTGCTTGATCGTTGTTACGGGTACGAATGCGTTTTCTAGTAATTTGTTCATCAAGAATGACTCCGGTTAATGTCTTGGTTAGTATACACAAAAAAGCCCCGCATATAGCGAGGCTGGTTTTTGTTTTAAATCCACTTTTCTTCATTCATCCGAGAAAAACCCCTATAGTTTTAGGCCGATATAAAAAACTGATATAAACCAAATCAAACCAACAATCATTCCACCCACTCCCCGCGCAGCACGCACACACGCGCAGGCATCATTGTTTTAGTTGCTGCATTGTAGTGCATCTGTGTTTCGTATTTTACGCATGGGCCTTTGTTGTTTGACTCAACCACTGCATAGCAAAGAAAAGCAATGGTGATAATCCAAAATATCACCGATAAGCACCTAGCGACATAGCTCTCATCAAGTAGAGCATCTAGCGAGTAGTACGCCACAAAAATAAACAGCACAATCGCTGCTCCGTATAGTAAATAGATCATACATCACCCCCAATCGCACCAATGGACTTTGCAAACGGATTACCGTCCTTATCAAAGCAAAGAACCTCACCAGACTTTACAGTTACTGGCTCATCAAACACTTTTCGAACCATCAAGCAACCGTTTGAATTAAATGACTTGCGTATCTCGTTCAATCGAATATCGTCATTCTCTTTAAAATCATAATTTTTCATTTCGCTCTATCCATTCGTTAAACTCAAGCGAACTTTATACGCGATAGCGCGTACAGTCAAACAGTATTTTTAACAAATATAAAAAAGCCCCGCAAACCATGATGGCGCGGGGCTGAGATTGCCGCAGTATTAAACTACAGCAACAGTCGCGCCCATCGCTGTTAGCGCGCCAGTCGCGCCAGTCAAGCTGACCGAGTACGGACCGCCATCTGATCCTGTGACCGTAGCGGTAACGGCCGGGACTGCTAGCTCAATTGCGGCCTTTACAGCAGCTGCAGTGGCGTCAAACGCAATAGAAGCCGTAGCAGTTGCACCGA